>Ga0194060_10002007_pt1 | contig 14568 bp, 15 predicted proteins | sample SepL225m_MetaG_FD_163427 | JGI IMG/M metagenome (GOLD analysis project Ga0194060, IMG submission 163427) | Anoxic zone freshwater microbial communities from boreal shield lake in IISD Experimental Lakes Area, Ontario, Canada - Sep2016-L222-5m | ecosystem: Environmental > Aquatic > Freshwater >... | reverse complement strand
GGTACAGCGCGTAAACCTATTTTTCAGCATATCGAAGGCAAACAAATCATCAATGTGCTGGTGGCAGTGATTCGTTATTTTGGTGGGATTAAATTAGGGGCAGGGGGCTTAACTCGCGCTTATGGGCAGACGGCAAGACAAGTGATTGAAGCCGCCGATATTTATCCGTATATCGAGCAGGTGACTGTCACCTTAACCTTGGATTACAAGCAAATCCAGCCTTTGGAATATGCGTTAAAAAAACTGGACGGGCGTATTATCGAACAGGATTTTGCTGAACAAGTGCGGGTAATCGTACAGTTACCCGCTGAGCAATTAAATACGTTATTACAATCATTTCCTGAACATTATTAAAAATTATAGTAAACCATGTTCTGCCATTGAATAGGGTTTTCCATCACCGATAATAAAATGATCTAATACGCGGATGTCAAATAGGGCTAAGGCTTGTTTGAGTTTTTCGGTGATTTGTTTGTCGGCTTGGCTGGGTTCGGCAATGCCTGAGGGGTGATTATGGGCAAAAATAACCGCTGCGGCATTATGATGTAGGGCTTGTTTAACGACTTCACGCGGATAAACGCTGGCACCATCTATAGTGCCTCTAAATAATTCATCAAGTTGAATGACGCGGTGTTGGTTGTCGAGAAATAAGCAGGCAAATACTTCGTAGCTATAACCGCGTAGTTGCGCACTAAGGTAGGCGCGGGTGATGTCTGGACTGGTTAGTGCGTCGCCACGTTGCAAAATTTCTTCGAAATGGCGTTTTGCCATTTCTAACACAGCTTGTAGTTGGGCGTATTTTGCACTACCTAAGCCACGCGCTAGGCAAAATCGTTGTTCATCGGCATTCAATAAGGCTTTTAAAGAACCAAAATCGGCGAGCAAATCACGCGCTAAATCGACTGCTGATTTACCTTGTACGCCTGTGCGTAAAAAAATAGCCAGTAATTCGGCATCGGTTAATGCCGATGCACCGCGTTGTAATAGTTTTTCTCTGGGTCTATCTTCTACCAGCCAATCCTTTATCGCCATAACACACCGCCTTGTTGAGTTGAAAATTAAGCATAGAAGAATTTTGCTAGACTTGCCATAATACCCTCTTTTATTTATTTTCAAACATGACGATTAACAAGCATATTTTGGTAGGCGTTAGCGGCGGTATTGCAGCGTATAAGTCGGCTGAGTTAGTTCGATTGTTGCGTAAACAAGGGGCTGATGTGCGCGTGGTGATGACTGAAGCGGCTACACAGTTTGTCCGTCCACTGACTTTTCAAGCTCTTTCTGGTCATTCAGTACAGTTCGAGTTACTCAACGCTGAAGCAGAGAACGCGATGAGCCATATTAATCTGGCGCGTTGGGCTGATGTGTTTATTATTGCCCCTGCAAGCGCAAATACCATTGCCAAATGTAGTCACGGTTTGGCGGATGATTTACTATCAACACTGTATTTGGCGGTTGAATGCCCTGTTTATATCGCCCCTGCTATGAATCAGGCGATGTGGCATAAGGCGGTTACGCAAGAAAATATCGCTAAACTCAAAGCGCACGGTGTGACAATTATTGGGCCTGAACAAGGTGAGCAAGCCTGTGGTGACACTGGATTTGGTCGAATGTCAGAACCTGTGGCGATTTGTGAACGGATACTGGCTAAGCCCGTTGAACAGTGTTTACAAGGTTTGCGGGTATTAATTAGTGCGGGTCCTACTCGTGAACCTTTAGACCCTGTGCGTTATATTACCAATCGTAGTTCTGGGAAAATGGGTTACGCATTGGCTAACGCGGCTGTTCAGGCGGGCGCGAAAGTAACACTGGTGAGTGGCCCTGTCACCTTAGTCGTTCCAGCGGCTATTGATGCTTATCAGGTGGAAACAGCCGCCCAAATGTTTGAGGCCGTTATGGCAAAAGCATCCGATTGTGATATCTATATCGGTGCAGCAGCAGTGGCTGATTACACACCCATTACCGTACAAGCGCAAAAAATAAAAAAACAAGCCCAACAAAGCACTATAATCCTACAAAAGACCCAAGATATTTTGGCAACCGTTGCCAAACTCGATAAACGTCCGTTTACTGTCGGTTTTGCAGCAGAAACCAATAATCTTGAAAGCTACGCACTACACAAATTACACGAAAAAAACCTCGATATGATTGCCGCAAACTGGGTAGGACGGGAACAAGGGGGGTTTGACAGCAATGAAAATGCGTTACAGGTTTTTTGGCAAACAGGTCAAAAAACGTTGGAAATGATGAATAAAACACAGTTGGCAGAACAATTTATTTTGTTATGCGCAGAGAGATTTAATGAAAAAAATACAACTTAAAATTTTAGATACCCGATTAGGTAAAGAGATTCCTTTGCCAGAATACGCAACAACAGGGGCAGCAGGCTTAGATTTGCGTGCCTGTGTCAATGAAGCTACAACGTTAAACTCTGGGGAAAGTTTACTAATCCCAACTGGCTTGGCTATTCATATTAATGATCCTAGTTTAGCCGCAGTTTTATTACCCCGTTCAGGTTTGGGGCATAAACACGGTATCGTGTTGGGAAATTTAGTAGGGCTTATCGATTCAGATTATCAAGGTGAAATATTGGTGTCTTGCTGGAATCGTGGCACGACAGCGTTTATTATTAATGTTGGTGAGAGAATTGCGCAAATGGTTTTTGTCCCTATTGTGCAGGTGGAATTCGAGCAGATCGAAGCGTTTGCACAAAGCTCACGCGGTCTTGGCGGTTTTGGTCATACGGGTCGTCATTAAGTTACAATTTATTCGAGGTATCACTTATGATAAAACTTTTTTCGTGGTTAGCAGGCATTACTATGCTGATGTTTTTAATTTCTGGCGCGTGCATTTATTGGATGTCCAATATTGCGGTAATGCACTCAAAAGAGGAATCTGCAACAGCTATTGCCAAAGCGGTATCCGTAACACTATCAGCACAAATAGATTTACTTAACAAAACAATCGATAAAATAGTGAGTGATCCAGAAATATTAGCGATCATCAGCAATGCAAATCCTGTTCAGCTAAGTGCGACAGCAACGAAATTGGAAAAATATTTTCCAGAAGTCCTAAAAATCAGGTTGTTCGTCCCAGGTTTGAGTCCGACCGATGATCAAATTGTGCCGAAAATGGGCTTTGCTGATATTGAAATGGTACGCGAAACCTTCAGTAAAAGCCGACTACCTAGCATACAAGGCGATAGTGGACCTGATAGACATCTTGCTATCACGAGGGCAATTAAGCAGAACAATGAAGTTGTCGGCGTTATTCTAGTTAGTTTAAACTATGATTTTATTAGTAAAAACATACGCACAGCCGCCGCTAAAGATGAATACATTGAATTAAAACAAGATATGCTGGTATTGGGTGTTTCGGGATCAATAATCGATACTAAAAAAGCTGCCAATATTCGTGTAAAAGTAGATGATTCTGACTGGGAAATTATTTATTACTATACTTCGGGTATGGATGTCAGTGAATTGACCGTGTCCGCTACGGTTGTTTTTATTGCTGGATTGATAGTATTGCTAGGCTTTTTTTCTGTACACCGAAAATTATCAGCCTTACTGTCAGAAGATGTAAATTGCATTATGAAAGCTATCAAGGACATAATGACTACCCAGAAACTTTATAACACTTATCCTGTGAATCTAACTGAAATGGAGGGTGTAATTCCTACTTTAGCACAATATAAACGTGTCTTGGATCAAGATAACGATGACACTATGCCTGATAATTACGATGATGTGCGTATGGATGATTTTTTTGATGATTGATAAAAACCTCAGCAAACTCCTATAATCCCCTTCTCAAAAAAACACAGTAAAGACACAATGAAGCAAACAAGAAAAGCCCACCAAATAGCCGATGTACTTATCGAAGCTTTACCTTATATTCAACGATTCAAAGGTAAAACTATCGTCGTTAAATTTGGTGGCAATGCGATGGTTGATGAAGCACTTAAACACAGTTTCGCGCGTGATATTGTGTTAATGAAATTAGTTGGACTCAATCCGATTGTTGTTCATGGTGGTGGCCCTCAAATTGGTCAGCTGTTGGCAAAACTGGGTAAAACTACGGGATTTGTCGATGGTATGCGCATTACTGACAGTGAAACGATGGATGTCGTTGAAATGGTACTGGGTGGCTTAGTCAATAAAGAAATTGTCAGCTTAATAAACCGACATGGCGGTAAAGCCGTTGGTTTAACGGGCAAAGATGGCGATTTTATTCATGCAAGAAAAATTCAGTTAAAAAAATCCGCAATCGATGCCGATGCGTCTGAAATTATTGATTTAGGGCATGTTGGCGAAGTCAGTAGCATTGATCCCTCAGTGGTCGATATGCTGGGACGTAGTGATTTTATTCCTGTGATTGCCCCTATTGGAGTGGGAGCAGATGGGTGTTCCTACAATATCAATGCTGATTTGGTCGCAGGAAAAATTGCCGAAGTGCTAAAAGCTGAAAAATTAATATTACTGACCAATACCGCAGGTATTTTGGATAAACAAGGTGAGTTATTAACAGGTTTATCGATTAGCGATATTGATCGGCTATGTGCCGATGGTACTATTTCAGAGGGTATGATTCCTAAAACTCGCTGTGCAACCGATGCGTTGAAAGGTGGTGTAAATAGCGTCCATATTATTGATGGACGAGTAGAACACGCGGTATTGCTAGAGCTATTTACCGATCAAGGTGTGGGTACTTTATTAATCAGCCGCTCATTGACATAAGGTCTAAAAGATTTACGCAAGTCTTTGATTTGTTGACTATTACACAATTCCTTGCCTAACGAAGAATCACGACAATGAATATCGAGAAAAAGCTGATCATCAGCGTCTTTGCTGGCAATTTTTGAGATAGATAAACTAATGTCAGTATCCTTAGAGGGTTGTTCGTGCATCACTAGGTTATCGGCATTAACATCTACTGGCGTGGTTGAGTGAATATCGACAAAAGTTCGTGCAATCGCCCATGCCTTTTTACACTCAATATCATTTTCACAGCGAAATAAACCCAACTCGTTGGCTTCTTCAATACTAGCGACTATATTTTTTGGTGTGGGATCATCAGGTTTGGTCAGAACTAAAAACCGTTTGATGTTGGTATCATATTCATCGCTGACCTTTTTTTGCTGAGCAATACTATCATTGACAGCACTCTTAGTTTTTTCTATCTCGATCTGAATGTTCTTTATTTCTTCAATCAAATTGGCAGGTACTGGTTGAGCGTTACGTTCAAAGGTTGCCGCGCTTTTTTGCTTAACATCAAGTCTTTCTAATTGCTGGACTATCGCAGATTCAATTAATTTTTTTTGCCCTTCAATGATCGCTATTTTTGCTTTAAGCTCTGCAAGCATTTCTTCCTTAGAGTGGTAGCTTCTTAGTAAGGAATCATCATGCGCTTTTTGATTGGCTATAATTTTTTCTTGTTTTTCTCGCAGTATATTAAGATGATTATCACGCTCCTTCTCCTCTTTGGTTTTTTCCTGCTCAGTAATATCAACAATACGCCCTTTTTTACTCAAGGTTTCGCGCCGATATTTAGCCTCTTCGGGGGATATTTGATCTGAAAAAGAAGTTTTACCCGAATCATCGACCCACTTATACAGTTTTGCGCTGCTAGGTTGGCTAGCTAATAAAAGAGAGCAACTAAGAAAAAAAGTGAGGTGAAAATTATGAGGTTTCATAGACTATTCAACGGGTTTTTATTGATTCTAGGATTATATTGTAAAGACGACAAAGATAAAAATTAATACTCTTTGCTGTCGTCATTTTTTAGCGTACTAAATTGACCAAATCATACAACGGTAGCAAAACCATCAGTTTGGCTAAGTATAAAAACAACAATACTGCTAAAGACGAAAGGTCAACACCACCGATGTATGGGATGAATTTTCGACAAGTATTAAGTAATGGCTCTGTTAGGCTAGTTAAAATAGCAGAAACCGCATCAAAACCGACAGGGCTAAACCAAGTTAATAACGCTCTAATAAATACTGCATAAATGAAAATATCGATAAGTAATTCAATCAAGTGCGAAGTAGATAAAATAGCCAGTGACGCTATGCCAATAGCATCGCCTTTTAATAACCCGATGGAAAAATCAGCCAGCATTTGTAAAGCAAAAACTAACACCAGCGACGACGTGTCTATTTTTCGCACAGCGGGTATGTAGCGGCGCAAAACTTTTAAAGGTGGATGAGTTATTTTGATAAGAAATTGTGAAATAGGATTATAAAAATCAGAGCCACAATATTGCAATAAAAAACGCAATAACACCGCCAATATGTACAAATAAAATAACGTGCCGATTAAAAAAATAATAGGTGCAGTTAGGTAATTAGAATTCATTAGCTATTTTCCGATGGCTTAGACATTTCAATAGAGCGGTCACGCGCCGCGTGGAGTGCTTTGGAAACCAGCTCAGAAAAGCCACCTTCGGTGAAGGTTTCTATTGCGTGTTGCGTTGTCCCACCTGGCGAAGTGACACGTTTTCGTAACTGCTCAGGCGATTCATTAGATTCCAAGGCTATTTTCGCCGCGCCTAAAGCGGTTTGTTGAACTAATAATCGAGCGGTTTTCGCACTAAGCCCTAATTCTAACGCCGTTTTTTCCATTGCTTCCATCAGCAGAAAATAATACGCAGGTCCGCTGCCAGACACCGCAGTCACTGCATCAAGCTCGCTTTCCTCATCAACCCACAGCGCGATACCGACAGAACGCAAAATCGTTTCGGCTAAGTTGCGTTGTTTGGTGTTAACTTTGTTATTAGCGTGTAGCGCAGTGGCACTTGTTAGCACTAAAGCGGGGGTATTAGGCATACAACGGACAATTGCAATATCTTCACCTAACCACTGGCTTAAACTGTGTTGATTAATACCCGCTGCAATAGAGACAATCAGGGTTTTTCTTTGCTGTACTAAAGCGGCTGCATTTTTAGCCACCTCGGCTAACACTTGTGGTTTGACCGCTAAAACAACCACATCGACTTCATTAAGCACGTCATCGTTGTTTATTGACGTATTTACGTTCAATGTTGCGGCTAAATTACTAAGAATATCCGCATTAATATCCGAAGCCCACAGTTGCTCTGCTGGATGACCGCTAGCAATCAAACCACTCATCAAGCTTAATGCCATATTACCGCCGCCGATAAAACCTATTTTTTTTGTTTTCATGATTTACGTTATAGTGGTGATTATTAAAACTATATTACTCTATATTAGAAAATAAGGTCTGTGCAATAAATCACAAGCCCTTACTGACAAACTAAAACCTATGATTGATACCATCTACATTGAAGAAGCTATTTCCCAGCATCCGCGTGTACGCGATATTTTGGCACGATTTCCAAAAGCAAGACGCATTAGTTGCGAACGCTATACGCAAGTATTTAATCCCAAAGCGCAAAATTTTCGTTTACAAAAACAAAATCCCGCGCTCATTTTAGCTCAAAAACACCAACATTTCGTACTGCCTGCACCCTCAGGTTATGGCATAGGCTCGGCACGAAATTATTATTTTTCCCATGTGTTAAATTGCTTATACGATTGTCGCTACTGCTTTTTACAGGGGATGTATCAATCGGCACACTATGTATTATTTGTGAATTACGAAGATTTTCAAGCTGAAATTGAACAACTTTGCCAAGACTCACCCGATGAACACCTACATTTTTTTTCTGGCTATGATGGTGACAGTTTAGCTTTAGAACCTGTCAGTGCGTTTAGCGAATATTTTTTACCTGTTTTTGCCAAACTACCCAATGCGTTTTTAGAATTACGCACTAAAAGCACTCAAATCAGACGCTTATTAAATCGCCAACCCTTAGCCAATTGCGTACTGGCGTTTAGCTTGTCGCCCGATGCGATTGCTCGTAAAGTAGAAGCCAAAGCCCCTAATCTACAACGCCGATTGGACGCACTGATTAAAGCCCAAGCCCACGGATGGCAAATTGGTTTACGTTTTGATCCTCTCATTTACCAAAGCGATTACCGTGAACAGTATCAACAACTATTTGCCCAAGTATTCGCCCATATTGATTTAGCACAACTGCATTCCGTGAGTCTTGGTACATTTCGTTTGCCCGACGCATTTTTTAAAAAAATACACAAACTCTATCCCGAAGAAAAATTGTTCGCAGGTGATTTTAGCAGTCAACATGGCATGATGTCTTATCGTAATAGCATCGAACAAGACATGATGAGCTATTGCAGCGAACAACTTTTAAGTTACATTCCAGCGAGTAAATTTTTCCCATGCCGTTTATAAAACGTACCATTTTAATCACAGGCGCGAGTTCTGGCATAGGTCGTGCGATTGCCGAAAAGCTATTACACCACGGACACCGTGTCATTGGGGTATCGCGTAACATCCAACAGTTCACCAAAACTATGCCAGAGTTCAGTACCGTGCAGTTGGATTTAAGTCACTTACCTGATTTGCCTTCACAGTTTAAGCAGTTGGCAAAAAATTATCCAGACATTGATACAGTCATTTTTGCCGCAGGTATTGGACAATTTGGCTCACTCGAAGAATTTTCTTACGCCCAAATTGAAGCTCTAATAACTGTCAATTTTACCAGCCAAGTATTTTTAACCCGCGCCTTATTAGCGCAATTAAAACGTAAATCGCGCAGTGACTTGTGTTATATCGGCTCAGAAGCGGCGTTAAAAGGTAGCCGTAAAGGCGCGATTTATTGTGCCAGTAAATTTGCCTTGCGTGGTTTTACTCAAGCCCTACGCGAAGAATGCAGTAAAAGCGGAATACGGGTATGTTTAATTAACGCTGGTATGGTCAAAACCGCATTTTTTGATAATCTGTCCTTTGAGCCAGCGGATGATGAAACTAATTATTTACTGCCCGAAGATATTGCCGACGCGGTGGATTATGTGCTGAACGCTAACCCCAACATCGTTATTGATGAAATTAATCTAAATCCTTTAAATAAAGTGATAAAGTTTAAAAAATAACGTCAACCACTACCCTGTTGCTCTTATCCAAAACTCGATGCGCTTAATGTACAAAGGTCATGAAGAGTTAGGCTGGAAATTTGCCAAAATGGCGTGGTCTAGTAAGTTTCCAGTGGATGAAGCATTTTTTAGCGAATGGCGAAAACTTATGGCACAAAATCCAGTTTGGCAAGCCATCATTAATAACCGCGCTATGCCAGTATCAGACATTAAAACGGCGTTAGAAATAGAAATAGCGCGGAAAAACAATCACAAATAACCCACCGAAATTTCAGCGGCAATTGCTGAATGTGGGTTGTAGTCGATAATCTCGAAATCTTCAAATTGATAGTCAAAGATTGAAGTGGCGTAGCCCGCATGGAGCTTGCGTAATGCGGGGGCAATTTACAAAAAACCGTGACACTTTGACGAATCCCGCATTCCATTCCATGCGGGCTTGTATCTCTCCAATCTAATGATATATTGCCTAGCTAGCAGTATATCACGGTGCATGATCAGAATTTGTATGCGGGCTGAGACAAAAAGACTGTAACGTAGATAAAACCCATGCGCTGATTTTCTTAAGACTGAATGGTATCCAAGTGCTTCCCGATGGGGGAAAGATGCTGTATGAACAAGGGGAGTAAAAGAAAGATGAATATTATTGGTATCGATGTAAGCAAAGCCAAGCTGGATTGTGCGTGGTTAAAAGAAGATAACAAAGTCAAAACGAAAGTATTTACCAATCAGCTTGAAGGCTGGAAAGGGCTAGTCAGTTGGGCAAAGACCCAGACAGGCAATGAACTTAGTGAGTTGCATTTTGTGATGGAAGCAACGGGTACACTCATGAAAACATGGCGACGTGGTTGCATGATAGTGGTGCGAACGTGTCTATCGCCAATCCTGCCCACGTTAACTATTACGCCCAAAGTTTAGGTGGACGGACTAAAAACGACAAAAAAGACAGCATCGTGTTAGCGCGGTATGGCATAAAAGAACATCCCATGCTCTGGCATCCTGCACCACAGGAGATGAGAGCATTAAAAGCCTTACTGACGCGCTTGGATGCCGTTGAAAAAGACCTGCAACGCGAAAAAAATCGCCATGAAAAGATCATCGTCAGCGATACGCCTACGGCTGTTTTGGCTTCTATCAAACAAATGATTGAACACCTTGAGACAGAACAGAAGACGCTAGAAAAACTCATTGACGACCACATTAAAGCGCACAAAAACCTGAAAGAAAATAAAGCCTTACTGGAAACCATCCCAGGTATTGGCAAGGTCATGTCACAACGGATGCTCATGGTACTGGGTACGCATCACTTCAAGGATGCCCACCAATGTGCAGCTTATCTGGGTCTCGTTCCCGTACAAAAAGAATCAGGCAGTAGTATCAGAGGACGATCCCAACTGGCTAAAAACGGTAATAAAACCGTTCGCGCCAAGTTGTACATGGCAACCGTGACCGCAACCCGCTACAACCCAGATATTAAAGCCCAATATGAACGGCTAACCAAAAAAGGTAAAAGCAAAATGTCCGCACTCGGCGCGGCAATGCGAAAACTGGTACAGATTTGTTTTGGTGTCTTTAAACACCAACTACCCTATCAACCACAATCGGCTTAATTTTCCGCTTGTGTTTGATTTGGAGAGATGGTATCTACTTGCTAAGCTATTCAGCATGATATAACCAATCAAGAAAGTATTGTGCATACAGATCACTTCCACGGAGTGTTAAGTGGTGGGAGTCTCTATAAATTATTAGATCTTTATTTTGAAATAAGCAGAAATCTTCTGGACAAATCAGCTTTATTGGATCGAATACTTTTAATAAGGGGTGCTGGTGTTTTAATTTTTCAATCAAGGCTCTTTGTTCGATCTGTCTTAATTCAGCTTCTTTAGTTGTGACTTGACATTTTTTATACGGATTTCTATAACAATCTCTTGGAAAAAAAGGTAATTCTGGGACATCAATCATTAAAATGACTTGTTTGCCACTTTTTTCCAGTATATCTATGCTCTTGTTCAGACCATTAAAAAATATATCTGTCCTTGATACCTGACCTAAATTGTTTGATGAAATTTTTACGTTTTGAGGACCTATTTTCATCTTAATATGATCTGCGGCATAAGATGTTGTTAAGATGTAGTTTCCAAAAAAAGATAAGGTAACAGTTTTTATGTCATTTGATTTTGATAGCCAATCGATGATATTTTCAAACTTTACCTGACAATCTTTTACCGAAGATTCTACACTTATCCCGTAAACAGGAGGACAGCTATTATGACCAATTAGCATCCAATTTCGGTCTTTGTCCATTTTTGCAATCCCATAGAATTTATCGTCAGCATGACTGTCGCCAATAAGTGCAGCATTAATTTTCCCATTAGGACTAATAAGACAATAATCGATGTTATTTAAAAGAGCCTCGCCTTGACATTTCAAATACCCTAAATTTTCTCTTTTGTAGGTAAAGTCCAAAGATTTCTGTGCAATTTCTCTAAATTCCAGTCCATCACGCTTATAACAATGATATCCAACATACCCAACACCCAACATTAAAACAAGTAAAATGATGGTTTTTGTTTTACTGTAATTACCAAACCGTATTGGCTTTTCAATCAATTTATACGTTAGCCAGGCAAGTGCAATTGAAATAACAACAGCCGCAAGTCGTATTTTGCGTGAAGGTATTTCGCCTTCCATGATGCGAGCAAAGGACAATAATGGCCAATGCCATAAATATAATGGGAAGCTAATTAGTCCAAACCAAACCAGCACACGGTTTGATAAAACAGTGCGATTAAACCATGCTTGCATACCTGCTGAAATAATCAACACAGCACCCACGGTTGGAAATATAGCCCACCAACCTGGAAAGGACATATCTTTAGTAATGACAATTACACCGATAATAATCAGTGTTACACCTAATAGTGATTTTGCATTGCTTAGTGCAACACCTTTTTCCTTTGGTGCTTGTGCATAGATTATCGGGCTACTCAACCACAGATCAAGTGTTTGATTGACTTTAGAAAACAGGTTCTGCCCGTATAGCGTTATATAGGCTAAAACTGAACCGACCAATAATTCCCAAAAACGCGTTTGTGGCGAATAAAAAGCAGTAACTGTATTACCGTGTACTTTGCTGATATTTAATCCGAACGAAATAACGAGGATAATTATTGTAATCGTCAGTGCATTTAACCGCTGTTTCCAAACAAACCAAACCAATAACGGCCAAACAATATAAAACTGCTCCTCAATACCCAATGACCAAAGATGAAGCAGTGGTTTTGTGTCAGCAGCATTATCAAAATAACCACTTTCTTTCCAGAACATAAAGTTGGAAAGAAAACCAGCTCCGCCAGCAATGTGTTTGCCCAACTGTTTGTATTCATCAGCAAGAAGTACAATCCAACCAACAGCATAACTAGCAATCAACACCAGCAACAATGCGGGAAATATACGTTTAATACGACGGCTATAAAACTCAATAAAACTAAAGCTTTCCCGCTCTAGGTTTTCAAAAATAATGCTGGAAATAAGAAACCCAGAAATCACAAAGAAAATGTCAACCCCAATAAAACCACCCTTAATAAGCTTTGGAAAGGCATGAAAAACAACAACGGAAAGTACCGCAATTGCGCGTAAACCATCAATGTCTGCTCGGTATTTGGGATGGGTTAATTGGTCAGAATTGCGAGGGGGGGGAATTGTCATTGATTCATTTTAAGGTTAAAACCTATCACTAGGTGGTTAAATTTTTGAGCATGGTAAGTCAAAAATGGAAAAATAAATATTTAGTCTGTTAATCGACTCCAATCAAACAATGCACCTAGATCAGTTTTACGTTCGGGGGCAATATCACTATGCCCTATAATGCGTTGTCTGGATAATTTAGGGTAAGTTTCCAGCAAGTAACCTCGATGTAACGCAGTGAAATTGAGGGCTATCAGTACAGATTCCCTAGATTCCGACATCGAGGCTACGCACTTTGAAAGAATAACCAGCAAGTAACAGCTCGTAAGGCAGATAGCTTGCGTATTTCGCCGTATATTTTGATTAGACCGAAATTTCAGCAGCAATAGCCGAATACGGTTCATAACCAACAATCTCGAAATCTTCAAATTGATAGTCAAAAATAGAAGCGGGTTTACGATTGAATGCCAAAGAGGGCAGGGGACGGGGCTGGCGTGATAACTGTAATTTAGCTTGTTCTAGGTGGTTGTTGTACAGGTGTAAATCGCCAAAAGAGTGAACAATGTCACCGACCTGTAAATCACATTGCTGGGCTACCATAGAGGTTAAAAAGGCGAGGGATGCCATGTTGTATGGCACACCTAAGAAGCAATCGGCAGAACGTTGGGTGAGCATACAACTGAGTTTGCCATTGGCTACCCAGAATTGATACATGACGTGACAGGGGGCAAGTACCATTTTACCTGCGGCGATGTTTTCGGCGGCGGTTTTGCGTTCATCGGGTAAATAGCTGACGTGCCACGCATTGATGATATGGCGGCGGCTGTTGGGATTGGCGCGGATACCTGCGATTAATTCTGTTACCTGATCGGTAATTTGCCCGTTTTCACCGCGCCATGACCGCCATTGTGCGCCATAAATAGGTCCTAATTCGCCTGTTTCCGTTGCCCATTCATCCCAGATGGTTACGCCGTTTTGGTTTAAATAGTCGGTGTTAGTGCCGCCTTGAAGAAACCAGAGTAATTCATAAAGGATAGATTTGATGTGTAATTTTTTGGTGGTCAGTAACGGAAAACCTGCGTTTAAATCGTGACGATACATTCTTCCAAAAACAGACAATGTGCCTGTCCCTGTACGGTCGCCTTTTTGTACGCCGTTAGTGAGGATGTCATTTAACAGTCCGAGATAGTGCGTCGCCATTATGATTGCTCAGTTCGATGATAGGCAAAATAAACCATTAACGCACCGATGATTATCATGGGTGTGGACAGTATTTGCCCCATCGTTACCCAATCCAATGCTAAATAACCTAGATGTGCATCAGGCATTCTAAAAAATTCGATGAAAAATCGAAAACAGCCATAGAGTAGAACAGCTAAACCAGTTGCCGCCATTGTCGGTCTGGGTTTGCTGGTATAAATCCACAGAATGACAAATAATACTAGCCCTTCTAAAAACGCTTCGTATAGCTGTGATGGATGTCGAGCGAATTCCCCACCATTGGGAAATACCATAGCCCACGGTACATCGGTGGTTCTGCCCCATAATTCAGAGTTTATAAAATTGCCGATACGTCCAGCACCTAATCCAATGGGAGCGAGCGGGGCAATAATGTCAGTGAGTTGAAATAGGGTGCAGTTTTGTTTTTTCGCAAAAAACCACATGGCAATAAATACACCTAGCAGTCCGCCATGAAAGGACATACCGCCTTGCCAGATTTTAAATAGGATGAACGGGTTAGCGAGGAAAGCAGAAAAGTTATAAAACAGTATGTAGCCTAAGCGACCACCGACAATGACACCTAACGCACCGTAAGTGACTAAATCTTCAATAGATTCAGGTTTAATAACTGACCACGGTTGTGCTGCGCGGCGTTGTCCTAAAAACCAGACAGCAGCTATACG
>Ga0194060_10002005_pt1 | contig 14570 bp, 4 predicted proteins | sample SepL225m_MetaG_FD_163427 | JGI IMG/M metagenome (GOLD analysis project Ga0194060, IMG submission 163427) | Anoxic zone freshwater microbial communities from boreal shield lake in IISD Experimental Lakes Area, Ontario, Canada - Sep2016-L222-5m | ecosystem: Environmental > Aquatic > Freshwater >... | reverse complement strand
TGGGCACATTCAGCGTGACAGTCTTGCGATGAGGCGATGAGGCGATGAGGCGATGAGGCGATACGGAGCGCCTCACCGCGTCATCGTTTCGTCGCTGAATTGTCACGCTGGTTTGAACCATGCCTAAAGGGGAGCAATCAGTGACTCGCTCACCGCTGCGCGTGCTGCTGGCCCAATTGCCGGTGCCGAACAACCCCGCACTTAATACGCCTCTGGCGGCGGGTTACCTGAAGGCGTATGCCGAGGCTCGCGGGTTGGGTGGCAGCGTACAGATCGACATCCTGCCACGCGCTATCGCCGATAACGCGGGCGACGCTGCTTTGGTTGAGGCGATTGTGGATCGCGCCCCTGACCTGCTCGGACTCTCGCTCTACACCTGGAACAGCGAGCGCTCGCTGGAGGTGGCCCGCCGGGTCAGGCAGCGCCTACCCACCCTGATCGTCGTCGTCGGCGGGCCTGAGGTGCAGGCCGACAATGCCTGGGTGCTGGAGCATCCCGGCGTGAGTGTGGCGGTGATTGGCGAGGGCGAACAGACGTTTGCTGATCTTTTACGACAGATTGCCCCGAATGGTCAGCCCAATCCACAATTGGCCATCGCCAATCTGCAGTCGCGTCCCGATCTCCCTGACCTCTCCGTAATACCCTCGCCCTACCTCGCCGGCCACCTGGAATTATCGCCAGATGGCATCCAGATGGTGGAAATTTCGCGCTGGTGCCCCTATGCGTGTAGTTTCTGTCTCTACGGGCGGAATAGGGGGCCACGCCTGGGCGGTCGCTCGTTCGGGCTTGATCGGGTTCTGGCCGAGGTCGCTTGGGGCCGGGAGCGCGGCGTGCGCCGGGTTCACTTTGTTGAGGCGAACCTGAACCTGCTGCCGATCTTCTGGCCGCTGATGCGCACTCTGGCCGATATGAACGCTGATCGGCAGATCACGTTCTACGCCGAACTGCGCGGCGAACATCTCTCGGCGAAGGCGGTGGCCGCCCTAGACGCGGCAAATGTGCGCGTGGTGGAGGTGGGCCTCCAGACGGCGAACCCGGTGGCTCTGCGCGCCGCGAATCGCAAGACCGACCTGGCGATGTGGGCGGCGGGCACGCGCCGCCTCTACGCGGCGGGGATTGAGGTCTTTCTGGATGTGATCCTGGGTTTGCCCGCAGATGACGCGGACGGTGTGGCCGCGACTCTGGCCTTCATCAAGGATGAGTCCCTTGGGCCATACGACATTTTCATGCTCCAGGTGCTGCCGGGTACGGCGGTGCGCCGCGAGGCCGCCCGGTACGGTCTGATTTTCCAGGATCGTCCGCCCTACTATGTACTCGGCACCGACCGCACGCCCTACGCTGAGCTACGTCGGCTGCGCCGCGAGCTGAAGGAGGGGATCGGGATCGACCCGGATGCGCGGGAGGGGATGCCGGGGCCGAGGCCGGATGCACTGGCGGAAGGAGCAAGGGTGAAGGAGGAGGGAGGCATGATCGTCAGCGTTAGGCTAGACGATGAGCGACTGGAGATAGCAACAGGAAGCTTCCGGCTCCCCCTCTCCCGCTCAGGGAGAGGGGGCTGGGGGGTGAGGGCTGAGCGGCAGCAGACTCCTTATGTGAAGAGTATTGATCCTAGCCGCCTCGCAACACACGTCGATATCACGCTCCCAGCAGACCATCTGGTTCAGACCTCGCCAACCCTTGCGGGGTGGATCGCCGCAAACCCGAGTACCCTGTTCGATCTGTACCTGGAGGTGATGAGCGAGCCGCCGAGTATCGATCTGCTACGGAACTGGCGGGCGGATCTTCCCTACATACCAGGCTACTTGGATCGGTTGGCGGTGTACGCCGCCGATCAGCCAGAGCCGGGCCACCTGCGAACCAGCCCACGGCTCTGGCTGGTGTTACCCTGGGTCTCGCAGGCTGAGCCCGACGACTATGCAGGCGTGGCGGCGATCATCTGGCGCTACGAGTTGGAGGTAGGTCAGGAGTTGCCCCTGGGAGCCTGGCGCACCGCAGGCGGGGCCGGAGTCGCCCTGAGCTTCGCTGCGGGCTGGGACGCTGGGGACAGACAGGTCGCCCTGGCAACCGCCGAGGCGTGGGCTGCCGAACACGGACGGCTGATCTTCGTAACACGGCAGTAGACAAGGTTTCAGGTGCCAGGTTTCAGCGTGACAGTTCGTAGTGTGGGCTTCAGCCCGACAATGTCAAACAAAAAGCCCCCGCTCCCGTTCAGGGAGCGAGGGCCAGAGGGTGAGGGCAGATGCCCTAGATGCAATACCTTTCACATAAGCCGATTTATGCCGACCGTGCCCCCTCACCCCCTGCCCCTCTCCCGCTCAGGGAGAGGGGGCTGGGGGGTGAGGGCTGACGCCCCTAGATGTTCTTCACATCTGCCGTAATATCAACTTTGTGCGTATCCTTGAGGAAGATCGCGCCGATGACGAAGCAGATCGCCGCGATGCCAATCGGGTAGTAGATACCGGCCAGGTTGTTGCCGGTACTCTGGATGAGGCTCAGGCCGATGATCGGCACCATACCGCCGAACACGCCGTTGCCGAGGTGGTAGGGCAGCGACATCGAGGTGTAGCGGATGCGGGTCGGGAACATCTCGACCAGGAAGGCCGCCATCGGGCCGTACACCAGGGTCACGTAGATCATCTGGATGAAGATGAACACGCCGAGCATTACCGGGCTGTAGCTCGGGTTGATGTCGAAGATCAGTGCGGGCTTCGGCTTACCCGCCGCATCCAGAACGATCTGACCGGCAGCGTCCAGCAGCTTCTGGGCCGGGTCAAGGGCGTAGCGGAACTGGTACATCGCCGCATAGATCGGGTAGTAGGTCAGCGCGCCCAGGGCCATACCGCTGAGTACCAGCCACTTGCGACCGATCTTGTCCGAGAGCCAGCCGACAAGAACGAACAGCGGGGTGGCGATCAGGATGGCGACGCCGATGATCACGTTGGCATCAACCAGGGGCAGCTTGAAGATGTTCTGCAGGTAGTAGAGCGCGTAGAACTGGCCGGTGTACCAGACCACGCCCTGGCCCATGGTGGCACCGAAGAGGGCGATGATCACGTAGCGCCGGTTGACCGGGTTGACGAAGCTTTCCTTGAGCGGGTTCTTCGAGGTTTGGCCAACGCTCTTGAGGCGCAGGAACATCGGCGACTCCTTGAGGGAGGAGCGGATGTAGAGCGAGACCGCGATCAGGAAGATCGAGACCAGGAAGGGGATACGCCAGCCCCAGTCGCTGAACGCCTGTGGCCCGACGGCCAGCCGCGTGCCCAGGATCACGCCGAGGGAGAGGAACAGGCCCAGGGTAGCGGTGATCTGGATGAAGCTGGTGTAGTAGCCGCGCTTGTCGGCAGGAGCATGTTCGGCGATGTAGGTGGCCGCGCCGCCGTACTCACCACCCAGGGCCAGACCCTGGAGGATGCGCAGCAGGATCAGGATGATACCGGCTGCCGGGCCGATGGTCTCAGATGTGGGCAGCAAACCGACCGCAAAGGTACAGACGCCCATCAGGGTCATCGTCACCATGAAGGTGTACTTGCGACCGATCATGTCGCCGAGGCGCCCAAAGAAGATCGCGCCGAAGGGGCGGACGATGAAGCCGACGGCGAAGGCGGCCAACCAGGCGATGATGTCGCCAAGAGGCGTGCCGGTCGAGTAGAACTTGCTGGCGATAACGCTCGCCAAGCTCCCAAAGATGTAGAAGTCGTACCACTCAATCATCGTTCCGGCTGCGGAGGAGAAGATGATCTTGGTGATTCCCTGCTCGGCGACGGCGCCGGCTGTGGACGAGCGTGCCATGCTCTACCCTTTCCTTGTCTAACCTAACCTGCGATACGCGAACGTCCTGAGCAAAAAAGATCCCGCAGGACTCACGGCAACGCCAGGGACGGCACGCATAGCGTACATCGCTGTAGCGGCGACACCGGGAACTGCCGGTCAGGGATCAATCTGATACTCAGGGAATATAACTATGATACAGGCCGATTATCAAGCCAGTTCAAACAAAACAACAAGTTTGTGTAAAGTTGTGTAAAGGCATCTTCATAATTGGCGGCACGCACCTCCAGTTGACACCCCTGAGCGGATAGAGTATCGTACCACTCCGATACGAGTATCCATCTACATACGTGGCGCTAGGCAACGGCCTACAGCCGCCCCCCTCCACTGCCATGATACAGCCGCCCCTTCCCCTCGGCCTCGGCTCCGACCTCCAGGCGGTCGAGCGGATCATCCAGGAGCGCACGCGTGCGCGCGCCGCAGTGATCAGCGTGGCCGACCCGCATCTGCTGCGCCCCGGCGACACGCGCCTGCGCTCAACCCTGGTGCTGCTGGCTGCGCAACTCGGCGACTATCAACTCGACCGAGCCGTCCACGCCGCCGCCGCCATCGAGCTGATTTACGCCGCTACCAGCACCCACGACAGCCTGGTCGATGAGGTGGATCGCCGTCGCGGGCAGGTTCGCCAGGGCGACTGGAACCACGGTATTTCGCTGATGATCGGTGACTACCTATTTGCCCTCGCCGCCGGCGAGATGGCGCTCAGCCCAGATCCGCGAGTCATTAGCTATTTCTCGCAGGCGGTGATGCAGATTTGCGAGAGTCAGTTGGCCCCGGTGCGGGCGCTGCGCCCGGCTGAGCAGGCCGCTGAGCAGTACTTCGCCTATATCGCGGGCACGTCGGCTGCGCTCTACGCGGCGGCTTGTACGGCGGGGGCGGCCTGCGGCGGGCTTGACGCCGAACAGATCGCGGCCCTCGGACGCTTTGGCCACGAGCTGGGCATGGCTCTGCGCATCGGCGAAGAACTGCACGACTTCGCCCGTGGCTCGGCCAACGGTATGAGTCTGGCGGGCTCCAGCCTGCGCCACGGCGCTGCGACCTTGCCACTCATCCTGGCCGCCGCTACGGGCGACGGCAACCGCCTGGAACTGGCGCTTGAGTTGGGGCATGCCGACCTTGACTGGTCGGTGGGCGAGGTGCGCCGCCACGGGGTCGGCCCGGCCCGTGCCGAGCTGGCCCGGCGCACGGCGGCGGCCCATGCGGCCCTGGCACCCTTCGCCGCCAGCCCGGCCCGCGCAGCCCTGGAGCAGATCGCCGATTACGCCGGGGGGGCGTAAGATAGCAATCCTCTTGGGGTTGTTGTGTGGAGTCAAGGCTTTAGCCGGATAACGCCGCCTAAAGGCTCGACTCCTTTTCATAACCAGTTTAGGATTGCGAGAAGACCGCCTAGCCCGAATACCTTTCACATAAGGAATCTGCCGCCGGGCAGCCCTCACCCTCCAGCCCCCTCTCCCTGAGCGGGAGAGGGGGAGTATTCCGCAAGGTGATGCGGAATAGTAACAGGAGAACTTATTTTCTGTCCGCACCTAAACTCCCTGAGCGGGAGAGGGGGAGTTGGAGGCATCCTGCTGCGGAATCTCCCCTCTCCCCGTGAGGGAGAGGGGCAGGGGGTGAGGGCCGGAGGGTGACTTTGCACATGCCCTGACTCTTCCTTCCGGTCGCTGGCTCTGTTTTTATATCCCGTGCTACAATGGAGCCACTATCGCAGATGTCTATAAACCACTATAGACGCATGATGTGCTCCACACGGTAGCTGACGCCCTCCTCCCCGCTGGCATAAGGAGTTAAGTATGTCCGAGCGCAGGAATTTCTGGTACCTCCTGATGGCCCTCGCCCTGCTCTTAACCCCCTTTGCAATGGCTCCACAGCGCGTGCGCGCTGCCCCTCCGATCTTTTTAGTTGATACGCTCTCTGATGCCGCCCCGTCTCCGACCGCGTGTAACAGTGACGCCCTCGACGGCGATTGTAGTCTGCGCCAGGCGATTGCGCGGGCCAATAGCTGGGTGCCAACTACGGATACGAAGGAGATCAGTTTCTCGAATTTTACTAGCAGCGCCCTGCTGCCAATTACTGGCCCGATGACGGTGACAACGGGCAGCCGCCTCCCGCCGATCACGGCCTCACACGTTCAAATCACTGCTGATACGTTGCTTGGCATCCCCCAGATCGAGATTGACGCGAACGGCAATGACGCGGGCCTCGTACTCCAGGGCGATGATAATCTCGTGAAGGGTCTGAGTATCTATGGGGCGTCGGATATCGGCGGGGTGTACCGTGGCACCGGAGTCTATATCACCGGCGCCCGCAATACGGTTCAGGTCAGCTTTCTGGGCCTCCGGGCCAATAGTTCGCTTCCCACCCAGCGCAACGCCTATGGCGTATTCATCACCGGTACCGGGGCGACGGGCAACCAGATCGGTGGCGCAGGCGGGGATACCGCTGCGAACTATATTAGCGGCAACTCGGTCAACGGTATTGTGATCTCCAACGCATCGAATAACATTGTCCAAAATAACTTTATTGGCCTGAAGCGGATTGTCCCCTCTCCAACCATGTCCATTGCGATTGAGAAGAATGACTCATACGGGATTCAGGTTTTTAGTGATACCAGCGTCGATCCGACGGCGAAGACGGAGGCCAATGTTATCGGCGGCGGATCGGGCTTGGCCAATGTGATTGGTGGAAATGGCCAGGCTGGGATCACGATCAGCGGGCTGCGCACGTTGACCACGACGATCCAGTCGAATTTTATTGGCATTTACCGCGACGCCGATCCTGATTTTGGCAATCTGCACGATGGCATCCGCATTGAGGACGGTGCCAGCGGGACGTTCGTTGGCGGCACCGCGATCAGCCCTCTGGTGATCAGCGATAACGGCGGCTATGGGGTCTACATCCGCACGAGTGACAGTACCACGCCGCCCCTGAACACGACGATCAGTGGTGTCACCTATATCGGTACGTCGCGCTCGGGCGTCACGGCACGTGGGAATAGCCTCGGTGGTGTGCGTGTTGAACTGGCTGCACGCAACACGCAGATCACCGGGGCGGGTAACGACCTGCGGATCGCCGGTAATCAGGGGCCGGGCGTCTGGATCACCGGCGCAAGCATCGTCGGTAGTCAGATCACGGGCGCGTTGGTTGGCACGAATGGCGGTTCTAGCGCGGTCGCGATTCCCAATACCGGCGGCGGCATTCTTGTGCAGGGCGGCGCGCAGGATACGACCCTCAGCGGCAACACGATCTCTGGCAACGGCGGTTTTGGCGTCCGGCTCGGCGCAACCAAGACGGTAACGCTCACCGGCAATCTGGTCGGCCTCGACACGAACCGCACCGGGACGATCCCTAACACCGGCCCCGGCATTAATGCGCAGGACGCCAGCAACACGCTGATCGGCGGCAGTGCGACCGACGCCAATTATGTGGCCGGTAACAGCGGCCCGGCCATCGTGATCACGGGCACGGGCGCGCTCAGTTCCACCGTCGCCAGCAATGTCATCGGCCTGATCAAGAATGTTGTCAGCGACACCCTCTACCTCAAGGCTGCCGGTAACACGGGAACCGGCGTGCTGATTAGCGGCGGCCCGCAGAATACGACCGTTACCGCCAATACCATTGCGAATAATACCGGCTCTGGGGTGGATGTCGTCGGTAGTACAACCCTCACGACCACACTCAGCCTCAATTCAATCGGCTGGGTGAACGATGCGAACAACACCCCGGTGATGAGAGCCAACGCCGCAGGCATCACGATCAACGCGGCGCAAGCGGTGGACATCCACAATAATGATGTGCGCTTTAACAGCGGCAACGCTATCTCTGTCACCGACGCCCTCACGGTGACGCTGCTCTCGAACAGGTTGAACGAGCAGACCGGCAACGGCGTGCTGGTTTCTGGGGTCTCGCGTGATGTGCAGGTACTCTCAAATACCATCGCCCTGAACACCGGCGTGGCTACCCTCGTGACGGGCGACTCCCAGCGCATCCGCATCCAGTCCAACCGGACGACCCGCAACGCCGGTGGTGTGGTGCTTCAGGGTACCAGCATCTATACCGGCGGCAACGATCTCGACACCCTCACGCTGCCGAACCACGGGATTGACCCGCCGATCTTTGACATGACCAGCCCGCTGCGGTTCCACCTCGATCAAAACGGGCTGGTGTCGGGCTGGGTCTACACCGACACGGCCCACGTCTCTTCCTGCGTGCCGACGTCCTCTTGCAGCATCCAGTTCTTCCGGTCGGGCGCGAATACCGCCGATGGCCAGGGCTTTCTTCCCCTGACGATCACGCCTGTAGGCGACGTCACCGCCCGAGATTTCGCGACCCCTAACGCCGATGGCTTCTTCTCGGGCCTGTTGTCCAACATTCTGCCGATGCCAAGACAACTGTTGTTCGCTGTTACAGACGGTAACGGAAATACCTCTGAATTTGGTGTGTTGAATGTCACATCCGGCCTGAGTATGGATTACCTGACTCCAGTCGATGGGCGGCGCGACGCCGCACCCGGCCAGACGGTCACGTATTCCCTGCGCCTGACGAACAGCGGCACAACCGACCTCCTCAACCTGAACGTCACGACCGGCCAGACCCTGCCGCGCTGGGTTGTGAGCCCGCTGAATGGCTCGGCCAACGTGTTTGACCTGCCATCCAACAGCACCAAGACGATGACGATCTCGCAGAGCCTGCCCATCGGCACCGATACGAGTGTGCGGGCGGGCATCCAGGATACGACCATCGTTACTACGACAGCGGATCTGGGGCAGAGTCTGCTGATTTTGAGCCGGGTGCTTACCACCACGGTGCTGGCGACTCCGGTGGTGAATGTCACGACGATCACAGGTTCGGGGACGGCCCCGCCGCTTGGACAGGTAACACATACCTATCACTACACCAACACTGGAAATGTCACAGTGACTCTCGATCTTACCAAGAGTACGGTGGATCCTGCATCGAGCAATAGCTCGATCTGGCTCACCTCCCTGAGTACCAATCAGATCGTAGTTGGCCCCGGTGGAGGTGCCGATGTGGGTGTGTATGTGACGGTGCCGCAGGGTTCGCAGGTACTCGATGCGCTCGGCAACCCAAACCTCGTCACCACCTACCTGACCGCCACCGCCCAGGTGCCCTTCAGCAACATAACATTGGTGGTGAGCGACACCACCGGCGTCGATCTGGTGCCAGGCGCACAGATGGATGGGGGTGGTGCGCCCGTTTCGGCGCAATCCTCGGCAGAGGTTGACTTCTTCCACAACATTATTAACACGAGCAACGGCCCCGCCAAATTCTGCCTGAACTACCGCTCCAACTCGGGCAGCCAGGTTTTGTCCTTCCTCTCCCAGAACAGCGTTGCCATCGTCAATAACTGCTTTACGCTAGAGACGGGCGTCAGCCCCAAGTCCATTCTGCGCCTCCATATCGTGGTCAAGGTGACGGACAAGCTGCTGCCGGGTGATCGTGACAACATCCGGGTCTACCTCACCAACGCGAGTACAGGTGCCGAGATCGCGAATGCGTCGGCGACCAACACCGTGATGATCACGGCGAGCCCGTTGCTCCCGCGTATCTGGCTGCCGCTAATTATTCTCTAGGATCACTACGGTTCGAGTAGGGAATCCGCCGCCGATCAGCCCTCACCCCCCAGCCCCCTCTCCCTGAGCGGGAGAGGGGGAGTATTCCGCAGCAGGACGCGATCTACTCCCCTCTCCCTACTAGGGAGAGGGGCAGGGGGTGAGGGGGCAAGGTCAGCATAAATCGGCTTATGTGAAAGGTATTGGTCTTAGTACTCTATTCGATCAAATCTCATCGAAAAACCGCTCCCAACTCGGCTAAGGAGGGTTGCCATGCCGCTACGCCCCCGTCATTTTTGTCTGGTTGTGCTGCTCGCGCTGCTGATAGCCTCTCTGCCGGCAGGATCTCCCGTCCACGCCGCGCCGCAGACCTTCATCGTCACCCTGACGGACGATACAGACGACACGCTGGTAGACTCCTGCCCGGCCACTACGTGTACGCTGCGCAAGGCGATCCGTCTGGCGAACCTGAACCCCGGAAGTACGATCAATTTTGGTATAAGCGGGACGCCCCCGTTTACGATCAATGCGACATCGGCCCTGCCGATTCTTTCGGGCGGCGGGACGACGATTGATGTCTCGCCACCCCACACGGTCGTCCTCAGCGGCGTAGGTCTGGCGTTCAGCACCTTTGGCCTGAATATTTCCTCGGCCAACAACACCGTGCGTGGCCTCGTGATCGTTGGCTTTCCCGGCAGCGTCGTCACAAACGGCGGGTCAGGGATTCTGCTCAGTGGCATTGGTGCCACCGGCAACGTCATCGCCAATAACTGGATCGGCCTGAACGCCGATGGCACCAGCGCCTTTGGCAATGCCTACTACGGCGTCATGATCGATGAGAAGGCCCACGACAATCTGATCGGTGGCGTGACGACGAATGATCGCAACGTGATTTCCGGCAACCGGGTTGCGAATATCTCCGTCAAAGATGGCGATGATTCCAGTCCTGGCCCAGGATTCATCTCCGGCAACCAGATTATTGGGAACTATATCGGCACAGACTCCAGCGGCACCCTGGAGCCAACCCTCAACAACCAGATCAACCTGGAAGCAGGCGTGCTGGTGGGCAGCTATGCGTATACCACGACGATCAAGGGGAACCTGATCGGCTTCGTCGTGGGCAACACAAGCCTGGCGATTGGTGGCGGTGCCGGCATTGTCGTGCAGAGCAACGAGATGACGATCTCGCCCATCCATCCCCACAATACGATCATCGTGGGAAATGACATTGGTGTGACACCGAGCGGTGTCGCCCTCTCTGACCGCTTTGGCATCCGCTTGACCGGCAGCGCAGTCAACACAACCATCGGCGACCCGGCTGACCCGGTGGGCGGGCGCAACGTGATCGGCAACAGCAACGATGTTGGCATCAAGCTGTCCGACAATGCCTTCAATATTGTTGGCACACAGATCGTCGGCAACTATATCGGCATCGCCCGCGATGGTGTCACTCTGGCCCCAATCGGTACTGTCAATACGACTGACGATAATACGGGGATCTACCTCGGCACAATAAGTTCAACCCCCGCGACGATCATCGGCCCGGCCAATGTGATCGCCGCTGCCCGCCGCTACGGCATCAACGTGCGCTCCAGCGGCAATCGGATCAAGGGCAACGTCATCGGCACGAATCCCGCCGGGACAGTCACTAGCCCCACGGTCGCTGCTTACGCATCTCCCAACGTCGATCAGATCGGCTTTGGCACGGGCGGTGCGGGAATCTGGGTCGAAAATGGCAATGGAAATGTGATCGGCGGCCCGAGCGGGGCGGATCGCAATGTCATCGCGGTTGGCGGCAGCGGCGGCAGCGTCGCCATCTCCGCGATTGCGATCAGGCCCGATGTCCTCGTCAGCGGCTCCAGCAGCTGTAGTCCGGCCACTTGTAGCGTCACCGCCACCACCATCCAGGGGAACTACCTGGGCGTGACGGCTACCGGTGACGCGGCCCTGGCCAGCGTTCTCGGCAGCGAGGGTCTGCGTATCAGTGGCTCCAGCGGCAATACCGTGAGCGGGAATGTGATCTCCGGCGTGGAAAACGGGATCACCCTGAGGAATACCGCGAACTCCAATATTATCGATTCAAATAAGATCGGCACGGGTGCCTCGGGTTCTCTTGTGGCGGGAATCGGCAATACGCAAAATGGAATCTCGATCATAAGTGGCACCGGCAACCAGATCAACAATAACCTGATCGCCTTCAACGGCACGAGTACCGGCTCCTCCGCCCAATACCACGGGGTAAATATCGAGAGCATTTCGAGTGCGAATATCATGAGCGGCAACCGTTTGGTGGCGAACGGCATCAGTTCTTTCGGCAGCCCCAAGGCTGGCAACGGCATTTTTGTGAATGGGGCGACCGGTATTAAGATCACGCAAAGCGCCACCAGCGGCAACAAGGGCGACGGTATTACCCTGGCGGCGGGCGGCAACGCAAGTATCGCCAGCCCGACCCTCACGGCGGTTACGGGGATCGCTCCCCCTGTGATCACCGGCAGCGCCGCCTGCGGCAGTGGCTGCACCGTCGAGATCTTCACTAGCCCAGTCAGCGATGATAAGGAAGGCCCGATTTACCTGACGACCGGCACCACCACGACCGGCGGGGCCTTCAGTATCAACATTCCTGGCTGCCAGCGCTACCTTACCGCCACGGTGCGCGATGCCAGTGACAACACCTCACCCTTCTCGACACAGCTCGACGCCTTCCCGAACCCCGCGTGTGTGGCCCCGAGCTTTTCCCTCGGCGCAGCGACGCCGAACAGTAACGCGGTGGTTCTCGGTGGCACCGCGATCTACACCCATACGATCACCAACAACGACCCGATCACCCGCACCTTCAGCGTGGCGATCACCTCCACTCTCGGCTGGGCCAGTGCCCCTGCCTCGGTGACGGTGCCGCCCAGCAGCAGCGCGCCGTTCTATGTCGTCGTGGCCGTGCCGCTCACCGCGCAGACCTCGCCTGTGGCCGATGTGGATACGACGAGTGTTCAGGTCTTCGTCGGCACGCTTGGCTCTGCCCAAGTCTGGACTGACACCACCACGGCGAAACTGGTCACGATGAACCCAGCCGCGCCCGATGTTTCGCCGGGACAGACGGTAGTGCGCGCCAGTACGACCGTTACCTTCACCCATAGCGTCACCAACACCGGCGACCTGCTCGGCACCTTCTCGGTGGTTGGCCCAACCTTTGTCGGTACGCCGCCAGCGGGCTGGACGATAAGCTCGGCGACCCTGGCTCAAACCAGTTTGGCTGGTGGCGCGAGTACCACGCTGACGATCATCGTGAACACGCCGGACGGTGCCCCGGCGCTGCCCGTGCAGATCAGCTTCCGTATTATGGCGTCCACCAGTGCGCAGACCGCAGACATCGTGGATACGATCACCGTGCCACTGGTGCGCAGTTTCGCTTTCAGCGCCGTAGCCCCCACAACGATCTCGAGTCCACCGGGTTCATCCGTGAACTTCACCTACACGATTACCAATACCGGCAATGCCAATGACACGTTCCAGGTGACACCGCCGCCAAACGCAGCCCCGCTGAGCTTCAGCGTCAGCCCGAGCGGCACCTTCGCCCTGGCTGTCGGGGTAACGAACACGATCACGCTCAGCGCCCAGGTGGGTCAGGGCGCGCTGAAGGCGGACTATCCCTTCAGCCTAAGTGCCAGTGCCGTGGGCGGCAGCGGGATACCGACGGCCCAGAGCGCCAACGGAACAGTCAGCGTGATCGGCGGCGGCGCGCCCCAGCTTACGTTCACGGCCAGTACCCCCAGTTCAGTCGGCGCGGCTGGCGGCACGCTCTCCTTTACGGGTACGCTGACTAACACGGGCAACCAGCAGGCGACACCCTTCATCCTTGGCACGCCGTCCGTCACGGGCAGCCCGCTCGGCTGGTCGGCGGCGGTCGTGCGCAATGGCACCTGCCCCGCGTCGATCATCCTGAACGTCAACCAAAGCTGCACCTTCACCTTGCGGGTCACGGTGCCGGTTAGTGCGAGTGGCGGGACGCGGGCCGTGACCATGCGGGCCACCGCCGATAACGGCGTCATCGGCACCTCACCGGAGGATGTCTCTGTCAGCGCCACGGCCACGGCCATCGTCAGTGTCACGGGCGGCGTGAGCCTGAGCGTAGCCGCTGAGAGCGCCACGCAAACTGGCCTGCCGAGTACGGTGCTGACCTTCACTCACACCCTGACGAACACCGGCAACAACACGGACAGTTTCACCATCAGCATCAGTCCGACGCTCCCGGCCATCATCGGTATGGCCGTACTCACGCCCACATCTCTGCTCAATGTACCGTCGTTCGGCACGCGCATCATCACGCTGACAGTGACGGTGCCGCAGGGGGTACTTGCCGGTACCAACCTGCCGTTCGTGATCACCGCCACCGCGCAGAGCGATCCGAGCAAGCAGGCGCACCAGACCGACACGGCCATTGTGGGCGGCATTGACGCCGCGCAGATCTCGGCGGGCACGAGCCAGAACGGGCTGCCCAATATTGACCTGATCTTCACGCACACGCTGACGAACACCGGCAACACGGTGATCGCCTATGACATCACCGCCAGCAACAGCCATGTCGGATTCAGCCAGACCCAGGTGGTCACGGGTAGCCCAACCGCCCTGCTCAACCCCGGCCAGAGCGTGACGATAACAGTTCAGGTGCATCTGCCAACGGGACTCCCCGGCGGGACGAGCAACACCACAACGCTCCAGGTGACGAAACTGGGCGCGCCCACCGTGATCCTCGCCAGTGCAACCGATACATCCATGCTCGGGAATACTTATGATGTCCAGATTACACCCGACCGTACCGGCGTGGGCTACCCCAACGCCACCCTCGTCTTCACCCACACCGTCACCAATATCGGCATCAACATGGACACCTACACGGTCACGGCGACTAACTCGATCTCCTGGCCCGAGGGCGTTTTGCCAGAGCAGTTCACCTTAGCGCCAGGGGCCAGCCAAGTCGTATCGGTGATGATCGATGTGCCGAACGACAACAGCACCCAGGCGGGAGCGCCCAACCACGGGCGCGTGGTCGTGGTGTCGAACAGCAACCCGAGCGGATCACATGGCGAGGTGATTGAGAACATCAGCGTCGGCCAGACAGCGGCAGTCAACTTCACCGCCGACCAGGCGCGGGCGGTGATGCCGAGTAGCGGCACATTC
>Ga0194060_10002004_pt1 | contig 14574 bp, 11 predicted proteins | sample SepL225m_MetaG_FD_163427 | JGI IMG/M metagenome (GOLD analysis project Ga0194060, IMG submission 163427) | Anoxic zone freshwater microbial communities from boreal shield lake in IISD Experimental Lakes Area, Ontario, Canada - Sep2016-L222-5m | ecosystem: Environmental > Aquatic > Freshwater >... | reverse complement strand
AAATGCACAATTGCATTAGTGGAACCTCCAATTGCCCCGAGAACTGTTGCTGCATTTATAAACGATGCTCTAGTTAGAATTTGTTCTGGGGTACGTCCATCTTTTACTGCCTGAACTATCGCTCGAGCGGTCTTGGCTCCGATAATTAACCTCTCACCCGTAGGAGCTGCAGCAGTTGAAGAGCCAGCAATAGCAAAACCAAGAACCTCTGTAATACACGCCATCGTTGATGCTGTACCCATCACGGTGCACGTTCCACCCGATGGTGCAAGGACTGCGCCAACATCATTTAGTTCTGATTCGTTTATCTTTCCACCCCGATAGTTGCCCCAAGCAGCACGGCAATCGGTACAGGCGCCAACTTTCTCACCCTGCCATCGCCCTGGAACCATTGGGCCCGCGACTACTTGCATAAATGGAATTCCCGCAGAGATTCCAGCCATGAGCTGTGCCGGAACAGTTTTATCGCATCCGCCGACTAGGACTACTCCATCCATGGGTTGTGATCTGATTAGCTCTTCAGTTTCCATCGCCATTAAATTGCGAAGATACATAGAGGTCGGATTCATCATGATTTCGGGTAAAGATGACGTTGGAAATACAACGGGAAGTCCGCCAGATTGAAGAACCCCGCGTTTAATCGCCTCAATGAGTTGTGGCATCTCGCGATGACACGTTACATATCCACTGGAAGTGTCTGCAATTCCAATTACAGGTCGAGATAGATCAACATCGTCGTATCCCATGGAACTCAGAAATACCTTCCGAAGAAAACGACTAAAACCTTCATCACCGTAACTAGTCAGCCCGCCAAAGAAACCTGCTCCATTATCTTTTTTCATGAGATAACTCTATTCATTCGGGCATTGACATACTTTGTAATTAGAAAATCTTCTATTCCTTCAGAGCCGCCTTCTCGTCCAAAACCCGATGCTTTTACCCCGCCGAAGGGCGCTTCGGCCGTGGCAATGGTCAAGTTATTTATTCCAACCATTCCAACTTCTAGCTGTAGGCCGATCTGAATTGCCAGATTGAGATCTTGGGTAAAGATGAATCCAGCTAACCCATAAGGAGTGGAGTTCGCAAGCTCTATTGCCTGATTAATATCTGAAAAAATCGTAATCGGCGCTATTGGCCCGAAAGTCTCCTCCTGCATTACCAACATATCTTGGGTTACATTTAGTAATACCGTTGGTTCGAAAAAATATCCGACAGAGAATTGTTTAGCTACGTCGCCGCCAACTGCAACATAAGCACCTTTTTTACGAGCATCATCAACCATAACTTTCATTGCTTCAACACGTTTTCTAGTTCCAAGCGGACCCATATCAGTATCTGCATCTAGGCCTGCACCTATGCGAATTGTCTTAGTATGCACAATAAATTTTTCGATAAATTCTTTGGCTACAGCTTCGTGAACGAAAAATCTATTAGCTGATATGCATACTTGACCGGCATTTCTGAATTTTCCTGTTGCACACAGCTTCGCTACTTCATCTATATCTGCATCTTCAAGAACTATAACTGGAGAGTGGCCACCTAGTTCAACAGTTACTGGCTTAATGCCAGAAGCGGCTCGAGCAAGTGTTATGCCGCCAACTGCGACAGAACCAGTAAGTGAAATTTTACGAATGATCTGCGAATCAATGAGGATCTGAGAAAGTAGAACAGGATCTCCAGTAATAAGGTTAAGGACTCCCTTAGGTAAGCCCGCCTCCATAGCTGCTTTGCCAAGCATTAATGCACTCAAAGGGGATTCGATCGCTGGTACAGCAATGACAACACAACCGGCCGCAAGAGCTGCACTTATCTTGCGTGCGGGCAACAGCATTGGAAAATTCCACGGCGCAAATGCGGCAACAGGGCCTATTGGCTGACGGTAAATATGAATTTGATCAATTTCATTTTTCGCTGACACAATTCTTCCGTATATACGACGCGCCTCATCAGCATTCCAGTCGAATTGGTCAGCCGATGCAAGAACCTCACCTTTTGCCTGTTCGAAAGGTTTTCCCTGCTCTAAAGTCATAACACGGGCATATATATCTACATCTCTTCGCATTATTTGTGCAATGGAACGCAAGTATTCAGATCTCTTCCAAGAGGATAATCTGCTCCATCCAATTTGCGCTGTGGCAGCAGATTGTAAAGCAAGATTTATTTGCACCTCTGAAGCCCTTGGCACAGATGCAATTACTTGCTCAGTACTTGGATCACATATTTCAATAGAGTCATTCTCACTCGAGGTAATCCAGTTATTATCAATGAGTAGGCCTTGTGGCGCATGCTCTTTAAGCCAAGGTAAGGATCCTTCGAAAGTCTTTAACATTTCAAATCCTCCCCTTAGCTATTAGCTCTTCAACTTCATGGCTCCATGGCCCGACATTCCATCGCCCGTATGAGCCCAAACCAGCTCCAGCATTGTCACCGAAATAAACTGGCACATGGATCAATGTCAAACCAACATGGGCTGAAGCTTTTGCTAAGGCGGCTTCGAATTCCTGCGGTGAGGTTCCCCCATAAATTCCTAAGACCCCTTCAACTGACGATGCCATTGCAGCGTAATCAACTTCTACTTGATCAGATGTTGCAAATATTTTTGAATACTGATCATTTTGTAGTGCAGAAATCGCGCCCATACGGCGGTTATCTAGCAGCACTATGCAGCCATTAGTTTTGGTATGAACTGCATCGATAAGTATTTGTGGGTTCATAATGAATGATCCATCCCCAGTAACGGCAACTCCATAAAACTTTTCATTAGAAACTCCACCAGCTAGAACCGCCGACGTCGCGAAACCCATATAGCTAGAACCGCTTTCAGTGAAGTACCAGCCTTCAGACTCAATTTCGGCCACTTGGAATCCATTTGCTTGCACATCTCCAGCATCGAAGAAGACCTTGAATCCATTCTTCTCAACCCATTTCAATGTTTCAGATACTACAAATGGTTGAGTTAAAATTTCTTTTTTGCGTAATTCATCGAAAGCTGAGTGCTGCGACAAAACTGAGCTTTTATACTGCGCCCATTCTGCTTTCTTTTTTGAACATAAATCTAACCAATCGGAGTTATTGGACTTCGAACAATTGAGCGTTTTCAATTCAGATATGAGTATTTGAAGTGTCTGCCTGAGTTCGCCAATTAGCGAAGTTGTATTGTTGTAATGAAGAGCGTCAAATACGTCCGTATTTAAGTTAATGACTTGTTGCACATTGGGATAACCAGTTCTAGAGCAGTCTGACTGACAAACCGCACGGCTTCCAGCAACGATAAGGGTCTCGGCCTCTGTCATTGCGAAATTACCGCTGATGGATCCTTTAGAGCCACCAACGCCCATATTTCTACTATCAGAACTTGGAACTATTCCTAGACTCGAAGGAGACATTACAAAGATTCCATCAACGAGTTCGGCTAAAGCCTTTAACTCTTTTCCGGCGTGAGCTGATCCACGTCCGACTTTGATGACTACTTTCTTGCTTTGTAAAAGTGAGGAAGCAACTTTTTTGATTTCATCAAGATTTGCAGGTCCGATGGAGATTTTCTTTCCATTATCCAATTTTTTAGAGTCAAAAAATGGTACTTCCTTAGGTTGAACATTAATTGGAAGTAGTAAAAAGAATGGTTGCGGACGGCTAGGGTGATTCGTTACAGCAGAGCCTTTTCCAAGGGCAGAGTAAATAGCTTGTGGAGTATGGAGTAAATAAGTTTCAGCCATATGAGAAAACATTTTGAAATAACTAGATTGGCCACGCCCAGGGATCTGCTGCATGTTGTCGCCTTCATCATGGGTTGTTTCATCTCCAAAGATGAACCACACTCCAATCCCATTACTTGCCGCTGCAAGGGATGCCGAGACGGCCTGCAGAGCACCCGGTCCAATAGAGGTTACTACCGCAACACCTTCATTAGTTGACCACCGAAGTGCAGTTGCAGCATGAGTTGCCTCGATTTCATTTCTGCATTGAATAACCTTTATATCTCCGGCTGCATCGGCAACTCTGAGCGCTTCGCCTACATCGGTAGTCCCATGCCCGAGAACGACAAAGAATTTCTTCACGCCTTGTGTAATTAAACCTTTGACCAAGGCCGAACTAACAGAAACGCTGGCAGAGGCTGTTTGTGAAGACATTTTCAGACCCGACCTACCTTTCCGATGAGATAACGTGTTGTTATACATACAACCGCAGGGGTGCTCAATTACTGCATTAAAGTCTGCAAAAAGCGGTTTGTAAAGGGTGAGATTTCTAATTGTTGTCTATTTTGCAACGAATTTGCGCGTATTTAACAGAGGTTAGGCCAACGAAGGGCAGAAACTCTGCCCCGCACCACAAGAGGCTCTAGCCGTTAATAACGATATTGACGATTTTTGGGGCGCGCGTAATTACCTTTGAGATCGTTGCCCCCGCCAGAGCTTGAATAATGCCGGGCAGGGCTAAGGCTGCCGCTTCCAGCTCGCCATCGCTGATACTTGGTGAGACATCCAAGCGATCTTTAATCTTGCCATTAATCTGAATAACGGCGGTGACCGTATCTGCAACTAATAGTTTTTCATCAACCACGGGCCAGCCGGCAAGGGCTACGGCCGGTGTATGCCCCAAGCGCTCCCACATCTCTTCGGCGGTAAATGGCGCCACTAATGAGAGCATGATCGCAATTGCCTCTACGGCCTCACGGACTGCAGGGTCTGCAGCACCGCAACCTGAATCGATAGCTTTACGTGTTGCATTTACTAACTCCATAACACGAGCTACTGCAACGTTAAAGCGAAATGATTCAACTGCAAAATCTGCATCGTGTAATGCCTTGTGCGTGACCTTGCGAAGTGATGTGTCACCATTTAAGAAATCCACTCCAGGTGCACTCGTTACATCCCCTGATAATCGCCAAGCACGCGATAAGAATTTTACTGACCCCGATGGCGAAACATCCGACCAATCGACGTCATCTTCAGGAGGTCCGGCAAAGACCATTGATAATCGAATTGCATCAACACCGTGATGTTCGAGCTCATCAGATAAACGTACTAAGTTGCCGCGGCTCTTTGACATGGCTGAGCCATCCATCACAACCATTCCTTGATTCAATAAACGCGTAAAAGGCTCATTGAAATCGAGCATCCCCATATCGTTGAGGACTTTAGTGAAGAAGCGGCTATAGAGAAGGTGCAAGATGGCATGTGTTACACCGCCAACGTATTGGTCTACAGGTAGCCAGGTCTCCATCTCTTTCTTTGAAAAAGGCTCATTGTGGTTTGTCGATGATGGATAACGTAAGTAGTACCAAGATGAGTCCACAAAGGTATCCATTGTGTCGGTATCGCGCTTGGCATCATTTGCGCACTTAGGGCATTTAACATTTACCCAATCGGTGGCAGCACCTAACGGAGATACTCCCTTTGGCTTTAGATCTAAACCCTCTGCGCTAGGAAGTATCAATGGAAGTTGATCGGCAGGAACTGGAACTTCACCACACTTAGGGCAGTGAATAATAGGAATCGGAGTACCCCAATAACGCTGTCGTGAGACTAACCAGTCGCGAAGACGGTAGTTACGTGCAGCTTTTCCAACTCCATCGCTTTCAAGTTGGGCACTAATTGCCGTGATAGCGGCATCTTTACTGAGGCCATTGAGCGCGCCAGAGTTAATTAATACGCCATCTCCACCAGTTGCAATTCCCGTTTCATTTGGATCCTCCCCGCCTGTATCAACAACAACTACAACTGGCAGTTTCATTGCACGTGCAAAATCTAAATCGCGCTGATCGTGTGCAGGCACGGCCATGATTGCACCGGTTCCATAGTCGGCTAAAACATAGTCACTTGCCCAGATTGGTAGCTTGGCCCCATTAACTGGATTGATTGCATAACGATTTAAGAAGACACCTGATTTTGGTCGATCCGTTGCTAAGCGATCAATATCGCTATCGGCCTTAATTTTTTCTAGATAGGCGGCAAACTCGGTTTCAACGCCTGAACCAACTGCTAGCTCAGCGGCTAATTCACTATCGGCTGCAACAACCATAAAGGTGGCGCCGAACAAAGTATCAGGGCGAGTTGTGTAAACCGTGACCGGTTCACTGCGATTTTCAATGAGAAATGAAACATTGGCGCCGCTTGATCGTCCGATCCAGTTGCGCTGCATCATCAAAACTTTCTCAGGCCACTTGCCTTCTAGCTGGGCCATGTCATCGAGCAGACGATCGGCGTAATCGGTAATTTTGAAATACCACTGATTCAACTTCTTCTTAGTAACGGCAGTGTCGCATCGCTCGCAGAGACCGGCAACGACTTGTTCATTAGCTAAAACAGTCTGGCAGCTTGGGCACCAGTTAACTGCTGAGTCTTTCCGATATGCCAGTCCGCGCTCATGTAACTGCAAGAACAGCCACTGGTTCCACTTGTAATACTCGGGATCGCACGTATTAAAGACTCGATCCCAGTCAAAGGAGCATGCAAAGCGGCGCATCGATGCCTTCTGAACGGCAATGTTTTCATAGGTCCAAATCTTTGGATCTTCATTTCTTTTAATTGCCGCGTTTTCGGCCGGCAGACCAAAAGCATCCCACCCAATCGGATGCATGACGTTGAAGCCCTTTTGAATCCAATACCGTGCGATGACATCACCAAGGGCATATGCCTCGGCATGGCCCATATGTAAATCACCCGACGGGTATGGAAACATATCTAATACATATTTTTTTGGACGGTTGTCGCCTTCACGACCGGATTTAAAAGGTTGAATCTGATCCCAAACTGGCAGCCATTTTTCCTGCACGTAGGCGAAGTCATATGCCGCGTGCGCCTCGTTTGTACTATCTATATTCATACGTGGAGCTGAGGGGATTTGAACCCCTGACCCCCTGCATGCCATGCAGGTGCGCTACCAGCTGCGCCACAGCCCCAATTGCTTGAGAAGGGCAAACCTTACCGCATGAATTACGGGGTAGGTGCGCCACTCTCTTCACCATAGACAGGCTCTGGGATGGAACCGGCGTTATGTTCGATTAAATTCCATTGGCGGGGATTGCGTTGAAGAATCGACCACGATGCATTTGAAAGTCCACCAATAACACCCCAATGCGAAAGCGGAAGTTGTAATAGATCACCTAAGACACATCGAGCGGTGCCACCATGGGTTGCAACAACCAATAGTTGGTCGCTCTTGCCATCTAGTGCCTGATTGATTACATCGACTGCACGTTTGGCAACTTCGCTTCGGCGCTCCCCTGTTGTACCTGCAGGATTATCATCGCCATCAATCCAACGAATAAAGTTCTGAAAATCTTCGGCGCGATTTTCAGCACCGGTCTTGCCCTCCCACAATCCACCATTAGTCTCACGCAGACCTTCATGCACGTTAACGCTAAGACCAACTAAATCAGCAAGTGCCTGCGCGGTATCGCGCGCGCGCCCCAAGTCACTTGAAATAATCGCAGTCGGATTCATGCCCGCCAAAATCTCGGCAGCATGAGCAACTTGAAAACGTCCTACATCGTTTAATGCAATATCGGAGTGACCTTGAAAACGATTAACCATATTCCAATCAGTCTGACCATGACGCCATAAAAGTACGCGATTACCGGCCATGTACTGCGGCATCTTTCACTGCCTCAAGGTCAATGGTCGGGCAGTCATTCCACAAACGATCGAGCATGTAGTACTTGCGAAGTTCAGTGCTTTGAATATGAACAACTAAATCTGAATAATCTAGGAGAATCCATTCAGCACCCTTTTCACGGCGTGCTGGCTTCTCTCCAATTGCAGTTAATTGACGCTCGACCTCATCGGCGATTGCATCGACTTGAGCAACGTTTTGTCCAGTAGCGATGAGAAAAACTTCGCTAAGGACAAGTTGGTCAGATAAATCGATAGCAACTAAATCTGTTCCGATTTTTTCTATTACAGCTTTAGCTGCTGCTTGGGTAATTTCTAGAGTGCGTGCGCTAATTGTCATAGAGGTTATTCTCCCGTATAAACGCGCCAACTATTTCCGGCACATCTGCGCTCAAACCGGCACGAACTGCAGTTGCCGAGACATCAAGGGCTGCAATATCTATCCCATGTGGGGCAAAACCAGGACGATTAATACAGATTATCGACACCAATGCATGGAGCTCGGCGGCGCGATGCCATTGATCGATCTTCGAGTAGGCATCTGCTCCCATGATTAGAAATATCTCATCGTTAGGGTAGGAAGCACGAACCGCCTCTACGGTATCGATTGCATAGCTTGGACCTGCGCGCAAAATCTCAATGGGATTGACTTGAACATGAGTTGAAATACTCTCGGGCAAAGTCGTCAGCGCCAACTGGCACATCGCTCGCCGTTGTGCCCCCGATGCAACAGGTGAATTCTCCCGAAGTAATGGCTGCCCAGCTGGAACGAGAATTAATCGATCGATTATTTTCTTTTCAATCAGTTGCCTTATGACCTGTAGATGACCGTTGTGAATCGGGTCAAAAGTTCCGCCATAGATTCCAACTCGGGACAAATTAATCCCGGTCTAAGCGAAGAGCTAAGTAAAGAAATAGTGAGAGGATGCCGAAAGTTACAAGACCATAGGCAATGGCCGGCATTGGAAGTTCGCGAAGAGTTTCAGCGGCTAGGTTCGTCATGGCCAAATCCTACTACCTGCCCGCAAGCAATTCTTTAAATCTCGCCTCATCAATGACGGGGACACCGATTTCAAGAGCCTTAGCTAACTTTGATCCAGGCTCTGCGCCAACTAGTAGATAGTCGGTCTTCTTGGAGACGGCCGATGCGGACTTGCCACCATGGGCGATGATTGTTTCGGCGATTGAATCACGGGTGAAGTTTTCCAATCCCCCCGTGACAACGAATGTTAATCCAGCGAGCGTCTGTGGGAGTTGTGCAACGCTCTCCTGCTCAACGCGTACACCTGCCGCACTCCATTTAGCGATGATCTCTTGATGCCAGTCGATAGAGAACCATTCAACGATTGAATCTGCAATAGTGACACCAACTCCATCGATTTGCGCGAGCTCTTCAGCGGTAGAAGTTGAAATCTTTTCAATCGAGCCAGCGTGTGTGGCCAGAGCTTGGGCCGCAGTTGGACCAACGTGGCGAATAGAGAGGGCAACAATGGTTCGCCACAGCGGTGCAGTTTTGGCAACTTCAAGGGCGGCTAATAATTTTTCAACATTTAATCCTGGAGTGCCATCCTTTTTCGTAAAGAAATCAGAGGTAATTAACTTCTCTTTAGTTACATTAAAGAGATCGGATTCATCGGTAATGATTCTGGCATCTAGGAGTGCAGCGGCGGCCTCATAGCCCAAGACATCGATATCTAATGCTGCGCGCGAGCCGATGTAATAAATACGCTCTCGAAGCTGGGCTGGGCAACTACGCGCATTTGGGCAGCGAATATCAACGTCGCCATCAGACATCGCGCGCAAGGCGCTACCGCATTCAGGGCAGTGCGTTGGCATAACGAATGCCACTTCTTTTCCAGTTCGTCGCTCTATGACTGGAGCCAAGACTTCAGGGATTACATCACCAGCTTTGCGAATTACTACAACATCACCGATTAAAACGCCCTTGCGAACAATCTCAGCTGCGTTATGAAGTGTGGCATTTGTAACTGTTGAGCCTGCCACTTTTACCGGCTCCATAAAAGCAAATGGTGTTACGCGTCCAGTTCGCCCAATACTGACTTTGATATCTAACAGTCGTGTTGTTACCTCTTCGGGTGGATATTTATAGGCAATTGCCCACTTCGGCGCACGCGATGTAAATCCGAGCTGAGCCTGTTCGGCAATTGAATCGACTTTAATAACTACGCCATCAATCTCGTGCTCTACATCATGGCGATGCAGACCGTAATGCGCGATGTATTTCTCTACTTCACCACGCGTTGCACACACAGTGAAGCGATTGCTAGTGGGTAGACCTAGCTCTTTTAACACCGCATAAGCCCCACTCTGTGAATCGAACTCGATTCCCTCTCGTGCTCCAACGCCGTGAACTACTACAGATAAAGGTCGCTGAGCAGTCACACGCGGATCTTTCTGGCGAAGGGAGCCGGCAGCGGCATTGCGAGGATTAGCAAAAAGAGCTTTACCTAACTCCTCCAAGCCATCATTGAGTTCGTTAAAGGCGGCCAATGGGAAAAAGACTTCGCCTCGGATCTCAATTAATGCTGGAATATTCTTACCAACCAAGGTATGTGGCAGATTTTTAATCGTCTTGACATTGAGAGTGACGTCTTCACCAGTTACTCCGTTACCACGAGTTAATCCACGCACTAACTGCCCATTCTCATAGGTCAAATTAATTGCAAGGCCATCAACTTTAAGCTCGCATAAGTAAACAGGGTTAGGAACCTCTTTTTCAATACGATCAAACCATGATGCAAGTTCGGTGGTGTCAAAGACGTTATCCAAGCTCATCATCTTTTCGATGTGATCGTGCTGAGCAAACGAAGTTGCAAATCCCCCACCTATGCCAAGTGTTGGTGAATCGGCCTCACGAAGCTCTGGATATTTAGCTTCAAGTGCGGTGAGTTCGCGAAGAACTCCATCGAACTCAGAGTCGGTTATCGTCGGGGCATCTAAAACGTGGTATTTAAATTGATGATCACGAATCTCATTAATGAGTTCGCTCATGCGATGACGGGCTTGGTTACTCATTTACTCAGTCTCGCAAATTGTTGCCGACCCGACGACGCGATCACCATCGTAAATAACCATCGCTTGACCAGTTGCAAGACCTAGTAAAGCTTCATCCAATATCGCTACGAGCAAACCATTCTCGACATAGTACGTACATGGCAAGGCCGCGCCATGGGCGCGAATTTGAACAAATCCAATGCGATGGGCATGATCTACTGCTGGTCCACACCACACTGGACGTTCACCGCGCATGATTGTGACCGCTAAATCCTCCCGTGCCCCAACTACAACCGTGTTTGTAACGGGCTCAATCTTTAAAACAAATCGCGGTGACCCATCAGGTGTTGGGATAGTTAGACCTAAACCCTTGCGTTGTCCGATTGTGTAGGTATATGCCCCTTTGTGTTCGCCGATCTTTGTGCCGCTCTGATCAACTATTGGACCAACATCGCTGCCTAATCGATCCCGTAACCACCCCGCATTGTCTCCAGATGGAACAAAACAAATATCGTGACTATCTGGTTTTTGTGCAACGGCTAAGCCACGGGCCTCGGCCTCTTTGCGAATATCGACTTTGGTCGTATCGCCTAATGGAAAAACTGCACCTTCGATTTGCTCGACGGTTAGGACAGACAAAACATAGGACTGATCTTTGGAGTGGTCGACAGCACGATGCAGTGTCTTACCATTCTCGCGAATCTCAGTTCGTGCATAGTGACCAGTAACAACGCCATCAAAGCCCATTGCACGCGCGCGATCTAAGACTGCCGCAAACTTAATTTTTTCATTACACCGAAGACATGGATTTGGTGTGCGACCTGCAGCGTATTCAGCCAAGAAATCCTCTACAACGCCGTCGTGAAACTCTTCGGCCATATCCCAAATGTAGAAAGGGATTCCAATGACATCGGCTGCACGACGTGCATCATGTGAATCTTCTATTGTGCAACAACCGCGCGCACCTGAGCGGTATTTCTGCGGATTGGCCGAGAGCGCTAAGTGCACGCCGATAACCTCATGGCCGGCCTCAACTGCGCGGGCGGCGGCAACGGCAGAGTCAACGCCGCCACTCATTGCTGCAATTAATTTCATGGCAGGTTTGCCGCCCTTCCACGGGCAATTACATCGGGAAGTACTGACACGACAAAATCGCACTCACTTGCAGTACTCGTTGCGCCAAATGAAAAGCGCAGTGAAGATTGGGCGCTAATTTCGCTATGGCCCATAGCAAGCAAGACGTGGCTGGCCTCATGAACGCCTGCGCTACATGCCGAGCCCGTTGAACATGAGATGTGTTGGCCATCCATAAGTAATAACAGAGTATCGCTCTGCGTTCCTGGAAATGTAACGTTCACAATTCCGGGTAAACGTGCAGCTGCAAGAGCGTTAATCACTGCATCAGGAATCAACGCCTGTACCGAAGAGATAAAGCGATCACGCAGCCCCGCGACTGCACCAACGTTGTAATACGAACTCGTAGCCGCCGTTGCAAAGGCAACAATGCTCGGAGCATTTAAAGTTCCGCTTCGAATCTCGCGCTCTTGCCCGCCGCCATGTAATAACGATGGAATCTCAACGCCACGTTTTAATATAAGGGCACCGATTCCAAGTGGTCCCCCAATCTTATGAGCACTCAGCGACATGGCAGTAACGCCTAATTGTGCAAACGAGAGTGGTACTTTCTTAAAACTTTGAACGGCGTCGGTGTGTACCGCAATTTCTCCGGCAATTGCAACAACTTCGCTCACTGGTTGGATCGCGCCAGTTTCATTATTTGCGTGCATCACAGAGATAACTGCAATCTCTTCACCGCGAGTTTTAACAAGAACTTTTAGGAAATCCAAATTAATGACGCCATCGGAGTTAACTGGAATTTCAATAACCTCTGCGCCTTCATGCGTTGCTAGCCAATGGGCGGGATCGAGAATCGCATGGTGCTCAATACTTGAAATTACGACAATCTTCTTTCCAACTTCGCGCCCAGCCCAATACAAACCTTTTAATGCAATGTTATTTGCCTCAGTTCCGGAGGCGGTAAAAATAACTTCGCTCGGCAGAGAGCCAATCTCCTTTGCGAGAGTTTCCCGCGCATCTTCAAGGGTTTTGCGCGTTGCACGTCCATGCGTGTGCAAACTTGAAGGATTACCCAACTGTGCCAACTGAGCTGTCATCACAAGAAGTGCGCTTTCAACCATCGGCGTTGTTGCAGCGTGGTCGAGATAGATCGAAGGCATAGGTCTAATCCTAGGACTTACGCGCGTTAACACCCTCCGTGGCCTTTGGTAGCACGGCAAAGAGGTCACCAACTACGCCAAAATCTGCGAGCTCGAAGATGGGGGCTTCGGGGTCTTTGTTGATGACAACGATCGCCTTACTTGTCTGCATGCCGGCTCGGTGTTGAATTGCGCCAGATATTCCGCAGGCAACGTATAACTGAGGGCTCACTGTTTTCCCAGTTTGACCCACTTGGTGTGAATGTGGATACCAACCCGCGTCAGTTGCTGCGCGTGATGCACCAACAGCTGCGCCAAGTGAATCCGCGAAAGCTTCAACAGCGCCAAAATCTCCATTAGTCCCGCGTCCGCCAGATACAACAATGTTGGCCTCTGTTAACTCAGGGCGTCCGCCCTTAGCAGGAGGTTGCGTTGAAGTAACGGTAGCTTTCTTTGATGCTTCACTAACTGTTGCGGTTGTATTTTCAACGACAGGGTTAGCGGCAACTAAATCTGCAGTAATTGTGTTTGGGCGAACGGTAATGATTGCCACACCTTGTGAAACCTTTGAATGAACAGTTGTGGAACCACCAAAGACAAGCTGTGTTGCTGTGCAGTCTGCATCTATATCAACTGCATCGGTAATGATTCCTGAGTTTGTTTTGATTGCAACGCGACCAGCTACCTCTTTACCAAAGGCGTGAGATACAACAAGTACTGCAGCAGGGTTTAAATCTCTCATTATTTGCGCAAGCACATCAGCCGTTGCTGCAACCCCATGCAGTGCAAAATCATCAGATTCGATAACTAGTAGTTTTGTAATTGGACCTTGAGTAATCGTTGAAGCAAAGGCAGATCCTTTTCCAATAGGTGCTAAAACAAGGGCTGTTACATCCCCAATGCGAGCGCCTGCAGTTGCGATTTCGACCGTGGATTTTGTGCTTTTTTCGCCAACAAAATCAGCAAGAATTAATACGTTGCTCATATCAACTTCTTTTCTAACAGGAAATCCACCAGTTTTTGGCTAGCCGTTCCATCATCGGTTATAACAACTCCTGCTGCACGTGGTGGTCGCGGAGCAGCGTCAACAACAGCTGACCACGCCTTTGATGACTCAACTCCTGTGCTTGCAAAATCTCTAACCTCAATCACTCTTTTCTTAGCAGCCATGATTCCTTTAAATGATGGATAACGTGGCTCGTTAATTTTTTCGACGACGCTAACAATGCATGGGAACTGCGCGTAGATTTCATCTACTCCGGCTTCAGTTACGCGAGTAATTGCAACCTTTGAACCGGCTGAATCAACATCGACCTTTGACGCAAAAGTTAACTGCGCCCATCCCAGTTTTTCGCTGATCATGGCTGGAACAACGCTCATGCGTGCATCGGTTGATTCAGTTCCGCAGAAAACAATGTCAAAGCCCTCTTTAGCGATAACACTGGCCAATACATTGGCAGTAACTAATGCATCAGCACCAACAAGGGCGCCATCGCTAATTAATATTGCAGCGTTTGCACCCATTGAAAGCCCTTTACGAATCGCTTCAGTTGCCCGCTCTGGTCCCATTGAAATAAGAGTGACTGTGTTAGCCCCGCCCTCTTCATTTCCGCCATGAGCTTCAGCGATTCGAAGCGCTTCCTCAACGGAATATTCATCAAGGTCATTAAGGACTGCATCGACGTTGGCGCGATCTAGTAGACCATCCACCATCTTCTTTTCAGCCCATG
>Ga0194060_10002002_pt1 | contig 14577 bp, 3 predicted proteins | sample SepL225m_MetaG_FD_163427 | JGI IMG/M metagenome (GOLD analysis project Ga0194060, IMG submission 163427) | Anoxic zone freshwater microbial communities from boreal shield lake in IISD Experimental Lakes Area, Ontario, Canada - Sep2016-L222-5m | ecosystem: Environmental > Aquatic > Freshwater >... | reverse complement strand
CTATAACAGTTAAACTGTTATTCATAGTATGCTCAAATTGTATATTACCTTCAGCATTTGTTCTAGAGAAGTTTCCTTCTGTATCAGAGAACTGAGCTTGTAAGTTAAGTATGTAGTTCCAGTTTGAACTCTCATCAGCTTTAGCATGGATAACATCTTGTATAAGTCCACCAGGTTTCATTCTCTTATTTCCATTTTTATCAAACCAAAGAGCCTCTGAATATTTTTCTTTAAGCTTGTATATTTCTCTGATTACTACAGTATGCTCTCCTTTATCGTTTCTTCTATCGTTTAAATTTTTGATAGTTTTCCAAAAGCTATGAACAGCTGTTGGATTATCTCTTAACCCTTTTATTGTATCTTTGTTTTCTTCTAATAACATACCAATACCGTTTAAGAATACAAACTCTCTGTCTTTAAGTGAAGCGTCTGTAGGAAAAGCTTTCATAACAGCTTCTAAGTCAAGATAATTTACACGATATCCATCTTTCTTTATAAAGTTTAACTCAGAGTTAGGAACAGCATTACCAAAAGCTTGTTGCCAGTTTGAAGCAATCTTAGTTGTACTAGAGGATGCTCTACCCGGATTAACTGCAAAAGACCAGTGTTCAAATCGTAAAGGTTCTCTTGTTATACTTCCATCTTCTTCTATTACAGGTTCTGTCGTAACAATCTCAACTGAGGTTTGTAACAAAGGAACGCTTGTTTTATTAAAAGACTGATAGAAGTTTGTCCAAAGATTCCATTCAATAGCACCATCATTAGATAACGGACCTAGTTTGTTTTCCAATATCTGTTTCATTGGAAAGTTTGGATGTTCCTTTTGATAGTTTTTCATCTTAGTTTCCATCTTTCCTACATCTAGTGTACCAGCAAGAAGCTTAACCAATACATTCCATACTCGTCCAAAGTCTTCTATTTGCGGTATACCTATCTTTTTTACCACACCATCTTCACCCATCATTTCTGATTCTGTACCCGGAAGATATACAAGGTTTCCATTAACATCAATCTTATGTAAACTTTTTAGCATGTGCAGTATTTCATCTGGTGCTAACTCCATTAGATTTGTTTCGTTACCACTTCGATCAAAGCCTTCTCTTCCTTTTAAAAATACATCTTCTTCAGATACTGTTTCGTCAAAGAAAGCTTCTTTTGTTTCTTTTGGAATAATCTTCGATTTAAGAAAGTGATATGCAATCATTCCTTTTACGTCTTGACCAACTTGAGGACGATTTTTTATTATGTCCTCAACATTGCCAAAGTTTTCTATTGCCCAACCTAGAGTGTCTATCTTTTTTTGTAGAGCATCCATTTTATAGCGAAGCTTTGTAAACTCCTCGGCAGTTGTATCACCAACGTTTTCTAGTTTTTCTTTTTCTTGTACTAAACCATTGTGAACTGATACAAGATCTTCTTTTACTTGTGCATAACCATGCTTAAGGCCAAAGTCTGTTTTTAAAAGCGTACTTGTCCACTTGTATGTTTTACTATGCAGTTCTCCTTTTTGTCTAAACTTAGTACCGGCCATATCTGTATACGCCGCCATAAAAGAGTCCATCGTATCAGTAAGAAACTTACCGTTCTCATATGTCAAAACACTTTGTGGTGATTTTGGATCTAATGCTACTGGTCCTTTATTTAAAACGGATACAGTAAAGTTGTTTTGAGAAAATGTGTATTCATTCAGGTTACCAACACGTAACTTCTCATATAAAGTATGAATAGTATTATTAGCTTCTGTATCGGCGTTATAGCTTTCAATATCTATATCACCTAACATTGCTCTTAAAAATTCTAGTATCTTCTGGAAGATCGATTGTTTGATTGTAGGTTTTGCTACAAACTTAGCACCGGATAACATCCATGTACGGAAATCTTCAGCCAGGTATTCTTCCAGTTGCTCTTCATTTGCTTTTGAAAACAATACAGCACGACCTTTGTGATCAATAAAGCTTCCTTTTTTATTGCTTACTTCTTTATATAAAGCTTTCTTCTGTGCTTTGGTAAGGAAACCTTGTGTAAATCCATGCCACGCTTCGTGGTATAGATCTGAAAAGTCTGCTCCTTTAAATAGTGTAATGCCTTGTACTGTCCAATTTGCAACAGCATTAGGATTTTTACTATTTATCATGTTAAACATAGCCTCAAACTTGATATGTTTACTCATTGGATGATTCTCATACCAAGCTTTGGCTTCTTCAATTTGTTCCATGGTTGCTTTAACATCCCTTCCTTTTTGATCAAGATTCTTTTGGAACGATGGATCATCAAGTAAGCCTGCTAATCCTGTTAAAGAGTTATCAGCATTACTATCTGTAATAGGAGCTTGAGCAACTGGTATTGCAGCTGGTTCAACTGGTAGTGGACTAACCTTTCTTTGTTCTGCATCTGATATTTCAAATGTAAAGTATGGGTTCATACTGTATAGTTTCTTGTCACCACTTAAAGGGTAGTTGACAAAAAAGTTATTCCTGATATAATCTGCATAAGGAATAGTAACTTTCTTAAGAATAGTTTTTCCATCTACTGTTTTTATAACGGAAGATATAAAGTTTGGATCAGTATTAGCTTTCTTGTTAATATTCATATACGGATAACTCACAGAGTTAAAATTGTTCAGCGTGCTGTTATTAAAGTAAACAATTTTACCTGCTTTTAAACCCTGATTTATTTTATCTTGTACTTCCGGCTTTAAGAAATCAGCATCTTTAACTACAAGTACGTGTGGTTGACTCAACGTCTTAGGAGATAGTGATTTTCTGGTTGCGTTTGAAAGAATCGGCGTAGAGAAATATTTTTCAACGGCTACTCTTGCAGCAACGGCTTCAGCTTTTTTAGCTGTAACTTCTTCTGCTGTTGGTGTATAATCCTTTGGAAAAGATTTATAAACTTCTGTACCAAATATATCAATACGATAGTACCCTTTTTGTTCTACGTTATTTTTAAACTCTAAACCTGTTTCGGTAAAGTTGAAATATTGCTTAGCTAAATGAAGACGATCTTCATTTGTTATAGGGCTTGTTGTTCCACCAAAACCTTCTAATAATATATCCTCGAATATAAGGTCAAGAATCTTATTCTGGATTTCTGGTTTACTTGATACATAATTCAACTTAACGGGCATCTTGATTGATCCAGTATCTGTTGTTGTAAGATATGTTGTTCCTTCTTCTTCGCCTATTGCCGCATTTGTTACAGTTGCAACAGTGAAGATTAACTTTTGATCTTTGTTAACATCTTTTAACTGAGTAAACACATTGTAATCCATGTTAGAATAGCCTTTGCTACCACCAGTAATGTTTGTCTGAATAGTAAGATCAGGATTGTTCTTTAAAGCTTTACGTATATCATAGATTTGTTGAAGCTGTTTTAATATAATAGCTTCTGCTTGAGCTTGAGTAAGAGGAGTAGCTGTTCTTTTAGATTGTCTAATCAAAGCTTCAACTCTTTTGTAATCATCTATATAATTAGGATTATTCAGTCTTGCTGCTGGTGATTGTCTAAGCAGTTTTACCTTTCCATTTTTAACTTGCGTATCATAAATATTCTTCAAATAATAGTATGCAGGTTTACCTTGCTCATTGTAATCACCGTTTTCATCAAAACGTAATACATATCCATTCTTCGATGTAAGAACCATAACTGGTTCATTGAGATCATAGTTGGATTCACCATTTTCTCTTGGATTTGTATCCTTGATAGATAGAAGGGTTTTATCTAACTTCTGAATAGGCATGATTGTTAAAAAGGTTCCGCCTCCACCAACATCTGTAAGGTTTAGTTCTTCACCAGTTATACTTGATCCGATTAAACGGTTTAGTATCTTTCTTTTTACTTTATAATAAAAAGCTTTGAGGGCACTTGGCTTATTATAATTAGGATGATTTTTATCCTTAAAGTAATCCGACTCATTATCCATATTAGCAAACCCAGTTGGTCTTACTGCTTGCCACTCTTCTTCTGTTTCAGCATATGCTGTACCACCAGAAGGAGTTGTTGTAGTTGCTGCATTTACATTAGATATAGGTGCAGATGAATCAACCACAAAATCATTTACTGGTTCTGTTTGTGTTATCTGATTGGCTAATTCTAAATCTAACATAGGATTCATTGGTACTCCTAGAAAAGAACGTACGTTAGCAAGACCGGTTGTTTCGTTCTTGAATGATTTAACGGCTTTCTTTATCTCGTTGTAATCGATCTTGTCTGCCATGTAATCATCTATCACAGGATTCTTCAATACTTCGTTTACACAATGCCCAGCAAAACGGGTAAAGTCCAAAGCCTTTGCTTCTTGATCTGCAACGTCGTCATAAACAGTACTAAGTGCTGCTTTTCTTTTATTATAGAAATCGTTAAGGTATCCTTTGAAATCAAAAGTGCCTCCGTTGTCTACAATAGTTTTCATATACTTTGCAACAGAAGCAAGTACTTTTTCTTGTTGTGCCGGTGTTAGGGTACATATCATATCTTATAGTTTTATTTTTAACAACCTAAATCATCATCTAGTTCCTTATCTATTTCTTCCTGTGTTCTTGTATCTACAACCGCATTTGCTACAGCATCAACAGTAGTTGTGGTTTCTGGTGCATCAACTAAGGCTTCGTTAGAAGCTTGTTCGTTTTCTTCACTAATAGGTGGTGTAAACACAACTTCTTCCATACCTGGTTCGTATCTGTATTTGATTTTAGAAGCTACTTCGTTTTCGAGAACTTCTTCTACATAACCATCGTTCTGTCCAAAGTTACGAAGTTTGATGATACCATTTGCTTTTGATATAACAGTTTTCTTAAACCCATTCATCATCATTACAGTTTCACGTTCTTGTATTTTATCGTATGTTGGATTAGCTAACTCACGTTTCTTTTGTTCAATCGAACGCATAAGTGCATCAACATCAACACCTTGTGGATCAGCAACTGAAGCCATAGCTATTTCGTTTTGAATAGCTGCAAACTCAAAGATATGTTCAACGTTATTTATTTTGTTTTTAATATCATCTACTGTTTCAGCTCTTTGAGCAAAGATTTCTTGTTCTCTTAGTTGTCTTGATGCTTCTGCCTGTTCTTCCAATACAGTTTTTGTAAGGTTTTGTGATAGGATTCTTCTACCTTCTTGTGGAGTCATACGATTTATTTCTGGATAACTGTATCCAAACTCACGATCATTTAATCTACTTCTTTCAGGTATAGTTAACGGTAAAAATGATTGACCTTGTCCTGTACTAGTGTTTTCTAAAGCGGCTACTTCATTTAATAGAGGAGTAAGCAGTTTATCATACCTGTCATAGATCTTTTGTTTTTCTACTGCGTTATTAGCATCAGGCATAGCAGCATACTCTGCTTGTTCTTGTGTTCTTAAATCAGCAATCTTTTGTTTCTTAGCTTCTATATCAGATACAGAAGTTGTACCAACATTGGATGCTATTGGAGTAGATACACCATTGTGTTTATTAATTATAGCTGTTACTTCAGGTTTACCTAATGCTAAGAACTCTTTAAATTCAGGCATAGCTTTTATTACATCATCTGTTACACGGTTAGTAGTTAAATGATCATATGCTGTAGAACCATTAGCTTTGTTAAAATCAACAAAGTTCTTGAATGTTTCAACCAAGATAGGTATAAGACCTGCAGTTTCAAATTGAGCTATGGACGATCCAGGTGTTAATTTACCCATAGATGTTGCTGCCGGTATACCACCAGTTGATGGTGTTGGAGCTTTTGTTGCTCCATAGAACTCATCTACTTTAGATGTAATAACATATAGTGCTTCATCTAATAAGCTGCTGTCTTGACTTACTCCCAAGATAGCACTTAACATTCTTTTGATAGAATCAACAAACTCTGTCCATACAGATTTACGTGCGCCTTCAAACTTAATCCCTTGTAGATACGTTCTAAAAACACTATTGCTCATAACCTCGGCTACAAACTCGTGTTCGTTTTTTAATCCGTAAAAAGGTTTCTTTTTTGGATCTTTTTTGAAAGCGGCTTTTGCTAACTCAAACAGTTTTGTAATCTCAGCTTTAAATGCAGGATTGTTATCCATCTCCTGAGATGTTAGTTCATGGATAAACTCATGTAACAAAACAACTTCAATAGGGCTACCACCATTATCAAAATCATTAGAATAGAAACGAGCATCGATAGTTACTCCGGTTTTAGCATCTGCTGTATACGCAAAATATCCTGGACGACCTTCTTTATTAAATCGAACACGACTATCTGCCGATACAGCTGTTAACATTTTTCTAGCTAATAGTTTCTCCTCATAGGTAGCATATGGACTATCGATAATTTTTTGTATGATTGCTCTCGAGTTAACAAATGACTCTGCTAAAGCAGGATCAAATCCCCAATAAGCTGCGTGTTCTTTATAAGTACGCACATCATTGTTTATTTTACTACGACCTTTACCACTATAGGCAGCATCTTCTGGATTAGATACTACATTTTGTATTGGTTTTTTGTATTGTTCATTGTGTTCATTTTCCCAATCCTCAATAACTTTTAATGCCTCTTTATACTTTTCTGATTTTGGATCAACCAAAGCATGGCCTTCTGTTACGTGATAAAAGTTAGATACAACATGATTTTCAGTAAAAGCTTTTAGATCATCTTCTTCCATGAAAACACCTATCTCATAAAGTTTATTAAGAACAGTGTTAACACCCATCTTTCTTTTGTATTCTTTAAATGCTTTCTTAAGAACTTCTAACCTGGTTTCATCCATAGCTCTTGACAGATTGTTCTTACGTTGAGCAAATTCTGATATAGCACGTGGATTATTCAAAACGTTTACAGCTTTAGCTAACCCATGACGATCGTTTGTAAGACGAGTAAAGTCTACATAGTCTTTAAAAGAATCAGTTATGTTTTTATCAAAAGCCGTTGTATTATTAACTTTAGCAATATGTTTAACATAGTTACTATAAGCTTCATGTAGCTTCATTGCAGCTTCATCCATGAATTCATCTTCGTGGTATTCGCTCTTTGCTGATTTTGTTACATTAAGATTTTTACGTTTGTATCGTTTACCAGCTTTATCATAAGCCCACTCTCCTACAACTTTATCAACCACAAAGGAAACGTTTTTCTTTCCTGAAACTTTAGCAGTAACGGTTGCTCCTTTTCTTACAGCAGATGCTGCTTTTGCTTTAAGAGCAAGTTCAGAATTAGGATCTGTTAAGCCTGCTTCAAAAGCTTCACTAGCCGATATAAAAGCTTTGTTCTCATCTCTAAACTCAGTCAATAATTTTAGACGTTCTTCTTTATCTTTTAACGTTTTAGCATCCTGACGATTGTTCTTTGCATTAAGACCGTATGCCGGAATTTCTATAGTAAGATTGTTTATCTCCTTGTCTAAACCATCTTGATCATACAAGATTTGAAAGTCAGATGCGCTTGCTTCAGCTACTGGTTTTGCTGTAGCTGCTTTACCTATAAGTGATTTGATACGTCCGGCAGTTTGATCATACAAAAGACTAGACATAACAGATACCTTCTTAGCTTCTTCATAATCCATGCGAGCTTGTTTCTCACTCATGAACTCTCTAGGCTGAGACTTAGGATTGAACCTCCATTCGTTGAACGGATTACCATATGCTTCGTTTATATTGTCATATCGTTCACTAACATTATCAGCTAGATCTTTTAAATCGTTTAGCTTTTTAGTATAGTATGCTCCGGTTTCTTCAGCAGTTTTACCGGACTTACCCCAACCTTCTTCCATCTCCTGCGGTGTCATCTTTAAGTAATCATTAATCTGATCTTTGATAAGCTCAAGTTTTCCAGTTTGTGCTAAGGTATAAATATGATCATTCATATCCGATTCTTGGATATTAAGATGAGCATACTTATCACCATTCTTTGCAGCCTTTGCAAGCTCATCAACATTTCTTAAAGCAGCAACTGCTCGTTCTTGTTTTGGATCTAAGTATTGTCCTAAAAACTTACTTGTTTCGTTTAAAGAGTTTACTGTTTCATTAACACGATTCTCTTCAGCTACACGAGCTTGTTTATAGTTTTCTTTACCACGAGCATATTCAACTACGTTAGCTCCTCCTGTATAGATCAAGTGTTGTGGAAATTGTAGTAAACCACCCATTGTAAATCCAGATGCAAATGTTGACCAACCTTCTTTACTTGTTGCTTGTTTAGCCATACTTTCTCCTAGGTATCCCCAAGAACTTCTTGAGCCTGCTAGATCTGGATGTTCATATCTGTCTTGATAATAGTTTTTCATTGCACCAGATATACCATCCTGAAACTGTTCTTGCAAACCTTCAGTAATATTAGCTGCAGAATACTTACCTATATTCTTTATAAAGTTTTTTGTAAGATTGGCTGGCTTCCATGTTTCTTTTTGGAACAGGGATTTGAAATCTTCACGTAATCCTACTTTAACAGCTTTATATCGTAAACCACCAGCAGCTTCTTCAGCTGCAGTTAAAGGAACTTCTCTTATACCATAGTTTTTAAAACCTTGTGTAAGAGCTTCTCTTGTAGAAGCAAACGGTTTAAATCCGGTAAGCATCTTTTCAAACACAATTTTGTTTGATAGATAAATAGCAGGAAGGTTCCACCAATATGTTGATACAGCACCATCTTTCGCTGTAGCATATATATCCGCATAGTCCTGAGTAGATGGCATCTTACCATGCGTTTGATAAAAATCATCTATTAGTTTATCACGAAGTTGTAGTTCAACACTACCTGCTTCCATTTTAGATTCAGATAATGTAGCATTAACTCCTCTGACATCTTTATAGAAAGCGCCAACTCCTCTTGCTGTTGCAGCTAAACCATTTATCTCATGGCCGGCTTTAGATAATCTTCCTAATTCGTTGATATGATCAAGTGTGAAAGGGGTTACTGATTTTGCAATATTCTTTATTGTTTTGCCGCTAGCTATCCCTTTGTAAAAATCACGAGCCCAATCTAAACTTTTAGTATACTCATAAGCTTTTGCTATATTCTTTGACATTTCAGCAACAGTAAAAGCTCTTTTCATTTTATTTATAGCGGCACCTGTCTCTGCTGCTGCTGCTACAAAACCTGCTCCTCCTGTAATTGAAGAAGCAGCAGTACCTACTGCCCAAGCAGCTGCTTCTTCAGCAGCAAACTCAGCTGCAATTCCTACAGAAAATCCTGCATTTAAAACTTGGTTATTAATCCAAGCTCCTGCTGTTCCTCTTGTATCACTTCCCTTTGCAAAAGCTCTTTCTTGAACTTTAGCAGTACTGATATCACCAGTTCCAGACCAAGCATTCCAAGGAAGAGTTTCCTTAAAAGCTAGGTTTGCTAAAGTACCGGCATTCGAAAAGGAACGTTTAAAGTTATCTAGCCAGGTTGACTCTTTATTGTATGCTGTTTCGTTGTCTCTCCAAGGAGAGAATCCTAGTTTGTTGTAAACGTTTGTTTGATCAGCATATCGTTTGTAAAAAATACCAGAATAGTCTGCATCGTACGCCCAGGTCTTACCATATTTAACTTGATCCTGTGCATAATCCGGAGCCGCTTTCATATGATCAAAAAGCGAATCAGCAAAATCTTTAGATTTAGTTGGTACTTGCGCAGGTGTATGTGGTATAGAACCAGGACTTCCTACTTGTGGTACTATGTGTGGTGCAGAACTTATCTTTGGTAATTGAATAGCTGTTGGTCTAATAGCTTCAGGATTTATTACACCACCGATAGTTTGATTTTGTGATAAAAACTCCTCATTTACAGTCGGAGCAGATGAAGGATCGTTTATATCTATCATTGTAAGTGTTTGTTATTGCATTTGTGAGTTTAATAGAGCATCGATATCTTTTGTTCCATATTTTATGGTCGCATCATTTTTATCTATATCAATCATGTTTTGTAATACTTGTAGCTTAGGCATCCAATCATCAACTATTACTTGATTTGCTAAATCTGTAGTACCTATGATTTCTTTTTTACTATATGTATAGGGATGACCAGTTTTGTCGTTAATCAACGTTGCTGTTAGTTCAACTTGTTTACGATCACCTACTTTTGTTACTACAGCCTTAACATCATTAAATGCATTTAGATTAAGCTGCTTGGTAGTTTCAAATTCATAATCATATGGGCTAGCTGTTGTAGCTTCCATAAAACTATTGTTTACCATATTCTTAGGTAAGAACATTGTTATACCGTTTTTGTATTCACCACCTCCGGTTATACCTGAATTTTTAGCTCCTCTTAACGAAGGCTTTTGTGCCCAAAGCTCGTTTGGATAAAAAGTAAATCCTACATAGTCAGCGTTATCACCAGCTATTCTTTGACCTACCCAATTACCACGAGCTCTTCCATCATCTGTTGCTTTAGAAGGAGAAAGTAATTCGCTATAAAAAGCATCTGCAATCGCTTTTGCTTTTGGATCTGATTCAGCTGGTATTTGTTTAGCATCTCCAAAGGCAATTCTAACATCAGGATTATCTGATAATGCAGAGTAGTTTTGAAAGAAACCTAAAGCTGTTTTTGTTCTAGATTGTGTTATCAAGTTTTCATCAGAATCCATTATAGCTCCATAAGCCATAGAAGTTAAAGCATTAGATCCTTTACCCATACCTGCTTTCTTTCTGTAAGATTGACCAAACTCATCATAGTTACTACTATAATCTTTGAATATCTTACGATGATTTTCATATGCATATTTCTTAGCTGCATCAAATGCTGTATATTGAGCACCGTATGTAGGACTATTAGGATCTTGATCTACTCCAGCTTGAGACTGAAAATCTTTAGAATATTTTTTAGCAAACTCTGTTGCGTACTTAGCTAAAAATTGACGTGCCTCGGGGTTTTTAAAAGCATCTTTGATTTGTTCATCTGTAAAGGGTTTGTATCCAATATCTTTAGAGGCATCAAGATACATATCCATAAGAGCTCCCATCTTCTTATCTACAGTTCCATCAGGATTTGTATAATTAGCTTTGGTACGTTCAGCAACATCTTTTCCAGTAGCTTTCCATTGATCTTCAAAGTGATTAAAGATCATGGCGTTTTTATCTACTTCCATTATGTTTGCCGCATTAGCCTCATAAAACTCTTTAGTAAAGAAGCTGCTTGCTCCTATACCTTTTCCACTATATGGATTAGAATATGATTTGGACATAGCAAAAGAATTTGATAGTAACGGAGTACCTAAACTAGATATCTTGCTTATTTCGGCTTTATCACCTTTTAGTAAGTTATCAACATTCAATCCGGTACCTGCAAAAGTATTCTTTATTGCTTCTTGAAAATATAGTTTTTGTTTGCTATCCGTTGCTCCTGTATTTTTAGCTGAAATCATTGTTACATAATTTTCAAGCATCTGTGACTGAGACTCTCTCATTTTATCAACTAGACCAGCTCTAAACTCAGAGTTATCTTTAGAAGCAGATGTGATAACATCTGTTCCTGTACCTGGTGTGTTAGGTTTAGGAGTTAATACATCAGGACCGTATATGTCCATTATAAGCTTTTTACGTTTTGCATCTTTGTAATCCTCTTTCTTTTCCCATATCTTATAATTAGCATCAGCCATTGATAAAGAGTTTCTCAAACTAAGTTGAGAACTATACGATGCTAATGAATATGGATCAGCTTTCATTTCTTGTTCAACTGTTAAGTTAGAATATTCTTGTGCGGCATTATGAGATTCACGTCTTAAAAAGCTCATGGCTGCAAGTTGATCTATGTTTGTTAAAGCTGCCTTTACATTACCTTTATTTATTCCGATGTTGTTTGTTAGGTTTACAGCATCATTATATATTTTAGTATTTCCCGAACTTATATCAGCATCATCATTTATTCCTAAGTAGGCATCAATTATATTCTGATTAAGCTTTGGATCTACACCATTCTTTTTAATATGATCGGCAATTAGAGCTTTATTATTGTTTGCATATGTTTCTTTTTGTTCTGCACCTTTTAGTTGTTTATCCAACTTAGGTTTTTCTGCAAGAAGATTGTTTACGTATTGTAAGTTTGTTTCATCTTCGTTACCACCAAAATTACCCAGGTTTTCATTAACCCATTTTTTACGATTGTTGTAAGCCATTGCATTATACATAGCCATAACTTGTGGATCACTTCCAAACTTACTAACATAGAAGTCTGATAAAGATGATACCATTGCTTGTCCGTTTTTTGTAGTAACAATATATCCACCTCTAACTGAATCCATCTTTACTGAAAAGCCGGCATCTTTTGCAGCCTTGATTGCTTTTTCTGTTACATTAATGTGAGGTGTATACGAAGCATTAGCAAAATTCATAGCATCTTGATCTGTTGCTTTTTTAAAATCACTAAGACGGTTTTGTAATTCTTCATCACCACCTTGCCACCATGAACCACCACACTTATCCGGATCAGGACATGACTTTAACATTTGACCTTTATCAACTTGGTTGTAAAAGTTTTTTGTCCATACCATATCCTTAACCATATTCTTATCTTCATAGAAGCCTTTGAATACTTGCATTGCCGCATCTTGATTTTGCTGTAAAGAAAGATCTAAACCCGACATCCTTTGGATATCTTGGTTTATCGATTTAAAGAAGTTATCTCTACGTTGAACATTTTGATCACGTGATAATGGAGCATTTAATAATGTTCCATACATTGTATCTAACTGCTTGTGTGCAGCATCGAATTGGCTCTGCTTCGTTTGAAGCATATTACCTAAGAAGTTATAATCCGGTTGAAACGGTTGTAACTGCGGAATGTAATCTGTAAGACCTTGTATATAAGTTGCCATATTTGTGTGCTAAGATATAAAAAAATATTATAAGTTTACTAAACCTTAAAAGTTTATTGCATTATTATTGAGGCATTCCTGACATCATTGCTTGCATCTCTGCAGTTTTATCTGCAGTTGCATCAGGTACGCCGGCATAGCTTTTAGCCATATTCCATATTACAGCATCTGTTGTACCAACTGGTAAAGATGATTTAAGTTCTTTGAACTTTTCTATTGCGTCAGCATTTGGAGCAGTTGCTTTAATAGGAGCAGGTGTTCCTGTATAGTTCATAAAACCTCCTGTACTCGGATCAATATTAAACTGCGGATACATTTGATTAAGATTTGATGTATAAGCTCTATTAGTAATAGCTGTTCTCAACATATCGCGCATACCTTGACGTGCTTGGTTTTTAGCATTATCAAATTGCTGATTCATGATTGTGTTCTTATCATAAAGCTGTGTAGCTAATCCAGCCTTTTCTCTTGAGGCTTGATTCTGAATACCTGTTCTTTCTGATTCAAACTGGTTAGCAACGCCAACATTCATGTTGTTATACTTTGCTAGGATATCAGCAGCTTGTGTAGCGGCTGTTCCTTGAATCTGAGATGCACGAGATGATAAAGCTTGTGGTCCAGAAAACTGGGCCAACCCTTCTGTCATTGCATTTGCACGTTCTGCACTTGCAGCTAGTTCACGATTAGGATCATAGAATGTTGGTTCTGGTAATACATAATCAGGAGTAGCTTGCCAAGGTGTATACTTTTTAACGCGAGCAAAATCACCAACAGAACCAGCTAATCCAATCATATCTTGTAACCACCACGGTGATTTCTTTTTAGGAACAGTAGGTTTGATAAGATTAGTATCTGCAGCTACAACATCGTTATTTGCATCTGGAGTAGTAGCAGTAGTTGCATCGGCAGGTGTTTCATCATCATTTAAACCCACAACTTCACCAGCTGTTGTATTAGTATAAATACCATCAACTAAAGAAATACGTTTGTTTCCTTGTACACCTACATCATCTGCTGCACCTAATGGGTTTAGTTTTTTAAACTTAACAAGTTTAGCATTTAGATTCGGATCAACAATCTTACCAGCATCTCTATCTTTTATCAAATCGTTCCAGCCAATATAAGATGCTTGAGCTAATTCAGCATCAGCTCTAGTTGGAACATCAGCTCCGATATCACCAAATGCTTTTACAAAGTTTTTGTTTGTATGAGAGTTAAGATCAGGATCATTACCTAAAGTAGAAGCATCAATACCATGAGCAATAAGACCAAGATTTCTTTTTTGCATTTGCAAGAAAGCATCTTTTAGCTCGGAAGGACTCATAGCTTTTAACTTTTCCTCGGACAATGTTGCTTTAACACCTTTGTTTTCTTTTCTGTTAATAGCAGCAATCGTTCGATCATACAAAGCTTGTTGTACAGCAGGGTCATTCAAGCTATCTTCAATCTTTTTATATTGACCATATACTTTAGCACCACTAGCTGTACTAGTATTAAAGATCACATCATCAGATTTTATACTGGCGGTTCTTTTATTTTGCTCTGCTTCAAGTGCTGCTAATTGAGCTTTTTGTTCTTCTGTAAGTGGCATATTATTCTTGGGATTTAAGTTCAGCTATTTTCTTTGCTATTTCTACATTACTCATATTTGCAAACGGATCTGCAGATGCTTTTGGTGCAGCTGTTTTTGTTTGTGTTGGAGCAGAAGTTTTAGTTGTTGCAGTTGGCGTTGTTTTACTTGCTTCATATGCAGCTATAGCATCGTCATGTCTTTTCTTTATAAGAGTTGCATTATCAACTTTAGACGGTATACTG
>Ga0194060_10002001_pt1 | contig 14583 bp, 14 predicted proteins | sample SepL225m_MetaG_FD_163427 | JGI IMG/M metagenome (GOLD analysis project Ga0194060, IMG submission 163427) | Anoxic zone freshwater microbial communities from boreal shield lake in IISD Experimental Lakes Area, Ontario, Canada - Sep2016-L222-5m | ecosystem: Environmental > Aquatic > Freshwater >... | reverse complement strand
TGCCTTTAGGTGTAGTGAGCAAGCATGACCGCTCCGAGGCGTATTATTCCAGCCTTATGATTAAACAAGATTTAGCCCAGCGTTTTAACCTAATCGCAAGTATGGAAAAAACAGGCGGGCCGTCTAATTATTTCACCGTTTCTGATACCCAAACCCGCGTCGGTTTTATTTCTCCGCACAGTGAAAACTTTTGTAGCACTTGTAATCGTGTGCGTTTAACCGTTGAGGGGCGGTTATTATTGTGTTTAGGTAATGAACATTCGGTGGATTTAAAAGCTGTACTGCGTGAGCATCCAAACGATACCAAGGTTTTGAAGCAAACTATCATTAATGCCATGCAAATAAAACCCGAAAAACACGAATTTAATATTCATGAACAGCCTGTGATTTTGCGTTATATGAATATGACGGGGGGATAATGAACAGACACCCTGAATTTCCGCTCAGTGATGAATTGATTTATCTCAATCACGCCGCCGTTGCTCCATGGCCAAAACGCACCAGCGCGGCAGTGATTGCCTTTGCTGAACAAAATACCCGCTACGGTTCGCATTTTTATTTGGACTGGATGGCGAAAGAAACCGAATGTCGCACCCAATTACAAACCTTATTAAACGCGCCTTCCACCGATGATATTGCCTTAGTCAAAAACACCTCCGAAGCTCTATCATTCGTAGCTTATGGCTTAACGTGGCACACGGGTGACAACATTGTTTCCAGTAACGAAGAATTTCCTTCCAATCGTTTACCGTGGCAATCACTGGCAAATCAAGGCGTGGAATTTCGCCAAGCTGATTTAAGCTGTGCTGACACGCCCGAAGACGCGTTGTTTGCCTTGGTTGACGACAACACCCGCTTATTAACCATCAGCTCGATACAATTCGCCTCAGGTCTACGCATGGACTTGGTGAAAATTGGTGAATTTTGTCGGCAACGCGGTATTTTATTTTGTATCGATGCCATTCAAAGCTTAGGTGCGGTGGAGTTTGATGTCCAAGCCTGTCACGCCGATTTTGTCATGGCAGACGGGCATAAATGGCTATTTGGCGCGGAAGGTTTAGGTGTGTTCTATAGCTCAGCCGTCGCTCGTGAACAGCTAAAGCTCACCCAATACGGTTGGCATAATATGAAAGATGCCCACAACTATGAAAATAAAGCGTGGGAAATCCATCCAACTGCTCGTCGTTTTGAATGCGGGAGCATGAATACGTTAGGCATACACGCGCTATCTGCCAGCCTGTCGTTATTATTAGAACTGGGCATGGAGACGGTGGAAGCGTTAGTGTTGAAAAATGCTGACATAGTCAAAGCCCATGTTGCAAACAACGACCAACTCAGCCTAATCACAAGCGCGTATTCGCCATTAAAATCTGGCATAGTGGTTTTTAAACACCACGCTATTGCTAATGAATGTCTGTATAAACAGTTGCAAAATAAGGGTGTAGTGTGTGCCTTACGCGGTGGTGGCATACGTTTCTCACCACATTTTTATAATTCTGAGCAAGAAATAAGCAACGCGTTTGAGTTAATTGCCAATGCAACACCTTAGGTTTTGGTAGTGGTAAAAATTTAAGCTTGGATTCAAGATAAGTAATAAAACTATTTTTAAATTTAAAATGGAGTTGAATGATGAACCCACTCCCCGAATTCCAAACACTCGACGATTTTTCCCTCGTTCAAGGTGGTCCACTTTTTCAATTATTCGTCCGTAGCCATTTAGCCACCACGGGGCTAGATTTGCTGAAACGGCGGATTATCTTTTTCGTATTACTCACTTGGCTACCTTTACTATTGCTTTCGGCTGTTTCTGGGCAATTACTAGAAAGTAGTATTCAAATTCCGTTCCTTTACGATATAGAAGTACAAGTGCGTTTTTTGTTGGTTTTACCGTTGCTACTGGTAGCGGAATTAATCGTTCACCAGCGCATGAAAATTGTGGTGCGACAATTTATCGAGCGAAAAATTATAACGGCAGAAACCAGACCCCATTTCGATGCGTGTATTGTGTCCGCATTACGTTTGCGTAATTCAGTTTGGCTGGAAATAGGACTGATTGCTTTGGTTATGGGCAACCATTTTTTATGGGCTGAGTTGATAGCACAACACACCACCACTTGGTATGCAAACGGCGTGGTATCAGAACAGCAACTTAATTTAGCGGGGTATTGGTTTATCTACCTCAGCTTGCCAATTTATCAATTTTTAATGTTTCGTTGGTTACTGAGAATTTTTGTGTGGGCGCGATTTCTCTGGCAGGTTTCACGGCTTAATCTCTATCTCGTTCCTACGCATCCCGATAAAGCGGGCGGTTTGGGTTTTCTCGCGGGTAGTGCCGCTGCCTTCATACCGCTGACTCTATCGCTAGGGTCGCTACTTTCTGCAATGATCGCTAATCGAATTTTTTATGAGGGTGCGAAACTACTCGATTTTAAACCAGAGATTGCTGCCGCTGTGGTATTTATGTTGCTGATAGTCTTAGGTCCCTTGTGCGTGTTCACGGGGCATCTTGCAAAAACCAAGCGCGAAGGTTCAATACGCTACGGCTGTTTAGCCAGCAGCTATGTCATCGAATTTGAACGAAAATGGCTAGGCGACGGCGCAGCGCAAGGTGAAACCTTTGTCGGCAGTAGCGATATTCAATCGCTGGCCGATTTGAATAACAGTCTCGAAACGATACGCACCATGCGGTTATTTCCGTTTAGCAAAGAAACGCTGTTACAAATTGCTGCCGCCGTTCTGTTGCCAGTTTTACCCTTAACATTGACGCTAATTTCCTTGGAAGAATTAGCTCAGAAAATAATTGGTATTTTGTTGTAAAACAACCATTCAATATTATGTAAGGAGTACGTCATGAGCAAAAAAAAATCTAATGAACACCACAGCGACCATGACAAAGTCGCTCGTATCACCGTAGACAGCAGCCATTCGCGAGCTGATCGCAAAGCCGAGGGGAAAGCGTTGCGGCTTGCGGTGCCGTTAGCAAGTCACGCCGTCTGGAAAGCCCCAGAGAATCGCCGCGATAGCATTGATCTACTGATTGAATCAAGTAGCGGGCGCGTCCCTGAACTACTGCCTATTCGCTATGGGCGAATGTTGCAATCGCCGTTCACTTTTTACCGAGGTTCTGCCGCTCTTATGGCTTATGATCTCGCAGGTCTACCGAACACAGGAATCAATGTACAAGCCTGTGGCGATGCCCATTTAGGCAACTTTCGTGGTCAAGGCACTCCTGAAAGGAAAATAATTTTCGTGATTAATGACCTCGATGAAACCCTGCCCGCACCTTGGGAATGGGATCTTAAACGGCTATGTGCCAGTCTTGTTGTCGCGGGACGGATTAACGGTTATACACAAAATGAAATGCGCAGTTCAGTATTAGCCTGTGTTTCTAGCTATCGAAAACGAATGCGCGAATTTTCCAAAATGAACGCATTGGATGTGTGGTACTTTCACATTGATGCGGATGAGGTACTCGAACACTTAGCAGATGGCACAGCGAAACGGCGAGTTGAAAAACGCATAGAAAAAGCGTACGACCGTAATACCCTCGATGATGATTTTCCAGAAATGGTCACCTTTGAAAATGGGGCGCATCGCATTCGTGACAATCCACCCTTGATTTATCATGTACAGTCCGATGACGGGATGCTCATAGATGCAGGTATGCAAGCGGCGTTTCAACTCTATCGGGAGTCACTGTCAGATGATCGACGCGTCATATTAGACCGCTATGAACTCAAAGATGCCGCCAGAAAAGTAGTTGGAGTCGGTAGTGTAGGTACACGTTGTGGCATTTTATTGATGATGAGCGGTTCAGAAGACCCGTTATTTTTGCAATTTAAAGAAGCCCGCGCTTCGGTGTTAGAACCTTACGCTGGAAGAAGTGCTTACGAAAATCACGGGCAACGGGTAGTGATGGGGCAACGCTTGATACAGCCTGTCAGTGATATTTTTCTGGGGTGGGCAACAGGCAAGGAAAAAAATGACTTTTATATACGCCAATTGCGTGATATGAAACTCAAGCCACAAGTGGAAATATTCGAACCAGACACCATGAGAATATTCGGCGAATTAGCAGGTTGGTCATTAGCCGCCTCTCATGCCCGTTCGGGTGATTCAGCAAAAATTGCAGGGTATCTGGGTAAAAAAGACGAGTTTGATGAAGCTATCGCCGATTTTTCTGAAAGCTATGCTGATCAGAATGAAAAGGATCATCAAGCCTTAGTGCAAGCGGTGCGTGATAGTCGCTTGCAAGTTCATATTGAGAGTTAATTATTTATGTACCGTACTTCACAACCAAGGAAAATATTATGAAAAACTTTAATTTTTGTGCTGTTCTTTTATTGGTAAGTCTACTATCTCTTGCAGGTTGCCAATCCACAGGTGGTCAATCCACAGGCGGTCAATCGATAGGTGGTCAGTTGGCAAATTCCTCAGCTGACATTAGTCGTGATTCTAACGCCGCATTACAAGCTCTTTATGCAACCAATCCAGAGGCGAGACAATTGGCGAAACGTGCTAAAGGCATACTGGTATTTCCAAATATTGTCAAAGCTGGATTCTTAGTGGGAGCTCAATATGGTAGCGGTGGTGCCTTGTTTAAAAACGGTAGAACAGCAGGTTATTACAATATCCTTGCTGGATCGTATGGTTTGCAAGCGGGTGTGCAATCATTCGGTTATGCAATGTTTTTTATGGACAATGCTTCGTTAAGTTATCTTGATCGTAGCGAAGGCTGGGAAGTCGGGGTCGGTCCGAGTGTTGTTGTCGTTGACAAAGGTATGGCTAAATCACTGACCACCACCACCGCACGAAACGGCGTGTATGCGTTCATCTTTGATCAAAAAGGTTTGATGGCTGGATTAGGATTGCAAGGCTCGAAAATTAGCCGAATCAATCCGAATTAAAGCACTTATGCGAAACGGTGTTTGCACTCAGTTTCGAATATTTTAGAGCCGAAACGCTTCAAGTTTCAAGTTTCAAGTTTCAAGTTTCAAGTTTCAAGTTTCAAGTTAGAATAGGCTGCAACAACTAAGTTAATCACGTTGTTTAACAATGTAAGTCCACAATTAAGAGGTACTACTATGATTCAAATTCGCTGGCGGCAACGCCTACTTCATCCAGTCGCACTGGCATTGGGTGCGTGTATGATGGTCTCCGCTGCACACGCGGCAGAGGAGAAAAAACCCAATATCGTGATTATTTGGGGTGATGACATTGGGCAAACCAATGTCAGCGCGTATTCCAAAGGCATGATGGGTTACAAAACACCTAACATTGACCGCGTTGCCAATGAAGGTGTGCTGTTTACTGACTACTATGCTGAGCAGAGTTGTACAGCAGGTCGTTCTGCTTTTATCACAGGACAAAGTGTTTTTCGTACTGGGCTGAGCAAAGTAGGTTTACCTGGTGCTGCTATCGGACTGCAAAAAGAAGATGTCACCATTGCTGAATTGCTAAAAGCTCAAGGCTATACGACAGGGCAATTCGGTAAAAATCACTTAGGTGATAAAGACGAATATTTACCTACCATGCACGGTTTTGATGAGTTCTACGGCAATCTGTACCATTTGAACGCCGAAGAAGAGCCTGAATTACCTGATTATCCAAAAGACCCAGAATTCCGCAAAAAATTTGGCCCGCGTGGTGTCCTGCATACTTGGGCTAATCCAGACGGGTCACAAAAAATCGAAGACACAGGTCCGTTAACCAAAAAGCGTATGGAAACTATCGATGACGATACGGCGACCCGCGCTAATGAGTTTCTGGAAAAAGGTGTCAAAGCGAATAAGCCCGTGTTTCTCTGGGTGAACTTCACACACATGCACTTTCGTACTCATACCAAGCCAGAAAGTCTAGGTCAGGCAGGACGTTGGCAAAGTCCATATCACGATGCAATGATAGATCATGACAAAAATGTCGGTACGGTACTGGATAAAATTGACTCTCTAGGTATTAGCGATAACACCATCGTGATGTACAGCACCGACAACGGCCCGCACATGAACTCTTGGCCTGATGCGGGAATGACCCCATTCCGTAGCGAGAAAAACTCTAATTGGGAAGGTGCTTACCGCGTTCCAGCGATGGTACGCTGGCCGAATCATATCAAACCTAACACGGTATCTAATGACATCGTGTCACATCTGGATTGGGCTCCAACTTTATTAGCCGCTGCGGGTGTGCCTGATGTTAAAGAACAATTACTCAAAGGCTACAAAGCAGGTAAAACGACCTACAAAGTGCATTTGGATGGTTACAATCAGCTTCCTTATCTAACAGGTCAAGAACCTAAAAGCGCACGCGAAGATTTCTTTTATTTTTCTGACGATGGAAATTTAACTGGACTTCGCTATGATAATTGGAAATTCGCATTTATGGAGCAACGTGCGCCAGGTACTTTGAGAATATGGTCAGAGCCGCTCACCGCGCTACGCATTCCTAAAATATTCAATTTACGCACAGACCCTTATGAGCGGGCTGACATTACCTCAAATACCTATTATGACTGGCTTCTTGATCATGCGTTCACACTCATGCCAGCGCAAGCCCATGTTGGTCAGTTTTTAGCATCGTTCAAGGAATTTCCACCACGTCAAAAGGCAGCGAGTTTCAGCATCGACCAAGTGCTAGAACAATTGCAAACGCCGACAAGCAAGTAGACAGTCTTTAATTCACTAACCGCCCCCGCCGTTCACTGCTTGGGGCGGTTTTTTGTTTTAAGTAACGTTCTCTAGGTATTTCAATTCGTTCACTAAATATTTTTGAGGAATTATTTTATGTACTTTATTAAGCAACTAAAAAAACCTGTCGTGCTAATGATAGGTCTATCTTTAACGCTGTCTATCATCGGCTGTACAGCTAAACAATACCGTCGAGTCGATCAGTCTGGCTTTCTGGGAGACTATTCCCAACTCCATGAAAAAACCCAAAATGAAGCTTTGTCTGTCTATGTCAATCCCAAAGCCGATTGTAAAAAATACCATAAGGTAATGATCGATCCTGTCACTTTATGGGCAACATCTGAAGATTCGCCATTAGCCGCTTTAGAGGAAGATGATCAAAAAATGTTGGTTAATCAAGGCTGGGCTACCCTTTATGATGGTATGAAAAAAAGCCATTTTGAAATTGTCGATAAACCTGGCCCTGATGTGATGCGTGTTAAAAGTGCAATTACCGAAGCAACTAAAGCCAAAGTTGTTTTGGCAACTGCGTTAGCCATTGCACCTTATGCGTGGGAAGCTGCAACTATATGGGGTATGGGAACAGGGAAGTGGCCGTTTTTAGGTGAGTTAGCGGGCGAAATGGAAATAACGGATTCACAGACGGGAGAACGCCTTTTTATGGCAGTGGATAAAGTCGTTGGCACAATGGGTTCAAATATTGATCCTATGGCTAGATGGAATGATGTCAGAAAAGGCTTTGACCTTTGGGAAGAAAGACTGAGTAAACGTATGACGAGTTGTCAAGCAACAGGGTCTTTTGAAATGCCTAAAGACGACAGAGGTTTTATACAAAAAAGTTTTGAATATATGTCGCCCTAATTGAATCATATAGCTAAAGTATTTTTTGTGATTAAAAAACCGTTCGCACTGAGCCTGTCGAAGTGTGAATGTGGCTCGACAAGCTCACCACGAACGGCATCATTTTATTGTGCTTTTGCTATACCAAGCTACAGTTCTTTATCAGCAAACGACTAATTTTGGGGTAACTTAACCATGACGAATCCACTTATTTCCCGCCGCCGCTGGTTGCTTAGTGCTTGTTGCGCAGGTTTGGGCGTAGCGATAAGCAAAGCCGCTGAAACAATTGGTTCCGATATAATTGATACCGAACCTTATCCCAGCAATGCCAATGAAGCATTGGTGCGATTGAAAAACGGAAACCAGCGATTTGTAGATGACAAACCACGTCATGCCCATGAAAACCCTTCATGGCGTAGTTTGCTGATCGAAAGTCAAAAACCTTTTGCAACCGTTGTCGGTTGTAGCGATTCGCGTGTGCCGCCTGAACTTATTTTCGATGTGGGCTTCGGCGATTTGTTCACTATTCGGCTGGCTGGCAACATCATTGCGGAAGATGTGATTGGTTCTTTACAGTATGCCGTCGCACATCTCCATACGCCTTTGGTTGTTATAATGGGGCATGAAGGTTGTGGTGCAGTTGCTGCTACCGTGGAAGAAATACTGCATAAGACCAAAGAACGTAAACACATTGAATCACTGATTAAATCAATCAAACCTGGATTACAGAAACTCGATTTAAAACTGGAACATGACACCTTAATGCGCTCAGCCGTAGAGGCAAACGTGCGTTGGTCTATGCGAGAATTGCTTGCTCTTCCAGAAGCAAAACTGGCTGTAAAGGAAAAGCGCGTGACCCTAATCGGAGCTATTTATGAGCTAAACACAGGGCGAGTACGCTTTCTTGATTTATAAGTAAGCTGTGTATGCCCATGATTGTCTTTATTAAATCCAACGAAAATAACCTATGAAACTATTAGCAATATTGAAACACGAGTTTCGGCTCGTCCTGCCACCAACCATCTTTTTTTTTATTGCCTTTGTACTCATCGCAACGACTCAGCGTTTGATTCTTCGTGAATATGGTGTACCACTCACAGGGTATGGTGCTGCACTTATTGGAGCTTTGCTAGTGGGTAAAGTGGTTTTACTTACTGACAAACTGCCATTCGTCAACAAATTTCCTGAGCGTCCACTGCTTTACAATGTTACTTGGAAAAGCAGTATTTACTTTATCGCTACCTTCTTGTTTCGTTATCTTGAACACCTTATTCCACTTTTACGCGAACATAAAAATTTCATGGTAGCCAATCAACACTTGCTGGCGGAAATTATCTGGCCGCATTTTTGGTTGATTCAGATGTGGTTATCTGTGCTGTTCTTCCTTTATAGTGCGATACACGAATTGGTTCGGGTGGTTGGTAGAGAGGAAATCATACGGATGTTTATTGGAGTTCAGGCGCGTAGTAGCTAAGCTCTTTTTAAACTATTTAAAATTCGTTCTCACTGTATCTTCCTGCCTATTTGAGCGGACAAAGCCATTATTGATAGTACTTGGAGCCACCCAATGTTTTCTCGTTCCCACGCGCCGCGTGGGAATGCAGTTTTAACGCGCCGCGTTATAGACCGCAGCGCGGTCTGTATGAATTCCCACGCAGCGCGTGGGAACTAGATAATATAAGAAACGTCATTGCGGCAGGGATGCCGCAATCCAGAGCCAAGGATGGCATACTTAATCACATCCCTGTGACTGGATTCCAGCATCCATGCTGGAATGACGGTGACACACAACATGAAAAGTTAATGAGTTCATGCGTATATATTTTTTAAACACTAAAAGGACAACACAATGAAAACAACCCCCACAAAAACCCACGCTATCAACTTGATGTTGCTCTGTACTTTGGTACTCAGCCTGTTCACTGGCTGTGCAACCACCAACGATGCAAGCTCCCAAGCACGAAGCAAGCTTGGCACTATCCCAGAATCTCATCCTGAACGGGGTTTAGGTACGCTAAAGGGTTATCTCGACCCTAAGGCAGTTCCAAACAGTGTCGCTCTGATTCCACCCCCGCCAGCCCCTAACTCGGCAGCTTTTGCCCACGATGAGGAAGTGGCGAGTAGCACGTTTGCTTTGCGTGGCACACCGCGCTTTGAGCTTGCGGTTTCAGATTATGATTTGAAAGTTCCTAGCTTGGTCAATACTTTTTCCTGTGCAATAAACGCGCAAATTACCGAAGCCAATGCTCCGTATTTATACACGGTGCTACGTCGTTCTTTCACTGATATAGGTGTATCAACCAGTGCCGCGAAAGATTATTACAATCGCCTGCGCCCTTTTCAGGTGAATCACCAACCTATCGGCGTTCCAGAAGCGCGTGCCTTTTTAGAAAAAAATCACTCCTATCCGTCTGGACACACGGCTATCGGTTGGGGCTTTGCACTTATCCTAACGGAAATTGCACCCGATCGCGCCAACGAACTGCTGGCACGCGGTCGGGCTTTTGGAGAAAGTCGCAACATCGTCAATCATCATTGGTTTAGTGATGTGGTTTGGGGGCGTTTCATGGGAGCGGGTACTATTGCTAGGTTACACGCTGATCCTACTTTCCGTGCGGATATGGATGCCGCCAGAGCTGAATTTGCGGCGATTCGCGCTCAAGGTCTTGCACCGACACGCGATTGTAAAGCGGAAGAGGCAGCACTGGGAACAAAAACCAATTAACTGCGTTGCAACACTCACGCCGAAATACACAGGCGAGCATTTTAATCCGCCGCACGTTACTGTTCGTTTAAGTTAAGAAATTATGGTAGGGCAATCCATTGTGGTTGCCCCTACTTTTACGCTTAAGTGATCCCCCTCCTAAATCTTACAAGGAAAATATCATGCCCTTCACAATGAAAAATTTCGTTTTCTGGTCTGGCGTTTATAACGCTGGATTGGCATTAACCTTAACCTGTCCACCATTTTATAAATTACTGGGTTTAAATATTCCAGCACCCTTATGGGGCTGGTTACTGGCAGGTTTTCTAGCTTTTACCAGCGCAACATTGATTTTATCTTCACGCAAGTTACGCCAGCGAGCTACATTCGTTTATCACGAAGCGATACTGCGTTACATTTCAGCACTGTTGCTTGTTACCGCTGGTTTATTCGGTGATTTAGGCTTGATTGCTGTGCCGTTGGGTTTGGGTGATTTAGCCATTGGGCTAGTGTATATGTTCGGTTTGCCTAAAGAATTGGGCGTATCTCATTGTGCTTTGCTTTGTGATTCCATTGATTGAAAAGCGTTGATTCGTAGAGAGGATTGTCATGGAACGACAACCCAGTTTATGATGCTCAATAAATAGAGGGGGTGATAAAAAAAATAAAATAAACGATAATAAACCGATTTTTTTAACTTTGGAGTAACCATGAAAATCAATAAATTAAAAAAACAGGCTGCTAATTTGGCATTAGTGTTGTGTGTAGCAAGTGCGTTGGTAGGATGTTCTACTATTCAGTCGGCAAGTAATGAGGTGAAAGATTTAACAGTTAAGCCTGCACCTGATGCAGGTTTTATCGCCAATCCTGAGCAACAAGGTAAAGTAGACTATTTACCCTTTCAAAAAGTCTGGATAGATCCTAGTTTCAACAAGGCCAACTATTCAGAAATAGTCATTGCGCCTGTTAATACTCAATATATGCTGAAAATGGATTGGCTGCATGATATGAGTTCCGCTGTTTGGTTTGGTGACGTTCAAAAAGATATTGCAGAACTCGCAGTGTATTTTCATGATACGGTTGCTAAAGAATTTAGATTAGACCCAAATCACCGCTTCACTGTCATTGAAATTCCTTCGCAACATAAAGCACCTGCTTTGCGCTTAGAAATCGCGCTAATTGAGGTTGATCCATCAACACCCGTATTACACGCAGCTGGCTGGGCAGTTGCTGGTGGTAGCACTGCTGCTGGTGTTATCAATCAGCGTAGAGCAGCGTTTGAAGCTCGTCTGCGTGATCTGCAAACTAACAAAATAGTTGCCACTTTCGCTGATCGCAATATGCAGGATGTTGGTCCTATTGATATGACACGCATGACTTGGTACGGTCCTGCTAAAGGCATTATGGATAACTGGGCGAAAGAGTTTGTTGCAGTCGCCAACCGTAAACCAGGTGAGAAAGTAAGCAGTCCTACTGCATTTACCCTAAGACCGTTCTAATTTGTAACTAACGTTACTATTTTGTCAGAAGTGTGAACCCCAGCATTTGAATAAGCTGTTGGGGTTCAAACCATTATTGTTATACTATTTCACCGTTCATAGTTTTCCCTGTATTTCGTATCAACGCATAAAAGACATAGTAAATACCCTTATCAAACAATCTGGATATATTTATGAAAAAGATACTCTTCACTTTTATTGCCTTCGGCCTTTTAGTTTCCTGCTCCTCTACTAGCATTGTCAGTTCATGGAAAGAGCCATCGACAACGCTTTCAAGTAATCAAATACATAAAATTCTTTTTATTGCCCTTCTTAAGGATGAATCCTACCGTAGACAGGCAGAAGATAAATTGGTGTCTTTGTCTAAGGGCAAAGGCATTGCTTCTTACGCTTATATGTCGAGTGACTCAACAAAGGCTGATCTTGAACAACGCGTTAAAGCCGATGCTATTGATCTAGTGGTAATTATGCGTTTAGCGGATGTTCAAAAAGAAACTCGGTATGTGCCAGGGAGTAGTGATATGTATGGCTACAACGGTATGTATGGTTACGGTGGTTATATGGGCGGCTATAGATACGCAGCACCTATGTATTACGACCCAGGCTATTATACGACCGATAAAAAATATTTGGTAGAAACTAATGTCTATTCTGTAGATCCCAACAAGCTATTGTGGGCAGGCACTACTTCTACCATGAACCCCACCGAAATTGACACTACTACCACAGAGATTGTTAACGCGGTTGTTGATAATATGAAAAAAGAAGGCTTTCTATTAAAATAATAATCTGTTCAATCTTATTCCCATGCGGCGGCATGGGACTGTAGCCGCAACGCGCCGCGTTGCGTAACGCACCGCAGCGCGGTGAAAATCAATTCCCAAGCGGCGTGAGGGAACTAGAAAAAACTAAAAATACTGGAGATGTTATGAAAATTTTATTAATAGTAGCGTGTATGTTTTTTACCTCAGGCGTTTATGCAGGTTGTGTAACAACCCCACGCGGCAAGACTGTTTGTGATGCGACTGGCTCAGCAGCGGTAGTTGTCGCTCCTAGTTCCACAGCAGTTGTTGTTCCTAATACGAATAGTGCCGTTAAAGTGCAGACAAATGGTTCAACAGCAGCAGGATATAATGCCCGTACAGGTAATGCAGCGGTATCGCAAACTAACGCAAACGGTGTAGCACACACAGAAACCAGTCGTGGCGGTGAAGCGTACACTAAAAATGGTAAGGGCGTTGCTCAAGGTCCAGGTGGTACGACTTGTGCAAAAACTGCACGCAACCAAGGCTGTCGATAACGCTGTATTTTCAACTGTTTATTTGATTAGCATGGGCAACGACAAAATCGTTGCCCATTTTTTTGTTACAAGAGGTGGGCTATTTTTATTCATATTATGAAATGGTCATTGCTGGGTTTAATGCTAGTGACGACAACACTTTGGATGGTATTGGCGATTTATTTCGGTGATTCTCATACTGACATGGTGCAAACGAGCAGTGCGGCAATAGTCGGATTGCTTGGTTTAGCGACTCTGATTAGCTTGGGCTTTGCACGGTGGCGCAAACATTTTTTAGTCGGTTACTCACTGCTATTTATGGTGGTTTTGAGCGGGTGGCTGTTGGCTGTTCAGCCGTCTAATGAGCGGCAATGGCAAGCGGATCTTGCTGTACTGCCTTATGCGACAGTCGAAGGTAATTTGGTCACTGTGCATAATATCCGCAATGTCGATTACCGCAGTGAATTCGATTTTACCCCTGCTTATTATGATAAAACCTTTGATGTCAACAAACTTGAGGGTGTCGATTTGTTCGCGGTTTATTGGATGGGACCTGCCATTGCGCATACCATTATGAGTTTTAATTTTGGTGAGAATAATCATCTTGCGGTATCCATTGAAGCCCGCAAAGAGCTAGGCGAAGGTTATTCAACCATTAAAGGGTTTTTTCGCCAGTATGAACTGACGTATATTGTCGCGGATGAACGGGATGTAATTCGTTTGCGTACCAATTATCGCAAAGACCCGATTGAAAACGTTTATCTTTACCCACTACACCCGCCTAAGGAAAACCTACAGCGTTTGTTTCTGGAATATATTCGGCAAATTAACGAACTGCATGAAAAACCTGCATTTTATAATACCCTGCTGGATAACTGCACCACCGCTATTTGGTTTAATACCCGTGTGAATCCAACACATTTACCATTTTCGTGGAAAATTCTGTTGAGCGGTTATGTGCCTGAGTATATTTACGAAGCGGGTGGTTTGAATACACAAATTCCGTTTGAGCAGTTGCAACAACAAGCGCATATTAATTCAGTGGCGAAAACGCTGGATAAATCGCCTGATTTCTCACAGGGTATTCGGGCGATTATTGAGAAACCGTAGTAACATTTCAGCCTGAAAGAATACTTTAATATCAACGTAGTATTGTTGTTGTAACTTTTAATGCGATTATTTTTTCCTTGCACAACAGACTGGAATAAACACATGAAAAAACGTACTACAAAAACGCGATGGTTGTTGTCATCGCTGTCAATTGCCCTACTTTTATCTGGTTGCAGCAGTATTGGTAAAGGCGCGATGGAGGCTTTTTTAGAAAAATCCGAAAATGAAGATACGCGCCAATGTCAGGTATGGGGTCAACCTTTTACGGGTATTGAATCCGAGATAGCTAATAAGAATAAACACACCAAGGTCTTGTTTGTGCATGGTGTCGGCGATCATATTCCTGGCTATACCACCGAATTTTTAGAAAAATTAGCCAAAGACTTAAACTTGAACGAGCGTTCATTAGAGCAGAAAAATATTGAACTGGTCGCGCCTTTACTACCTGATAAAAATCTTGGTAATTTG
>Ga0194060_10002000_pt1 | contig 14585 bp, 16 predicted proteins | sample SepL225m_MetaG_FD_163427 | JGI IMG/M metagenome (GOLD analysis project Ga0194060, IMG submission 163427) | Anoxic zone freshwater microbial communities from boreal shield lake in IISD Experimental Lakes Area, Ontario, Canada - Sep2016-L222-5m | ecosystem: Environmental > Aquatic > Freshwater >... | reverse complement strand
GCCCACGGCAGCGGCGACCAGTTGTCGGCGGCGCCGCACGCGCCGCCTGGCCGGCGTACTGGCGAGCAGCCTTTTGAAGGCGGACTCCTGCTGCGGGCTCGCCGTGGCCGATCGCAGACGGACGATGGCGGTGCGACCGGTGACGCCCTTCAGTCGCGCGCTGCCCGCGTCCTCGTACACGATCCCGGTCACGATGCCCGCGAGGTGGACCAGTTCACGCGTCGCGAGCACCTCACCAGAATGCGCCCGGGAGCACAGGCGGGCAGCCACGTTCAGCGCACCGCTGGACTGCGCGTCCTCGGACTCGGAGATCTCCCCGACGTCCAGGCCTATGCCCACGGTCAGCGGTGCCTCCGGTTCCGCCACCGCTTCAGCAACGCATCGCTGCTGAAGCTCGACCGCGGCGCGCACCGCGTCCCGGGCGGACGTGAACTCGGCCAGGATCTCGTCCCCCCACGTTCCGCGGACGCTCCCCCGGTGCGCCTGCACTGTCGAACTGGCGACCGTGAGGAATCGCCCGGCCAGCGTCGCGGCCGCGTCGGCGCCATACGCCGTCGTGTAGGAGGAGTAGCCGCGTATGTCGGCGAACAAGAACGCCATCACGCCATGTGCGCCGCCGGTGGAGCGGCCGTCAGGAACTCCCTGCTGGGCGGGGTCCTCCGCCGACCCAGCAGGGACAGCGTCCCCCGCGGAGGTGGCGCGTGCGTCCACACCGGCAGCATGACACCAAGATCGCGGCCCGTCACTCCCCCTTCGGCCGGATTCACCGATTCTTGCCGGTGTCGTCTGCGCGACAGCCCTGATCGAGTTGCGGGGGCACCATGTGGGCATATAGCGAACCGAGCGTGTCACGGGAGGGCTCCATGAATGCCATTGGCACCGAAGTGACGACCGGCGACATCGCCTCGTCGACGGAACCGACACTCGTCGCGGCCTGGGAGTTCGCTGCGGACGCGGCCTTCGCGGTCGACGAGGCGCGGCGCCGAATCTTCCACCGTCCAAATGACAACGACTGAGGGTCCACCCCCACCCGCATTCCTGCCGGATCGCCCCAACAACCACACCACTGAATGGAGAATCCGATGCATCCGAACGCTGAAGTGATTCAGGCAGGCTTCGACGCCTTCGCCGCCGCCGACTTGGAGACCATCGACCGCCTTCTGGCCGACGACATCGTCTGGCACTCCGCCGGCACCAGCGTCCTGGCCGGGGAGTTCAACGGCAAGCAGGCCGTGCTCGAGCTCTTCGGCCGCGTCTTGGAAGTCACGAGTGGCACGTTCCGTCAGGACGTCCACGCCATCCTCGCCGATGACGAGCATGTCGTGGCGTTGGTGACGGTCCGGTGGGATCAGCCGGTCGCTTTCACCGGCGAAGAGGTGTTCGTGTGGCATGTGCGTGACGGCAAGGGCGTCGAGTGCTGGGCCGTGCCCGTCGACCAGGCGGCCGCCCACACAGCCCTTTCCTGAACCAGCACCACGTGGGACCGTGGTCCGCAGCAGTTCAGAGACGCGAGGTGGTCTCCATGACATGGATTCGTTCCGGGTCCCGGCTCCGCGCCGCGCTTTGGCTGACGGTCGGCGTCACCGTGCTGTTTTCCACGGTGATGCCGGGATCGGCCTCAGCTGAGGGCGCAACGCCGGGCTCGGTGCCGTTGGTCGGGGAGCCGTCGGCTGATCTGGCGAGCTTCTACGTCCAGCAACCCCAGTGGTCCCGTTGCGGCGGCGGGTTCGACTGCGCGAAGGTGACCGTGCCATTGGACTACGCCGACCCGACGGGGGCGACGATCCAGATCGCGGTCACCCGGTTGAAGGCGGTCAACCCTCAGGGGTCGCTGGTGATCAACCCGGGCGGCCCCGGCGCCAGCGGTCTCGCCTATGCCAGAGTCGCCGATCAGTTCTTCCCACCACGGTTGCTGGCGGCCTACGACATTGTCGGCTTCGATCCGCGAGGTGTCGGTGAGTCCAGCCCGGTGCAGTGCCTCAGCGACAAGCAACTCGATCGGTTCCTCTCTGCGGACTGGACCCCCGACACCGTCAAGGAGCGCGCACGCCTGGTCGCGCTGTCGCGTCAGTTCGGCGATGCCTGCGCCCGAAGATCGCCGGCAATCGCCGCCCACATGAGCACGCTGGAGTCGGCCCAGGACATGGACATCATCCGCTCAGTGCTGGGGGAGCAGAAGCTGAACTTCCTGGGCAAGTCCTACGGAACCCTGCTGGGGGCCCGGTACGCGGACCAGTTCCCGGCGAACGTGGGCCGATTCGTGCTCGACGGGGTGGTGCCAAGCTCGCTCAGCATCGATGAGGCCTTTGCGGAACAGGCACTCTCCTATGACGACGGGCTACGCCGATTCGTGTCCGCATGTCACGCCTACAAGGACTGCCCCCTGACCGGAAGCGTCAGCCACGGAATCGCGCAGGTCCGAGCCTTCTTGGCGCGCCTGGACCGCAAGCCAATCCGCGGATGGGCTGGGCGTTCGTTGAACGAATCACTGGCCAATTGGGCGCTGGAGGATTTGCTCTACGTCCCGCCGTCAACCTGGGATCAGCTCCGTGCTGCGCTCGCCGAGGGCTTCGCTGGCAACGGCGAGCCGCTGCTGACCATTCAGGACCAGTACGCCGGTCGTGGTCCGATCGACGGCAAGTACCAGGACAACTCCTGGCAGGCCTTCTACGCCATCTTCTGCCTTGACGGCCCCCCACTCGGAGGCATTGAGCGGGGCCTTGCACTTGCCGCCCAGACCACCGGCGCCGCACCGGTCTTCGGCACCAGCAACGTGTTGCAGATGCTCCCGTGCTGGCAATGGCCAGCCGGAGCGACGGCCCCGCCGCCCGCCGCGCTTGCGCCGATTCACGCCACCGGCTCCGGTCCGATCCTCGTCGTGTCCACCACCCACGACCCCGCCACTCCCTATGCCTGGGGTGTCAGGGTCGCCGGTGAACTCGACAACGCGACCCTGCTCACCTTCGACGGCGACGGTCACACCGCCTACGGGGCCGGCTCGGCCTGCATCGACAACGCCGTCGACGCCTACCTCATCGACGGCGTCGTGCCCGCGGACGGCGTCGTGTGTAGACCCGACGCCTGACCCCGTCGGTCGCGTCACCGGCCCATCAACCAGGAGGTGCCTGATGAATGATCCGGGAATCGTCGAGACCGTCGACTGCGGGCGCTCGCTTTCGACCAGTGGGGCCCGGGTGCCCGCTACCCGGTCTTCGTCCTAGCGGGCACGCCCGTGGCCGGGGCGCGGGATCAGCTCGCTGCGGACCTGCAGCGCCGTGCGCCAGATCGTCGCGTGACGGGCCGGATCGGGCAGGACTTCTCGCGGACCGCGTATCTGTTCCTTAGCCCTTTCGATAGCCCTTTCCACGTGGTTCTCGGTGGTTCTGGGTGGGTCTCGGTGATACGGAAATCGTTGGTACTCAACGATTTCCCTCATAGGTCGTGAAGGCCTCGGCAACCTTTTAATCCGTAGGTTCGGGGTTCGAGCCCCCGGCGACCCACTCGAAAGTCGTTGCGCTGCAACATGTTTCGGGCTGTAGATCGACAACGGGCGTTGTCGCTTTGCGGAGTTGGCCCTTTCCCTGGCTCTCCTGACGCATCCGTGGGTGCTGTGACGCTGCCGTGAAACAGGTGCACGCCGCTCTCGCAATAGATTGAAGCGCCCCAGGTTCTGTGCCGCTCCTATACGGGTTGCAGCTCTCGGTTGAGGGCTGCGTAGTGGGCGTGCTCGAACTCTGCGGGGGTGAGGTACTCGAGGCTACTGTGCAGGCGCCGGTTGTTCCACCAGTCGACCCAGCCTGCGGCAGCCCATTCGACATCAACAATGTTGCGGTAGGGCCCGTGGTGGAACACGGTGGTGCGGATGCACTCGGTCTTGAACAGCCCGATCACCGTCTCCATGAGCGCGTTGTCATATGCGTCCGCGACTGTCCCAATGGACGGGCGGATGCCCTCGAGGTCGAGGTGCTCGGTGAACGTGATGGACGTGTATTGACTGCCCGCGTCCGCATGACCTATCAACTGACCCCGTTGGATGGGGTGGCCCTCGCGTTGGCGCTGCCAGGTGGCCATCCGCAGCGGGACCATGACGAGCTCGACGTCCTTGCAGGTCGCCGCGTGCCAGGCGACGATCTTCTGCGCGAACACGTCGACGATGAACGACACGTAGGCGAACCCGGCCCACGTGCGGCAGTACGTGAAGTCCATGACCCACGTGCGGTTCGGGGCGCAGGCGGTGAAGTCCCGGTTCAGCAGGTCCCCGGCACGCCGTCCGTCCTTGCCCGGGATCGTGGTCCGCACTCCCTTGGACCGGCGGATCCCGTTCAATCCCAGCGCCTTCATGGCCCGATCCACCGACCCAGGCGAGATCTCAGGCATGCTCCGCCGCATCAGCGCGGTCATCTTCCTGCGGCCGTAGAGCCCCTCGGCGGAGAGCCGGCGAACCCCGGCCATCGGCCCGTCCGTATCGACGGTCCAGGCGGCTTCGCGGACTGCGTTGATCACGATGGCGTCGCTGACCGTGCGATCGGCAACGTGCTGCCCGGTGCTGGCCCAGGCCCGGTAGGTCCGTGCGGCGATCTGACAGCCCTGCTCACTCGGGACCCGGCAGACCGACTCGACCGCATGACCGGCCTCGCGGCACTCGTCGATGAACGCGACGATCAATGGCCTCGGGGGTCGAGTTCCCCCGCGAAGAAAACCGTGGCCCGGCGAAGTATGTCCACGTCGTCCTCCAGGCGTCGGACCTTCGCCTTGAGTTCCTTGATCTCGGCCAGTTCGTCGCTCGTGGCGCCCCTGCGCTGGCCTGAGTCGACCTGCGCCTGCAGATACCAGCGGCGCACCGTCTCAGCACCCACCCCGTTGCGCTTGGCGACCACCTCGGCCGCCGCGGTCGGATTCGGATACTCCGCCGCGTGGTCCAGCATCTGCTGGAGGCACCGCTCCTTCACCTTCGGATCAATCTTCTTCGGCATGACGTACATCGTTCCAACTCACAAGGATGCGGCATCAAACCTGGGGCGCTTCAAGTGGGCATGGCAGAAGCTACTTGGATCCCTACTTTCGCTTGAACGCGAATACCGGGAAGAGACACACACCGATCAGGCCGATAACGGCCGACCAGGGCGTAGCTACCTTCGCGACCCACATGATTGTTCCAGTCGTCATTAAGGCTAGGGCCACCACGATCCGGATGATCTGACGGCTCTTGTCGGACATCGTTTCCCCGCTTCGTCGGACCGCGAATACCGGTCATGCTAGATGGATCGGGCTCCGGAAGGCGCACTGAAAGATCCATCATCAAACCGCGGTGCCCGGCCCACGTCAGCGCCGGACGGCGCATCCGGGACGGTGCTGCCGATTGCATGCCGAGGTTTGGATCTGCGCGCCCGAGGGCATCACGGCGGAGTGACCCCCCAACATCCGCGGTGGAGGGCGGAACAGACCGGAATAGGCGACTGGTCACGATGTGGGTGATTTGCCCGCCCACGGCCAGGCCTTCATTCGGATAGAGCCGGCTACCGCGATCGCTGGGGACCCTGCCTGTCGCTATCCCGCTGTACCGTCACGGACATCTCTGGAGGAAACCATGCGAAGAATCCCGGCACTGATCGTCGGCCTGAGCCTCATCGCCCTGGTCGCAGGCTGCTCGAGCAATCCGGCGACAAGCCCGGCAACGAGCCCGCCACCCGTAGCAGTCTCCTTCCTGTGGGCCCTCAACTCTGAGGGTGGAACGATCACCGGCACCGGGGACACCGGCCTCACTCTGACGTTAACCGGGGTACGCGACTACGCCACAGAGTTCACCGACCGGCCGATCCGGCACAGCTACATGCTGTCCACCACCGACTTCACCAACGGGTGGGACAAGTGGTTTGGAGCCGACAAGCCCAATGCCGTCCTGTCGTACACCGAGCCGGCATCGAGCATGCCCGCCGCGATCGTCCTCGAACTGGCGAACCCCGTCTACGACGACTCGGCCCACACTCTGACGCTCGACGCATCCCGGCTGCTCCGCGAGTCCGCTCCGCACTCTGATGCCGTGGAGACGGTCGCTCCACCACGCACGCCGACCCCTACGACATTCACCGCAGGCTCCCTCTTCATCGACGGTGCCACCGACGGCTCATCTACCAGCTCGGCGTCCGCGTCTACCAGCGCGACCCCATCACCCTCCGGGAGTGTCACCGCTTCAGCGTCGAACACGGCCTCTACCGGAGCTTCTCCGAGTTCAACCTCGACGAAGGCCAGCGTCCAGGCAGCCGACCCGATTCCCGTCATCAACGGCTGCAGCATCGAGCCTGACACCCATTGCCCCAATGCGAACCTGGCCAATGCCTACCTGTCGGGTGCGAACCTCTCCGGCGCCGTGTTGACCGGGGCGAACCTCACCGACGCCACCCTCAACGGCGCGAACCTGAAGGGTGCTGACCTGTCGGACGCGACGATCACCGGATCGGTTCTTCGAGACGCGATCCTCGCGGTTACGACCTGGAAGGGCGCGGTGGCCTGGAGCACTGACATGACCCGTGCGAACCTTGCTGGCGCCGACCTCTCGAGCGCGGACTTCTCGGGCTCCGACTTCACCGACGCAACGATGACCGGTGTGAATCTCGCCGGCGCCCTCCTGGTCGATACCGACCAGGGCATGACGCAGCTGTCCGGAGCCGACCTGACCGGGGCGAACCTCAACAAAGTTCAGTTCCAAGGAGCCATGATCGGCACGAACCTGACCGGCGCGACGCTCACGAGCATGAGGTTCAACGGGTCCGACCTGACCAACGCAAACCTTTCGGACGCGAACCTGGCGAGTGCGGACCTGTCGGTCGTCACCTTGACGGGAGCGACGCTGGATGGCGCGATACTGACCGGGGCAACGTGGATCGACGGCCATGTCTGCGCTGCAGGTTCCATCGGCAAGTGCATATAAGGCGCCGTCCCCGTCGGTAGTAACGATCCGACGGGGGCGAGCACGAATCCGCTTAGCCGCCGACCGACAGGCTGAAGACCGTCATGACGAGAATCGCGATGACCACCGCGATGGCGCCGAGAATCATTCCCACGATGCTCATCCCGGGCACTCGCCCATTGGCTTTGCCCTTCACGATGGCAACGATCCCGAGAATGACCGCGACACCTCCGAGAACAAAAGCGAAGATGTTGATGAATGGGAAGAAGGAGATCAGCACTGCCACGATCCCCAGGATCAAGGTCGTGATAGCCATGCCACTGCCTGACTTCGGGGTCGATGCCGGCAGCTTCGGGTCGCCTGTTGGTACGGGATTGGACATGTGGATCCTCCTACGTAGTCCAGCAATGCTGACGGAGGTAGAGGCCAGACCACGTCAGAAACTGGCGATTCTGATGTCGATCAGCCACCGGAGTGTGGCTCCCGCGCCGTCACCGTAACGATTCCTGCACGCCCGATGCGCAGCGACGGCGGAACATCCGGATTCGCGCGGAACGCCATATTTGGCACCATTTTGGGATCATTCTGGGAACCGCGGGGCAGCCTGGCTGCTGAAATCCAGCCGGTACGCCGCGCCAAAAGCCATTGCCACTGCGTAGCCTTCGGACCACGGCTGATCACACTCCGCATCCGATGTCCAGGCGGACAACCCGACTACGCCCAAGGGGACAACATGGCAACCACGCACCGGGGCCACATCTATCACATCGCCGGCGCCCCACTGGTTACGCAAGCGGCGGAGCACCTCGCCGTCTTCCCCGACGGAGCCTTGGTTGTCGACGACGAGGGGATCATCCAGTGGTGCGGTGACTGGACGGACCTTCCGGATGAGCACGCGAGCGCGGATGTCGTCGACCATCACGGGGCCTTCATCCTGCCGGGATTCGTCGATACCCACATGCACTTCCCGCAGGTCTGGTGCGGAGACTCCTACGGCGGCGGTCAGCTGCTGGAGTGGCTCGACTACTGCATCTTCCCCTCCGAATCCAAGTTGGAGGACCCGGAGTACGCACGAATTGCAGCGGTGGAGTGGATTGATCGGATGGTCACGGCGGGCACGACCAATGCCCTCGTCTTCGGTTCGGCGTTTCCGCATGCGCAGGATTTCCTCTTTGAGGAGGCGCGCAGCCGCGGCATCCGACTGGTCTCCGGGACCGGTATCCAGACAGTTGGCCCCGACTCGGCCAGTCGTCTCATCGTCAGTGAGACAACAGCCGTTGAGCATGTTCGCAACGAGATCGAGAAGTGGCATCCGCTGGACGCCGAAACTCGTCGCCATTCACTGCAGTCGGTCTCGGTGGTTCCCCGCTTCAGCCTGGCCGTGACCCCGACCACGCTTGCTGCGTTGGGCGAGGTCTACGACCACTACCGAGACGCGGGCGTGTACTTCACCTCCCACCTCAACGAGAACGCGCGCACCGGTACCGGTGAGACTGACACCGTCAAGGCGCAGTATCAAGTGAACAGCTACCTCGACACGTACGACGGGAAGTTCCTGCCCGGCTCCCAGATCGGTGGCAAGAGCTTCCTCGGTCCGCGCAGCGTCATGGCGCATGCAGTGCACTGCCTCGACTCGGAACTCGCCCGGATGGCTGAGACCAGGACCTCCATCGCGCACTGCCCTGTCTCGCAGTTGTTCCTTGGCTCGGGGACGATGCCGTGGAAGCGGACTGTTGCCGCGGGCGTCAACATTGCCATCGGTAGTGACTTCGGTGGCGGGGACGAATGGTTCGTTCCGCAAATGTTGAATGCGTGCTTCAAGGTTCACATCTCCGAGCGCACGCCGGTGGGCATCGATCCGTATCCGACCGATGACCAATCGCTCTCACTGCATCCGGCAGAACTCCTGTTCACCGGAACGCTCGCCGGCGCGCGCGCCCTCGATCTTGAAGACCGGACAGGCAACTTCGACGTCGGCAAGGAGGCCGATTTCGTCATTCTCGACCCCTCCCACTGGGACATGTACGACAAGACGCTGCGCGGCATGCACAAGCCAGATGACCCGATCCGTGCTCGCGATGCCTACCTGTTCGCGGTCATCATGCTGGCCAGGGAGAAGGCGCTCACCGGCACGTACGTCCGGGGACGCAAGCTGGAGACCTCATCAGGTACCGGACGATTGGGGGCCTGAGATCGCCCACGAAGCGTCGGCCATCGCCATCTTCTCGGCCGATCCCGCCCACCAGGCCGAGGTGGGCTCGTGGCAGGCCGGTATCGATGCTGCTGCCTCGAAGTTCCCTGGGTTCATCGACTCGCAGGTGACGCCACCGGTGACTACCGACGGTGATTGGGCTGTCGTGATGATCTTCGAGTCACCGCACGACCTTCACGTATGGCTCGATTCCGAGGAGCGGCGCTCGCTGCTGTCCGCCGGAGAGAAGTACGGCGTGGTGACCAAGGTGCCGACCATCGTGTTGGTCGAGGGACAATCCCCACCTCCCGGTATTGCGGTGATCCTGCACCGGGTCTCACCCCAGCGCGAGGTCGCCTTCAAGGCTGCCGAGAATGAGTTGCTGCAGGCATCGAAGAACTTCCCCGGCTTCACGTCCGCGGTATTGGTGCGCCCCACGATCAGCGATGGGCCCTGGGTATCGGCGACCATCTTCTCCTCGGAGGCAAATCTGCAAGGCTGGATGACATCCCCCGAGCGTGCTGCCCTGCTACCCAGGCTGCGCGAGCAGTTGTCGACGGATTTCGTGACCTATACCCGCCATACGCCGTTCGGCTCGATCGTTCGGTTTGACGGGAACTCCGCTCAGGTCACGCCCGACTGGAAGACGGCGATGATCGTCCTGCTCGTGCTGTTCCCGATCGTCATGCTGTTGACGCGCTTCTTCGGGCCGGCCGTGGAGGGGCTTGGACTCAATCCCGGGCTGACCACCTGGTTCAGCAATGTCGCCAGCGTCGCCCTTCTGACATGGGTGTTCATGCCCTGGGCCACCAAGGTCTTCGCATGGTGGCTGGATCCCGTCGAGGGTGCCGCCTTGAAGCCAACGATCAAGGGAATCGTCATCCTCGTGATTCTGTACGCCATCACGCTGGCGATCTTCCTAGCAACACGTTCCCTGCAATTCTGGGACTACAGCAAATAGGACCTTCCGGTTACCGCGTGACATTTCGATGCGCCAGAACAACTTCTCACGCAGACGCCCGCGTTCTGGGGCGCAACGGGGGGCGCAGCGAACTACTGTCCGGACAAACGCAAGACAAACCCGACAGGAGACACCATGCAGATCAGGGGAATACGGCGACTCGTGGCTGTGTGTGTCGCGATCGGAGTCGCCAGCGCAACGATGGTCCTCGCTCCGCCCGCATGGTCATCGGACAACGTGAATCTTGCGTCAGTGCAGCCCAAGGTTCCCTTCACGGTCTACGCACCGACGTTCACGGCCGGCCTGCCATTGCTGAGCGTGAAGGTGAGCAAGTTCGATCCCCAGGCCGTTGGCGGGAAGCCAGGTCAGTGCACCTACTACCTGACAGCGCAATACGGGAACCGGAACCCTTCGCTGACTCTCACTGAGTCATTCCCGTGCACGGACGAGGGCTTCCCGATGCTGAAAGTCGCTTCGTTCCACGCCAAAGGATCGCAGGTCTTCATCAACACCAACTGCCCGAATACCAGTGCGGTCGGCGAAGCGGATTGCGCCACGGGATCAACGGCAACTCCTGCCGAACTACTGCTGAACAACGGCAGCACCTGGATCGTCCTGCCAGCCCGAGGCGGACACCAGAAGACTCAAGCGCAACTGAACACCCACCGGCTCAACGCGAAGCAGATCGAGCGCATCGTCCGGAGCCTGTCCGTCGCCAACTAGAACGGCAGGGTCTGCTGCACGGGTAGGTGACATCTGATCTGTGGTGCCGTGGGGTGCCGCTGGAAGGATGTCTGCCATGCCCAAGCCCTATCCGAAGGAGTTCCGCGACGATGTCGTGGCGGTCGAGCAGCTCGCGACTGCGCATGGCGGCCCCTTCGTTCCTGCGGATTTCGTGATCCCCGAACCACCGCCGATGGATTCCCCGCGTGGGGTTCTACGTCTCAAGCCGCTCGGCGAGAAGCACGCTGAATCCGACTTTCGCGCGTGGACGGGATCTCTTGAGCACATCCGTGCCACCCGCGGCTTCCCGTGGGACGGGTGGCCACCACTCGACGGTTCGATTGATCTGGCAGGCAACCGCGAGGACATGCTTCGGCACGCTCGGCATTTTGCCGCCCGTCAAGGCTTCACCTGGACAGTGCTTGACGATTCCGATGAGTGCGCCGGTTGCGTGTACGTGTACCCGGATCGGCAGGCTGATGCTGAACTGCATACGTGGATGGTGTCGTCCCGTGCATTGGATGATGAGGCGCTGCGACACCACGTGCTGGGATGGTTGATTTCAGAGTGGCCCTTTGCTGGGATCGAAGCCCATTGAGGCAGTGCTGCGTTGACGCATTACCGGCCGCGTAGCGGTCCAAAGGGTCTGTTCGCGTCCTGGGAACGGAAGCTAGCCCCAGTCCTTGCCCTCGGCGGCTCACAGCCTCGTTGCGTCAGGCTCCATAGAACGGCGCAACTGCCACCGGGCGGTAGTCCTTGGTCACGTTGCCATGGAGTGCAGGATTCAGGGGATCCAGCACTCGCACAGGTGCGCCCTTGCGCAGGTCGAGTTTGCGCAGATCCGTCTGCAGCACAGAGAGCTCCCGCGTGGACTCGAAGTAGTAGGTGCGGTTGGTGAGGTCAGAGACCGTCCGCCAGTCCGTGGCGGTTCTATGGTCGACCAAACCGCTCGGGGCGCCAATAGGTGGTGAGACGTTGCGCGCAGTGGCTAGCAGCGAGGCGACGGCGCCGGTGCGACTCTTGGGTGGCGTCTCGCGCAGATAGTCAAGGAAGTAGTTCGCGCGAATGAATCGATCGAGTGAGCTCATGTTTCCCGGAAGCGGGAGGTCACGTGTCGCATTCACGAAGTTGTACTTGCTCAAGGCTTCGAGTGACTCGGGGAGCGGTGGGTCATTAGCCAAGACGCGGTAGTCGCGGCCGTGACACACGACAAGCTCACCGCCGATGTACTGGAAGATTGCCGAGTCTCCAGAGGCGTCTTCGACTGTCACCGACACCGGGATCGGCACTTCCTGGCCCTCAGGGGTCCGGATCGGCACAAGTAGCGGCTGGATCGTGGCCTGCAACGCGATCGCCTCATTCACGTTCGCGGCATTGTCGAGGAGGTACTGCGTCCATAGCGTGGTGCGAATGCCCTGGCGTGAAGGATCCCGCGGTCCATAGTCAGAGGCATAGAGCCACAGGCCGTGGGCCGACAGTCCGCGCTCGTTCATCCCGTCAAAGGTGGCCGAATCGAAACTCGAGACCGCGACGCTTCCGTAGCGCGACGTCCAATGAGCCGGGTTGTCCGCAATCTTCTGGACGCCATCGAACATCCCGCCGTCACGCTCCAAGCCCCGTGGTTGCGCAACCAAACGCGGCTCTGTCGGTGTCAGCCAGTCGGCGCTGCGGCTCACCAGGACGGCGACGCTGTTGTCGTTCCAGAGGATCCGCGTGCACGCGCTCGCAGCCGCCGGGAAGGCCAAGCACAAGGCGGTCACGACTGACACCGCCACCGTGAGTCGACGGGAGGCATGCATTGGGGGCACCGGCCTTTCACCAGGGTCGTGCGAGTGTTCCGCTCCGCCGAGGAAGCCACGTCAAGTTCGAGTGAAGTTAGCAGTCAACTCGATAACCAAGGCCGGTCTTAGTCCCCTCCCTTCGGGGGGTACGCCGGTATCGGGCTATCCGGCGTCATGGTGCGCGTAACCTTCGGTGGTGTCCACCGTCCCGCTGTCCGTGCTTGACCTGGCAATCGTGGGCCGCGACGAGACCGTGGCGGACAGCCTTGCCGGCTGCGTTCGCATGGCCCAGCGCGCTGAGACCCTCGGTTACTCCCGCGTCTGGTACGCCGAACACCACAACATGAGCTCGATCGCATCATCGGCGACCGCCGTTCTCATCGCCCACGTGGCCGCTCACACGACGACGATCCGGCTTGGTTCAGGCGGAGTGATGCTGCCCAACCACGCGCCGCTCGTTATCGCCGAACAGTTCGGCACGCTTGCGACCCTGCATCCCGGCCGCATCGACCTTGGCCTGGGCCGTGCGCCCGGCACCGACCAGGTCACGCTCCGTGCGCTGCGTCGCGATCCGATGGCCGCGGACTCCTTCCCGCAGGACGTCATAGAACTGCAGGGCTACGTCGCCGACGAGACTCGCGTGCCCACCATCCATGCCACGCCAGGACGTGGCACTCACGTGCCGATCTACATCCTCGGCTCGTCGCTCTTCGGGGCCCAGTTGGCCGCGATGCTGGGACTGCCGTACGCGTTCGCGTCCCACTTCGCGCCCGCAGCGCTTGAGGCGGCCATGCGGATGTATCGCAGCGAGTTCCAGCCGTCCGAGCAGCTCGCTGAGCCCTATGCGATAGCAGCGGTCAACGTCATCGCCGGGCCCACTCGCGAGGAGGCCGAGTTGCAGCGCGTCATGCGCCGCAGGGCACTGGGCCGACGCATGCTCACGCGGGGTGGGCAGCAGCTCGACGACGCGCAGATCGACGCGATCCTCGACACCCCAGACGGCTCCTTCGTCGACGAGATGATGACGTACACCGCGTGCGGCGCCCCCGGCGACGTCCGCGCATATCTAGAGGAGTTCCAGCGGTTCACGGCTGCAGACGAACTGATGACGGTGCACCAGGGCGGGGTGGTGGACGACCGCATCCTCAGCCTGACCCTCACGGCACAGGCCATGGACCTGAGAACCACCATCTGGCGGAGGGTGTGAGGGAAGTACATCGACATCACCTTGCCTCGGAAGGCAGGTTGAGGGTGACCGCCGCACCGCGTGCTTCACGGCCTGTCGAGCCGGATCAGGGCGTCAGGCGTCGCGACGCACCACGACGACGGCTGCGCCGACGATGGCGAGGACGATCCAGGCTGTGAAGACAGCGAAGCCGATGCCCGGTGTCAGGAGTGCGCCGCCCAACTGACCGTTGCCGGTGAACGCGTTCGCCGCGTTGGACGGCAGGTACTTCAGCACCTCATCCCAACTCGAAGGCAGCAGTGCCGTCGCGAGGGCAGGCAGGAAGATCACTGCACCGATGACGACACCGATGGACGCCGCGGTGCTGCGCAGCAGCACTCCGATGGCCAAGCCGATCAGGCCGAGGCCGACGATGTAGTACGCAGTGCCCAGCACGCTCCGCGCGACGCCGTCGTCGCTCCAGTTCACGGTGGCGGCGCCACCGGCGTCGAGCACTCGCATGCCCAGGAAGAACACCGCGATCACGCCGATCACGACGACCGGCGCGTAGACGGCCGTGAACGCGATCAGCTTGCCCCAGAGCACCGGAAGCCTCTTCGGCACTGCCGAGAACGTGGTGCGGATCATCCCGGTACTGAACTCGCGAGCACCGGCGATCGAGCCCATAACGGCGACGATGAGAACGGCGAGGTTCGCACCGGAGAGAACTGTCGCGAGCGGCCCAAGGGAGCGAGCGCGCCCCGGGCCGGGTCCACCCTGCGGGGAGATGTCGCCGCTGGCGACCATCGCGGAGATGACGCCGAGGGCCACGATCACCAACAGGATCGAAGCCAGGG
>Ga0194060_10001998_pt1 | contig 14590 bp, 10 predicted proteins | sample SepL225m_MetaG_FD_163427 | JGI IMG/M metagenome (GOLD analysis project Ga0194060, IMG submission 163427) | Anoxic zone freshwater microbial communities from boreal shield lake in IISD Experimental Lakes Area, Ontario, Canada - Sep2016-L222-5m | ecosystem: Environmental > Aquatic > Freshwater >... | reverse complement strand
TGAACCATCCCTTAGGCATGTTTCAAAATGGGCACATTCAGCTTTACCGTCTTGCGATGATGCGCCGAGGCGATGAGGCGATACGGAACGCCTCACCGCGTCATCGTTTCATCGCTGAACTGTCACGCTGGATTGAACCATCCCTAAGGCATGTTTCAAAATGGGTACATTCAGCTTTACCGTCTTGCGATGAGGCGATGAGGCGATGAGGCGATACGGAACGCCTCACCGCGTCATCGTTTCATCGCTGAACTGTCACGCTGGATTGAACCATCCCTTAGGCATCGTATGGGTGCAATGCAGTATACTGGGATTGCATGTTTGACCAGAACATATATACGTGCGAATATTGAGACACCCTCGTACCATGCCGATCCTGATCGATGGTCACAACTTGATTGGGCAGATGCACACCATCAGCCTGGCCGACCCCGACGACGAGGCGCAGTTGGTGATGCTGCTGCGCCGCTATGCCACCAAGAAGCGTGGCCGCAAGGTACTCGTCATCTTCGACGGCGGGGTCTACGGGCACCCGGACAACCTGAACGGCTACGGGGTGGAGGCGCGATTCGCCAAGTCGCCGTCAGACGCTGACAGCGAACTGATCCGGCGCATCCGTGCGGTGCGGCGCTGCGATGAGTGGCAGGTGGTCAGTTCGGATAATGCGGTGGCCGGGGTGGCCCGCACCCATGGGGTGCCGGTGGTCAGCTCGCAGGAGTTTGCCCGCCGCCTGGAGGCGCTCGACGCCCCGAAGCCGAGTACGTCGCCGCACGAGAAGCGCAACGAGCGGTCGCTCAGCAAGGCTGAGATCGCGGAGTGGCTGCGCCTCTTCGGCGCGAGTGAGGAGCAGCAGGATGAGGACGAGGCAGGATGACAAGGTTTCAGATTTTAGATTGCAGATTTGCCGCAACAGGATGCGCCGCATGTACACCAGGGCATGTGCAAAGTCACCCTCCGGCCCTCACCCCCTGCCCCTCTCCCTCACGGGGAGAGGGGAGATTCCGCACCAGGACGCCTCCGCCTCCGCCTCCCCCTCTCCCGCTCAGGGAGAGGGGGCTGGGGGGTGAGGGCTGCCCGGCGATCACACGACTTTGCACATGCCCTGACTGTTACACTAGAATTGCCCGATCTGAACCTTGTCTATGCTACAATTGATGGTGCGCAAGGACTTCGCTGTATCACATAAAGGAGTCTCTCGATGCCTACGGTAGTCGTTAATGGCGTCACGATGGAGGCAAAGGTTGGCGAGCGGCTGATCGACGTGGCTCGCCGCAACGGTGCCCACGTCGGCTTTGTCTGCAACGGGGCCGGGGTCTGTCAGACATGCCAATGCAAGGTGCTGTCCGGGGTCGAGAACCTCAGCCCGGTCAACCCGGCTGAGCAGGCGTGGTTCTCCGAGAACCAGTTGAACGAAGGCCAACGATTGGCCTGTAAGTCCGCCCTCCGTGGGGACGGCCCGGTTGAGATTAGCACCAAGGCCGAGGATCTGCGCCGCCAGGTGGTTGCCGTGATCAACCCGCCCGCCGGATCAAACCCGGTCGTGCAGCTCGTGCCGCTGGTGCAGTACGTCATCCAGATGGGCACCAACGAGATCTCACGCTTCCCCTCTAACGCTATCAGCGCATTCAGCCGGGTCAAGCCGAGCGATCTTACGGGGCTCTTCAAAGACTTCAATCGCTATCTGGCCGATACGAAACGGGTGGTCAGTACCACCCGTGGTGCATCCATCCCCGCCCACACACCTTCCCGGCAGGTAATTGAGATCGAGACGAAGGGTTAAGATCACTACTTTTCGAATAAGGGATCTGCCGCCGATCAGCCCTCACCCCCCAGCCCCCTCTCCCTGAGCGGGAGAGGGGGAGTCGGACGCCTCCTGGTGCGGAATCTCCCCTCTCCCCGTGAGGCAGAGGGGCAGGGGGTGAGGGGGCAAGGCCGGTGCGAGATCTGCTTATTCAAAAAGTATTGGGGTTAAGATCACTGCCTCATGGGGCGCAGCACGCTGCGCCCCTCCTCTACACCCGCCGCACCGAGGCCAGCGTGATGATGCCAAGGGCCAGGAAGCAGGCAAAGATACCGCTCACCCCGAGCATGCGTGGGTAGTGGGTAGGATCGCCCAGCACGTGCAGCAGATCGTGGGCTATACCACGTGGGCTGAGCAGCACATCCCACGAGTTCCAGCGCAGGAAGCGCCCGAAGTAGATCCCCAGGCCGCTCAGGCCGCAACAGGTCAGCACAAAAACCCAACTCAGCGCTGGCCCCACCCGTTCGCGCACGATCCGCTGCATCATATAAAGTGATGCCACTCCAAGCAACCCGCCTGCCCAGGCGAAGGCCAGCAGCACCCCGATGTCGTACCACCAATCCCCAAGGTGGACAAAATCGGTCATGATATAGGGCGCGTTCGGCAGGAAGAGCAGCCAGAGTACACCGGGGATCAGCACGCGCCAGCGGAAGCGCGGGCCACCCTGCATCACCGTCTCGGCCCAGAAGGCCATGACGTAGGGCGTCCATGCCAAGAACAGGTTCCACACCAGGAAGGTGCCGCTCACCTCGCCGACGATCACGGCGCGAACGATGAGTAACCCCACCGCCAGGGCGCTCGCCGCCGCGCTCGGGTAGAAGAGGGTAGACGCCATACGGCGGTGGATGGTGCTGATGGCATTAGTCATAGCGGTTATCCTTCAACTTCGTGAAAGCTTTATGCGTCTTAGTGTACCTGATCACCTTGCTCGTGTGCGACCCCTCAGATCACACATCCGGCGCACTCAGGTGCTTGACGCTGCATCTATGCTGAGTGCATGAAGCATATCACCCTGCGTATCATGCTGGCTACCCATGTGATCCAGGGCATGAGCAAAGTCAGATCCGGCCCCCTCACCCCCTGCCCCTCTCCCTCACGGGGAGAGGGGAGATTCTTCATCAGGATGCGCTCGGCTCCCCCTCTCCCGTTCAGGGAGAGGGGGCTGGGGGGTGAGGGCTGCCCGGCGACCACACGACTTTGCACATGCCCTGCCATGTGATCGGACACACGCAGAGCTTCACTCCACAATCCACAATCTACACTTGTTTGAAGGAGAACAGCCGCCATGATCCGCTTGCTGGTGGTTGAAGACAACGAGAAGCTGCGCCCGGCCCTCTGCGCGGGGCTGGCTGCCACCGGGGCTGTAACCCTCGTGGGCGATTGCGGCAGCGGCGAGGAGGCTCTGGCCTACTGCGTCGAGTCTCCGCCCAACGCTATTCTGATGGATGTGCAGCTCGCCGGTGAGTGGAACGGCATCGATGCCGCCGTGGCCATCCGCCGCGAGCACCCGCGCCTGCCCGTTGTCTTCTACTCGATCCAAGACGACGACGCCTACTATCGGTCGTTTCGCCGCTCGGGCATTCTCAGCCACTACGCCTACGTGCGCAAATCGAGCTACCTGCTGCCGCAGATGATCGTGCCCCTGCTGCGCGACGCCGTCTCCGGGCGCAGCTACATCGACCCGGAGATCGAGTCGCGAGTGCAGGAGGTGAGCCGTAAAGACGAGCAATCGCCGATGGCCCTGCTTGAGCCAAACGAGCAGCAGGTGGCCCATATGCTCGCCCAGGGCATGAGCAACGAGCAGATCGCCGCACGCATGGGCTTCCGTGACAAGCGCACGATCAGCCGCACGAACGGCCAGATCTACGCTGCCTGGGGACTGAGCGACAGCGCCACCGACGAGAAGGTCGCCCGTACCCGCGCCGCCCTGATCGTCCACACGGGCCGTCTCATCCGCTGGGCCGACGACGGTACGCCCTTGGCTGAGGACGACAGGGGCCAGTGGGTAAGCATTGAGCTATGAATGCAAAATGCAAGATGCAAAATGCAAAATTGGGCCAATTTTGCATTTTGCATTTTGCATTTTGCATTGACAAACAATGATCTACAAACTGCTCTCCGTCGTCGATTGGGCGCTGATCGCGGAGTCGCTCTTCAACACGATCACCCTGCTTTGGCTGGGGCTGACCGTGCTGATCAGCGCCGAGCGGCGCAGTTGGGGCACCTGGCTGGCGGGCGGCGGACTGCTCTTCGGTGGAGCCTTCTTTGTGGGCCACACCGCCGTGGTCGGTCGGGTGATTGGGGCTTTTTCGGCGGAGATGTCCTTCTACTGGCGGTTGGGCTGGCTGGTGCTGATCGTGGCCCCCTACCTGTGGTACGCGGTGATGGCCTGGTACAGCGGGGGGTTGCGCACCCAACCCGAGCGATTGCGCATGGTCGGGGTGAGCCTCCTGGGGATCCTGGCCGTGCTGCTGGCCCTCTTTATCGACCCGCTGCCCGATTATGCCGACCTATCCCAGCCAGTGATCGACCCGGCCATTCTGCTCAGCAGTACGACTCTCACCCGCCTGATCTACCCCGGCTTCGCCACCCTTTGTATCGCACTGGCCCTGCTCAGCCTACGCGCCCCCGCCGCCTCAGAGCGCTTTATGGGCGATCTGGCCCGTCAGCGGGCGCGACCCTGGCTTATGGCCGCCTCAGTGATGCTCCTCGCTATCGCCCTGGCCATCGGTGCTGCCTCGGTCTGGTTCCTCGACCAGGCCCGCGTCTGGATCTTCCCCGACATTACCGCACGCGGCATCAGTATGCTGCTTGGTTTCGACTTCCTGATCGGTCTGATGATCGCCGTAACGGTCGTGCTGCTCGGCCAGGCGGTAGTCTCCTACGAGATCTTCACCGGCGCGACCCTGCCCCGTGGCGAACTGGCCCGCCAGTGGCGGAGGACGCTGATCCTGGGCGGCATCTATGCCTCTGTCGTCGGCTGGAGCCTCAGCGGCGCAGGCATCCCCGACCAGCCGATCTACCATTTGCTCATCGCCACGGTGCTGATGACCGTCTTCCTCTCCCTGGTCGGCTGGCGATCAGCCCGCGAGTCCGCTGGCGACCTGGCCCGGCTGCGGCCCTTTGTGGCCAGCCAGAACCTCTACGACCGGCTCCTTGGCCCGGCGGGCGCGACCGATGGTGAACCCGAGGAGGCATTCCACGCCCTCTGTAGCGAGTTGCTCGGCGCGCAGGTGGCCTACTTGCTGCCCCTTGGCTCGCTGGCCGACCTCGCCGGGCCGACCCTGGCGCACCCCGCTGTCGCCACGCCGCCGGATGTCAACGAACTAGTGGCGACGATCCAGGCGACGCCGCCGCCACCGCACGGGCAGCCGCCCGTTCTCTGCCTGCCCATCGAACCCGCCCGTCACGGTGGGGCTGGCTGGGCGATCCCCCTGCGTAACAGCCGTGGGCTGATCGGCGTCCTCCTGCTCGGGGCCAAAGCCAATGCGGGCGTCTACACCCAGGAGGAGATCGAGGTGGCCCGCGCCGCTGGCGAGCGCCTGATCGACGCCCGCGCCGCCGCCGAGATGGCCCGTCGTCTGGCGACACTCCAGCGCCGTCGCATCGCCGAGAGCCAGGTGATCGACCGGCGCACTCGCCGCGTTCTCCACGATGAGGTGCTGCCCCAGATCCACGCGACCTTATTGCAGATTGCCGATTGCCAATTGCAGATTGACCAGCAGCGTGACTCCGGCAGCAATCTGCAATCGGCAATCACCAATCTACAATCGGTTCACCGCCAGATCTCTGATCTGCTCCACGATCTGCCCCCGGTCGTCAGCCTCGACCTGGCCCGCCTCGGTGCCCTGGGTACCCTGCGTCGCATGGTCGAAACCGACCTGGGCGGGGCCTTCGATGCGGTGCGCTGGGAAGTCTCCGCCGAGGCCGAGGCTGCGGCCCGCCAGCTTGACCCCTTGGGCGCCGAGGCGCTGTACTACGCCGCCCGCGAGGCCGTGCGCAACGCTGCCCGCCACGGTCGCGGCAACACCCCCACGCGCCCGCTCTCTCTTACCGTGCGCGCCAGCACCGCCCCCCCTCTGGGCGGGCAGCCGCTGCTCAGCATCGTCATCGCGGACGACGGGGTGGGGATGGGGGCTACTCCGACCCGCAGCGACGGCGGCCACGGCATGGCCCTCCACAGCACGCTCCTGGCGATTATGGGCGGCACCCTGAGCGTCTCCAGCACCCCGCGTCAGTCCACAGCGATCACCATCAGCATGCCCATCCCCGTGCCCGCTGCCGGGGCGCACGATGCCGTATAATGTCCTCATTATGTCCAACACCGCCACCCAGCCGAAGGTAGGGTGCCGCGCCGCGCCGCCAACCCGCCGCACCTGGCCACTCGTGCGCCGCTACGCCCCGTCGGCCCTGCTCTTCGTCGCCCTGCTCGGCGCGCTCCAGTTGGCCCTGCCGGCCCTCGGCGTGCCGCCCTACCTTCTGCCCACGCCCGCCCGCGTGCTGGCCCGCCTGCTCGACCCGTCCAGCGGCCTGTTCGGCCACCTCGCCGTCACCGCTGCCGCCGGGATCAGCGGGCTGATCATCGGTGCCACGGCTGGCGTGGCCCTGGCCACGCTCTTCGTCGCCGTCCGGCCCGTCGAGCGCGCCCTCTACCCGTGGGTCATTATTTCGCAGACCCTGCCAGCCGCCGCCCTGGCCCCTCTGCTCACCATTTGGCTTGGCAACGGCGTTGCCCCGCGCATCGCGATGGCCGCCCTCTTCGCCTTTTTTCCGGTGCTGGTCAATACCGCCCAGGGGCTGCGCCGCATCAGCGCGGAGCAACTTGACCTGCTGCGTGCCTGGGGTGCCTCGCCCGCCCAGATCTTCCGCCTGCTGCGTGTCCCTGCCTGCCTGCCCACCCTCTTCGCCAGCCTCAAGATCGCCTCGACCCTCGCCGTCGTTGGCACCATCGTCAGTGAATTAGCCGGATCAAGCAACGGACTCGGCTATGTGATCAGCATCGCCACCTACCACCTGCGCACCGACCAGGTCTTCGCCGCCATCACCCTCGCCTCTAGCCTGAGCCTCGCGCTCTATGTGGGCATCGTCGCCGCCGAGCGCCAGGTGGTCTTCTGGCAGCATGATCGATGACGGCACGTGGTTAGCGCCAATACCTTTTCACAACCCGGATAGGATTGCTATATCCCTTTCTGATAAGGAATACTCCCCCTCTCCCGTTCAGGGAGAGGGGGCTAGGGGGTGAGGGCTGAGCGGCGGTATGGGGGTTAGCGCATCAGGGGCGGCACCCGCTCGGCCCAGGGGTGAGCGCGCTCCAGTTGACCGGCTAACTGAAAAAGCGTCGCCTCGTCGCCGTAGCGTGCGACGAGGTGCATACCAATCGGCAGCCCATCGGCGCTCCAGTGGAGCGGCACCGACATTGCGGGCTGCCCGGTGAGGTTAAAGAGCGGTGTGTAGGGCGTGTAGTCGAAGAGTTTTGTGGACATTGGCCCGGCAAGGTTCAGCACCTGGCCCAGCCAGCCTGCGCCCAGCCGGTTGATAACGTGGAGCGCCAGAGTCTCAACCGACGAAGGTTTGAAATAGCCGATAGGTAGCGGCGGCTGGGCCAGGGTTGGGGTCAGCAGCACGTCATAACGGGTGAAGAAGTGCCCGACATCGCGTGCCGTTCGCTGGAACAGCCGCCACGCGGCGACATAGACCGCCGTGCGGGAGGCCGCACTGAGCAAGCCCAGGGCGTAGCTCGCCGCCTCAAAGTCGTCCGGGCGCGGGCGTCGTCCGGTGAGCCGCGCCGCCTCACGAATATCAGCGCGCACCTCGCCCGCCACCACCATCATCATCGCCTGCGCACAGGCATCACCATCAACCGGCGGCGCATCCTCAACAACGTCGTGGCCAAGATCCTCAAGCATGCGCGCCGTCTCCCGCAGGCCGGCCCGACACTCCGCGTGGACGGTGTGGCCAAAGAATGGCTGGTCGGTGAACGCGATGCGTAGGCGGCCCGGCTCAACGGACACCTCCTCAAGGAAGGGCCGGGCCGGGGCGGGAGCCGCGTAGGGTGCCCCCACGTCGAGTCCCGCCGTCGCGTCCAGCATCGCCGCGCTGTCGCGCACCGAGCGGGAGATGACGTGTTCAACCCCCAAACCGCGCCACATCTCGCCCAGGTCGGGGCCAGACGGAGTGCGCCCGCGTGAGACTTTCATGCCAAAGAGGCCGCAGCACGCAGCGGGCATGCGGATCGATCCGGCCCCGTCAGTCGCACTGGCAATCGGCACCATCCGCGCCGCCACCGCCGCCGCCGAGCCCCCGCTCGATCCCGCCGGTGAGCGGCTCAGATCCCACGGGTTGCGGGTTGAGCCAAAGGTCTCCGGCTCGGTGGCGGGCTGCAAGGCAAACTCGGGTGTGTTGGTTTTGCCGACAATAATCGCGCCAGATGCCTTCCAGCGGCGCACCATCTCGCTGTCGCGCCCGCAGGGGATGTGGCGCAACAGACGGTTGCCGCTACTGGTCGGGATGCCCGCGCAGGTGGCCCAGAGATCCTTGAGCAGCATCGGCACGCCGACGAAGGGGCCGTCGGGCAGGGGGCTGCGGGTAGCGGCGCGGGCCTGCTCGAACATGGGCACGACGACGGCGTTTAGCAACGGGTTGTACGCAGCGATACGGGCGATAGCCGACTCGACGAGTTCAAGCGGCGTGACCTGGCGGGCGCGCACCAGATCAGCGAGTCCGAGTCCGTCGTAGCGTGGATAGTCAGAAAATGGGGGCATAAGTACCTCGTTAGTTTCAGATTACAGATTGCAGATTTCAGATTTGCCGCCGTGCAGCCCTCACCCCCCAGCCCCCTCTCCCTGAGCGGGAGAGGGGGAGTCGGACGCATCCTGGTGCGGAATCTCCCCTCTCCCCGTGAGGGAGAGGGGTAGGGGGTGAGGGCCGCACAGAACTGTAACGTAAAAATACCGATCCTGAAACCATGGTCTTAGCGTAGAATCAACGACATCGTCATATCCCCAATGTCGCTGAGTCAAACCGAAAGAACCTCCATGCGCCGCATCCACGTCCCGTTCCTGATGATCACCCTGACCCTCATTATCGCCGGTTGTGCAAAGCCCCCCGCCGCCGCCACGCCGGGCACCGGCCCCGAGGTGCGTCAGGTTTCGATGCGCCTCCAGTGGTTCGCCCAGTACCAGTTCGCTGGCTACATCGTCGCCAAGGTCAAGGGCTACTACCAGGAGGCTGGTCTCGACGTGACCCTCAACCCCGGCGGGCCGGATCTCGTGCCCCTGCCCCTGGTCGCCAGCGGCAAAGACACCTTCGGCAGCACCGGCGCCGACACCATCCTTACCTCCCGCGAGCAGGATATTGACGTTGTCGCTCTGGCCACGTGGTTCCAGACCAGCCCGGTGGCTTTTATGGTGCATAGCGACTCGAACATTCACGGGCCGCAGGATTTCCCCGGCCACACGATTGGCATGTTCTACGGCGATAACGTTGAGACGGAGTACCTGGCGCTGCTGGCCGCCACCGGGGTGAGTCGCGAGGCGATCACCGAGATTCCTGGCGACTTCAGCCTGGCGCCCTTCCTCCAGCGCCGCGCCGACATCTGGCCGGTCTACGCCACCGACCAGCCCAATACCGCCCGCCGCGAGGGAGCCAGCATTAACCTGATCGTCGCCCGCGACTACGGCGTTCAGCTCATGGGCGACGTGCTCTTCACCAGCGCGACGTTCGCCCGCGAGAACCCGAACACGGTGCGCGCCTTCGTCTCCGCCACCCTGCGCGGCTGGGCGTATGCCATCAGGAACCCCAAAGAAACCGTTGATCTGATCGCTGCCTACAACCCGGATCTCAGCACAGACCAGCTTACCTTCGAGGCTAACGAGACGATCAAGCTGATCACCTATGGCATGGGAAAGCTCTGCCCAGGCTATAATAACCTAGCGGTCTGGGAATCTGAGGCGAAGCTACTCAGGGATCTCGCCATCCTCAAGGCACCGGCAACCCTTGACGCCGCCCTGGACAACACCTATGTCAGTCAATACTATACGGACAAAGGCGTGAACTGCGTTGAGTAGGGTGAGGGTGTTTAAACCATGCAAAAGAACTTCACATACCGAATCTACCTCGTTACAGGAGTATCCCAATGACCAAGCAACTGATCCTCACCATCCCAGCCAGCGACAAGGGCCTGCGCCGCGAGATTGAGCAGGGCATCGAGGAGTACGCCGATGTCCGCCAGAGTCCATCCTACACCGACCCAGAGACGGTCAAGCTGGTGCTGGAGATTGTGAAGACCGGCATCGAGATCGCGGGCGGCGTCGCCGGTATCTTGACCTTTCTGCGTTCATTGCAGCAAACGCAGGCCGAGGCGGGCAGCACCATCAACATTACTATCGCGGTTCCCGGCAGCCCGCCCGTAGCCGTCAAGGATGCCGATGAGGCGCTGCTTGCCCGCTTGCTGTTGAATGCCTGATTCGTAGGAACAAACTCACGCAAAGCCGCAAAGCCGCAAAGAAAAGCACATCCTCGCACCCTCGCACCTTTGCGCCTTTGCGTGAGCAAAAGCACACTCACGCAAAGCCGCAAAGACGCGAAGGAACGCAAAAGAAAAGCAAACGAAAAGCACATCCTCGCACCCTCGCACCTTTGCGCCTTTGCGCCTTTGCGTGAGCAAAAGCACACTCACGCAAAGCCGCAAAGACGCGAAGGAACGCAAAAGAAAAGCAAACCTTTGCGCCTTCGCGCCTTTGCGTCAACAAAAGCACGCTCGCACCACCTGGAGGTTCATTTAATGCCTACGCCCCCCATCTTGCGCCTCACCCAAACCGCCAGCCAGGATAACCGCCACACCATTGAGCTAGAGTGGCTCGAAGGGAGCGCACGCCAGACCGCCAGTGCCATTGTTGAACTGACGATGAGCGAACAGGACCAGCGCGACCTCGCGTGGTATGTCGAGGAGTACGCCGAATACCCGTTTGAGCCGCATCCGCAGCGCGCTGCCCGGATTGAGGCACGCTTGCACGACGTAGGCGTTGAGCTGTTCAATAAACTCTTCGCGGCCAACAATCCTACGCGGCGTATGTGGTTTGAGGCGGCCCGCCGCCTGAGCGATGTGCGCGTTGAGATTGTCACCGATGCCGAGGGCGCAACCGCCCTGCCCTGGGAGTTGCTGCGCGACCCGGATACCGATACGGTGTTGGCGCTCCATGCGCAGGCATTTGTGCGCGCCGCGCCCGCAGTGCCGCGCCCGCCATTGGCGTTGGAGCCACAGGCGATTATTCGCATCCTGCTTGTCATTTGTCGGCCTTCTGGCGGCGACGATGTGCCCTTCCGCTCCGTCGCCAGTCGCCTGCTCAAGAGCCTGAGCGCCGAGGCCCGCGCCGTCTTCCAGCTTGAGGTGTTGCGCCCGCCCACGTTTGCCCAGCTTGCCAAGGTGCTGAGCGATGCCAAGTCCGCCGGGAAGCCGTATCACGTCGTCCACTTCGATGGTCACGGCGTCTATGGTTCGCCCGATCTACTGCCGGTGGACATGAGCAAAATCACGTATCGAGTTGCGGGGCCGCAGGGCTTCCTGCTCTTTGAGAGCGACACGACGACTAACCGGCGCGAGTTGGTGCATGGCACCCGTTTGGGCGAACTGCTGGTGCAAACCAACGTCCCGCTGCTGGTGCTGAACGCCTGTCGTTCGGCCCACGCCGCCCCGGCTGAGGCGGATGATGCGCAGCCTGACGCCGACACCGCCGCGCCCGCCGTGGACGAGGACGACCCCAACGCGAAGGTGCGCGCCTTCGGGTCGTTGGCCCAACAGGTGATGCTGACCGGCGTCGGCGGCGTGGTGGCGATGCGCTACAACGTCTATGTGGTGACGGCGGCGCAGTTTGTGGCCGAGCTGTACCGGGCGTTGGTGCAGGGCCGCTCGTTGGGCGAAGCGGTGAGCCGGGGCCGCAAGGATTTGCACGCCCAGCCGGTGCGCGAGATTGTGCAAAAGCTGACGCTGCAAGACTGGCTGGTGCCGGTGGTTTACGAAGCGCAGGCGACGCAGGTGTTTCAGCCCGCAACGACGGCGCACGCCCTGCCCATCACGATTAAGCGGGCCAATGCAACCCCGCAGCGCGGCGATCTCGACTCGGCGCTGCCGCCCACGCCGGACGTGGGCTTCTTTGGGCGGGACGAAACGCTGCTGGCGCTGGATCGCGGCTTTGATCGTCACCACATCGTGCTGCTGCACGCCTTCGCGGGCAGCGGCAAGACCACCACCGCCGCCGAGTTCGCCCGCTGGTACGCCCTGACGGGCGGCGTCAACGGGCCGGTGCTGTGGAGTAGCTTTGAGCAGCCGAAGAAGTTGTCACAGGTGCTTGATCAATTGGGCCTGTTGTTCAACACCTCGTTACAGCAGAGCGGACGGGACTGGAACACCATCACTGAGATAGCCGAAAAGCGCAACGTGGCGCTGCAAATCTTGCGACAGGTGCCGGTGCTGTGGGTGTGGGACAACGTCGAGCCGGTGGCGGGCTTCCCGACGGGTTCTCCGTCGCACTGGACGGCGGCAGAACAGCGTGAACTGGCCGACTTTCTACGGGCGGCACGCGACACCCCGGCCAAGTTCCTGCTCACCTCGCGGCGCGACGAACAGGTGTGGTTGGGCAACCTGCCCCTGCGCGTGGTATTGCCGCCGATGCCCATGCACGAGCGCCGCCAGATGGCCGAAGCCCTGGCGGCAAAGTATAACGTCACGCTGAATCAAGACGACTGGCGCCCGCTGTTGGTGTATAGCGGCGGCAACCCGCTGACCCTGACGGTGGCAATGGGCCAAGCGCTGCGCGACGGGCTACGCACGGCCACGCACATCAAGGCGTATGTTGATAAATTGCGGGCGGGCGAAGCCGGGTTCGACGACGACGAAAATGAAGGGCGCAGTAGATCCCTCGGTGCCTCCCTGAACTACGGTTTCGCCAACACCTTCACCACGCAGGAGCAAGCAACCCTGGCGCTGCTGCACCATTTCCAGGGCTTTGTGAATGTGGGCGTGCTGGTGTTCATGGGCCACACCGATAATGACTGGCACATCCCCGCCATTGCTGGCATCACCCCCGATCAAGGTATCGCCCTCTTCGACCGCGCCGCCGAAATCGGGCTGCTCACGGCGCATAGCGGCGGCCACTACAGCATTCACCCGGCCCTGCCATGGTTCCTGTGGCGACTCTACGAAGAACACTACGGCAAGCCGAACCCCAATCCAAAATCCGAAATCGAAAATCCACAATCCCCCGTCCCCGTCCGTGCTTACGTCGAAGCGATGGGCGAATTGAGCGACTATTACACGGCACAATACGTCGGCGGCAACCGAGACGTGATTGCCATGCTGTGGGCCGAGGAGGCGAACCTGCTGCACGCCCGGCGGTTGGCGCTGCGGCACGGTTGGTATCATCGAATTACCAGCGCGATGCAGGGGCTGCGGCAACTCTACGACCACACCGGGCGGCGGGCCGAGTGGCGCACACTGGTTGAGGAGCTTGTGCCGAGCTTCGTAGATCCGACGAGCGACGGCCCGCTGCCGGGGCGGGAGGAACAGTGGGAATTGGTGAATGACTACCGCGTGAGGCTGCTGCAGGAGGAGCGACAGTGGACCGCCGCTGCCAAGTTGCAGGGGTTGAAAGTAGACTACGCCCGACAACAGGCCGCACCGCTGCTGGCCCTGCCGCCGGAGCAACTGGATGCAGAGCAGCGCCACAGCCTGCGCTCGCTGGCGGCAGCATTGCACGAACAGGGCCAAATCCAACGTGAAGAGAGCGCGGCGGCGTGTGTGGATAGTTACCAGGAGAGTTACGATCTGGCGCTGCGAATTGGCGAGCATGCCGGGGCTGCGGTGTGTGCCTTCAACCTGGGACACGCCTACAAAGATATTCCCGTGCTGCGCGACCTGGCGCAGGCCGAAACGTGGTACCGGCGCGACCTAGAGCTAACGCCCGAAAGCGACCGCCTCGGCAGGGGCAAGACGCTGGGCCAACTCGGCTATGTGGCCTACGAATGGTTCAACGAAGCGCGGCAGGCCGGGGATCCGGCGGCGGTGCTGGTGGAGCATCTGAACAACGCACTGCGGGCCTACCAAGAAGCGCTTGACATGATGCCGCCAGACGAAGTGCAGACCCGCGCCATTATCCACAACCAGCTTGGCCTCATCTACAAGAAGGCCGGGCAGATCGAGCAGGCAGTGGCGCACTACCGCGAGGCGATCCGCTATTTTGAACAAGCGAACGACCGCTACAACGCAGCGAAGACCCGCTATAACGTCGCCATCACCTACATGGATGCGGGGCGGCTCGCCGATGCGTTGTTGTTCGCGCAGGCGGCGCTCCTCAACTACGTGCAGTTCGGCCCGGCGGCGGCGGATCGGGTGGCACGGGCGCAGGGACTTATTGCGAGGATTGAGGGGATGATGCGGAAGGGCAACGAATAGGGAGCGAATGAGCGAATGGGGGGGGTGTACGAGCGCAAGACTCGCCCATGTCATGCTGAATGAAGCAAGATCCTTTGCGCCTTTGCGCCTTTGCGTCAAACGACGATAGGCATGTCTGACGCAAAGACGCGGAGACGCAAAGAGGGAGAAGGGGCACGGATGAGCGCAAAACTCGCCCATGTCACGCTGAGCGAAGCGAAGCGTCCCGGCGATGATGATGCATGCCGGGACGCTTCGCTTCGCTCAGCGTGACATGTGTGGCAGGGTGACTACGCACTATCGCCGGGACGCTTCGCTTCGCTCAGCGTGACATGTGTGGCAGGGTGACTACGCACTATCGC
>Ga0194060_10001996_pt1 | contig 14595 bp, 10 predicted proteins | sample SepL225m_MetaG_FD_163427 | JGI IMG/M metagenome (GOLD analysis project Ga0194060, IMG submission 163427) | Anoxic zone freshwater microbial communities from boreal shield lake in IISD Experimental Lakes Area, Ontario, Canada - Sep2016-L222-5m | ecosystem: Environmental > Aquatic > Freshwater >... | reverse complement strand
GGGGGGGATAGGGGGGGAGATACAAACATGAAAGATCAAAAGGAACGTTTGAAGATCGGCATCAGCGCCTGCTTCCTGCACCCCGACCCAACCCGCGCTGTCTTCGCCAAAAAGACCCTGCAGTACATCGAGCAGTCGATGGCGCACTGGGTCATGTCCACCGGCGCCCTGCCGGTGATGATTCCGTCGCCGGCAGGTGACAGTGCACAGGGCGAGCCGCATTTTGAAGACTATGCATACTGGCTCGATGGTCTGGTGCTGCACGGCGGCGCCGATATCTGGCCCGGCAGCTACGGCGAAACACCGATCGAGGAACGCTGGAGCGGCGACCGCTTGCGCGACGAGTACGAGCAGGCGCTGGTGCGGGCCTTTGTAGCTGCCGGCAAGCCCGTGCTTGGCGTCTGCCGCGGTCTGCAACTGATCAATGTGGCCTTTGGCGGCACGCTGTACCAGGACATCGGCACGCAACGCCCGGAGTCGCTGGTGCACCGCGACGCGGATCGCTACGACCACAACTTTCATCAGCTTGAAATTGTTCCCGAGACGCGTCTGCAAGACCTGCTCGCCGGCGCACAAAGCTGCAAGATCAACAGCATCCACCACCAGGGCATCAAGGATCTGGCGGAAGGATTTGTGGTGGAGGCGCGCTGCCCGGACGACGGCATGATCGAAGCCATTCGCCACACAGGGCCGAGCTACATCGCTGCCGTGCAGTGGCACCCGGAGTTTCACCGACCCGAACTCGACACCCTGGACGACACGCCCGTGCTCAATGACTTTCTGGACGCGGCGCGTGCCGCCAAACTTGAAACGGAAAAATGAAATGAACCAACTCGCCATTCACAACCCCGCCAACGGCGCCCTCATCACGCAGGTGAGCGCCGACGACGCCAACTCCGTAGCAGCCAAGGCCGCGACAGCACGCGCTGCGCAGCCCGGCTGGCTGGCGGTGCCGCTGCAGGAGCGCAAAGCCTGCATCACGCGTTTCCGCGCTGGTGTGGTCGCCGAGCTGGAAACGCTCGCCGGCATCATGACCAGCGAGACCGGAAAGCCGATCAGGATGTCGCGCAACGAGCTCAATGGTTTGCTCTCTCGCATCGACTTCTTTCTGAAAGAAGTGGACGCGCTGCTGCAGACTGAAACCGTGTTCGATGAAGGCGGCATGACCGAGCAGATCGAGCACACGCCGCTCGGTCTGGTGGCCAATATCTCGGCCTGGAACTATCCCTGGTTTGTCGGCGGCAATGTCTTCATCCCCGCGCTGCTGACCGGCAACGCGGTGCTGTACAAGGCCTCTGAATACGCCACCCTGACCGGACTGGCGATGGCGCGGCTGCTGCACGCTGCGGGCATCCCGAAGGACGTGTTCATTGCGGTGGTCGGCGCTGGCGATGTCGGCGCCGCGCTGATGGCGCAGAAGATTGATGGCCTGTTCTTCACCGGCTCGCACGCCACCGGCGCCAAAATTGCGCAGACGCTCGGCCCGCGCCTGGTCAAGCTGCAGCTCGAACTCGGTGGCAAGGATCCGACCTATGTCTGTGAAGACGCCAATCCGAAGACAGCCGCTGAATCGCTGGCGGACGGCGCCATGTACAACACCGGCCAAAGTTGCTGCTCGGTCGAGCGCATCTATGTGCACGAGAAGATTTACGACGCTTTTGTGGCGGCCTTTTTGCAGACTGTGCACGACTTCAAGGTCGGTGATCCGGCGGCCGAGGATACCTACATCGGTGCCCTGACGCGCGCGCAGCAACTCGATGTACTGGACGCCCAGGTGGCAGACGCCAAGGCCAAAGGCGCCACCCTGTTGTGCGGCGGGCACCGCCTGAACGGCCCCGGCAACTGGTATGCACCGACCGTGTTCTCCGACGTCAACCACAGCATGGAGTTGATGCGCGAAGAGAGCTTTGGCCCCATCATCGGCATCCAAAAAGTCTCTGGCGATACTGAGGCGGTGCAGCTGATGAACGACACGCGCTACGGTCTGACCGCAGGGGTGTTCACACCCAATGAAACACGTGCCAAGGCGCTGCTGTCCCAGGTCAAGGCCGGCAGTGTTTACTGGAACTGCTGCGACCGCGTCAGCCCACGCCTGCCCTGGAGCGGGCACGGCGATTCCGGCGTCGGCCTGACCCTGTCAACCTACGGCATCCAGACCTTCACCCGGCCCAAGGCCTGGCACCTGCGGCAGGCGTAAGCGTGCCGAATCGGTCATTGCCCTGCACCGTCATTGCTAGCTCGGTATTGTCATTGCGGGCCTCGACCCGCAATCCATGGTGCGGGTGGCACTGGATCCCGGATCGGGTCCGGGATGACAGCTGCTAAGTCCGGGATGACAGTTTCGGGTTCAAGGTCCGTGTACGGTATCTGCCGGCTACACACGAAGCTCGCACTGACGAGAGGGTGATGAATTAATGAAGCTCACTTTATTTGACCTCGACCACACCTTGCTCAATGGCGACAGCGATGTTTTGTGGTGTGATTTCCTGATCGAGCATGGTCTGCTTGATCGCCAGAGTTTTGCGGCGCGCAATGCCGACATGGATGCGCGTTACCGTGCCGGCACCGTCGGTGTAGAAGAGTTTGCCAATTTCTACGTCGGCACGCTGGCCGGTCGCACGCGTGCGCAATGGGAGCCGCTGCGCAAGGAGTTTCTGGCCAGCGTGATCGTGCCGCGCATCGGCAAGGATGCGATCCATCTGGTCAGGCACCATCTGGACACCGATGATCTGGTGGTGATGACCACCGCCACCAATCGCTTCATCACCGAGCTGACCGCCAGTTATCTCGAGATCAAGCACCTGATTGCTACCGAGGTCGAAATTGAGGGCGCCCACTTCACCGGCCGCACCGCCGGCACGCTCAATATGCGCGAGGGCAAGGTGGTGCGCCTGCACCACTGGCTGGCCGACATTGGTTACACGCTAGGTGACTTTGACAGCCATGCCTACAGCGACTCGATCAACGACCTGCCCCTGCTGCAGGCCGTCAATCGTCCTGTGGCAGTGGATCCGGACGCCCGACTGCGCGCCGAGGCCGATGCGCGCGGCTGGCAGGTCATCCAGTTGCAGCGCTGATTACGCCTTCGTCATTTCGAGCGGAGCGCGGTGATCCATGAAGTCCCGGATTGCCACGTCGCTGCGCAATGGCGGCTGTTTGTCATCGCGAAGGCGTAGCCTGTGGCGATCCATGCAGTCGCTCACGCAACTCGGTCTTGAGCACCTTGCCGTAGTTGTTCTTCGGCAATTCATCAACAAAGCGGTACTGCTTGGGGCGCTTGAAGCGGGCAATTGTCTGCAGGCAGTGCTGGTCCAGCGCCTGCTCACTGACGCTGGCGCCACGCTGCGCCACGATGAAGGCGACCACCACTTCGCCCCACTCGGCGTCTGGCGCGCCAATCACCGCTACCTCCATCACACCCGGCGCCGTCAGCAAGGCTTCCTCCACTTCACGCGGGTAGATGTTGGAGCCGCCGCTGATGATCAGGTCTTTGCTGCGATCCTTCAGGGTCAGAAAACCATCGGCGTCCAGGCTGCCGACGTCGCCCGTGAAAAGCCATCCGTCCTGAATGGCGGCGGCGCTGGCTTGCGGATTCTCCCAGTAGCCGGCCATCACACTGTCGCCCTTGACCAGCACTTCACCGACTTCACCGCAGGGCAGGGCGACGCCGTGCTCGTCGCTCACACGCAGTTGCACCGGCGCCTGCGTCACGCCAACCGAGGCGATGCGCTCGCGGTAACGCGGATGCTCGGTGTCGGTGAGGTGCTGGCGTGACAGCGCGGTGGCGACCATGGGCGTCTCGCCCTGACCGTAGATCTGCACAAAACGCGGCCCCATCACACGCAACGCACGCTCAATGTCGGCCACGTACATCGGCGCGCCGCCATAGACGATGGTCTTGAAGGACAGTGCTACATCCTGCTGCGTCAGATTGGCCTGCTCGGCGTAATCCACCAGACGCTTGACGATGGTCGGCGCGGCAAAAGTCGAAAGCGGCCCGACGGCGCGGCCCAGTTCAAACAGTTCGGCCGGGTCAACCCCACCGGATGCTGGCACCACGTGCCGAGCACCGGCCATCAGGTGCGGAATCGCGTACAGACCGGCACCGTGCGACATCGGTGCTCCATAGACTATGCCGTCGTCGCTGGACACCACATCGACGTCGACAAAATAGGTCAGCCCCATGGTCATCAAGTTGCGCTGCGTGATCATCACACCCTTGGGTCGCCCGGTGGTGCCGCTGGTGTAGAACAGCCAGGCCAGAGAATCGCTGGCGCGCTCGGCCAGTGGTTGCTTGTTGAACTCTTCGAGGGGCGCCAGCAGCGCATCGGCCTCGGCGCTTTCGATGTCGATCTGGCGCTCCAGCCCGGCCAGCGCTGCGGGTGCTACGTCGCTGGTGACGAAGGCCCAGCGCGCACGGGAATTTTGAATGATCCACTCGGCTTCAAGCGTGTGCAGCTTGGCGTTGACCGGCACCACGGACAAACCGGCCCACCAGGCGCCAAACAGTATTTCAAGGTAGCGCGGGTGGTTGCGCATGAACAGCAGCACCCGATCCCCCGGCAGCAGACCCGAGTCACGCATTTGCCGGGCCAGACCCGCACTGCGCGCAGCCCACTGGGAGTAACTGGCGTGCGGCGCTGTGCCCTGGTAGATGGCGGTGCGGTCTGGATATTGCAGTGCTTGTCGCACCAACAGGTTGGCAAGGTTCATGGCTTTTCTGAGTCGTTTACCAGACCGCTAATCGGGACGGTAACGTTCGCGGCAAATGACGCAAATGTCATCGTACAACGTTTGTAAATCACTAGACTGAATGCACACAACAACAAGTTTAGAAAGGAAGGTTTTCAATGAGATTCATAGCAATTCTGGTCGTGAGCAGCTTCCTGTTCGCCTGCGGTGGTGGTGGCACAAGCGACACCAACCTCCCTGTTCCTGCTACCGCAGCAACAGTCACCACGACGACACCCAATTTCACCATGGCTCAGACCATCTCGGACGGCGCCCAGAGCACGACCATGGCATTCTCCGGCGTCGCGCTGATGACCGGCAATCTGGCCGCGCAATCCTTCTTCCCGCCGGGCAAAGTGGCCGACTACACGGGATTCCAGTACCTGCGTGATAACGACCCCAGCAACATGGGGCACAACACGAGCTTCCTGACACGCATAGCCAACAACGTCATCTACATCCTGAACGACAGCCAATTAGCCAAGCTCTCGGCACTGGCGACAGCCCAACAGACCCAGGTGGACCTCTACGGCTACAAGCGCTATCCACTGATGCAAGCGTTTCGCCGCCTCATCGACGGTAATATTCCTTCGGGGTCTTCCGGGTTGAATCTCAACGCCGTGAAGAAGGCTTCGCGCGAGCTGTATCTGATTGACGGTCAGATCAGTTTTGATCGCGCCGTCCTTTACGCCAGCGTCATCAACTCGCTCGATGCGAGCCAGAAGGCCTATCTGGAAGCGATGAAGGGCAAGGGCTGGAGTTCCTGGCCTGACATCAGCGATGCGCAGATCAACAGCAAGACCTCAAGTCTGGCACAGGGCTCCAAGGTGGCCGTCATGACCTATGCCAGCGACATCTACAGCTGGTATGCCGGCTCACTGGAAGCTGACATCTATTTCTGCCCCGAGCGACATGGCACCTACTACGGTGGCTTCTACATCAAGGATGCACCGGCCGTTGGTCACGAGGGCTACAGCATTGACGAGCAGATGACGGCCACCGCCGGCGCGGCACTGATCGACACTGCCAAGGGCTACGTGACCCAGGATCAGGCGACGACCATGTACAGTCTGGTGGCGACGCAGAAAGACAATCTGAATTCGATTGTCGCGACACGAACGCAGATCGCCACGCTGCTGCGCACGCTGCTGGACACATCAAGTTCGGCTGATTCCGTCCGGACCCAGGTGCTGGCTCTCTCAGGCACCTATGGCGATCTCGATGGCGCCAACAACTACGCCTACGCCAACACCTTCGCTCAGGTTTACAAGACCCTGAGTACCGAACAGAAGACCAAGTTGGCCACGCTGCGCAAGTCCATGATGTCAGGCAAGTATGCCGACGGCACGGCCTTCGATTTTTCGGTTGCCAGCACACCTTTCCTCTATTCCGCGGTGCTGACCGATACGCAGATCGCACCCTACATCTCGGATGCTGTCACAAGTCCCTTGTTCTTTGCACCTTGAAAGGAAATCAACCATGAAAACCAGACATGCACTACTTGGATTTGCGTTGGCTGGATCCTGTGCCTTGCTGGCCCTCGCCCAGGACAAGCCGGCTGAGAAACCGCAAGCCCCGGCATCGCGGCCCGGCGGGTCAAGCCGTCACGAGCCGCCGCCCCAGGCCTTTGCAGATTGCAAAGGAAAGAAGGCCGGCGATGCGATTGCGCACACGACCCCGGAAGGCAAGGTCGCGGCCACCTGCCAGGATTCCGCAACGGGGCTGGTAGCAAGACCCGACCAACCCAAGAATCCGCCCCCCAAGAAATGAAGCCGTTGACCGCTGACGAGCAACAGACGCTGAAAGCACTGGCAGATGCGTTTTATGAGGTAGTTCCGCTCGAACTGAGAACCTGCTGCGCGTTGACGTCGGCCATATCGAAAGCAGTCCTTGATCATTTCGCTATTCCAGCCAGGATTGTTCCCTGCCAGCTGTGGTGTGCGGCGCCAACCGACAACTATGTGATTGGCTTCATCGGCAACAAGAAGACCGAGGGAAAGTGGGATGGCCATGCAATTTGTATGGCTGGCAATTGGCTTATTGACACCGCGTTGCATCACCTGCAGAGGGAGTTTCAAATACCGGTTCCTCCGGTCGCCGTGCTTAAGGCATTTGCCATCCCGACGCAGATCATCAGCAGAGCAGACTTGAGCCACCATCACACGATCTGGTGGCACAGGCCGCCGCAAGGTGCCAATACCAGGCTGCCGCAGAACCCGCAATCGATTGTTTCCGAGTGCGCTGCCGGCTTGATCGAAAGGATGACAGAAATGTCATCCTTTCAGACGCTCTCATTACTAAGCTACAAAGGCCTGACAAAATGCCTCGGAAGCGAAACAAAACATGAAACGATTCAGAATTATTAGCTTGCTACTTTGCCTGTTTGTGCTGGCTGGCTGCGGCGGAGGTGACTTGCCTGTGGCGGCCATCACTGCAAGTGGTCCGCAGCCGACCCGTGCAGCCGCAATAACGGGTGGACAGGGGGTTGCCATCCGTGTGTATCAGGCTTTGTATGGTCAAGCGCCCAGTAACGCGCAGCTGTCGAGCTTTGTGAGTCAAATTGGGTCAGGAAACGGGTTTGCTTGGGCCAATTCGATGTCAACAAGTTTTAACAACTTGTCTGATGCAGCACTGTCCACGCTTGTGCTGAACAACATTAGCATCACACCCACAAGTCTAACCAGCACCACTGCCTTCGGCACTTCGTTGCAGGCCTATACCGCATTGCAGGGAGCTTTGGCGGATTACTTTGGATGGGTGGGTGTTAGCAACCGTGGCATCGTCATTGCCCAGTTGTCTGAGCTTCTTTCAAATTCTGAAATCGATACCCAGTTTGGAGTCTATGGCAACGCCGCTGTAGCCTTTAACCAGCAAGCCTCGGCGAATTTGTCTTACAGTTCAAATGCTGCAAGCGACATTCCCGCAACGATAACCTCTTCGGCTTCCCCAATTGCGGCAACAACACTCACCCCGCTGTTCGTTCGTATCCCCGGCGGCAGCTATGTAATGGGCGACCACTTCAATTTCGTTGACCCGGACCACCCCAGCGATGAGATCCCCTTGCACAGCGTGACGATCTCGCCCTTCTACATGGCAACGACGCTGGTCACCAACACCGAATACGCCGCCTACCTGAACGCTGCGCTCAAAAGCGGTCTGATCGAAGTGCGCTCCGGCATCGTGTACGCCGTCGGCGGTAGCAACATCCTGTTCTATACAAGCTCGTCGGTACCTCTTTCCACCATCAGCTACGCCAACAGCAGCTTCACCGTGCGCGTCGGGCGCGAACTGCATCCAGTCACCGGAGTGCGCTGGTTTGGTGCTGCGGCGTTTGCCAACTGGTTGAGCACACGCGACGGTTACACCCCTTGCTACAACCTCTCGACTGGTGCCTGTGATCTGACCCAAAGCGGCTACCGCCTGCCCACCGAAGCCGAATGGGAATACGCTGCGCGCGGTGGCCAGACCAATCCCTATTACCAGTTTCCCTGGGGCAACGACACCAATGCGGACGGCCGGCTCTCGAACTGGCAGAACTCTGGCGATCCATGGGAAAACGGCGACTATCCGCACACCACACCGGTTGGTTTTTATAACGGCTCGCTGCGCAACAAATCCGACTACAACTGGCCCGCCGCAGATGCGAGCTACCAGACGCGCGACAGCACCAATGCCTTCGGTCTGACTGACATGGCGGGCAACGTCTGGCAATGGGTCAACGACTGGTACTCCAACACCTACTACCAATACTGCGTGACAAACAACATCACGGTCGACCCCCCGGGCCCGACCAGCGGCGACATCATGCAGGGCAACCTACCCTGGCGTGCCATGCGCGGTGGCACCTGGTGGAACGGCGGTGGCCAGCAGTTCCTTGGGTACAGCCGCGTGTCGAATCGCGATCCCTCCTGGTCGCTCGGCGGCTCACCCGACAGCAACCCCGACTCGGCCTGGTTGCAGGTGGGTTTTCGCGTCATCCGGCCAGACAGAACCAGCACGACATCAACCAGCAACACCATCGGGCTGATGGTCAATACCAGCAAGGCCTTCACCGGCTACACGCTGATGTCGCCCTTGCACAGCACGGCCACCTACCTCCTGAACAATGCCGGACAGTACGTGCACAAGTGGACCAGCACGGGCGAGCCGGGCCGCTCCTCGTACCTGCTGGAAAACGGCCACATGATCCGCGCCAGTGCCATGCCCAACGTGGGCCCATCCACCGGCGGTGGAGAAGGCGGGCGCATCGAGGAATACGACTGGAGTGGCAATCTGGTGTGGGGCTTCAACTATTACGGCGCCAGCTACATCGCACACCACGATTTCAAGGTGTTGCCCAACGGGAATGTGCTGATCCTGGCCAGCGAAAAGAAGAGCTACGCAGAAGTCATTGCAGCGGGCTTCAATCCGGCCCTGCTCGATTCCAGCATCGTGACGCAGGGCTACATGCTGCCGGACTACCTGGTGGAAGTGAAGCCCACCGGCAGCACGACCGGCACCGTGGTCTGGGAATGGCATATCTGGGATCACATGATCCAGGATTTTGATGCGACCAAGAGCAACTACGGCGTGGTGGCCAACCACCCGGAACTGATCGATGTCAACGGTGTGGCCAACAACAAGATCCAGCAGTTCTGGAATCACGCCAATGGCATCGACTACAACACCCAACTCGATCAGATCATGATCAGTATTCGTGGCAACAGCGAGTTGTTCGTGATCGATCACGGCACGACAACGGCCCAATCCGCCAGCCACGCGGGTGGCACGCACGGCAAGGGCGGCGACATACTGTACCGTTGGGGCTATACGCAGCAGTATGACCGTGGTACCAGCGCCGAGCGCAAGCTCTACCAGCAGCACCACACGCATTGGATTGAGCCGGGGTTGCCCGGTGCCGGCAACATCCTGATCTACAACAACGGCATTGGGCGCGGTTACTCCACGGTTGACGAGATCGTTCCCCCGGTCGATGCGGCCGGCAATTACAGCATCGGTAGCGGCGTTGCCTACGGTCCGACATCGGCGCTCTGGACTTATACAGGAACGCCGCCAACAAGTTTCTACTCGGCCGAGATCTCGGGAGCGCAGCGTCTGCCTAATGGCAATACGCTGATCACTGAAGGCATCAAGGGCAATCTGTTTGAAGTAACTTCTGCCGGGGAGACAGTTTGGCGCTATGTGAACCCGGTCACGACGACGCCGCTGGCGCAGGGCAGCACCGTTCCAACCGACCCCAACCGGACTGACCAGTACATGAACGCCGTCTTCAGGGTCACGCGCTATGGCAGCGACTTCCCGGGGTTGCTAGGCAAGGACCTATCACCCATCGGTACGATTGAAACTTATCCTTGATACAACCTGCTCGCCCATGAAAATTCTTGCAATGGTTATGGCTTCACTGATACTCCTGGCTTGCGGGGGTGGCGAGTCCAGTTCCAAAGATGGGGCAGGCAGCCCGCCAGCCTTTGATCCGCCACCGACGCCGGGACGTTAGCCAACGGTCGAACTCGTCCCAACACGTCTCACTGTCACCACTTTCAATAACTCAGGCATGAAATGTTTCACAGCAACGATGCTGCGCTTGCTTCGCACGCATTTTCACCGGATGCGTAAGACGTGCGCTGCCAGCCTCATCGTCGGCTTGGCCTCTTGCTCGTCCCTGTTTTTCGCGGCTTGGGCGGCTTCGGTTTCGTATCCCTTGTCGCTAAGCACCGGCTGGAATCTTGCCGGCAACAGCACCTCCACCCCCATAGACGTCAAGACGAGCATCGGCGCACAAGCGGGTATTCAGAGTGTGTGGAAATGGAACCCCACTGGATCCAGGTGGGCCTTTTATGCACCTTCTTTGGATACGACGGGAACGCTTGCATCCTATGCCGCAACCAACGGCTTTGACGTCCTGACGACCATCAACCCTGGTGAAGGTTTTTGGGTCAATGCATCGGCTCCGGTTTCACTGGGAACCCAGAGTGGGGTTGGCTTCTCCCTTGCGAGCGCCAATATTGCCAACGGCTGGAACCTGGTTGCAACGGCGGATGATGTTTCGCCGGGAGTCTTCAGTTCCACCGTTGGCAATGTCAACAGTCTATGGGCTTGGGACAACAGCAGCAACGCATGGTACTTTTACACACCTTCGCTGACGACAACCGAACTCTCTGACTACATTCAGAGCAAAGGCTATAAGGACTTTGGCGCCGGGACCCTCGGCAAGGGTCGGGGCTTTTGGGTCAATTTCACCGAAAGTCTCGCCTCGTTTAACGGCAACATTGTTCTGGGCTCGCCGCAACAGGTGTCAATCAAGGCCAAAGTTCTTTCAGCCCACCAAAGCGGTAGCGTCTACGCCATGTATGGCACAACATCAGGTCGGTACGACAAGCAAACACCCATGGTCGCTTTTACAGCGGGCACACCGATAGAACTCACCATGGATGGGCTGCGCGCCGATACGCCCTACTACTACCGGCTTTACTACCAAGGCGCCAACGGGACAGTCTCAGCCCCTACGGCTGAGTACTCGTTCCATACTGCCAGAGCCGCCGGCAGCACCTTTACATTTACCCTCCAGGCGGATTCCCATATGGACGAGAACTCGGACCTTGACCTGTACCGACGTACGCTGGCCAATGTGCTGGCCGATGCGCCCGATTTTCATATCGACCTGGGCGACACTTTCATGACTGAAAAGCACTCGACTGCGCTTTCGGCCACCGTGCAGATGGCACCCGACGCGGCCACGGTCAACGCACGCTATGCCTATGAGCAAGACAACTTCGGTCTGATAGGCCACTCGGTTCCGTTGTTTCTGGTCAACGGCAACCACGACGCAGAACTCGGCTGGCTGAACAACGGCAGCGCGCAGAACAACGCGATCTGGGCGACTCAGGCACGCCAGCAGTATTTTCCGAATCCGGTACCCGATGCCTTTTACAGTGGGGACAGCGTGGTCGAACCATTCGTTGGGCAGCGCGCGTCCTGGTATTCCTGGCAATGGGGCGACGCCCTGTTTGTGGCACTCGATCCTTACTGGAAATCCACCGCACAGGCCAGCAAGGACGGCTGGAACCTCACGCTCGGAGACCGGCAGTACCAATGGCTTGCAACAACCCTGGCAGCAAGCAAGGCGAGCTACAAATTCGTGTTCATCCACAACCTGGTTGGCGGTCTGGACGGACAGATGCGTGGCGGCGTCGAGGCCGCCCCCTACTTCGAATGGGGCGGAAAAAATCTGGATGGAACAACCGGGTTTACCCAAAAACGACCCGGCTGGGCAATGCCGGTTCACCAGTTGCTTGTTCAAAACCATGTCACCGCAGTGTTCCATGGTCACGACCATCTCTACGCCAGACAGGACCTCGACGGCATTGTGTATCAGGAGGTACCGCAACCCAGTGCGGCCAATAGCAATAGCGGTGCCAGCCTGGCCGGCGCTTATCACTACAACAGCGGCACCATTCTGAGCAGTTCCGGCCACCTGCGTGTGACCGTCTCGCCGATCGGCGTTACCGCCCAGTATGTGCGAGCCTGGCTGCCCAAGAATGAAACGGCTACACGCAAGAACGGTCAGGTCGATGACAGTTGGTCGGTTGCGGCGCCAAGTAATTAGCCGCTTAGTTTGCTGGGAGAAGAAGCCGCATCACCACTTCATCCTCTGCGCTGGTCTGTAGGTTCAAGTCGCCGCCATGCGCTCTGGCAATCTCGCGTGCCAGACTCAAGCCCAAGCCGTTACCCTCGGTGGCACGGCTGTGCGATGCGTCGCCACGGTAGAAGCGGTCGAAAAAATGCGCCCGACTTTCATCGGTAATCGGCTCGCAGGCGTTGCGAAATAAAACTTCGGTGCCGGTCGAAGTTGAGCGCGCGGTTACGGAAATGATGCCACCCGGACTGCAATAGCGCACAGCGTTGCTGATGAGGTTGTTGAATAGCTGGCGTAACAGCAAGGCATCTCCCCGAGTCATCAAGTGCGGCTCGATGACGCTGGAGAGTTTCTGGTCACCCAGCAGCATTTCTGCATCGATCAAGAGTTCTGCCAGCATGCCGCTCACGTCAACAACTCCGACATGCAATGCGAGGCGACCGGCGTCGGCCTGCGACAGCAACAGAAGTTTTCGGGTGATGCCCGACAGGCGACCCACTTCGTCCTGTAAAGCGCTGAGCTCGGCCTGCACCGCCGGGTTGTCCGACTTGTTGACCGCATGTTCAAGGCGACCTTGCAAAATTGTCAGTGGCGTCCTGAGCTCGTGGGCGGCATCGGCTGAGAAGCGTGAAGCCTGCTGAAAGCTTGTTTGCAAACGGTCCAGCATCGTGTTGTAGGCCGCGATCAGTTCCCTGAACTCGATGTCTTCACCGCTTGTCGACACGCGCTGATCCAGCGCCTTCTGTGTCACCGCCCGCATCGAATCGCGCAGACGGTTGACGGGTCGCATCGTCATGACGGCCAGCAACCACGCACCCAGCGCGCTCAAGGTCAGGGCCAATGGAACAACGATCATCAGGGCACGCCGCAGGGCACCCTGCAACTCGGCCTTGGTTGCTGCCAGGTCAGCTGCAACGGTACTGCGCCCCTGAGCTGAACGATACGTGGCAGTGCGCCAGACGGTGCCTGTGGACTCCTGCGACGACAGGGAACACTCGCCCGGCGGGCCCCGCTTGCGTTGTGGCGGTGTCCTGAGATTTTCGTCGGTCTGAGCGCCCTGCGACGGCTCAAAGTGCAGCATCAACTGGGACGGCTTGTCCAATCGCAACTTGCGCATCACGTCCACTTCCAGGCGCGCCATCCCTTCGGCGCCCAAAGTCTCGTTGCCAAGCCGCCTGGCCTCGCTGCACAGGCGCTCGTCGAGTCGCTCCACCTCAAATGACAAAACACTCGACCAACCCAGACCCATCACCAGCGCCAGCACCGTGCCAACGATCAGCGTGGCCACCACAAATAGTCGAAGACGAAAGGATGTGGCCATGAGCATTCAGGGCAGTTGCCTGAACCGGTATCCGGCGGACCGTACCGATTCAATCAGAGCGGCGCTTTCGCCGGTGCTGTCGAGCTCTGTCAACTTGCCACGGATGCGTTTGATGCATACGTCCACCACATTTGTGCTCGGATCAAAGTCGTAGCCCCAGACGTGCTCCAGTATCTGGGTACGCGTGAACACCTGTCCGGCCGAGCGCATCAGGTACTCGAGCAGGTTGAATTCCCGCGTTGTCAGATCAATGGATTTGTCCGCCAGACTCGCATGGCGCGTAATACGGTCGAGCTTCAAACTGCCAACCTGCACGATATTGGTTCGGTCACCCGCCAGACGGCGCAGCAGAGCCTGGATGCGGGCATGCAGTTCTTCAACAAAGAATGGCTTGGCCAGGTAGTCGTCGGCCCCCAGGTTGAGGCCCTCCACGCGGTCGGCCAGTTCATTGCGTGCTGTCAGCAGTATCACGGGAGCCGTCACACCGGCTTGGCGCAGCGCTTTCAGGACCGACAGACCATCACGACCCGGCAGCATGATGTCGAGCACGATGACATCAAAATTTCCTTGAAGCGCCAACTCCAGCCCGGCATTGCCATCGTCGCTGTGCCTGACTTTGAGTCCGCGCGCGGCCAGACCTGAGCAGACAAAGTCGGCAATACCCCGCTCATCCTCAACCAACAATATTTCCATCAGGCCGCTATTAGACATCTCCTGGATGCGCTCAAGAATGACATTGTTGTCATCCCTGGATGCTGCTGGCAAAGTGTGCCAGCAGCATCAAAGCGGCTCGCGCGTCGTCCGGCTTGCGGCACGTGCTTTCAGCGCTCGCACTTCCGGATAAATCATTTTTTCTTCCAATTCAATATGGCCGCGTGTCAGGGTCAAGAAAATTTCTGCATTGTGT
>Ga0194060_10001995_pt1 | contig 14596 bp, 12 predicted proteins | sample SepL225m_MetaG_FD_163427 | JGI IMG/M metagenome (GOLD analysis project Ga0194060, IMG submission 163427) | Anoxic zone freshwater microbial communities from boreal shield lake in IISD Experimental Lakes Area, Ontario, Canada - Sep2016-L222-5m | ecosystem: Environmental > Aquatic > Freshwater >... | reverse complement strand
CATCGCGCCATAGTAGAGCGACTTGTCGGAGACCGGCTGCTTGTAGTAGTTGTCCTTCACCATGTTCCAGACGTCCCAGAACTCGTTGAAGTTCACGTCGTCGGAAACAGAAGAAGGAACCGAGCCTTTGTCGAGCAGATGACCCTCGCCTTCCGGTACCGCGGCACGGGCGCCCCGTTGTTCGCCAAAGAACCATCCCGACGAGAAGGACGTTCCAACGAGGACGGAGACGATGAGAATGGCGACGGCCGGCGGCTTGCGCCGGGAAGACATGAGGGTTGGTTGCATAATGGGCCTAGGATACCCTATTTTGTGATAGAATGCCAACTGTATGAAAAAGCGAACCCGACGCATTCTTTTCACTGTATTTTTAGGCGCTTTTTTGATTACCGCGCCGCTTGTCGTGCTCTATACCGCCGGATATCGGTACAACTTCGGGACCGGCCGCGTGGTCCAAACCGGCGTGCTTTCCGTCAGTTCCATTCCAAAGGGGGCCGATATCCTGCTCGACGGGACGGACTACCGGGCAACGACCCCGTCACTGCTGAAAAATATCTTTCCCGGCGATCACGAGATCATCGCGGAAAAAGCCGGCTACTCAACCTGGAGGAAGACCCTGGCCGTCGAAAGCAAGAAGACGACCTTCGCGGACGACATCGTGCTTTTCATGGATGGGAACCAGACGCTTATCCGCGAAACGGACCTCCGTGCCGTCAGCATGAGCCCGCAGGGCACGAAAGCCGCGTATGCGATGACGAAGGGCCAGTGGACGGAGATATGGATTGCGACCCTCTCGGCCGACGCCGACATTCTCGTCAGCCGACTTCCCGTTGGCATAGACGCACAGATCCGTTTCGCCTGGCTCGAGGACGGCTCGATTCTCTCGACGACCGCCGTCGACCGCGGAATGACGACGGTCACCTTTGTACATACCGATTCGGGCTTCGCCGTTGCATCGGTACCCGCGTCGGATATTATGCTATCCCCGTCCGCCGACCACGTGGCCGTCTCACGCGCCCAGGGCGACTCGAACGAAATCCTTGCCTACGTCCCGTTCGGATCCTACGCGGTCGGATCCGCGCCAAACGGCATGATCCAGCTCGAGGACGTCGAGCGACATCGCCTCATCCTCATCCAGTCGACCGGCGGCGACCAGCCCATCCTGCTCAACGCGAGCGCGACGTTCTGGCAGTGGGAACCGACCGGCAACCGACTTCTCTACACGGACGGGTTCGACTTGCACGTGTACGACGCGTCCTCCCACTCCGACGAGACCATTACCCGCCTCTCCTCGCCCGTCACGTGGGTCGCATGGTATCCGGGACACTCGTACGTGCTTTATGCCCAGGACAATGCCATCTATGCCGCCGAACTCGATCGCCGCGGTGAGCGAAACGTCACGAAGCTCGTGAGCGGATCCGATCTCCGCGCATTCGAGCCCTCGTCGGACGGGCGGATGCTTTGGTTCTTCGGGACAAAAGACGGGAAGAGCGGGTTATTCTCGCGAAGACTGGAACGGTAGCGTATGGCCGAACCGCTGAGAAAAGAGGAAACGCTTGAACAAGCGCGCGTTCGCGTCGCGTCCGTCCGCGAGACAATCGCGGAGGAGATCCGATCGGTCGGCACGGCGATCGACGGTCAGTATCGCGGCGGAGAGGACCTGAACGTCCGTACCAAGCTCCTGCGCCATTTTTCGGAGCGCCTCGACCAGCTCCACCACCTGTTCTCAAGCCCGTTCTTCGTCCGGTGCGACGTTCGATCTGCGGACGGCGACGCGAAGACCGTCTACTTTGCAAAGTTCCCAAAGACGGACGAGTCCATCTTCTCCTGGATGGCCCCGGCGTCCCGTCTCCGATTTTCTGACATCGGTCCCGCGTCCTATGCCCTTCCGGACGGCACGGCCTGGCAGGGCGATCTCCTGCGAAAGGACCAGTTCATGATCGTCGGCGGCAAGATCGTCTTCCTTTCGAGCGAGGCGACGACGTACGGCAGGACGCTCGTCTACCAGGAACAGCTCTCCAAGCGGAAGGCCGGCTTCATGCTCCCCGAGATCGTCGAGAGGATGGAGCGAGCCCAGGACGACGTGATCCGGGCGCCGGAACACGGTTCCTTTCTCATCGCGGGCCCGGCAGGATCGGGAAAGACCACGCTCGCCTTCCACCGCATCGCCTACCTCCTCCAGTCGCCGGACACCGCGTCGCGCTTCCAATCGCACGACGTGATCGTGCTCGTGCAGGACGAGGGGACGCGCGACTACTTCTGCCGACTGCTTCCCGACCTTGGGATCCACGACGTGACGGTCACGACGTTCGGACAGTGGGCGCTTGAGCGGCTCGGGCTTGGAGAGGATTATCGGTTCGTCCGTCGTCCGAACGGCGTGGATGAGGCGGTCGACGCGTATGAGGGCCGCAAGTGCGAGGCGATGCGGACGGTCACGACGGAAGCGTCGAAGCGTGGCGACGCGTTCGCACGGCTGAAGGAGATATACGCGCCGTCGTTCTCGAAGGAGGACGAGAAGCGATTCGCGCAACAGAAAAAGGACGGTCTTCTCGATCGCTTCGATTTGTCCGTCTTGTTGCGGATCGAGCGTCAGCGCGCCGGAGCCTTTACGCGCGAGGAGGAGTACTTCGTCCAAAAGAAAAACTTCGAGGTGACGCGCAAGCGCCGCACGGTTCCGCTTACCTACTCGCTCATCGTCGTCGACGAGGCCCAGAACTATCTCCCAGAGCAAATTGTCGCCCTCCGATCCTGCGCGTCGCCGAGCACGAACGCGATTCTCTACGTGGGCGACCTCGGCCAGCAGGTGCTCGTTGGAACGCTCCGCGACTGGGGCGACGCGGGAGAGACGTTCGCGGCCGGACAGAAGGTCCAGCTTGAAAAGGTGTATCGCAACACGCGGGCGATTTTGCGGTACGTCGGCGAACTCGGGTTCGGCGTCTCGGTCCCGGACGAGCTGCGGGAAGGCGCCGAGGTCGTCGACGGGCCGTGCGCGACGGTCGAGGAGATGATCGAGCGCGTTCGCGCAGTCGTCACGAAGACGAACGGCGAAGCGCAGGTTGGCGTGCTCGGACTGACGGACGCAGGGCTGGAACCGTTCGCCACGGCGTTCGCGGGCCAGGCGAACGTCCACGTCCTGACGGTCCACGAGGCCCAGGGCGTCGAGTTTGAGATCGTCTGCGTCGTCGGGATCCCGGAGGATTTCCTCGACGGGACGAGCGAGGAGCGCGGAAGGATCAAGCGGGACTTGGTGTACGTGGCGCTGACCCGCGCGATGGACGAGCTGCACGTGTTTGGAGCGACGACGCTCGCGGCGGTCTTTGGCGGATAGTCCGTACAAACGAAAACACGCGAGAAATTCTCGCGTGCTTTTTATTGTCTTGAGACGACCTGTCTACAACTCCACGAAACTATTGTCCCCAACGATCAGCCGGTGCGCCGACTTCGGATGCGTCCTGCGCGCGTCAACCAGCGTCGCGTTCAACCCGATCAAACTCGTCGCGATGCGCTCCGTCGTATCGATCGTGGCTCCGCCGAAAATGACCGAGTGCTCGACCTCCGTATCGCGGATGGTCACGCCGTCGCCAATGGAGGTGTACGGGCCGACGTAGGCTCCCGATAGGACGCAGTTCGCGCCGATGGTCACCGGGCCGCGGATGAGACAGTCCGCACTCACCTTCGTTCCCGGGCCGATCGAGACCAGGCCGTGGATCTGCGCGCCCTCTTCGACGTCGCCTTCCACCTTGAACGAGTCGCGGTCGAGCGAGTCCATGATGAGCGCGTTGCCCTCGATGAGCGCGTCGGGCGTGCCGGTGTCCTTCCACCAGCCGGTGATTTCCTCGTAACCGACCTTCTTGCCCTGCTCGATGTACCAAGTGTTGATGTCCGAGATCTCATACTCCCCGCGGGTCGACGGCTTGATCGCGTCGAACGCCTGGAAGTAATCCTCGTTGTACAGGTAGATCCCCGTGACCGCGAAGTCGCTCGGCGGATCGCACGGCTTCTCGAGGATGCGTCGCAGCGATCCGTCCGCGTTGAACTCCGGCACGCCGAAGCGCTGCGGATCCTTCACGCGCGAGAATGCGAGCATGCAGTCGAGCGACTCGTTCTCGAACCGCTCGACGAACTTGTTGATGCTTCCGAGAATGATGTTGTCGCCGAGGAAGAAGAGGAACCGATGGCCCTCGAGATGCTCCTTCGCGTTCGCCACCACGTGCGCGACGCCCCGCGCCCCGCCCTGCTGCTCGAGGTACGAGATCTTCACGTCGCCCCAGTTCGACCCGTCGCCGAACGCCTTGCTCATGGAGTCGACCTCGCCCGGGTTCACGTTGATAATGACGTCCTTGATCCCCGCCGCGACGATCTTGTCGATGACATGCCAAAGCATCGGCTTGTTTGCAAGCGGAATGAGATGCTTGTTGGTTGTCCACGTGATCGGACGCAATCGCGTCGCGTGTCCTCCGGCGGCAATGAGTGCTTTCATATCGCATTTACCCTACCTTTTATTGGGGTTCACGTCAATATAAAAAGAGACGCCGAGTTGGCGTCAGATCATGAGATACTTGGGATTGATGAGCCCGTGGGCCAGGGCCTTGGTAAACGCGCCGGTCGCCCACCCGCATGGAATTCCGCCGTCACGGACCATGTCGAGAAAGCGAGGGATCGGGATGACGACCGGTCCCATCAGCGACTCGGAAACGTCGGGGTCGACGCGTTCCGGATCGGCGACGACGTTCGTGATCGCGATGATGCGGACCTCCTGGCGCAAGAGGCCCGTGTCCGGATCGTGGATCCCGAGGTCGACCGTGCGGCTCGTGGCCGTACGCTCGACGCCCGCCTCTTCCCTTGCTTCGCGCACCGCGCAGTCGACGGCATTCTCGCCGGGCTTGCGAATGCCACGCGGAAGCTCGAGCGTCCAGCGCCGAACCGCGTGCCGGAACGAACGCGTCAGGACGATCTCCCCGTCCACGGTAAGCGGCAGCGCGCCGGCACCCGCGTCGACGCCGGACACCCAGACGATGTTCCGGTACGTCCCGCGATTCGGGGACGCCTGCCCCTTCCGCGGCGGAAAGAGCACCTCGTACTCGGCCTCCACGTAGAAGCGGTTCGCGACGATCCCGATCAGCCGGACGATCTCGATCTCTCCCTTGCGCCAGTCGCCGACGTTCAGCGATCCGTCCGCGATCTCCGTCTCGAGCCGCGTGAGCGTCTCGTTCATCGACTTGACGGAGAACTTGGATCGAACTCCGGCGAGCGATCCGGCGGCAAGCCCGCCCATGTCTCGGATCGTGACGGACTCGGTAAGGACGGACCCCGGTCGATCGGGATGGGGTTCGCGATGGGTGACTTCGTACATGCGTGCTCCTGGAATCCGTCGAGCGACGGATTGCCACGACTGCGTTGTCTCGGCTGGCCGACATGGCTTCACGCGAAACGAAAACGATAGCAAAAAAAGACGCGGGGGTCAAGCCCCGCGCGTCTTTGCCTCGGCGTACTTCTCCATCGTGTCGCGCAGCCCCTCCGCCGTCGGGCGCATCGTGATCCCGAACTCGGCGAGTCGCGTCGAGGCGAGGATGTTGTTCGACCGGCCCTTCGTCGCGAGGCCGAGCTTCACGAGCTCGTCGTTCTCGATCCACTCGTTCGTGTGCGCCGGGTCGACGAGTTCCTCGTAGAGTTTCAGCATGTCGCGGTGGCGCATGCTTCCCGGATTCGTCACGTGGAAGATCCCCGGAGCCTTTTTTTCCATCAGCTTGTAGAACACCTCGATCATGTCGTCCACGATGGTCACGCTGTTCTCCACGTCGATGACCTTCTTATATCCCGCCACCTTGTTGATAAGGTTGCGCGGTCCCGGAATGCGGTCGATCGGCATGCGGATGCGGGCGATCCCCACGTTCGGCAGCGTCGACAGCGCGAGGTCGGCAGCCCACTTCGATCGCGAGTACGCCGGCAGCGGATTGCCGAAATCGTCCTCGCGCCACTGCTTGTCGGCGTGCGGCGAGTCGCCGTAGAAGATGCAGCCCGAGCCCATGTGAAGGAGATACACGTTCGCCTCCTGGCACGCCGCCGCGAGAGCGATCGGCATCAGCGTGTTGCCCATGATCGTCTCCAGCTGATGCGAGTCGCACCAGTCCACGTTCGGCGTCCCGGTCACTCCCGCGCAGTTCAGCACCACGTCCGGCTTGTTCGCGACGATCTCGGCAAGCGCGTCGTCCTTCGACGACACGTGAACCTTCGACAGGACCGCCTCGTCTCCCCACGCGTCCTTGCAGCGATTTCCGACGTAGCCGGCTCCGAAGATGAGAATTTTCATATTATTTTCCGTATTGCTTTTCGTAATATTCGAGATACTCCCCGCTCTTAATCGGCTTCCACCAATCCTCATGCGTCTTGAACCATTCGACCGTCGCCGCCAATCCCTCGTCGAACCCGATCGTCGGTTCCCATCCAAGCTCGCGGCGGATCTTCTGGCTGTTGAGCGCGTAGCGTCGATCGTGGCCGGGACGGTCCTTCACGTGTTCGATCGAGCTATCGTCCTTGCCGAGCAGTGCGAGAAGTTTCTTCGTAATCTCGATGTTCGGCAAACGGTCGCCGGTCCCGATGTTGTAACTCTCTCCGAGAACGCCGCGTCGCAACACCGCGTCGATCGCTCGCGCGTGGTCTTCCGCGTGAAGCCACTCGCGAATCTGCATGCCGTCGCCGTACACCGGGACCTTCTTTCCTTCGATCAGGTTGGTGATGAACAGCGGGAACAGCTTTTCCGGATAGTGGTACGGGCCGTACATGTTGGCCGCGTGCGTGATGACCACCGGGGTCTGGTACGTCGACCAGTAGGACGCGACGAGATGGTCCGCCGCCGCCTTGGCCGCGGAGTACGGGCTGCGCGGCTCGAACGGGGCCGACTCAACGGTCTCGCCCTCCATGATCGCGCCGTACACCTCGTCGGTCGAGATCTGGACGAACCTCGGGATCGAAAACTTTCGCGTCGCCTCGAGCAGGGTGTACGTCCCAAACACCGCGGTCGTCAGAAACGCCTTCGGGTCGAGAATCGAGCGGTCGACGTGCGACTCCGCGGCGTAGTTGATGATCGCGTCAAACCCGCCCTCGGACAGAATCGACTCGACGATCGCCTGGTCCGCGATGTCGCCTTTCACGAATCGATAGCGCGAGTCATTCTCGACGTCGGCAAGATTGGCCGGGTTTCCGGCATACGTCAGCTTGTCGAGGTTCACGATGGAAACGTCGGGATACGTCGAAAGCATGTGTCGGATGAAGTTCGATCCAACGAATCCGGAGCCGCCTGTGACGAGGAGTTTCATAGTGCGGGCACTTTATCGAATTACAGGCCCAAGTGCAACCGGACCATGTACCAGGCCGCGATGGCGTGACTGTCCCAGATCCGGCCGTCGCGGATGGCCTCGTCGATCTCGGATTCGGACATCGAGACGACAGCCGACACTTCCCCGTCGTGCTCGCCGACCTTCTTTAGGTCCGTCGCGAAAAAGATATGCAGGGTCTCGTCGACGATCGCGGGGGCCGATCCGCACGTGCCGACCTTCACGATCGTTCCGGCCTCGTACCCGGTCTCCTCAGCCAGCTCGCGCGACGCAGATTCCTCCGGCGTCTCGCCAGGCTCGATCCCACCCGCGGCGACGGACAGGGACATCCGGTCGTTCACGTAGCGGTACTCGTTGATCATCACGAATCGTCCGTCCTCGTCGCGCGCGACAATCAGCACGGCGCCGTCATTGCGGACGAGATGGTATTCGCCCTCGGACCCTTCGGGGGTTTTAAATCGTCGCAGGATGTGCGACCACCATGGGTTGGAGTCGAGGGTTTCCTCGGAGAGGGTTTGCCAGGATTCGAGCATATGTAAGGCTCATTTAATTACGGCGTGGCGACCACCCCTGACCCCTCCTCCCTATGAGGAGGGGAAACGAGTAAAGATTAGGACGAACGGACGGATGCGAGGACGACCGCCGGCGTCACGAGCGAGGCAAGGACGGCGAGGAGGCGGTACGACTCGAACCCGGCGCCGAGGGTCCAGACGATCGTCGCGAGGACGATGCCGAAGATGGCCGCGACGCCGTACTGCGCAAACGGCCAGTCGCGGTATTCGCGGACCGTCATCGTCCACCAGGCGCCGAAGACGATCGCGGCGAGGAGGAACAGGTGGACCGAGAGATAGCGTGCGACGAATCCCGGGCGCAGCGCGTCGACGATCCAAAAGGAAACGTACGAGATCGCGCTCGTGAAGAACCCTGTCTTAGCGATGCGTTCCTGCCACGTACCCATAGAGGTCGGTGAGTGAGAAAGGCTGGCGATGCATGGTCAGGTTGATCGACTTCACCGAGACCGTCCCCCCGGCGGCGCGGATACCAGGGACGGAGAAGACGAACTTCCACGCACCCTTGTCGAGGACGATCTTCGTCGCGTCGAACGTCGCGTTCGCCACGTACCAGTCGCCGATCTTTTTCGGCGAGACGTACGTCGCGTACACGTAGTCGACGCCGAGCGCGTCGAGGTTCGTCTGGTCGGTGAGGCGGACCGGGTCTGGGTTGAAGTACATCTTCCAATCGAACGCGACGTGCCCGTCGGCCGTTACCTCGAGGTCGCCGCGCTCGGTCGAGATCGGGACAACCCCGAACTGGTTGACGTCGAGCTCGAACCGCTTGTACGGCGCGTCGATCGCGAGCGGCCCCCCGGACGACAGGCCGACCGTCACGTTCTGCAGCCCCTCGACGTGACGCGTCGCGAACGACAGGTGCTTCGCCTCGGTCCACATGGTAATCGGGGCCGTCTTGTCCTTGTACCCGACCTCGTCGCCGAGGAACAGCGTGTTCAGGAATACCATCTTCTGCTGCGTCGTCGAGATCGTCCGCCAGAACACGTCGCGGTCCGCCTGCATCTGCACCTTGTAAACGCCCTCGGGAAGACCCGGGATCCGAAGCGCGACATGCCTCATCGCCGACCCCCGCGACGACGCCGAGACGTCCCCGTCATCCGACGCGCGCGCGTCCCCGACCGCGATTCCGTCCGCGCTCGTCACCACGAGCGTCACGGGATCCGCGCCCTCGTCGCGATTCATGTCCGTGTACCAGAAGTCATACGAAAGCGTCTCATCCTTCACGTACGTCTTGAGCTCGTGCGATCCGCGGAGGCTGACGGCGACGGCCTGCGTGTCCGTCGTCGGAACGTACCCGTCGATCGCAAATGCCTTTCCGATGTCCGCGTGATACGTCGCCACCTTCGAGACCGGCGGAGGGTTCGCGAGAAAATCATCTATGGACCTGTATGTCAGCGAACGCTGCAGCAGCACCTTCCCGTCCTTCTCAAGCCGAATCCAGCCGAGATTGTCGATCATCGTGTTTTGAAGCGGATGCAAATCGTACGCCTGCGCCTCGACGTTCCCGAGCGCGCCGAGCTCGACGATGGGCGCCTTGTCGTTCTTGAACCAGATTTCCGCGTCGACGGAATCAAAAGCGCGATGGGGATGGACGAAGAAGAACGCGGGGTCGTCCGTGACGGTTCCGCCGGCGGTCGCGCGGCTGTCGGGCAGCAGGCGATCGACGAACGGCGACGCGTCGGCGACCTCGTGGCGAACCGAAAACGTTCCGGTGGGCACCAGCTCCTGGTTCAGCAACCAGGCGAACAGTGCGATCGGGACGGAGACGATAAGCAGTTGGATGAGTCGGACAAGCATAGTTAGGCTGCCAGTTGTACCGCGTCTCCCTGCCGCTCGGACGCGTTCGCATTTTCCCGCGTGCGCGCATCGCATCGAGCCACGAACTCCGACCATTGCTCGCGGATCGACTCCTGGAGCGCCACGTTCGGCGCGTAATTCTCAAGCGAGACGCGATACGGAACCGTGTCGCCGGGAACGCGTACGAGATCGCGGTCGGCACGCACCTGGTTCTGGCGACGGTAGGCGCGCTCGGCCAGATTCTTCAGCTTGTTCGACAGCCACTTGGTCACGCCGGCATCGTCGAGCGGTCCGTCGGAAACGCGAAAGAACGGCGATTCCGCATGAACGCGGTCAAGCGTTTCCATCGGCGTCTCTCCCTCGCGCACCTGTCCGATCTGCGCCCCGAGCGCGTGGAGCCGTTCCAACAGTTCCGGCCCGTTGCGCTTTGCCATGAACTTGCGCGCCAGCACCAGCCAGTAGACGCCGAGGGGAAGCTGCCTGTTGAGCGGGAGAAACTCGAACGATCCGGCCTTCCCTTCCGCCGCGAACTTAAGCAGCCGGGAAAACGCGCGGCTATTGATCAAGCGAACGCCGTCGACGTGCAGATATTCGATTCCGTACAGACCGCGATCGCCCGCGAGCGCGGAGATGGTTCCGGTGCGTGCCGCTTGCGCCGCTCGCTCGGAGTACACGAGGCCATCTTTCGTCAGGAAGCATTGGTTCAGATCGATGTCCCTTCCCGCGGCCAGATGCGCGACGTCCGAAACGTCGTCTACCCACTCCAAGCCCGTCGCGTCCGCCCCAAGCTCCAGAGCCTCCGCCTTGATCGCGTCCTGCTCACCGGCCGGCGCCGTGGCGATGATGTCGACGTCGTTCACGGGAAACTCCGCGGCCAAGAACGCGTGCGGCGCGCCAACCAGGTTCTTCAGCATGATGCGCGGAAGCCCGCCCTTCATGATGACCCGGTCGGTCCTTGGCATCGGAAACTCGGCCCAATCCGCTTCGCCGTCCGGCCGCACGAACACGACGGCCTGCGAACCGCGTCGCTCCATGCGAACGTCCGGAGAAGCGGCCGTGAGCGTCTCCCAGGAAACGGCATGCATCGGCGACGCTTCCCGTACTTCCGGCGCGGTGTGCAATGCGTGCGCCATGTCGTGAATGGCATTCTGCGCCGCGGTCTGATAATCGGACGTGCGGCCCGTCGGACCGGCGCTTGCCTGGGCCCGCAGCACGACGAGCGCCTCGTCCAGCTGTCGGACGACCGACTCGGAATATTCCTTGGGAAGCGTCGCGATCGTGGCGCGCTGCGTCGCGAAATACTTGTAAGGGCGGTGCCACCAGCGCGCCGGGTTCCCCTCGCGGAGAATCCGTTCCGCCCCGGAGAGCACTTCCACGTATCGCTCGTACGCCTCGCGTCCCGCCTCGGCGCGTTCGACGTCCGTGCGGGATTCCTGCGTCGGCTGGGCATTCCATTCGTTCATATGCCTACGGGGTTTGTGAAATACGATACAGCGTCTCGATTCGGAACGTGTGGACGATGTCGATCTTCAGGCCGAGCTTCGCAAGCTTGTCGCCATTGAGATAGTCGACGTCCGTCTGTGGAAGCGTGATCCCGTAGTAGTAGAGCGGAACGCGGAGCGCGATGCGGGGCATCAGCGCGTACGTCGCCTCGTCGCGCAGCGGATAGAGCACGCGGCGGAACGGGAAGAACAGCTTGTCCGCGCGGTCGACGACGATGATCGCGTCCTTTTCCGTGCTCGCAAGGACGGCCGCGCGCGTCTCCCGCGATTCCGCGAGCCCGTTCGCGGCGGCGACGATGCCGTCCTGCGACGAGAGAAACGCGACGCGAACCGACAGCCCGAGGCAGAGCACGACCAGGATGACGACCGCCATCCGCTGCGCGAGGTCGGTGATCGCGCGGCGGGAGATCCAGCGGATCCCGAGCGCGCAGAACGGCGTCGCGAGCGCGAACGCCGGGAGCCAGTAACGCACGTGGCTGTTGCCGATGGTGACCTGCGTCGGATCGGGATTGTCGAAGAAGGTCCAGCTGCCGTACATCAGTGCCAGATACGCGGACGCGACGATCGCGAAGGCGAGATAGGATTTTCGCGCGGCATTGTGCTCCTTGGCAAGCGACTTCCTCGGAAACGCGAGCGGGAATCCGATCAGCGCGAGAATCGTCAGCCACCAGAACAGCTCGAACCCGTAGGAAAGAAGGTTGGCCTTGACATTATGCCGCGAGAGGCCGAAGGGGAAAAATGGCGATGGAGCGACGGAGTCGTGTCGTGGCGGAGTGACGGCGGGCGCGGTCGCGACGGTCCCGCCCGCCTCGGCGTTCGCGACGACGGTGTAGCCGGTCGTGAGCGGGCTGCCGTAGGTGGCGGCGTTGAAGGCGAAGAGCGGGACGATGGCGACGGCAAAACCGACGAGGAACGCGGCGATCGATTTGCGCGACGACCACCCCTGCCCCCTCCTCCCCATGAGGAGGGGAAACGTGGCCGCGACGGTCGCAAGGGCGAGCCAGATGGCTTCGGAGGGACGGATAAAGAGGGCAAGGCCCGCGAGGGCGCCGGCGAGGGTTGGGTCGACGATGGCGAAGCGCCGGGTGCGCGAGGGGCGAACGACGAGGACGTAGGCCGCGAGGATCAGAAGCGCGACGAACGGGACGTTCGGCATGAACGAGCGGGCGGAGTAGTACCACCAGGCCGGATGGATCGCGAGAAGGACGGCGGACAGGAGCGCGGTCTCCCGGTCGAAAATCTTTTTGACCGTGCCGTACCAGGCAAGAACCGCGAGCGCGGCGAGCAAGGGCGTCAGGAGCGGGAGGGACCAGTATCCGGCCAGCGCGGCAATCGCCCCGAAGATCACGGGCAGGCCGATGAAGCTTCCGGGGACGAGGCGGCCGCCGACGGACACGATGCTGCGCGGATGAAGCGCATCCCCGAGAACCGCGTTCATCGGCTCGTAGACGGACAGCGACCCGTCGCGCACGAAGGTCTTCGCGAAGAAGGCGTTCGCCGTCTCGTCGGGCGACACGTAGATTCCGCCGACGCGCAGGAGCACGAGGCACCCCAGGAACGCGAGCGCCACGAACGCGCCGATGATCCACTTGTCGAGGCGGGGATGGACGTTCTTCATAGGCCGTAGGTGAACAGGCTCGCGACGGCAAGAACGATGGCAAGCGAGAGAATGGCGATGGAAAGCGGGATCAGGGCAGGAATTCCCGTCCAGACGGCGACCAGCAGCAGGGTGATTCCCACGATCTGCGTGACCATCTTCGCCTTTCCGATCACGTTGGCCATCACGCGGAACCCCATGCGCCTCCGCACCACGCCGCCGATCACAAGCGCCAGCTCGAGTCCCACGATCAAAAACCCGATCGTCGGGCTCAGGTATCGGATAACCACGAGGAGAATCACGGAGCTGATCAGGAGCTTGTCCGCGATCGGGTCATAAAGCGAGCCCCACTCCGTAATTTGCTTTCGCACCCGGGCCAGGGACCCGTCGAGCGCGTCCGTGAACGCGAGAAGGACGAAAAGCGGAACCCCGGTGGCAAAGTCGCCCCGATAGAGCAGCCAAAGGACAAGCGGGGTCAGCACGAACCGAAACCAGGTCACCGCGTTCGGGGTGACAAACTCCGGAACGAGACGGATCACCGTTGCCGCGAGCAGGCGGTCGTGTGGGAACAGCTTGTTTGGATCGCGTTCGAACGCCATAAATGGTAGGATATCCGCACTATGCCTGGGATTCTTTCTCGCATCCACTCTATCAGTTTTACCGTCATTTTCCTAGCGCTTCTGCTTGCGAACGCCGCGCTATGGCAAAGCCCGGTCCTTGGCGCCGCGCTGCTGGCGGCGTTTCTCGTCACGTTCGGAAGCTGGATCGGACGCTTCGTGGCGCCGACCGAGCACGGGCCGACGCAGACGTGGGTTGGCGGGTGGATGCTGCTGTCGGCGGTCATGGTCGCGGGAGCCGGCGTCTACTATGTCTGGCAACTGACGACCGACGTGTCGCTCGTCATTGCGATGACGGCGGGACCGATCGCCTGGACGCTCTCGACGAAATCCAAGCTCGGTTGGTTTCAGCGTCCGCACGATGGCGTTTCCGAACCGCGCCACCGCGTCCCCGCCGCGTTCTGGATCGCGGCCTCGCTCGTCGTCGCCGGACTTGCCTCGACCGCGTGGCTCCTCATCGACGCGGCGACGACCGACGCGGTGCGAACCATCTGGGAACGCGTTCCTCCCGCCGCGCTCGTCTCGTTCGGACTCTCCGCGCTCGTCCTCGCGGGACTCCTCTTCCACGGAAAGGAGCGCGCCGTCACGATCAGCCTCACGACCGCGACGCTCGGCGTCTTTCTCCTCGCCGCCTACCTCGTCTTTCCGCTCGGCTTCGGCTTCGACCCGTTCATCCACCTGGCCACCGAGGAGCACATCGCGCGGTTCGGCACCATCACGCCGAAGCCGCTCTACTACGTCGGCCAGTACGCCCTCATCCTCTTCGCCCACCAGGCGTTCTCGATTCCGATCGCGACGCTGAACGCGCTGCTGGTCCCGCTGCTTGCCGCGCTGCTTCTCCCGCTCGCCTGGTTCAGCGCCGCGACGCATCTGCTCAAGGACAAGAACGCCGGCGCCGCCACGCTCGCCGCGATCTTCCTCGTCCCGCTCGCGAGCTTCATCCTCACCACCCCGCAGGGACTCGCGAACCTCTGGGTCCTCCTCCTCGTGCTCGCCGCGATCCCGACCCTCGTCCGCGACGAGTCCCCGCGCGTCTGGCCTCTCGCCCTCCCCGCCCTCGCCGCGCTCGTCACGCACCCGATCGCGGGCATCCCCGCGATGCTGTTCGTGATCCTGCTCGCGTCCGATCCGCGACGCAACGGCGGCCGCGTCCTCTCGCACCTCGTCTTCTGTACGACCG
>Ga0194060_10001994_pt1 | contig 14598 bp, 13 predicted proteins | sample SepL225m_MetaG_FD_163427 | JGI IMG/M metagenome (GOLD analysis project Ga0194060, IMG submission 163427) | Anoxic zone freshwater microbial communities from boreal shield lake in IISD Experimental Lakes Area, Ontario, Canada - Sep2016-L222-5m | ecosystem: Environmental > Aquatic > Freshwater >... | reverse complement strand
TGGTCGCAGGCGCCGCGCCGCCGGCGGCGATGATAGAGGGCATGGAGACTATCGGCTTCGATCTGACCCACGTCTACGGCCTCACCGAGACCTACGGACCGGCGACGGTGTGCGCGAAGCACGACGATTGGGCGGCGCTGGACATAGGCAAGCGCGCCGAACGCAACGGCCGGCAGGGGGTGCGCTACCTGATGCAGGACGGGCTCGCGGTGATGGATGCCGAGACCATGACCCCGGTGCCGGCCGACGGCGAAACCATGGGCGAAATCATGTTCCGCGGAAACATCACCATGAAGGGCTACCTGAAAAATCCGAAGACGACCGCAGAAACCTTCGCCGGCGGCTGGTTTCATTCGGGCGATCTGGCGGTGATGCAGCCCGACGGCTACGTCAAGATCCGCGACCGGTCGAAAGACATCATCATTTCGGGCGGCGAGAATATTTCCTCGCTCGAAATCGAGGAGGCGCTCTACCGCCATCCGGCGGTGCTCGCTGCTGCGGCGGTGGCGCGTCCCGATCCGAAGTGGGGTGAGACGCCTTGCGCTTTCGTCGAACTGAAGGCGGGGGCAACGGTTACGGAGCAGGAGATGATCGAGCATTGCCGCGGTCATCTGGCCCGCTTCAAGGTTCCCAAGGCCGTCGTTTTCTGCGTGCTGCCCAAGACCTCGACCGGCAAGATCCAGAAGTTCATGTTGCGCCAGCAGGCAAAATCGGTGCAGGCCATTGAATAGTGACGAAGGAGAATGACATGAATGCGGACGCCGACGCCGTTGCGGCCGAGCCCGTTTTATTGAGACAGAACGAAGGCGGCGTGGTGACGCTGACCCTCAACCGGCCGGCGCAATCCAATTCCCTGTCGCACGCCCTGATGAGCGCGTTGCAGACCGAACTGGACGGCATCGCCGCCGACGCCGGCGCTCGGGTGGTGATTCTGGCGGGCGCCGGAAAAGCGTTCTGCGCCGGACACGACCTCAAGGAAATGCGCGCCAACCCGGCGAAGGCGATGCAGCGGGTTTTGTTCGATCAGTGCAGCAGGCTCATGCTTACCCTGGTGCGCATGCCGCAGCCGGTGATCGCACGGGTCCACGGCATTGCGACTGCGGCCGGCTGCCAGCTGGTTTCGATGTGCGATCTGGCGGTCGCGTCCGACAATTCGCGTTTTGCGGTGTCCGGGGTGAATCTGGGCTTGTTCTGCTCCACGCCGTCGGTGGGGCTGGCGCGCAATCTCGGGCGCAAGCAGGCGATGGAAATGCTGCTCACCGGCGAATTCATCGACGCGCCTGCCGCGCTCGCGCGCGGACTGGTCAACCGGGTCGTGCCGCTGGCGCAGCTCGACGAGGAGGTCAGGAAGCTGACTGACTCCATCGTCGCCAAGACGCCGGTCGCGATCAGGGCCGGCAAGCAGATGTTCTACCGGCAACTGGAGATGGGGCTGGACGAGGCCTACGAACTGGCAAGCGAAACGATGGCCTGCAACATGATGGCCGATGACGCGAAGGAAGGAATCGACGCGTTCATCGCCAAGCGCCAGCCGCGATGGCGCGGGCATTGATTCCTTCTTCTTCCCATCCCACCCCACCCAAAAGGAACGCCGTGTCGGAACATTTGCGAGCCGTGCATTCGAGCCTGTCTTTGTCGAGCGCCGTGCGTATCGTCGATGAGGCGATCGCCATGCGCATCAAGGAAGGGCTGTTGCCGCTGGCCGTGGCGGTGATCGACGCGGGCGGCAATCTGGTCGCATTCAAGCGGGAGGATGGCTGCGGCCTGCTGCGCTTTGATGTCGCTTTCGGCAAGGCGTGGGCGGCGCTGGGCATGGGGATGCCGACGCGCCTGATTCGCGATCGCATGGCGAATCGCCCCGCCTTCCAGGGCGCGCTGGCTGCGGCATCCGGCGGGCGCTTCATTCCGGTTCCGGGTGGTGTGTTGATTCTCGATGCCGCCGGGCAGGCCGTCGGCGCCGCAGGCGTCAGCGGCGATGCCTCCGACAAGGACGAATATTGCGCCATCGCGGCCATCAGAGCCGCAGGATTCGGCAGCGATCCGGCCGAGCCCACTCCGGCGTGGCGCGATGCCGCGCTGTGATTCATTCGCTAATATGGGGTTGGCGCAGCGATCGCGCACCGCCCTTTGGAAAACATGAAGCCAAGGAGACGATCATGATCCGCCTGCGTACCCTGCTTCGTGTTGTCGCTGCTGCGACAGCGGCCTGTTTGATGGCGAGCACGACCGTGTTCGCCCAAACAGCTTATCCGACTAAAGCGATACGCCTCATAGTGCCGTTTCCGCCCGGCGGTCCGACCGACATTTTCGCACGCAACTACGGAAACGGCCTGTCGAAGATACTCAACCAGCCGGTAATCATCGACAACCGGGCCGGCGCGGGCGGCGCGATCGGAACGATCGAGGTGAAACGCGCGGCGCCCGACGGATATACGCTGCTGTTCGCCACGGCATCCAGTCTGGCCCTGTACAACCTCATGTCGACTAAGCCGCAGTACGACTCGCTCAAGGATTTCGCCACGATCGCCGTGGTCGGCGGCTCCGCCGTAATAATCATGGCGAACAAATCGGCGCCGCAGACGCTGAAGGCTTTGGTCGACATGGCGCGCGCGGAGCCGGGCAGGCTGCGCTACGGCTCGCCGGGTCAGGGCACTTATCTGCACCTGAGCATGGAGCGATTCCTGTACGAGACGGGTATCAAGATTGAGCACATTCCCTACAAGGGCAGCGGCCAGGCGAAGCCCGCTCTTCTCGGCGGTCAGGTCGAGACAATGATAGAGGCGCTTTCCTCCGGATTATCGCTGCACCAGAGCGGTCAGGCCAGGATTCTCGCCATCGCATCGGCGAAGCGTTCCCCGCTCGCGCCCGACGTGCCCACGGTGGATGAAGCGCTGGGCACAAGAGGCTTCGCGGCCATTCTCTGGAACGGCGTGGCGGCTCCGGCGGGAACGCCCGCTGCGATCATCGACGCGCTGAGCGCCGCAACCGCAAAAGTTCTCAAGGATCCGGCGATGCAGGAGCAGTTGTCCAAACTCGCCATGGAATCGATGGACCTGACGCCCGCCGCGTCGGCAGAGTTCATTAGATCCGAGACGGCGAAGTGGAAACCGGTCGTCGAGGCCACGGGGCTCAGGATCGAATAGCCGTCGTGCGTGCGCTGGCGGCGCCCAGTCGGCCCGGTCGTCGGATGGTTGCTTCCCCTAGGGGTATGGCTATAATGCCATTCCCTGCATCCTCCTCTAACCCAGCCCGCCAGACCATGGACGATTGCATACTCGAAACCAGAAGCCTGACCAAGGAATTCAAGGGCTTTGTTGCAGTGAGCGACGTCAACCTGAAGGTGAAGCGGGGCGAGATACACGCCCTGATCGGACCCAACGGCGCGGGCAAGACCACGTTCTTCAACCTGCTGACCAAGTTCCTGATTCCGACCAGCGGGAACATACTCTTCAACGGCCACGATATCACCCGGGAGAAGCCGGCCGAGATCGCGCGCCGCGGCATCATCCGTTCGTTTCAGATTTCCGCCGTGTTTCCGCACCTGACGGTGCTGGAGAACGTGCGCATCGGCCTGCAGCGCAAGCTTGGCACCTCGTTCCATTTCTGGAAATCGGAAAAGACGCTGGGGCAGCTCGACGCCAAAGTGATGGAGCTGCTGGAATCGGTGGACCTGGCGGCGTACGCGTCCGCGGTGACCGTGGAATTGCCCTACGGCCGCAAGCGCGCGCTGGAAATCGCTACCACCCTTGCGATGGAACCGGAACTCATGCTGCTGGACGAACCGACCCAGGGAATGGGGCACGAAGACGTGGACCGTGTCACCAGCCTGATCAAGAAGGTCTCGGCCAACCGCACCATACTGATGGTCGAGCACAACATGAACGTGGTGTCGGGGATTTCCGACACCATTACGGTCCTTGCGCGCGGCAGCGTCATCGCCGGCGGACCGTATTCGCAGGTGTCGAAAGACCCGCAGGTGATGGAGGCCTACATGGGTACGTCCGAGGGTGAACTGGAAGGGGCGCACTGAGCCTCATGTCAACCGGCGTCGAATTCCTGCGCATCACCGACCTGCACGCCTTCTACGGCGAATCGCACATATTGCATGGCGTGGATTTCAGCGTGAATAAGGGCGAAGTGGTGACGCTGCTCGGCCGCAACGGCGCCGGGCGCACGACGACGCTCAAATCCATACTCGGGCTGGTCGGGAATCGCACCGGGTCGATCATGATCAATGGGCGCGAAGCCATAGGCCTGCCGCCGCACCGGATCGCCCACCTCGGAATCGGCTACTGCCCCGAGGAGCGCGGCATATTTTCCAGCCTTTCCTGCGAAGAAAATCTGCTGCTGCCGCCGGCAGTGGCGAGCACCGGCATGTCGTTGGCGGAGATCTATGACATGTTTCCCAACCTGCAGGAGCGCCGCAGCAGCCAGGGTACGCGGCTCTCGGGCGGCGAGCAGCAAATGCTGGCGGTGGCGCGCATCCTGCGCACCGGGGCGCAACTGTTGCTGCTGGACGAGATCTCCGAAGGCCTTGCGCCGGTCATCGTGCAGGCGCTGGGGCGAACCATCCGGATGTTGCGCGAGAGGGGTTACACTATCGTCATGGTGGAGCAGAATTTCCGCTTTGCAGCGCCGCTCGCCGACCGTTTTTACGTAATGGAGCACGGCCGCATCGTCGAAGGCTTCTCGGCGGGCGAAATGCAGTCAAAAATGGGGATGCTGCACGAGTTTCTTGGCGTCTGATTTTCTTTTTCCAAACGAGGGGGTAGACATGAAACGCAAACTGCTAGCGACATTGGTGGGTACGGCGCTGTTGAGCATGGTCGCGAACGTTGCTTTGGGCCAGGCGAAACCGGCCGCAGCCAAGGCCGGCGCGATTTCCGGAGACAAGGTCATCGTCGGCGTCATGAACGACATGTCCGGGTTGTACGCCGACATCGGCGGCCCCGGCTCGCTGGTGGCGGCGCAGATGGCCGCGCAGGATTTTGGTGGCAAAGTGCTGGGCAAACCGATTGAGATCGTTTCCGCCGACCACCAGAACAAGCCGGACGTCGGCGCGAACAAGGCGCGCGAGTGGTATGACACCCAGGGCGTGGACATGATCGTGGACGTCCCGACTTCCAGCGTCGCCATCGCGGTGGCCAAGGTTTCCGCCGAAAAGAAACGCGTCTTCATGGATACCGGCGGCGCAACCACGCGCCTCACCAACGAGGACTGCAATGCGTACACGGTACATTACGTGTATGACACCTATGCGCTGGCCAACGGCACCGGCAAGGCGATCGTGCAGACGGGCGGCAAGAGTTGGTTCTTCATCACCGCGGATTACGCATTCGGTCATTCGCTCGAGTCCGATACGGCGGCCGTGGTCAAGGCCAACGGCGGGGAGGTGAAAGGGCAGGTGCGGCATCCGCTCAACGCCTCGGATTTTTCCTCGTTCCTGCTGCAGGCGCAGGCGTCCAAGGCGCAGATCGTCGGGCTGGCCAACGCCGGCGGCGACACCATCAATTCGGTCAAGGCGGCGAACGAATTCGGGCTGACCAAGAATCAGACCCTTGCGGGGCTGCTCATGTTCATATCCGATATCCACAGCCTGGGACTGAAGACCGCGCAGGGCATGATGCTGACCGATGCCTGGTACTGGGACATGAACGACGAGACGCGCAAGTTCGGCCGGCGCTTCTTCGAGAAAATGAAGCGCATGCCTTCTTTCGACCAAGCCGGGGTGTATTCGGCGGTGACGACCTACCTGAAGGCGATTCAGGCGGCGGGAACCGACGATGCCGACAAAGTCATGGTCGAACTCAAGAAGACCAAGATCAACGACATGTTCGCCAAGAACGGCTACATCCGCCAGGACGGCCGCATGGTGCACGACATGTATCTGATGCAGGTGAAAAAGCCTGAGGAGTCCAAGTATCCCTGGGACTATTACAACATCAAGAAGACGATCCCGGCGGAGGAGGCGTTCCAGCCCCTGTCCAAGTCGACCTGCCCGATGATCAAGAAGTAAGGGCTGGTTTGACGACAGCTGCAATTGGTCGAATGCAGCCCTGCCTCCCGGCGATAGCGGGATCAGGGCTGCAGGCGGACCAGGAACATACCCGGTAAAGGCAGATACACCCAGTGGAAATTTTCGGCGTACCGATACAGGCGTTTCTCGGGCAGCTGCTGCTCGGCCTGGTGAACGGCTCGTTCTACGCCATGCTGTCGCTCGGCCTAGCAGTGATTTTCGGCCTGCTCAATATCATCAATTTCAGCCATGGCGCGCTGTATATGATGGGCGCCTACGTCGCCTATCTGGCGCTGGATCTTCTTGGCCTCGGTTTCTGGTGGTCGCTCGTGCTGGCGCCGCTGGTCGTCGGCGGATTCGGCATCATCATCGAGCGAGCGCTGATGCGCTGGATCTACAAGCTCGATCACCTGTATGGATTGCTGCTCACTTTCGGGCTGGCACTGATCATCGAGGGCGTCTACCGTTATTTCTTCGGTGTCTCCGGACAACCCTATCCGGTGCCGGATGCGCTGCGCGGCGCCACTGACCTGGGATTCATGATGCTGCCCAATTACCGCGGCTTCGTGGTGCTGGCTTCTCTGATCGTCTGTTTCGGCACCTGGTATGTGATCGAGCGCACCCGGCTCGGCGCCTATTTGCGCGCCGGGACCGAGAATCCGATGCTGGTGCAGGCGTTCGGTGTCAACGTGCCGCTGATGGTCACGCTGACCTACGGCTTCGGCGTCGCCCTGGCGGCGATCGGCGGCGTGCTTGCCGCACCGGTGATCCAGATCAATCCGCTGATGGGCTCAAATATCATCATCGTGGTGTTCGCGGTGGTGGTGATCGGCGGCATGGGGTCGATACTCGGTTCCATCGTCACCGGCCTGGGTTTGGGCGTGATCGAAGGCCTGGCCAAGGTGTACTACGCAGAAGCCTCGTCCACCGTGGTGTTCGTGATCATGGCGATCGTGCTTATGGTACGGCCGGCCGGCTTGTTCGGCAGAGAGAAATGAACAAGACCGTCATCGGTTTTGCAGTCATGGTGCTGCTTGGCGTGGTGGCGCCCTATACCGGCGCCTACCCGATTTTCCTGATGAAGGCATTGTGCTTCGCGCTGTTCGCCTGCGCCTTCAATCTGTTGCTCGGTTTCACCGGTCTCCTGTCCTTCGGGCACGCCGCTTTCTTCGGTACCGCGGGCTACGCCGCCGCCTACAGCATCAAGTCGTGGGGTTTCGCGCCGGAGTTCGGCCTGCTGTTCGCGGTCGCGGTAGCGGCGCTGCTGGGCTGGGTCATCGGCAGCCTGGCGATACGCCGCCAGGGAATCTATTTCGCAATGATCACCTTGGCCCTGGCGCAGATGATTTATTTTTTCTGTCTGCAAGCTAAATTCACCGGTGCGGAAGACGGCCTGCAGGGGGTGCCGCGGGGGACGCTGTTCGGCTTCATCGACCTGAAGGACGACCTCACCATGTACTACGTGGTGTTCGGCATCTTTCTAATCGGATTCCTGCTCATTTTCCGCACCGTACACTCGCCTTTCGGCCAGGTGCTCAAGGCGATACGCGAGAACGAGGCGCGCGCCTTGTCCCTGGGCTATGACGTGGATAAACACAAGTTGCTTGCGTTCGTGATCTCCACCGCGCTGTCCGGACTGGCAGGCGCTACCAAGACCATCGTGCTCGGCTTCGAGACCCTCACCGACGTCAACTGGCCGCAATCGGGCGAGGTAGTGTTGATGACGCTGATAGGCGGCATCGGCACCATGTTCGGTCCGGTCGTGGGTGCCTTTTCGATCATTACCCTGCAGAACGAGCTTGCCGACAAGGTAGGATCATGGGTGCAAGTGATCATGGGCGCGATCTTCGTGATCTGCGTGCTCGCGTTCCGTCGCGGCATCGTCGGCGAACTGGCTGCGCTGTTCACCCGCAAGAAGGACGGCCCGGTCTGAACTGAATCAACTGCGCGCCGCATCGCGTCGAACGCACCGGGTCCGGGTTTGCTCAATCCGCTTTTGCCCCTGACTCCCTGACTATCTTCGACCACTTCGCCAGTTCCGACTGGCAGTAGGCGGCGAACGCTTCCGGCGTATCGCCCGCGGGCTCCGCGCCCAGTGCCGCGAGGCGTTCGCGTACCGCCGGCTGTTGCAGCGCTTTCGCGATCTCGGCCGAAATCCTGTTGACGATATCCCTCGGCGTTCCGGCTGGGGCCCACACGCCGTACCAGGTGCTGATGTCGAATCCGAGCACGCCGGATTCGGCGACGGTCGGCAGATCAGGGACGGTGGGCGAGCGCCTGGCGGTGGTGACTGCGAGCGCCCGGATCTTGCCCGATTTCACGTGGGGCATGGCCGAAGGCATGGAGTCGAAGATCAACTGCACCTGTCCGCCGATGAGGTCGGCGAGGGCCGGCGCGCTGCCTTTGTAGGGCACGTGCTGCATCTGCACGCCGGTTGCGATCTTGAACGATTCTCCGGCCAGGTGCGGCGCGGCCGCGTTGCCTGAGGAGCCGAAATTGAGCAGGTTCGGCTGCGCCTTTCCAAGTGCGATCAGTTCCTGCACCGATTTTGCCGGCAGGCCGGGATTGACCACCAGGATCAGCGGCACCTGCGCGATCAGCGACACCGGGGCGAAATCGCGCAACGCGTCGAAGTTCATCTTCGGGTAGAGGCTGGGATTGATGACATGGATGGAGGCGTTGGCGAGCAGGGTATAGCCGTCCGGCGCGGCCTTCGCCACCATCTCCGCGCCTATCATGCCGCTGGCGCCGGGCCGGTTTTCGATCAGCACCTGCTGGCCCAGGCTCTCGGACAGCTTTTGCGCCACGATGCGGCCGAGCACGTCGGTGGGACCGCCCGGCGGGTAGGGGACGATCATGCGTATCGGCTTGTTCGGGTACGCGACTTGGGCATAGAGCGACAGCGGCAGGCAGGCCAGCAGCAGCGCTGCGAATGCCCGGATCGATTTCTTCACGCGTCCTGCTCCCCGTTGATATTCAGCGCGACCTTGCCCGCGCCGCCGCGCGTGAGTACCACTTCCATGGCCTCTGCATAGCGCGCAAACTCGAAGCAGTGCGACAGCGTCGGTTTGAGCGCGCCGGCGAGTGCCCAGTCGAACAACTGCGCCATCATCGCCTGCACCCTGGGCGCATATCTGCGGCGCTCGTCGGTGAGGCCCCAACCGATGTAGGTGCCGTAGTTGAGTCCGAGCACGGAGATGTTTTTCACCAGCAGGATGTTCGCCGGTATCTGCGGCACCCTGCCGCCGGCGAATCCTATCGGCAGGATGCGGCCTTCGGCTGCGATGCAGCGCAGCGACTCGTCGAACGCTGCTCCGCCGACCGGGTCGAACACGACGTCGGCGCCGCGCCCCTGCGTGCAGTCCTTCACCTGTTCGCGAAAATCGCCTGAGGGCAACACCAGGTCGGCGCCGTGCGCCTTCGCTGCGGCGCGTTTTTGTTCGCTGCTGGCGCAGGCGATGACGCGCGCCTGCAACTGCTTGCCCAATTCCACCGCGGCCAGGCCGGTGCCGCCGGCGGCGCCGTGCACCAGCAAGGTTTCGCCCGGCTGCAGGCGGGCGCGCCAAGCGAGCGCGGCATATGCGGTTGGATAGGAAATGGCCAGATGGACCGAGGCTGCGAGCGGCAAGGCCGAAGGCAGGGGATAGACGGTTTCTTCCGTGGCGACGGCTTCGTCCGCGAATCCGCCCCAGTCGAGGACGGCCAACACCCGGTCGCCCGGTTTGACGCGCGTGACCCCCGCGGCGACTTCGATGACTGTCCCGGTGACTTCGGTGCCGGGGACGAAGGGCAATGGCGGTTTGCGTTGGTACTTGCCCGCAACCAGCAGGCTCACGGCGAAGCCCAGCCCGGCGTAAGCGATGCGCAGGCGCACGCAGCCGGGGCGCAACTCCGGCGGGGGGATGTCCTCGATGCGCAGGTCCTTGAACTGGCACCACTGGCGGCAGAGCAGGGCGCGCATGGTTCAAGCCGCCTGGATGACGAGGCCGGCCTGCTCCAGCGCCGCAATCTGCGCGGCGTCATAGCCGAACTCGGCCAATATTTCCCGGCTGTGTTCGCCGCAGTGCGGCGCTGCCGGCAATGCGCCGCTGCGCGCGGTGCCGGGAATGTGCGGCAGGGGAAGCTTGCCGTAGGGCGCCTGATCAGTCTGGCCGAAATAGCCCATGTGGCGCATCTGCGGGTCGTCGCGAAACCCCTGGTAATTCAGCACCGGAGCAAACAGGACGTCATGCTGCTCGAACAGCGCCGCCCATTCCGCGGTGGTGCGGCCGGGCAGGATGGCCGCCACTTCGCGGTTGATCTCTGCGGCGCATTCGCCGCGCAGCGCGCCGGTCGCGTAGCGGGGCTCGGTCAGCCAGTCTTCGCGCCCCAGCGCCCGGCACATGCCCTTCCACATCGCTTCGCGCAGCGTGCCCAGCACCGCATGGCCGTCGCGGGTGGCGAACACGCCGGACGGAACCGTGAACGGCGGCCGCTGCTGCCCGGCGTGGAGCAGGTCATCGAGTATCGCGCCGGCCTGAAACGCGGCGCAGCATTCGGCAAGCGACACGCGGATGTGGCGCCCGCGGCCGCTGTGCGCGCGGCTTCGCCCGAACAGCGCCGCGCCCACGCACTCCGCCGCATACAGCGCCGTCGCAATATCCGGTACCAGGATGCCGAAACGCCGCGGTTGCCCGCCGGGATCCTTGTTGACCAGGGCCATTCCGGTCAGCGCCTGCAACACCGAATCGGTGCCTGGCTTGTGCGCATACGGGCCGGATTCGCCGAAGGCTGTAATCGACACGTAGATCAAACCGGGATTGTCCCGGCTGAGTTCGGCGTAATCCAGGCCCAGCTTGGCCGTCACGCCTGGGCGGAAGTTCTCGACCACGATGTCGGCGCGCTCGGCCAGCTTCAGGATGATCTCGCGGCCGCCGCTTTGTGCCGCGTCGACGCAGATGGAGCGCTTGCCCGGGTTGCTCGCAATGGCGAGCGCCGTCATGCCGTCCCTGCCGCCGCCCATGAGCCGGACCCAGTCGCCCGCGGGCGGCTCGACCTTGATCACGTCGGCGCCGCGCTGGCCCAGAATCAGCGCGCAATAGGGCCCGGACACGCCCTGGCTCAGGTCGAGCACCGTCAGTCCGGCGTAGGGCCGCTCCTCCAGCGCTTCCATGCCTCAGACGATGCCTTTGGCTGCGAGTTCAGCCACCGCCGCGCGGTCCATTCCGAGCAAGCCTTGCAGCACGTCCTGGGTGTGCTGGCCCAGGGTTGGCGGCGGCAGCGTGTATTCCACGGGCGTTCCGGAAAATCGCATCGGACTTGCGACGACCGGGCAGGGGACGCCTGCCGCAGTCTGGATTTCGACTTTCATGCCGCGATGCTGCACTTGCGGATCCTCGAATACCTGCCGCATGTTGTTGATCGGGCCGCAAGGGACGTTGGCGGCCTCGAGCACCGCGATCCATTCGGGCATGCTGCGCTGCTGCATGATTTCCGCGATCAGCGGGATCAGCGCGTCGCGGTTGATGATACGCCCGGTCATCAGGCGGAAGCGCTCGTCCGCGGCCAACTCGGGCCGGCCCGCCACCTTGCACAGGCTGGCGAACTGGCTGTCGTTGCCGATCGCCAGGATGATGTGGCCGCCTTTGCACGGGAACACCTGGTAGGGCACGACGTTGGGATGGGCGTTGCCGTAGCGCCTGGGAATGTTGCCCGAGACGAGGTAGCCGCTGATCTGGTTGGCGTTGAACGCGACCATGCAATCGAGCAGCGCCATGTCGATGTACTGGCCGCCGCCGCCGCGCTCGCAGTGCGCGATGGCCGCGGTGATCGCCAGGCTCGCGTACATGCCGGTAAGGATGTCGGTGATGGCGATGCCGACTTTCATCGGCCCGCCGCCGGGCAGGTCGTCGCGTTCGCCGGTGATGCTCATCAGTCCGCCCATGCCCTGGAACACAAAGTCGTAGCCGGGGCGGGGCGCATACGGACCCGACTGGCCGAACCCGGTGATCGAGCAATAGACCAGGCGCGGATTGATGTCGCGCAACTGTTCGTAGGAGAGGCCATAGCGCGCCAGCGTGCCGACCTTGTAATTCTCGATCAGGACGTCGCACTTCGCCGCCAGTTCGCGCACGATTCTCTGGCCCTCCGGCTTGGAGATGTCCAGGGTGATCGATTTCTTGCCGCGGTTGCAGGAAAGGAAATAGGACGAATTGCTCGTGTCCTTGCCGTCGCTGTCCTTGGCCCAGGGCGGCCCCCAGCTGCGTGTGTCGTCACCAGCGCCCGGACGCTCGACCTTGATTACCTCGGCGCCCAGGTCGGCAAGGTTCTGCGAGGCCCAGGGGCCGGCGAGGACGCGGGACAGGTCGAGTACGCGGATATGCGACAGCGGGCGGGGCATGGATACTCCTTGATGCAGCAGTCAAATCAAAATGGTGAAATCAAAGAAATTCGTCCGGCATCGCGCGCCGGCAGTTTCGATCGGAAAATAGCCTTTGGGGGCAGGCGCAAAGCGGTTTCACGGCGTTCCCTGTTCAATGCGCGATCAGTCGGTCGACCGCGTCAGGCGCAAGCGGCTGCTCGTCCAGCAGTGCCAGGGCGATTTCAGCTTCCCGCGCCGTATCCGCAGGCGTCAGAGGATCTCGGCCCTCCAGATGATGCTCCAGCACGAGGCTCGCGAGAAGGGCGCGTCTGGCGTCCAGTCCAAGGCGCGAGGCTTCCTCTGCCATCGCCACCGCCGCGGTCACGCGGTACAGCGCGCTCGCCGCCTGGCGCGCGAGCGCATCGTCCTTCTTCATGGCGGCGAACCCCGCCAGGGATACGCTGCGCTCCAACGCAGCGGCGAGCCGGCCGCGCAATGCTCCGGCACACTGCAGGCGCGCGCCGAGGTCGGCCTGCAGTGCGTCCAGCGATTGTTCCCTCCGGATGGCGCGCATCACGTCCAGCGCGACGATGTTGCTGGTGCCCTCCCAGATCGAGCCCAGGTGCGCGTCGCGTACCAGTCGCGGATCGGACCACTCCTCAATGTAGCCGCAGCCGCCGCGCATTTCCATGGCGTCGCCGGTGGCGCGCCGCGCATCACGGCAGGCGCGGAATTTGATCAGCGGGGTGAGGATGCGCACGCGCCGGCGCGCTGCTTCGTCGCCCTGGTCGGCGCGGGCGAGTTCCGTCGCGGTCAGCATGAATACGCTGCGCGCCTGTTCCGCCGGCAACATCAGCTTCAGCAATTGGCGGCGCATCAGCGGCAGGTCGATCAGGCGGCGCCCGAACGCCCGGCGATTGCGCGCCAGGTGCAGCGCGTCGGTGAGTGCGCGGCGCATCATGCCTGCGGCGCGCACTCCGTTCGACAGGCGCGAGCTGTTGATCATGTCGGTCATCTGGGAAAAGCCGCGGCCGAGCTCGCCCACCAGATAGGCGGTGGCGCCCTCCATGCGAATCTCGCCGCTCGCCATGTCGCGTGAGCCGAGTTTCTCCTTGAGACGGATGATGCGGTAGCGATTGGCGCTGCCGTCGGGCAGCACGCGCGGCAGCAAGAACAGCCCCAGGCCGCGCGTTCCCGGCGCCCCGCCCTCGGGGCGGGCCAGCACCAGCGCGAGTCCGGCATCGGCATTGGAGCAGAACCACTTGTCGCCGTAGAGCCGCCAGGCGTCGCCATCGGCGCGGGCGATGGTGGTGACGGCGCCGACGTCGGAACCTGCTCCCTGCTCGGTGATGAACATCGAACCCTGGGTCAGTTGATCCATGTCGGTCGAGGTCAGCCCCGGCAGGTAGCGCGCGACCAGCTCCGGCGCGCCGAATTTTCGCAGCGTGCGCGTAAGCGAATCGGTCATGCTCAAAGGGCAGCACAGACCGAATTCGGCCTGGACGAAGACATAGGTCAGCGCAAATTTTGCAATCGGGGGGAGCGGCTCGGGCCAGCCGAGCACGCCGGCGCGATGCGACATGGCCGCAAGGCCGAACCCGGAGTAGGCCAGGCGCTCCATCTCGACGTAGGCCGGATGCTTCTCCAGCCATTCGCGGTCGAAGCCGCGCCGGTCGCGGTAATGCAGTACCGGCGGATTCTTGTCGGCCGTGCCGGCGAGGCGGTCCAGGGCATCGCCGGCGAGGGCGCCCAGGCGCCGCAGATGGGGCAGCAGATGGGCGTGCAGGTCCGGCGCGAGATACAGACCCAGCAGATCGGAGCAGCGAGGATCGGCATCGAACAAGTTGGCGCCGCGATTGTCCGGCACTGCGTCGGGTGCCGCCGGGGCGAGGAGTTCCGGGGTAAGGGTCAGGTCCATGTCGGCTCAGTCGCGTTCAGTCGATCCTGGCGCCGGACTTTTTCACCACGTCGGCCCAGATGGCGAGTTCGGATTTTATCTGGGCGGTGAATTCCTCCGGCGTGTTGGTGACCGGATCCCAGCCCAGCGTCGTCATGCGTTCGTGGACTTCGGCCGAGTTCATGACCTTGGCCAGTTCCGTATTGAGGCGATTGACGATTTCCCTCGGCGTTCCGGCCGGCGCGAACAAGCCATACCAGGGCGATACCTCGAACCCGGGTATGGTTTCGGCTATGGTGGGAACCTCGGGCAACAGCCGGTGGCGCTGCCTGGTCGCAATGCCGA
>Ga0194060_10001993_pt1 | contig 14605 bp, 9 predicted proteins | sample SepL225m_MetaG_FD_163427 | JGI IMG/M metagenome (GOLD analysis project Ga0194060, IMG submission 163427) | Anoxic zone freshwater microbial communities from boreal shield lake in IISD Experimental Lakes Area, Ontario, Canada - Sep2016-L222-5m | ecosystem: Environmental > Aquatic > Freshwater >... | reverse complement strand
GCTTGTGGCCGAAAGCGGTATCCATACCCATGCGGATGTAGAGCGGCTAGCGCGGTGCGGAGCACAAGCGATTCTGGTGGGGGAGTCGCTAATGCGGCATGCGGATATCGGGGCCAAGGTTCACGAGCTGCTCAGTGGCTAACAGTTCCCCGAATCGAAGATTGCGCTGAGTTGGCTCACCGAGTAGAAGAACGGTATGGTTATGAGCCTGCCATTCACCTCGGGTCGGCACGCCAGATTGGTTCTGGTCAGCCTGTTCAGTATTGCCTGGCCAGCGCTTCTGTCGGCGGGGCTGGCTCCAATTCCCTCCTTGTCCCACCCGCGCGATGAGCCGATCAGCGGCCAAATGCTCCGCCAGCAGATCGAGGAAGACTGGCTGAAGCAGGCCAAGGCGATCGAGGATGGCGCGCCGGGGCCGGTCTCGACCGAGACGGACGCCCGCGGCGGTTGCGATGGCATCAAGGATGGCAAGTATGCCTTCCACACGGGCCAGGAACCTAATCCCTGGTGGCAGGTGGACCTGGGCGAGGTGGTTCCGCTTAGCCGAGTGGTCGTGTTTAACCGTTTGGACTACGCCCCCGGATTGCACAATGCCGACAACCTTCGCATTCTGACTTCGGAGGATGGCCGGCAATGGACGCTGCGGCAGGAGAACCAGGGCAAGCATTTCGGGGGCATCAGCGGCGCGCCCCCGCTGGAGGCGCGGTTCAAGGAAGGGAAGGTCCGCGGGCGTTTCGTGAGACTGCAAATTCCCAGCGCCGCCCCGATCTTCTTGCACCTGGACGAGGTCGAGGTCTATGGCCCGAGCACGCCGGAACGCAATCTCGCGCTGCACCGGCCGGCCAACCAAAGCAGCCTCAGCCAGTGGTCCACCGCCAAATCACTCAAACCGCCCGGCACGCCGCCGCAGTATCCTACCGCCAAGCTAATTGAGCGTGTCCGCAAACTGGCGGAAAACTTGCGCCAGGCGGGAGTGGACTGTGCGCCGCAAATCCGGGGCATGGACGTGGCGGCCGAACGCTTTCAGGCGCTGTCCAAGGATGCTTCTGACGATCTCCGCCGCGCGGTTTACCTGGAAGTGCGCTGGGCGGTGCGCGGACTGGTGTTCGCCAATCCACTGCTGGACTTTGACCGCTTGCTCTTCGTGAAGCGTTTCACGCAGGAGACTTACCCGGATGTCTGTCTCAATCACATGCCCTGGTGCTCGCGACCGGGCGGGGACTTGTGCGTGCTCTCTGCCGCCAAAGGAGGAAAGCTCGCTGCCGCCCTCGCCTCGCCGGGTGGGGAAGGGGGCTCGACGGCCGACTTAGGCCTGCGCTCGATCATCAACCGCGCTCTGGGGCCAGGCCACTTGCACGGGATGGACCTGTGGTGGGATGGCAGCCGCGTGGTATTCGGGTATGCGCGCACGCCGAGCGACCAGCCACCTGAAGGCTGGCTCGATCGAGCCCGCAGCTATAACTTCCGCCGGTCAGTCGAGCCTACGCACATCTTCGAGATCGGCGTTGATGGGCGGAACTTGCGCCAACTCACCTCCGGCGAATGGAGCGACTTGGACCCCACCTACACCCCGGGCGGCGACATCGTCTTTGTCTCCGAGCGGTGCGGCACTTCGTTGCAGTGCAACGAATACGACAAGGATGAAACAAGCTGCAACCTTTACACGATGAAGCCGGACGGCACAGGCATCCGGCGGCTGAGCGTGAACAAGGACGGGGATTACCTGCCACACACGCTCGATGACGGTCAAGTGGCTTACCTGCGCTGGGAATATCACGAGCGCAGTTGGGCCTTCATCCAATCCATCTGGACCATCCGGCCGGACGGCACCAGCGCCGACGCTCTTTTCAAACAGCACTTCGTCAACCCCTGGTCTCTGGAAGACGCGCGTTCGATCCCGGGCAGCAAGAAGCTGGTGTGCATCGCGGCCGGCCATCACACGCTAGCGGTCGGGCCCTTGGTGGTGGCGGACCCGTCCCTCGGCATCAACGAACCCAAAGGCATGACTATCGTGACGCCGGACGTGAAGCCCCCCGAAGGCGGCATGGACGGCGTGCCCGCGCCCGAAGGCGGCACGCAGGACGGTGGCGGGCTTTACTCCACGCCTTGGGCGCTGTCGGAGCGGACGTTCCTGGTCTCATACACGTATTCCAACGAGCAGACTGACGCCAAGGGTTATGGCCTCTACCTGGTGGACGTTTTCGGCAATAAGGAACTCATCCATCGCGACCCGGGCATTTCCTGCTTCATGCCGATGCCGCTGCGGGCGCGGCCCCGCCCGCCGGTGTTTCCTGAGTTCGTGGACCTGGCGAAAACCAACGCCACCTGCGTCATTAGCGATGTGAGCTTTGGCTCGGAGGAGATCGCCGGGCGCATCCGGTATGTCCGCGTCGCCGAACCGATTGGGTGGCCGTATGACAATAAGCTTGGCGGACAGCGTTACGGTGAGAAAGGCCCGCACCTGATCAACTGGACGCCCATCCGCATTCTGGGCGACGTGCCGGTCGAGCGGGATGGCAGCGCCCACTTCGAGGTGCCGGCCGATACGGCCGTCTATTTCCAGTTGCTGGATGAGAACCGCATGGAGCTGAGGCGCATGAGGAGCTTCATCAGCTTCCAGCCCGGCGAGACACGCGCGTGCGCGGGCTGCCACGAGACGCGCGGCATCGTGCCGCGCACCGGCCCGCCGCCGCTGGCCGCGTCGCTCCCGCCGCGCCCGCTCATCCCCCCGCCCTGGGGCGATCGCCCGGTGAGCTTCCTGCGCGACATTCAGCCGATTCTCGACAAGCATTGCGTGCAGTGTCACAGCGGATTGAAGCCTGCGGGCGGACTGGATTTCTGCGGCGGCCTGACCGACTGGTCTCGTGAGTCCGAGCAGTGGTGGGGCCTGGTGCCCGGCTATGGCTTCAATCGTGCCTTTGAGACCATCCTCGCGGCGAAGCTGGTCGCCACGGCCGAGCCCAATCTCCAGGATGCCAGCGTCACCCCGCCCTTGGCCTACGGCGCGCACGCGAGCAAACTCTACAAGTCGCTCGATAGCCCAGCCCAACGTCAGCGCGGCCGATTGACGGCTGACGAGCTGCTGCGGATGACGATGTGGATGGACGCCAACGCGCCATACCACGACCGTTTCGTCAACAAGCGGGCCAACGACAAGGCCTACGACATCGCTTCCGACAAGGAACTCGCCCGCCAAATCACCGCCGTGCACGAGCGCCGCTGCGCCGGCTGCCACAAAACCGCCGAAGTGAGCCGCCTGGACTGGATTGACCTGCGCCAGCCCGCGCGGGCACTCTTCCTGTGCGCGCCCCTGAGCAAGTCCGCCGATGGCACCCAGACCTGCAAAAGCCCCGTCTATAAGGATGTCACCGACCCGGACTACCAGACAGTCCGCGACCTTGTTGCTGCCGCGGTCAAGAAGGCTTGGGCCTCCCCTCGCCGCGATCTCAAGACGCTTGTGGACCAGAGCCTGGCGGCTGCTTCCCCCACGCACGCACCCTGATACCACTGCCGGGCCGTAGAGCATTGCTCTGCCCGATGCGGGTTCAGCGCAACCGGCGGAGCACCAGGTCAGGGCTTCATACCAAAGAGCACGCGCGTAATACGAGTGCGGCGCACGGCTTCGTAGCAAATCCAACTGCCCAGGAAGGTGCCGGCGAAGAGCGACGGGAACTTCACGGCGAATGGGACGTCCCAGCCAAGCCAGGCGTAGCCAAGGAGGATGGTGATGGTCTGGTGAACGATGTAGAAGGGATAGACGGCGGTGTTGGCGTAGCGCAGGGCGGGAGAGTCGCGGTTGAGCCTGGCGCGGCTCCACCCGAGGAGCGCGAGGATGACCGCCAGGCCGAAGTAGGAATCTACGAGGGTGAATATCACGAGTTGCGCCACGCTGGGCAGGCCACCCACCAGGGGACTGAGCCGAATGCCGTAGAAAAGGACCAGCAGGACAGCGGCGACATAAAGGAACTCGCGGCGGCGCCTCTCGATCAAATCAAGGAAGCGGGTACTACCGCAGATAGTGAACCCCCACAGGAAGATGAGCAGGGAACCGGTGAAATTGGCCCAGTCGGACGCGAGGTTGTGGGTGGTGGGCCAGTGCGGTCCGAGGAGCAGCGCCGCGATGATGCTGGGGATGTTCAGGAGGTAAATGACTCCCGGACGCTCGCATAGGCTGGCAAGGCGGTCCACCAGGGCCCGGTCGGACGCGGTGCGGAGCAGGGCGAAGATCGGCAGACACAGTAGCGAATACGTCAGGATATACGGCAGAAACCAGAGGTGATGCCAACTGAGGTTGCCTTTGGGATAGGGCACGAGTTTAAAGACGGTCCCCCAGAAGTCGAAGTACGAGGCGTAATGTTGGCCGGCGAGGACGCGCTCGACATACACCTGAGGAGGAACGATGACGAACATGCCGAAGGCCAGCGGGATCAGCAGCCGGCGCAGGCGTTCGCGGACGAACGCGCCATAGCCGCGGCTGCGAAGGTTAAACCAGACGCCGGCTCCCGAGATGAAGAACAACAATGGCAGGCGCCACCGGTTGAAGAACATCATGGGCCAGGTGAGCCAGTCGCTGATCACGAGGTTTTTGACCGACCACGGCCACGGCACGAAGTACATGCCCGTGTGGTAGCCTATCAGGATCACAAACGCGAAGACGCGGAGCCAGTCGAGACCGTACTCGCGCCGGCGCGGCACGGCACCGGGCTCTGCTGTGAGCGTTGTAGCGGCTGCCGGCATCGGCAAGGGCATCTTACCAACAGAACGGATAGAAATTTGCCGACACTGGGCAGGCGCAGGAGAAGTGGCTTTTCGTCTCGCTCATACTGGCCGCAGTCTGGCAAAGGGAGAAATGGGCGTCGAGTGGTAACTTCTGCCGCAGGAGCCCGCTGCCCGGGTCTTGCCGCGCCGGCAAAGCATTGAACAGGTTGGTGGCAGGATGCTTGCGCTACGGTCTTCCCGCTGCTTCCCACGTCCTGACAACTCATTAACCCTCTTGGAATAAAAGGCTTATGTGACATGTTTCATTTTGATTGGGGCATTGTGGCAGCCTGACTGAGGGAGATTTAAGCTTGGGCCAACAATGCTCGGGCCAACATTTCTCGGGCCGGTCACTTGACATGGGTCCGATCAAAATTATAGTTCGCTTACCCGACTTTAGGGGAAAGATGCACAATAATGCCTCATCCGAGAGCGGCGACGAGCCGCCGTCGCGCGGCCTGTCGAGATCTCTCAAGGAGTTCCGCCCGGCAGGGCGGGGTTTTTGGGCCAATGTGCCGGATTCGGACTGGAACAACTGGCACTGGCAACTCAAGCACCGCATTACCACCGTCGAACAGCTTCAGCGGCTAATGCCGACATTGACGCCTGAGGAAGCCGCCGGGACGGCGCTGGCCAATCACAAGCTGGCCCTGGCCATCACGCCTTACTTCTTCAACCTCATTGACCCGGCAGACGAGAACTGCCCGATTCGCTGGCAGGTCATTCCGAGGGTTGAGGAGACCCACGTGGCGCCGTGGGAGATGAGTGATCCGTGCGGCGAGGACTCGCATTCGCCGGTGCCGGGACTGGTGCACCGGTATCCCGACCGGGTGTTATTCCTGGTGACGGACCGGTGCGCGGCGTATTGCCGGTATTGCACGCGGTCGCGGCTGGTGAGCAACGCCAGCGGCTACGATTTCCACCCCGAGTTCGACCGGCAGATCGAGTATATCCGCAGCCATCCGGAGGTGCGCGACGTGCTGTTGAGCGGCGGCGACCCGCTGCTGTTCAGCGACGAGAAGCTGGAGCATCTGCTGGGCCGGCTGCGGGCGATCCCGCACGTGGAGTTTCTGCGCATCGGCACCCGGATACCGGTCTTCCTGCCGCAGCGCATCACACCGGAGCTGTGCGCGACGCTGAAGAAGTATCATCCGCTGTTCCTGAGCATCCACTCGAACCATCCGCGGGAGCTGACCACGGAGGTGCGGGAGGCGCTGGGCCGGTTGGCGGACTCAGGCATTCCGCTGGGCAACCAGTCGGTGCTGCTGCGCAAGGTGAACGACAACCCGGTCGTAATGAAGGCGCACGTGCAGAAGCTGCTGATGTGCCGGGTGAAACCCTATTACATCTACCAGTGCGACCTGATCGCCGGGTCGGCTCATTTGCGGACGAGCGTGCGCAAAGGGCTACAGATCGTGGAGAGCCTGCGCGGCTACACGACGGGTTATGCGGTGCCGCAATATGTGATTGACGCGCCCGGAGGCGGCGGCAAAGTGCCGGTCGCGCCGGAATACGTGCTGAGCCGCAACTCTGACCGCGTGGTGATACGGAACTACGAGGGCAAGGTTTTCGAGTATCCCGAGGCGAGCGACGGGACGCCCCTGGTGGCTGCGCCGCGGGAGATCGAAGAGCCGGAGCTGGTTTAGCGACGGGTTAGAAATTGGTAGTTGTCATTCGTGCCGGCTTGGTGTAGAATACATAACGTGTTGGTCGCGGTGTAGCAGGTGTCACATTTACAACAGGAACCACCAACAGAATTATGAGCAGAAACCACACATGGAAGTTCTTTCGTGCCGGCGGGTTCGATCAGGTCCGGCTGGACACCGGGGCCGATCTGATGGCCCTGGATCAACTGGACCAGAAGCTCTGGGTCGCGCTGGCCTGCCCCACTACCGGGCTGGAGTTCGACAAGGCCACCCTGGCGCTGATCGACACCGACAAAGACGGACGCATCCGCGCACCGGAGGTGATCGCTGCCACCAAATGGGCGGGGAGCTGCCTGAAGAATCCGGACGAACTGCTCAAGTCCTGCCCGGCCCTGCCGCTGGCCGCCTTTAATGACGCGACACCCGAAGGCAAGCAGTTGCTGGCTTCGGCGAAGCAGATTCTTGCTACGTTGAAGAAGACCGATGCCACCGCCGTCACTGTCGAGGATGCTTCCCTGGTCACCGAGAAGTTCGCGGAAACGGTCCTGAACGGCGACGGCATCATCATCCCTGAAACGGCCAATGACGACGCCACTAAACAGGTCGTCAACGATATTATTGCCTGCCTCGGCTCCGACGTCGATCGCAGCGGCAAGCCCGGCATCAGCCAGGCCAAGGTGGATCAGTTCTTCGCCGACGCCCAGGCCTTCTCTGATTGGCATCAGAAGGCTGAAGCCGACAAGGCGGTGCTGCCACTGGGCGATGCCACTGCTGACGCCGCGGCCTCTGTGAAAGCGGTCAAGCCAAAGGTGGATGACTATTTCACGCGCTGTCGGCTCGCGGCTTTCGACCCCCGCGCCAGCAACGCCCTTAACCGGGAGGAAAAGGATTACCTGGCCTTTGCGGCCAAGGATTTGACCATCACCAATGCGGAGATTGCCGGGTTCCCGCTAGCGCGTGTGGAGGCCGGACGGCCTCTGCCGCTGACGCAGAGTGTGAACCCGGCCTGGGCTGACGTGGTCGCCAAGTTCCAGAACGACGCGGTCAAGCCGCTGCTCGGCGACAAGAACGCTCTGACCGAGGCAGACTGGGGCCAACTGGTGGCGAAGCTCGGCCCCTATGAGGGTTGGTCGGCCGGCCTGACCGGCGGCTCGGTGGCGAAGCTTGGGCGGGATCGTGTCCGCCAGGTTCTGGCCAGCACAGCCAAAGATACCCTTACCAAGCTCATTGCCGAGGACAAGAGCCTGGAACCGCAGTTCGCTTCCATCGCCGCGGTGGAGAAGCTCGCCCGCTTTCACCGGGATCTCTATAAGCTGCTGAATAACTTCGTGAGCTTCCGGGATTTCTACGGGCGGAAGGAGAAAGCGATCTTCCAAGCCGGCACCCTCTACCTGGACCAGCGAAGCTGCGATCTCTGCCTGACCGTCGAGGATGGCGGCCGGCACGCGCTCCTGGCTGGGCTGGCGGGCACATATCTGGCTTACTGCGATTGTGTGCGCAAAGCCACCGGCGAGAAGCTGCAAATCGTGGCGGCCTTCACCAGCGGCGATTCCGACAACCTCATGGTCGGCCGCAACGGGATCTTCTATGACCGCAAAGGGCGCGACTGGGACGCCACGATCACGAAGATCATTGAGAACCCGATCAGCATCCCGCAGGCCTTCTGGGCGCCTTACAAGAAGGTGGTTCGCATGATCGAAGAACAGGTCGCCAAGCGTGCCGCGGCAGCCGACGCCGCCGCCACCCAAAAGCTTGAACTGGTTGCCACCACCGTTGTCAACGCTGATCCAACGAAGCCACCGCCACCACCCGCGCCCCAGACGCCGAAGACCAAAATGGACACTGGCACGCTCGCGGCCATTGGCTTGGTTCTGGGGACATTGCTCGCCGCGCTCGGGGGGATCTTCGGCGCGATTGCAAAGTTGCCAGCGTGGCAGGTGCCGCTCGCCGTCCTCGGCATCTTGCTGGCAATTTCACTTCCCTCGATGTTGCTGGCCTGGCTCAAGTTGCGCCGCCGCAACCTCGGCCCGATTCTCGATGCCAACGGCTGGGCGGTGAACGCCAAGGCGAAGATGAACGTGCCGTTTGGCGGCTCGCTCACGGGCGTGGCCGCGCTGCCGCCTGGTTCCCAGCGCGATCTGGTCGATCCGTTTGCCGAGCAGAAGAGTCCGTGGCCTAAGATCATCGTGTTTGCATTCGTGCTGGTCCTCGTTTATGTCGCGCTCAACGGTATGGGTTACATTTACGATTGGACCAACGGCCGCATCGGTGATCCGAAGCCGTCCAGAGTGGAGAAGGCTGCGCCTGCGGCACCCACCGAAACTCCGGCCAAGCCTGCTGAAGCCGCGAAATGATTAATAATTTGGGCCGCAGACGGGGTCTTGGGGCTCCGGCGGCGGTCCGCACTAGACAAAACAAACAACAACAGCCTGTACAAAATAACTAACACCATGCAAAGAATCCAAGTAAGTCGTCACCAGCCAAAGATCGGTCTGGCCGTTTCCACCGTTCTGCTTATCGGTTGCGGCATTGCCTGCGCGCAAGACCCGGCGGCGGCGGCAACCCTGACTCCCCCTCCGAACACCAATACCTGGATCACCACGGCAGCCGCCGGGCTCACGCTGACCCGCGGCAACAGCGAGAACTTCCTGGCGACGCTAAGCCTGGACGCCAAGCGGAAGTGGGATAAGGATGAAGTTTTCCTGGGCGTTTCCGGTGGTTATGGCGACAGCACGGTGAACAATGTGAACACGAAGAACACGGAGTTCGTGCAGGGGTTTGGTCAATACAACCGCCTCTTCAGCGACCGGTTCTACGGTGGCGTGCGGCTGGACGGACAATATGATGGCATTGCGGGGGTTGATTACCGCGCCAAGATCACTCCGATGGTTGGGTACTATCTGGTCAAGAACGAGAAGATGACGCTTTCGGCGGAGGCCGGTCCTTCGGCGGTTTTTGAACAGTTGCAGGGCGAGAGCGCAAGATCGTATATGGCCGTCCGGTTTGCGGAGAATTTTGAATACAAGCTGACGGCCACCACAAAACTCTGGGAGACCCTGGCGTACATTCCGGAGATTAGTGATTGGGCCAATAATTACCTGCTCAATTTGGAGGTGGGCATCGACACCGCAATCACCAAGCAGTTGAGCCTGCGAGTGGTGTTCCAGGACATGTACGCCAGCCAACCGGCTGCGGACAGGAAAAGCAACGACCTGCGCCTGCTGGCCGGCGTTGCCTACAAGTTCTGACATTTGCCGCGCCGGGTCTGACCTCTGGCGCTTTATGCCACGCGAACCAAGAGAACCCGAAGCTGCCCAGCTCAAGAAGATCATCGCCGGCCTTAAGCAGGCCTACCCTGATGCGCAATGCGAGTTGGACCACTCCAACCCGCTCGAACTGCTGGTGGCGACCATTCTCTCGGCGCAGTGCACCGACAAGCGCGTGAACCTGGTCACGGCGGATCTCTTTAAGAACTACCGCTCCGCCGCCGACTATGCCCGGGCTCCGCTGCCCGAACTGGAGCAGGCCATCAAATCGACCGGCTTCTTCCGCAACAAGGCCAAGAGCCTCAAGAACTGCTGCCAGGCGCTGGTGGAGCAGCACAGCGGCCAGGTGCCGCGAACGATGGAGGAGTTGACGCAACTGGGCGGCGTGGGCCGGAAGACGGCCAACGTCGTGCTGGGCAACGCGTTTGGCATCAACTGCGGCGTGGTCGTGGATACGCACGTCGCCCGGCTCTCGCAGCGGCTTGGCCTGACGGCGGAAACCGCGCCCGAGAAGATCGAGCAGGAACTGATGAATCTGCTGCCGCAGGAGCAGTGGACGATGTTCAGCCACTGGCTGATCTGGCATGGGCGGCGCCGGTGCACTGCGCGCAGCCCTGATTGCCCCGGCTGTGAGATCAGGACGCTCTGCCCGAGGCGCGGTGTGCCTGAAGCAAAGGCGGACTGACTTTGAACCTGATGGTCGCTCATCCGTGGTATCTACTGGCGTCGGGCGCGGGCGATTGCGCCTTCAACATGGCCCTGGACGAGGCTCTCTTGCAGGCCGCTCCGCGCCAGGGTCAGGCAGTGCTGCGCTTCTATGGTTGGACGGAACCGGCAGCCTCGTTCGGTTACTTTCAGAAATACGCGGAGATCGAGCGACTGACACAACTGCGCCCGCTGGTGCGGCGGCCCACCGGGGGCGGCCTGGTGCCGCACGATGCGGACTGGACCTACAGCCTCGCGTTCCCGCCGACGGACGATTGGTATGGTCTGAGCGCCACAGACAGCTACCGGCGGGTGCATGAATGGATTCGGGACGCGTTCGCCCTGCTCAGCCTGGCCACCGAGCTTGCGCCCACGTGCAGCAAGACTCTTCCCGGCCAATGCTTCCAGGGCCATGAGAGGTTTGACCTGCTCTGGCGCGGCCGAAAGATTGCCGGCGCCGCCCAGCGCCGGACGCGAGACGGGCTGCTGATCCAGGGATCGATCCAGCCGCCGGGGCTTGCCCCGGTCAGAGCGGACTGGGAGAAGGCGATGCGCGAGGCGGCTCGCGCCGGGCAGGGCGCGGAGTGGGTGGCATTCGAGCCGGATGCCGCGCTGGCCGAACGAGCGGAGGCGCTTGTCCGCCAGAAATACTCCCAGGCCAGCTATAATCGGAAGCGGTAACCCCAACCCTCGTAGCACCCGACGTCAGTAGGGTCTAACCTTCCCCTGAATCAGTCACTGGTACAGTTACAGAGGTGAATGGTTACAGGGGTTACAGGGACGAGCAGCGCCACCGGCTTTTGTAACGATGTAACTCATGTACCTTATTTAACCTGTTTTGTTCGATGTTTCGGGGCGCGCCTCCAGCCACTGGCGGAGGTCGGCTTGGGCCTGTTCCGCAGCGGTCGGCAGCAGGTCCAGCAGCGGGGCCAGCCCGGCTTCAGCGCCGGCCTTCGTCTGGTCCTCGATTTCCTGAAGCTGCGACCCGAACCGGACCAGCCCTAAGGACAGGCTGTTGCACCGGAAATCTTCGCGCGAGCGCGAGATTGGGATGAGACGCAGTGTAAAGCACCACCCGGGCCACGGCGGAATCGAGGTTCCCACTCCCGCGCCAGCCTGGTGTCGGTGATGTAGTCATAAGACTTAATGCAGCCAATGGTTACACCATAGGAAGAAATGACTCCACAGCCCAGCCACCCAATTGTCCCGCTCCAAGGCGGCGACAAGCTCGGATTATTACGTGCCAGCGCGGGTTTGCGTGAGGTCTTCCCATTGCTTTCTGCTGCTCAATCCGGAGCTTTACTTGGCTTCCCGCTTTTGCTTTGGAACAAAGACATGGCAATGTAGGATTGACAATGGCAGGAGGAGAGCGATGTAGCGTCCTGTAACAGGACAAAGAGTGGGCTCCTGCCATACTTCTATGGTACCATGGCAGGTATAGGTTGGTACCATGGTACCCCCATAGCACCCCCAGAGCGACAAGGGACGTTCTGGACAGTTGGAATTGGCTCGCGCTCGAGCGCATTCTGTTGAGGCTATTTAGATTGACTGTGAAGTGTGGAACGAAAGCCAGGGACAGGAGAACAAGGGGACGGGCGCTCGCGCGCGAGTCGGTTTCTGAAAACGAGATCGGAACCCATCCCCCTCGCATGAGTCTCAAGAGCTTGATGCAGCCTTGGTGGCCCACTACCGGCTCGCGAATGACATTGACCGCACCTGAAGAAATGGGCCATATAGCGCGATGAACATGCAGACTCACTACCCCTCATTTTTCCACAGACTGCCGAAGGGCATTTACCTTTGGGTCATCATGATCGGGCTGCTGGGGGCGACAGCCGGTGCCTATGCGGGAGAAGCCCCCTATTATCGCGACCTGTTTTCCGATACGTGGGCGGGGCATGACGCCTTGGGCCGCAACCTGCCCCCTTACTCGGTGGTGGGACCGGTCAAGAAGGACCACCGCCGCGTAGTAGGCGTTTTCTATATCACGTGGCACAGCGACTCAGCCCACAAAGGCACCGGCGGATACAACGGGGATGTCAGCCGCATCCTGGCGGCCGATCCGAAGGCGCGGATGGATGCCAAACACCCGCTCTGGACCGAAGGCATGTACCATTGGGGTGAGCCGGAGTCCGGCTACTTCCTGAGCCGGGACGAGTATGTCATTCGCAAGGACATGTCGATGCTCGCAGATGCGGGGGTGGATGTCCTGGTGATGGATGTCACCAACGCAGTGCGCTACTGGGACGAGTGGGAGACCATCTTTTCGGTGATGGAGAAGATGAAAGCCGAGGGCAACCAGGTGCCGCAGTTCTGCTTCTGGGCGTTCAACGGCCCGGTGATCACCGTGGTGCAGGACTTGTATGAAAGGTATTACCGGGCCGGGAAGTTCAAAGACCTCTGGTTCATTTGGGATGGCAAGCCGTTGCTGCTCTACAACGGCACGCCCAGCTCGGACGCCAACGGCGCGGGCGTGCAAAACCCGAATCCGCACTACGACTCCGCCGCCGTCACCAACGCCACGAACCCGCATTATGGCGACCCGGAATTCACCACGCAGTTCTACAAGGATTACACCAAAGAGGTGAAGAGCTTCTTCACGCAGCGCACGATGTGGTGGGGATACTGGGAATGGGCGGGGAAGCGCTTTGTGGGGACGGAAGACAACTGGAGCTTCGGCCTGGACATGGGCGATAAGCGGGTCGCGAAGATGACCCCGGATGAACTGATCTCCAAGCACAATGGCCAGAAGGAAGAGTCGGCGGTCACACCCGGACAGCATCCCTCGAGCCTGACCGGCAAGTCCTGGACCCGGGAAACCGGCGAGCCGCCCTTGAACCAGTACGACCTGCCGGAACCGACTTACGTGCCGTGGCTGGGCAAGAAGGTTGAGCATCCCGAGGGCTACGGCATCTATTTCCAGCAGCGCTGGGATGAGGCGCTCCAGGGCGACCCGCAGTTCCTCTACATCAACGACTGGAACGAGTGGGGCGCAGGCAAGTACCAGCCGGAGGGCGGCGGCACCACCAAGTTCATGCGTCGGGACAACCCCTACTTCTTTGTGGACCAATACAACTCTGAGTTCAACCGCTGCCTGCAACCGATGAAGGACGGCTACACCGACAACTACTACATGCAGATGGCGGAGAATGTCCGCCGCTATAAGGGCGTTCGACCGATACCGGAAGTCATCGGCCTGCACCCGATAAAGATAGATGCTAGTTTCTCGGATTGGGCGGGCGTCGAGGTCGAATACCGCGATACCGTGGGGGATACCTTCCACCGCAATTACGACGGCTACGGCGGCCTGCATTACACGAACAACACGGGCCGCAACGATATCATCACCAGCAAGGTCGCCGTTGACCGCGACACGGTGTACTTCTACGTGGAGACGCAGGACCTGCTGACCCCGCATACCGGCACCAATTGGACGCTCCTGTTGATTGATTCCGACCAGAACCCAAACACCGGCTGGTATGGCTATGACTACCTCATCAACCAGCGGGTGATAGACGACAAGACGACGATGATCGAGCGTTATGCGACCAATGCCACCGGCGGTGCGTGGGTCGAGGCGGCGCGGCTGAAGTATCGTTACTCAGGCAAGGGGCTGGAACTGGCGGTGCCGCGCAAGCTGCTGGGTTTGAAGGGAGACGCGTTCAGCTTCGATTTCCATTGGTGCGACAATCCTACCGACCTGAAAGACCCCATCTCCCTCTGCACGAGCGGGGACAGCGCGCCCAATCGTCGGTTCAACTACCGTTGTATTTGGAAGAAGACGGGGGCAGCGCTCAAGCCCTCCACATAATCTTGAGAATCAACGGACAACGGGCCGACCTGCGGCGAGGCGTAGTGCTGGTCGTCCTGGCCACGATGCTGGCATTCCCGGTGGCGATCAGCGCGGCCATCGCGTTTTATCCCGGACACGATGAGGCCGCCCACGGCTATCGTTTCTGGAAGGACTTCCTGAGCGCTTTGGGCGAGACGCGCACGCCGGCTGGGCACGACAATTTCCGCGCCTGCCTTATCTTCAATATTGCCCTTGGATTCGCCATGCTGGCGGTGATCCCGTACTGGCATATCCGTTCGGACTGCCTGCGCGGGCCGAGGTTCCTCCGGTGGCTGACGTTTTTGTGCTGCACCGGCTTCTCGCTCGGTGTGGTCGGGGTGGCTACCTCACCTTACAATCTTCGGCCACAACTGCATAACACGTGCGTCTATACGGCC
>Ga0194060_10001991_pt1 | contig 14610 bp, 12 predicted proteins | sample SepL225m_MetaG_FD_163427 | JGI IMG/M metagenome (GOLD analysis project Ga0194060, IMG submission 163427) | Anoxic zone freshwater microbial communities from boreal shield lake in IISD Experimental Lakes Area, Ontario, Canada - Sep2016-L222-5m | ecosystem: Environmental > Aquatic > Freshwater >... | reverse complement strand
AAATATCGTAGCGGTTTTCATCGTAGCGCCCCGCATATTGAGATTTCAGTGCATTTTCTGATGCTTTTGAACGGAAGGGATGAAAATAATCAGCCACCAGAATGAATTTTTTGCTCAATGGTATTCTTGCACCTGCTCCCAATGCAAAAATTCCATTTTGATCTTTAGCCACCACATAATTAGTATGTACATAAGTAGGTGTTAACTGCAAACTTATATTTCCAAATCTTTTTGCCACCATCACCTGTACCATTTGGCTGAGGCGGTCAGAAAAATCAACATATCTGTTTTCACTTACTAATACACTGTTCAGTTTGTCTTCAGGCATGGTAGATACCACCATATTGGCAAAAACCGTAAGCGATAAAGGATGTTTGGAATCATTATCCAGCTGCTTTAAAAACTGATACTTTATCCCGGTCTCAACCAGCTGCGTTATATTACCTGCACCCTTAGTTCTTGCCACCAGTACATTCAGTTTATCTGTAAGCCCTGCCTGAAAAGCAATCTTAACATCAAAGCGACCTCCATCTAATCCAAAAAAATGTTTAATGCCGCCATTAGCTCCGGCTGCATCGCCAAAATTATGCACCACTTTAAATTCTAATAAACCTTTGTGTAATACTTCAACAGTATTGGAATTAATTAGTTTCTGAGAATAAAAAACTGGTGTGGATGTTTTTGCGGCAGGAGTTTTTTCATCCATTGAACTCATCAGTTTTGCAACAGCACTATCCGTTTGTGCAGCCGCAGCGGCAGTTATGAACAATGAAATAAATAAGGAAGATAATTTTTGCATACAGTATATTTTGTTTAAATACCAAACGAAGCAAAATAGGCGAAGGTTGCCCTGCAAGTGACGGAATAAATTTATAAATTACAGTTTAATGCAGGCTCCGGCTGCAAGTGCAATGAAAAGAAAATTTGTAAAAGATATATCAGCCAGCTCACTGCAGGTAATCATTAACCAGTTATGCGGGCTGGTTATTTTTTATATCCTTTCTGCCTGGTTAAATAAAAAAGATTTCGGAGAAATTAACTGGTCACTAGCTGTTTTACTTACCCTTTTCAATATGCTCTCATTTGGTATTGACCAGATGGCTGTTAAAAAAATAGCAGCAGGTAAAGATATCAGCAGCACCTTATCTGTATATATCATCCATGTATTGTTTTCCGGTACTTTGGTATATGCATTACTCATACTAAGCACATTTATCTTCAGTGATTTTTTTGGCTCAAATGATTTGTTATTACTGATTGGAATTGGTAAACTAATGATCTTTTTTTCCACGCCGTTTAAGCAGCTTGCTATTGGCTTGGAAAAATTCAGGCCACTGGTTGTAATGTCGGTTTGTTCCAATGTATTGCGCAGTGGGAGTTTTATATTCTTTGCGCTTTTCAATCATTACAGCATCCAAATCATTATCATTACATTTATTGCAGGAGATCTTGCAGAATTATTAGTTTGTATATGGATTACTAAATTTCAATTAAAACTGCCGTTTACTTTTCAATGGAACAGGCAGCAGTATCTTTCCCTGCTTAAAGAATCTTTGCCTCAGCTGGGGGTTACTATTTTTACAGCTGCCATGGCAAGGCTAGACTGGATTTGTTTAGGTATACTGGCTTCTAATATCATTGTGGCCAACTATAGTTTTGCCTATAAGGTTTTTGAAGTGGCCACAGTTCCGCTGCTGGTTATTGCCCCTTTGCTCATTCCCCGTTTTACCAGAATATTTAAAGAAGAAGCTATTGAAGCAGCCGGAGATAAAATAAATAACCTGCTTTTATTACTGAAACTGGAAATTATTATCGCCGGAATAATCGCTCTTTCCCTGAATATTTTATGGGAGCCGGTCATTGACTTTATTACAGATGGAAAATACGGTTCTGTAAATAAGTATACCATCCTTATTCTTTCAGTTTGTATGCCTTTTTTATATTTCAATAACTTTTTGTGGACCATCAGTTTTGCCAAAGGCCGGTTGAAATCAATTTTTAATATTTTTCTCATTTGTTTTATAATAAATCTAATTGCCACTGTTGCATTAATTCCATTCCTGAATGCTGAGGGTGCAGCAGCAGCTTATCTGCTGGCAATTATTGTACAATCCCTATTGTTTTTTAAACTTTGCAGGTTTAGTATATACAGTAAAGTGGTTACAGCTATGCTGTTATCTGTTGCACTTGCAGCAGGTTCGGGAATACTGGCCAGCTACCTCTTCAATAATCCCTTATTAATACTGGCAGCGGCTATTATGTTTTATTGCTCCGGCCTGATAGTAACACGGCAAATTTCAGCAGTACAGCTACGGCAAATTAAACAGCTTTTCAATAGCTAAGGGGCAACCCAAAATCATTATCTCCCGATTATTACTCTGCAGTTTACTGTATTGATCCTTAACGCAAAACAAACAAAAGGGTGAGCATAAAAAAAGCTTCTGCATGGGTATTGGGCAGGCTTGGGACTATCGACTTTACTTTACTGGTTTTTCTTTTACTTTTTATTAATGTAAAACTGGTAATAAAAGTTGCAGCCCTTTTGCTGATATTTATTTTGCGCCCCAATTTTAAAACCGGTATAAAAATAAAAAATCCCCGGTTACCTGTTTTTTATATTCTTGTAATTGCCATAGCAATAGTCAACTACTTTTTAATGAGGCAATTTAACAGCCTGCAGTATACTGTTGCATTACTAACAGGCATTGCTTTTTGGTTACTGTGTTTACTGGCTGTTCACCAGGTTAAACTGGCGGTAGAAAAAAATAGTACCGAAATTATTCACAACACCCTATTAATATTTTTTTTACTGAATGTTGCTGTATCCTTATTGGTGTATGCCGGAATTATTATAGAAACCGAAAGTATTAATCCTTTCAGGTATCAGGGTAATTTTCAAAAGTATTTTATTGGCACGGGAGATTATATTAAAGGCATTTCCTTTGATACTTCCACCACCAATGCAGTACTAAATAGTTTTGGGGTAATTTATTTTTTATCGAGAAACAAATTCAGATTAACGCTGCTTTGTATGGCAACACTAATGCTGACCGGAAGTAATATAACCAATTTACTGCTGGTGCTTACCCTGCTGTTTATCTTTATTTTTCAATCCGGTAAAAACCAAAAAAGTATCATTATTATCTGTCTTTTATTTCTGGTAGTGTTTTTAGTTAAAGTTTCTCCGCAAAACAGCACCTATATCGGTAAGGCATATGAAAATATTTTACATCAGCCATCTGTTGCACAACAAAATTCAGAAAAATTGCTACCTGTAAAAGAAAGGGCCGACAGTATTTTAAGTGAAGAAGAAAAAAAAGAAAAGGTTGCTGCGCTTTATATCGACAGCATGTATATGGCAATGGTTAATAAAAAACAAGCTGCTGATACCAATAAAAAAACTGCTGCTGCTGTTGTTCTCAAAGAAAAACCGGAGATACCCAAACCTAATATACATACTCCGCCATTTCAACATAAAAACGACACTACTGTTTTTCAGCAGGAATTAATTGCTTTTATAAAAAAAGACAGCAGTATACTGCCTGCCGAATCAATTGCAAATCAATCAGCCTTACCCGGAAAAGCACTGGCAGCTATACAAACCATTGATTTTTTTAAAGCACATCCTTTGAAATTAATCAGCGGTACGGGCATCGGAAATTTTTCTTCAAAACTTGCTTTTAAAACCACAGCATTAAAGATTGCAGGCGGTTATCCGGCAAGATTTACTTATGTGAATCCTGATTTTGAAAAAAATCATTTAGCCCTGTACCTCAATTATTTTACGCAACAGGCCGGCAAGCATTCTTTAATTAATACCCCTAACTCTACCTACGATCAGCTATTAAGTGAGTACGGACTGCTGGGATTATCTGCCTTTATATTCTTTTATGCCGGTTTTTTTATAAAAGGTTTAAAGCGCCACAGCTACGGATTCCCTCTTTTAATATTTACGGCAGGATTATTTTTTATGGAATACTGGTTCGAACAACTTTCTGTAATTGTAATTTTTGAACTGTTGATGTTTGTTAACCTTAAAGAGAATTTCACGCAGTCGTAAATGAAAACAGCGCCGCAAATAACAGTATTAATGCCTGCATATAATGCAGCAAAATATATTGCGCCTGCAATTGACTCTGTATTGAAACAAAGTTTTAGCAATTTCGAATTGCTGATTATTAATGACGGATCCACAGATGATACAGAAGATATCATCCATTCTTTTTCAGATGATAGAATTAAATTGATCAATCAGCCGCATCAGGGAATTGCAGCTGCATTAAACCTGGGTTTGCTAAATGCCGCAGCTGTTTTAATTGCCCGTTTTGATGCAGATGATATTTGTTACCCGCAACGCCTGCAGCGGCAATTTGACTTTTTACAATTGCATACGGAATATGTACTGGTTGGGTCGGATGTGGATTATGCCGATCATAACGGGGAGTACCTATATCATTACAGCAATACCGGACATACACATGAAGAAATTGAAGAAAGAATCAATGCTTTTTGTCCTTTCATTCATTCTGCTGTGATGTACAAAAAGAATATCGCGCTGGAAGCAGGCGGCTATGATGCAAAAGCACATACGTTTGAAGACTACCGCCTATGGACAAAACTGATCTCTAAAGGAAAAGTGTGTAATCTTTCAGAACCACTTATAATGGTACGACTCAATCCTGAATCAGTTACTGTTGATGAAAAATTAAGAGGCAAAAGATTTGCTGCACTTAAAAAGGAAATGCTTTTTGAATCACTTGAAATAAGTACCGAACAGGAAAATGAGTTGAGGGGAATTTTGCGAAGTCAGGATTTTTTTGATTTTAAAAAATACAGTTACAATATACTGCTGGCAAAAAAATATTTATGGAATAATTACCAGCCCGCCAAAGCAAGGGAAAATGTGAAAAAGGCATTATCGTTTAAGCCTTTACAATTTACCGGTTACGGATTACTGGCACTTTCTTATTTGCCAAGACCTCTCATCAATAAATTTTACATCAAATTCAAAAATCTATAAGCAGAATAATAGCTGTACATGAGCAAGAGTATAAAAAATATCGTAAAATATTATTACCGCAGGTGGTACCAGAAATGGCATTACGACAACTTTAAAGCGAATATACTTGCCGGACAGCAACTTGCAGCATTAAACAGCACTAAAACAAATATCCAGCAGCTGGATGAAGTGGCTTATCAGGTTTTTTCGCAACGGGGCGAAGATGGAGTACTGCAATACATCATCAACAAAATAGGTATTCCCAATACAATTTTTATTGAATTTGGTGTGGAAGATTATACCGAATCTAATACTCGCTTGCTATTATTCAATAACTGGAGCGGAATGGTAATTGACAGCAGTGAACGGAACATTCGCTTTATTAAAACTGATTTCATTTACTGGAAATATGATATTACAGCATATGAAAGTTTTATTACTGCAGAAAACATCAATACACTCATCAGTAATTATACCGGTTGTACAGATATTGGTGTGCTGAGTGTTGATATAGATGGTAACGACTATTGGGTATGGGAAGCCATAACTGCAGTAAATCCAAGAATAATAATCTGTGAATATAATTCTGCTTTGGGAAACAGTTTGCCGCTTAGTATTCCTTATCAACATAATTTTTCAAAATCAAAAGCGCATTACTCCAACCTGTATTACGGCAGTTCATTAGCAGCACTTTGTTTGTTAGCAGAAAAAAAGGGCTACGATTTTATCGGCACCACAGCAGCAGGGGTAAATGCATTTTTTGTAAGAAAAGATTGTTCGGCGCCATTTATCAAACACACGGCTTTGTCGGGCTTTCATGAATCTGCCAACCGGGATTCTAAAAATAAAAATGGCACGCTTAGTTTTTTACCACATTATAAAAGATTACAGGAAATAATAGATATGCCTTTAGTGAATGTGCAAACAAAGGAATTTAAATCTGTAAAAGAGTGGTATCATTTATGACAGAAAAGCCATCCATAAAATTATTTATAGATGCTCATGTTTTCGACAATGAGCATCAGGGTAGCCGTACGTTTATTAAAGAACTCTACAATCATTTGGCCTGTAGAAAAGATATTGAATTTTATTTTGGTGCTTTTAATGTAGAAATCCTGAAACAGAATTTTCCACGGCTTGAAAATATCCACTTCATAAAATACCGCTTCAGAAAAAGTATTCTCCGCTTATTGTTTGATATCCCTTCTATCATTAAACAGTACGGTATAGGTTATGCCCATTTTCAGTATATAGTGCCACTACAAAAGAACTGTTGCTTTATTGTAACCACTCATGATGTGCTGTTTAATGATTTTCCAAAAAACTTTTCTTTTTGGTACCGGTTCAATAAAAATTTGCTGTATAAAAATGCAGCTGAAAAAGCTGATATCCTCACTACAGTTTCTGAATACTCCAAAGCAACACTTCAAAAATATTTTAAACTGAAAGCTGAACGGATAAATGTACTTCCCAACGGTATCAGTGATGGATATTTTTCTGCTTATCAAAAATCAGAAGCCATCAACTATATCAACAACAAATTTGACTGTAATAAATATCTGCTCTATGTAAGTCGCATAGAACCCAGAAAAAATCATGCAGGTTTGCTTCAAGTTTACCTCGATCTTAAATTGTATAAAGAAGAGTATCATTTGGTTTTTATAGGACATGAAAGTATTTCCTGCACAAAACTTAACCGCTTATTGCACAGCCTACCCAGTAATGTACGCAGGTTTATACTGTTTTTTGATGATGTAAGCGAAGATGATCTTATTGAATTTTACAAAGCATCTGCTGTATTTGTATATCCCTCCAAAGCCGAAGGTTTTGGCTTTCCGCCATTAGAAGCCGCCGCTCTTAAAGTGCCTGTGCTGTGCGCTAACAATACTGCATTAAACGACTATAGTTTTTTTGATCAGAATCATATCGATATCAGTAATCAGAAATTGTTTAAAGAAAGACTGTCAAATTTAATTGAAAGCCCTTCTGTTAAAAGCCTTGAAATCATCGCCCAAAATATCAGACAAAAATACAATTGGCAAAAAACAGCAGATACATTTTATAATCTCTTAAAACAACACAGCCTCCATGATCAACTTTAAATTTTTGCATGATAATAAAGATAAGCTGCGTACAGATTATCTGCTGGCTAAACCTTTCCCGTATCTGGTAATTGATAATTTTTGCGATGCTTCAAAATTGGAAGAAATGTACAACAGTATTCCCCGGCTCACCAATAAAAGCAGGGATTATATTTTTGCACATAATAAGTTTGAAAAAGCTAATTATAAAGAACTGGGTCCGCTGTTTATGGAATATTATACCGACCTGATTTCGGATGAGATGACCGATTTTTTGAGTTTCATCACTAACGAAGAAGTATTTGTTGATCCGGCAAATCACGGAGGGGGTTTACATCAGGGGCAAAAAAATAGTTTTTTGGATATGCACCTTGATTTTAATTATCACCCTCTGCGTACCAACTGGTACAGAAATATGAATTTGTTATTCTATCTGAATAAAGACTGGCGCCCCGATTACCGAGGCCACCTTAAACTGATTGACCTGCGTAGTGGTAATAAAAAAGAACTGGCCGTGCCATTTAACCGGATGATCATTCAGCAAACCAGGGCATATACTTTACATGGATACGATATGACGAATTTTCCGGAAGGCCAATACCGTACTTCTATTGCTACGTATGCATACACTGTTCATCAGCATCATGTGGAAAAACCAAGAACGACTGATTGGGTAGTTAAAGATGCAGGAACAGTAAAAAAATTCATTGCATCCATTTATGGCCCGGCAGTAAAAATAAAAAATAGCCTTTTAGGAAGTGCTACCGCTAAAAATCAATAATTACCTAACCGTTAATTAAAGCATATGAAAATTGGCATCATTGGTACCAGAGGAATTCCAAATGAATATGGCGGATTTGAACAGTTGGCAGAAAAACTGTCGGTTGGATTATACAAAGACGGGCACGAAGTGATCGTATACAATTCCCACAAACATTCTTACCAGCAAAATAAATTTTTCGGAGTGGATATTGTGCATTGTTATGATGCAGAATATTTACTGGGTACTGCCGGACAGTTTATATATGATTTTAACTGTATTATGGATGCCCGTAAACGAAATTTTGATGTGTTACTTTTTCTGGGATATACCAGCAGCTCGGTATGGGGGATGCTGTATCCTAAAAACACTGTGATCATTTCTAATATGGATGGACTGGAATGGAAAAGAAAAAAATATTCAAAGCCGGTAAGGTTCTTTTTAAAATATGCAGAAAGACTGGCAGTAAAATTCAGCCAGTATTTTATTGCAGATTCAATTGCCATGCATTCTTATCTCAAAAATAAATACAATATACATTGTGAATATATTGCTTATGGTGCCGAAATTTTTACTGAGGAAAAAGAAGAGTTGTTAGCGCAATACAATCTATACCCGAAAGATTATTTTATGCTGATGGCCCGAATGGAACCCGAAAACAATATCGAAATGATACTGGACGGATTCCATGAGTCTGGATCAAATAAAAAATTTATAGTAGTGGGAAATACCAACAATAAGTTTGGCAAAAAAATGCTGAAAAAATTTGGCTCCGATAGCCGTATTGTTTTTGCAGGTGCTATTTACGATAATAAAGTAACCCATACGTTAAAGTATAACTGTCCGCTCTATTTTCACGGGCATACAGTGGGAGGCACTAATCCTTCGTTAATTGAAGCAATGGCCAGTCAGGTATTAATAGCTGCTCATGATAATCTTTTTAACAGAGCAGTGCTGGATGAAAACGGCTACTATTTTAATTCTGCCAGCGACGTTAAGCAACTTGTGGAAAAAGTTAGTCCTGCCATAAAAGAAGAAACAATGACTTACAATAATTACGAAAAAATAAAGACTGCTTATAACTGGCCGGGAATTATTGCGCAATATGAAAAATTTATTACGGAGTGCTACAATAAATCAGTGTAATGAACAGAGTTTTTAACATACCTGATACTACCACCAATAAAATCAGCTATTATCATCTGGCCTGCTTTCTAATACTGCTGCCTTTTGATTTTTTTTACAGCCAGCTGGTTTTGGTAAGTTTTGCCCTGCACAGCCTTATGCATTGTACTAAAGAAAGGTTGAAAGAATTATTCAGTTTACCAGTACTATTGCCTGTGGCAATTTATTTTATAAGCGTTTTAACCATCAGCTACAGCATTGATAAACCGGAAGGCTTTAGTATTGCAGGCAGGCAAACTGCTATTTTTTTTATGCCGGTACTTTTTGCGCTGAACGGATTACCCTTACAGCAATATAAAAAAAAGCTCCTTACTGTTTTTGCCCTCACCTGCACAGGGGTTATTATTTATTTATATGCAGATGCAGTTCATACCATTTTGTATTTTCACATGCCCTTCAGTAGCCTGATGAGCACGGCCTTTATAAATCACAATTTTTCTTTGCCTGTTGAATTACATGCTACTTATCTTTCACTTTATGCGGCATTTTCAATTTGCATCTGGATCTATTATTTCCTTAAGCAAAAGGTTCTACTATACAGACTCTTGTATGCATTGGCAATATTCATACTTACTGCAGGGCTTATTCAGCTTAGTTCCAGGGCAGTGGTAATTGCGTTTATAACAATAATAACAATTGCAGTACCTGTGTTTTTACTTCGGGGTAAAGTAAGAATCCTTTTTGTAGTAATGGCTTTACTCATAATATCCTGCAGCTTTTACTTTATCAGTAACATTGATGCTTTTAAAACACGATATATTAGTGAATTGAACAATGATCTTACCAAAGCAGCGATCAGCGATGAAATATTGGAGCCACGGATCACCCGCTGGCATTTGGCAGCAGCCTTAATAAAAAAATCGCCTTTTGCGGGATATGGCACCGGCTCCGAAAAAAAATTACTTAAAGAGCAGTATTTCAATAATAAACTCTATATCTCGTATTTGAATGAATTTAATGTGCACAGTGAGTACCTCAGCTTTATGCTGCGAACTGGTATTGCCGGCTTGTTACTATATCTGGTGGTGCTGGGATATGGTTTTGTACAATCAGTGCGTAAAAAAGATTTTCTTTTCTTTTCTTTTTTATTGCTGGTGGCAATGGTATCTGTGTCGGAGAATATTTTAGATGTCAATAAAGGTGTATTCTTTTATAGCTTTTTCCTTTCCTTCTTTTTAATGATCGGTAAAAAGGAATTATTAAATAAAGGCAACTCTGATATCAAATAATCCGTTTTAATAAAGTAAAAGTACTCATTGTAATGAATCGTTTATCTGTTGTGATAATAACTTTTAATGAAGTCTCAAATATTGGACGCTGCATAGATTCAGTAAAAGCTGTTGCAGATGAGGTTATTGTGCTGGACTCGTATTCAACTGATGATACCGTAAAAATTGCTACAGATAAAGGGGCATTGGTATACCAGCAAAAATTTAATGGTTATATACTGCAAAAAAACAATGCCATTCAGTTGAGTTCACATAATCTGGTATTAAGTCTGGATGCCGATGAAGCGCTAAGCGAAGAACTGGCTGCATCAATTGCCATTGCAAAAGCTGCTGATAAGGCTGCAGCCTACAGTATGAACAGGTGCAATATTTATTGTGGTCACCCAATCCGCCATGGGCTTTGGTACCCCGACAGAAAATTACGTTTATTTGATAAACGCAATGGCTACTGTGGTGGATTAAATCCGCATGATAAAATTATTCTGACTCAACCGGTTTCTACTGTTCAGCTAAAGGGCGACCTGTTGCATTATACCTACAATAATTTTAAAGAATATCAGGAAAGAAATGAGGAAGTAAGCACAGTAGCGGCTACATCATTATTCAACAGCAGAGTAAAAGTACACTGGAGTAAAATTTTCTTAAGTCCTGTCTGGGCATTTTTAAATGGATATTTTTTACGACTGGGTTTTTTGGATGGCTGGTATGGTATGGTTATAGCCTGTCAAACCACCAGTCAGAGTTTTAAAAAATATTATAAGCTGAGGCAATTGCAAAAGAAAAGCTTTCAAAAAATGAATTTGCAAACTATTGAACTTAAAACAACTGCTTGATTACTTTACAATCAGACATATTAAAAACACTGGCATATTTTGATATTTTTCATTACCCTTTAAAGAATGAAGAGGTCAGGAATTTCTTGAGCCGGGAAGTTAGTCAGCAGCTGATTGACGAACAATTGACTGCGATGACCGAAGCTGATATTATTTATAAGATAGATGAATTTTATGCCTTGCATAACGATCTTTTTATGGTGGTGAGAAGGCGTAACGGTAACAAAAATGCACTAGCAGCAATGCAAAATGCCGTAAAAGCCACAAAGATACTTTCTGCATTTCCTTTTGTGGAAGGCCTTGCCCTTTCAGGATCTCTATCTAAAAACTATGCAGATGAAAATACGGATATTGATTTTTTCATTATCACCAGATCCAATCGCTTGTGGATTGCCCGCACACTCATGCATATTTTTTACCGATTTGCAAAACTGGCAGGTAAGCGAGACTGGTTTTGCATGAATTATTATATTGATGAAACGGCATTAGAAATTGAAGAGAAAAATATTTATACGGCTATTGAAATTGTTACATTAATTCCAATGCAGGGTGCCGGAACTGTACAGGCATTTATGAATGAGAATAACTGGACTAAAAATTATTTGCCTGCCTATAGGACTCCCAAATTGAATGCTGTTATTACCAATAAAGGATTAATCCGAAAGTTATTGGAGGTTTTACTTGGTGGCAAAGTTGGTAATGCCATTGATAACTGGCTGCTGCAGACCACTCAAAAGAGATGGATAAAAAAAGAAGAGCAAAAAAATATAAATGCTAAAGGTATTTGTATGGGTATGATTGCCGGCAAACACTTCGCAAAGCCTGATCCTGAAAATTTTCAGGATAAAATTTTAGCACAATACCGTGAGAAAACAAACCAATTTGCTGTTGACTATACTAATGCACAGGCATTAGCCGGCCAGGTCTTTCTTCTTTAATGAAATAATGTAATAGTCGCCAATATATTTCCATGGCCATTTTGAATGCAGCTTGTCTTCTTTAGATTTTAAAAAAGTATACAATTTCGGATGTTTTTCTGCAAACTGCTCCATATATGAGGGTGGCACAATGGTACATAGTCCCTCAATTTTTTTTATACTGAAATTGGAAGGGATATTTTTTTCTATATATCCGGGATTATAATACCAGCAGGCAAAATATTCCCCTTCAAGATGTGCTTTAACGCCTTTACTGCTAAATAATCTGCGAAATGCAGTTTTAAATTGTCCTTTAAATAATAGTAAGAACTCCCATAAACAAAACTTGGGTAACAAAACCAGAGTTACCATTCCTCCCGGTTTTAAAACAGAATCAAAACTTTTTAAAACACTGTCCAGCTTACCTGTACAATTCAATCCGGCAAAATTAGAAAAGATATAATCAAATTGTTTAGGCTGCTGCATCTGATCGAGTGCTGTAAAAGAAATTAACTCAGTGGTAATTTTTTCATCCAACTGCTTTGCAGCTGTTTTTTGTTTTAATTGATCTTGCATGCCGGCTGAAATATCAGTAGCATGAACCGTATGCCCCTGCCTGGCAAACCATATGGCATCTTCTCCGGTACCGCTGTTTAATTCCAATATGCTGCTATTGGGATTGAGGTATTGCAGTACATGATCTCTTACTCTTTTTCGCTTGTACTTTATAATAGTATTATTTGAGTAGAATGCATCAAATATTTCCGACTGCTTACTGAAAGCTGTAGCTGTTTTTTGTTGATTGGTATATTCGGGTACTGTACTCATATAACCGGCTTTTGCAATTGCTGCAGTTTTATTTTTTTAATAAATGCAGCAGGTAAATAATACAACCACGAAATGGCTTTACGCAAACTGCCATAATTTATTTTCGACGGATGGCTGAGTACTATTTTTACAGTTTCAAAAGCTTTATGTTTACGGTAGCTGTTGTGCACATAGCTGTGCAGTTGTTTATAAAATGCCGGCTGATAGGTATTACGGAACATTAATGCCATTTCGTTGGAATCTGTCCAGTTGGTTTTATCCTGCAGCTGATTTTTTACATGTTCAAAAAACACAGTACCCGGTAAAGGATATGATACTGAAATACCAATTTCATAGGGTAAAAGCTCGTTGATCATTTTTATAGTAAGCGAAATATCTTCCCTTGTTTCGCCGGGATAGCCAAACTGTATAAAAAAAGACGGATTGATACCATTCTTTTTTAATAGTCTGGTGGCTTCGTATATCTGTTGTACAGTAGTGCCTTTATCCATGGCATCTAAAATTTTTTGGGCACCGCTTTCTGCACCCATCCAGATATTACTACAACCGGCACGTGCCAGGTCTTTAATATTATTTTCCTGCAATAATAAATCTACTCTTCCCTGCATTTTAAAAGTAAATTTTAATTGCTGTTCTTGTATCAAATTGGCAAACTCATGTATCCATCCGGACTTTAAACCAAAAATATCATCACAAAACCAAATATGGTCAAACTGATATTTGGTTTTCAGCATTTGCAATTCAGCAATCACGTTCTGTGGGCTGCGAACATTATACCGGTTACCATAAATAGGTTTTGCGCACCAGTTGCATTTAAAAGGACAGCCTCTGGTAGTACCCATATTCATTGAAAAATATCCGGCATGTTTCAACCACATTTTCCGGTAAGGTTCTATATCAATCATATCCCAAGCTGGAAATGGCAAAGTATCCAGTTCTTTTAAAACAGTTCGTCTTGCTGTTTTAACCACTGCATTATTATGTGTAAAAGCCAGACCCGAAATAGAAAAATAATCCATTTCATTTTTATTGATGGCAGTAGTTAGTTCAAGCAAACTCATTTCTGCCTCGCCCAATAAAATAAAATCGGCTCCGGCATTTAAATACAATTCATACCGATCGGTACTGTCGGAGCTGGAAACAATTACGGTACACCCTCTTTGCTTTGCATAAGCAATCATTTTAAATGCTGCATCCCGCATATTGGTGAGGCACATTTTGGTGAGGTAGTTAAACCCGTCATCATAAATTACAAAATATTTTGGTTGATTTTTTTCCAGAGCCACAATGATTTCTTCGGGATTATGTGCAAACATAGTATCACAAACAGCAACTTTAAATCCATTTTCTTTCATTAATGCTGCAGCATATAAAGTACCCAATGGTGCATAGGGTTGCCCTATCGACCATTGTTTGGGATCATAACGTAAAAAATAAGAATGAGTAAAAAGTATGTTGTTCATTATATCGTACACTGGGTTTTCACTTTTATCAAATCAATTTTACACGCTATAGTTTTATTTCATCAATGATAATTTTTGCAAATTGGCAACCCGGGCCATTTGCATGAAATCTTATTTTTACGATTGCCGGAAAGCTTGTTATAACAGTATTTGCCGGAATGGTATCGCATTTGTACGTGATTAAACTATCCTGACGGTACACAAAAAAGCCGGTACCGAAGCATGGGCATACGCTAAAATCGGGTGATATTCTTGCCGGCACAAATTCATTGTTTTCGGTACTGTTATTTTTATTGCACGACAACACTGTTATAA
>Ga0194060_10001990_pt1 | contig 14613 bp, 16 predicted proteins | sample SepL225m_MetaG_FD_163427 | JGI IMG/M metagenome (GOLD analysis project Ga0194060, IMG submission 163427) | Anoxic zone freshwater microbial communities from boreal shield lake in IISD Experimental Lakes Area, Ontario, Canada - Sep2016-L222-5m | ecosystem: Environmental > Aquatic > Freshwater >... | reverse complement strand
AAACATGTCATGATTTCCCGGAGGTACGATTCGCTATTACTCAAGGCAGGAGCCGTATGCGGTAGTCCCGCACGTACGGATCTGCGCGGGGGGTGTCAGGTAACTGGCATTCCTACCGCGACTTATAGACAGAATATATGCAGCAACAGGATCCTTTTCAAGCAAGAGAAGCTTTGCGCCTGAAAAGTTCCAGCATTTCAATTGCCGGTTCGATTTGCTGTTTATCGTTGGATTGCCGGGTTACATGAGTTGCAACAATCAGCGTGGTAGCGATATATCAAAAGAATTTGTTCCACAGTATCACTTCCGGACAGTAAAAACATACCCCTGTAAATCATGAAAATAATGCCAAAACCTGAAGTGAAAAGATGTCGGTAAAATTTTGGCTGGTTTCGGAACAGGTGACGAAGTAACTTTTTTTTGAGCATTTATAACCCTCTTGGGGTAAAAAGCTTGCACAGGGTTCAAAGTTCAGCCTTGCAGACGGAGCGGGAGTTCAAGACCGTTTGCTTCGAGGAGTTCTCTGTTGCTGAGAATCTCTTTGGTCGCTCCATGGGCAGTCATTTTCCCTTCCGCCATAATAAAGACCCTGTCACAAGTATCCCAGATAAAATCAAGGTCATGCGAAACTGTTATTTTTGTTGATTGGAGTGTATTGACGAGATTGATCAGCTTTCTTCTGTTTCGGGGGTCGAGATCCGAGGTTGGTTCGTCCATCACCAGGAGGGGCGGCTTCATGATCAATACCGTAGCAAAGGCGGCAAACCTTTTTTGCCCTTGCGAAAGATGAGAGGGCGGTTTGTCTCGCAGTTCCCAGAGTCCAAGACTCCTGAGAAGTTTCTCTGCCTCAGCATCAATACACTCCCTTTTCATACCCTGATTAAGCGGGCCAAAGACCACATCATCAAAGAGACGTGCGGTAAAAAGCTGGTCGTCAGGGTTCTGAAACACAAGTCCAACCTGCTGACGGATTGTTTCAATATTTTGTTTCTTGACCTCCATGCCTGCAATACTGATTTTGCCGGAATGAGGCAAAAAATAGCCATTCAGATGGTTGAGGAGTGTCGATTTTCCCGCACCGTTTGCCCCCACGATACCAGCCGATTCACTGGTATGAATGGTCAGTGAAACATTATCAAGTGCTTTTGTGCCATCAGGGTAGAAAAAGCTTACCTCTTTTGCAATGATCAAGGAGAATCCTCCGGTCTCAGTGAATAAATACCATGCGTACAACCAGAAAGCCGAGAAACGAGACAACCAAAGAGGCAATGTCCACTCCCGTAAAAAGAGGGGTGGCTTTTTTTTCAACAAATCCGCTATGAAAGCCCCTTGCAGTCATTGCCATGTAAATTTTTTCAGCTCTGGATGTTGTTCTGATCAGGAGTGAGCCAATCAGTTTTGCTGTCGTGAAAAGACCTTTGCCTTTACCGCCAAACGAACGCATATCCCGTGCCTTCTTCATAGAGCGAGCCTCCTCAGCCAGAAGAAAGCTGTAGCGGTAAACCAGAAGCAGTTGCGTGACAAAGAGTTCAGGCACGCCAACTCCTTTCAGGGCAAAAGCAAGACGATTGAAGGGGACAAGATGGGTGAGCAACTGCAGGGCGGTCATGGCAACCATTGTTTTAAGGACAAGAACCAGGCCTGAAATCACTCCTCCGCTCACCGTTATTCCAAAAAGATCAAGAAATGGCCGACGGTCAAGCCAGGGGTTTGCGGCTGCCATAATAAGCACAAAAGGGGAGAGAAGGAGAAGACGATGCAGGAGTGGCTTGACAGGAAGATCTGCTGCAGTTATCAAAAGAAGGGGAAAAGAGGCATAGCTGATCACTGCCGGTATATTGTATTTCGGTACCGAAAGCACAAAAAGCAGAAACATAGCCGACAGGATAAGCGCGGTATGGTCGCTGATCGAAAGAAATGGTGTCAAAGTTTGGCCTCTTGGGGTCAGGATGTTGATATCTTTCACTTTGCCCCGGAATTTGCGATGCCTCTTTGGCCGTAAGGTGAGCCTTTTCTCAGCACAAAACCTGCCGATCCGGCAAGCAGCAGCACCAGGAGGCTTCCAATGATTCCGGAAACGCTTGTGCCAGAATTGAGAGAGGAGGCGGATGTTGCTGTTTTTTCTACCGCCTTATCAGATATTTTGAATGAATAATCAGGCAAAAAAGCTGTGCGAGCCTGCAGGGAAGCGAAGAGATCATGGACGTTATCGCCTCTGCCGTATACTTTTTCCTGTTGGCTCACCCTGGCCATTGCCCATTCCAGACCGTCGGGCAGGGATGACGAAAAGGAGGAGACGACACCTCCCCCAATCAAAGCGGCAAGCGTAAACAGGAGAGGGATAAAACGAGGTTTTGATGATGCAGGTTGTGTGGCAAGCAGAGCCGGTTCAGTTTTCATGACAAACGATACTACCGCAAGGGTGACCAGACCCTCAACGATACCAATCGCCAGGTGAATCGGCAGCATGAAAAGCAGAAAGGAGCTGAATGGCAGTTCGGTGATGCCTGACAGGGTGGTTTCGAGCACGACACACAACGCTCCCGTCAAAAGAGCTGCTATGGCCGCTGCCATGCTGCCTGTGGCGCGTCTGACCGGAGATGCAGAATTTCCGGCAAAAACTCGATAGATGAATGGAAACGCAATAAATGCAGGAATAAAGGCCAGGTTGAACAAATTGCAGCCAAGCGCCAGAAGCCCGCCATCGGCAAAAAACAGGGACTGGATAACAAGTACTGAAGCAAGCGCAAGAAAGGCCCGGTGTGGACCGAGCAAGATGGTCAAAAGAAGCCCGCCACCGAGATGCCCGCCGGAGCCTGTGCCGGGGATGGTGAAGTTGATCATTTGAGCAGCAAAAACAAAGGCTCCGAGCACACCCATGAGTGGTGTTTTTGAGCCGTCCTCCTCCAATGATACTTGTTGTGCAGAAAAGCCGATCAGCGACGCGCTTACCGCCCAGAATGCTCCTGCTACAACCGGCGACAATAAAGCATCGGCGACATGCATACCTGCGACTCCCTGTTTTTGCTTGACAATGTTGCATTAAAATAACAACACTGCTCTCCACAAACAAACCTCTCCCTCTTTCGCCCCTTTTTTCTTATAATAGGCCATAATGTGCAGTTGTTTCTCTTGCATGAAGGCAATGGCACAACAAGGAATTAACCAGAACGAAGAGGTGTGGCGACTCATGGCTGAAACCATTCTCAGGCTTGAACATATTCGCAAGGAGCTTGGCCTCTCCAAGGCTATTCGCCAGACGATCATTCCCAATCTTTCACTGGAGATAAAAGCGGGTGAGTTTGTTACCATCACTGGGCCTTCCGGTTCTGGTAAATCCACGTTACTCTACCTTATGGGGGGGCTTGACAAGCCAACCGCTGGCAAGGTGTGGCTTGATGGCGATGATCTTACTGAAAAAAATGAGACGGAGATGAACCGTATCCGAAACGAAAAAATCGGGTTCATCTATCAGTTTCATTTTTTGCTGCCCGAGTTCAGCGCTGTTGAGAATGTCAGTATGCCGATGATGATCAATGGTCGGCGAACCCGCAAGGAGATCAAAGAGCGGGCGGTGAAGCTGCTTGATATGGTTGACATGCAGAACAAATACGACAACAAGCCAAGCCAGTTGTCGGGTGGTCAGCAGCAGCGTGTTGCCATTGCTCGCGCCATTGCCAATGAACCAAAAATTCTGCTTGGTGACGAGCCTACCGGTAATCTTGATTCGCGATCCGGAAATATTGTCTACCAGCTCTTTGACCGCTTTAACCGGGAGATGAATCAGACCATTATTGTTGTTACCCACGATGAGGTGTTTGCCAATCGGGCAGGGCGGCGAATTCACATTGTGGATGGCCAGGTGGAGAGTGATCGACCGTTGCGGGAAAAGGCGGAAGAGCCAGTCTGAGAGATACTACCGAATGAGCACAATTCTTTACCTCTATGTCATTGTTACTTGAAAGCATCAGGCAGAGCAAACCCCATCTTTACCGCGCATTTTCACTGGTAGAGCATGGAGAGCAGCATCTTCAGCGAATCAGTGAGCTGGATAAGTACTGGGAGCAATTGAAACAGCCGGTCCAGAGGGTGATTTTCCCCTCCAGCGATCTTCCCGCAGATACGGTTATCAGCGGTGAGTATGATCTGGTTTATGCAGGAGGGACACTCAGTCTTCTCCATGCTGCGGTGATGGCCGGGAAGTATGGCCGGAAGGTAATGATTTTTGACCGTCAGCGACCTGCAAAGTCGACCAGGGACTGGAATATTTCGCGTTATGAGTTACTCAGACTTTCGGCTCTCGGACTTTTGACGGAAGCTGAAATTGACTCAGTGATTGTTCGCCAGTACAAGAACGGCTGGGTTGAATTCTACCAGCATGACGGGCGGCAAAAGAGGCTTGTTATGGATAACGTGCTTGATTGTGCTGTTGATACCGACAAACTTCTTGGTCTGGTACAAGAGAAGATTGAGGCAGTGCCAGGAAGCGAAATACTTGCCGGTTATACTTTTCTCCGTTGCTATCAGTTTGACGACCATATTGTGGTCAAGATGGTTGATCGGCAGGGGCGACTTCTGTATTGTAAAACACGGGTGCTCGTTGATGTGATGGGGATACTCTCACCAGTCGCCATGCAGCTCAATCATGGCCGGCCACACACCCACCTCTGCCCGACGGTTGGCACGGTGGCGAGCGGTTTTGAGGATGTTGATTTTGATACTGGTGAAATTCTTGCAACAACCAGGCCTGCAGACATTACCCCCGGAAAGGGACGACAGCTTATCTGGGAGGGATTTCCTGCTGAAGGCACAAAGTATATCACCTATCTTTTCTTTTATGATGAAGCTGATTCCCTGAACGACAAATCGTTGCTCTCGCTTTTCGAAACTTACTTCGAAACGCTCTCCGAGTATAAAAAGCCGGGAAAAAATTTTGTTCTTCACCGCCCTGTCTACGGCATTATTCCAGCTTATTGCCATGATGGCTTCGTTCGTACCAGGGAGGTTGCTGATGATCACATTATTTTGTTTGGCGATGCAGCCTCACTTGGCTCTCCTCTCACCTTCTGTGGCTTCGGGTCGATGGTTCGAAATCTTCACCATCTGACTGCCGATCTTGAGACTGCACTCTGTGACAACAAGTTGACGAAACAGCATCTTGAAAAGATCAATGCCTACGAGCCCAATGTGGCCTCCATGGCTAATCTCATGAAGTATATGTGTTTCAACAACTCCACGGATGAACCAAATTTTGTGAACGATCTGATGAATGAGGTAATGCACGTGCTTGATGATCTTCCACAACGCTATCGTCAGGCGATGTTCCGTGATGAGATGAAGATTGAAGAGCTGGCGCTGGTAATGCTTCGGGTAGCGTGGCGTTATCCCAAAGTAGTGACGGCAACATGGGAGAAACTTGGAGTGCAGGGTTCCCTGGGATTTTTTAAAAATCTTGCTGGCTGGGCACTTTCATCAGTCAGATAATATTTTCAGTGATGACCGATATCATTCATGCTGCCGAACGGGCAGCGCAACTTCGGCATGAGATAGAGCGACATAACCATCTCTACTATATCGAGGCAAAACCGGAGCTCTCTGATGTCGAGTTCGACAGACTGCTCGAACAACTGATTGTGCTGGAGCGGCAGTTTCCCGATCTGCTGACACCCGACAGTCCGTCGCAGCGGGTGGGAGGGACGATTACCAAAGAGTTTCAGTCGGTGAGCCATCGCGAGCCGATGCTCAGTCTCTCCAACACCTACTCGCTTGCCGAGGTGGCGGAGTTTTACAACCGGGTGAAAAAGCTGCTTGCCCTTGAAGGGGTTGATGGGCAGGAGATGGTGGCTGAGCTGAAATTTGACGGTGTAGCCATCAGTCTGCTCTATCGAGACGGGCTTCTGGTGCGTGGCGCTACGCGAGGCGATGGCGTTCAGGGTGATGATATCACCGCCAACATCAAAACCATTCCAACGGTACCCCTGAAAATAGATTTTCCCGGAGATGTTGAAGTGCGAGGTGAAGTGTTCATGCGCAAGGAGGATTTTGAGCAATTGAACGAGAGTCGCCCGGAGGAGGATCGCTTTGCCAACCCCCGCAACGCCACAGCCGGTGCCTTGAAGCTACAGGACTCTGCGGAAGTTGCCCGACGTAACATGAGCTTTGTTGCCTATTATCTGAAAGGCATCAGGGATGAATCGACACCGCACTTCAGGAGACTCAAACTCCTCGAAGAGTTGGGCTTTTCTACAGGAAACCATTACCTGTTATGCCATGATCTGCAAGGTATCAGTGATTATATAGCATACTGGTCAGAAGAGCGATGGAATCTTCCTTATGAGACTGATGGTGTCGTGCTGAAGCTTGATGCCGTCACCTTTTGGGATAAACTTGGCGCAACGGCCAAGAGCCCTCGATGGGCAATTGCTTACAAATATCCTGCGCAGCAGGCCAGAACAGTGTTGAATGCAGTTGTTTTTCAGGTTGGACGGCTTGGTTCCATCACCCCTGTCGCTGAACTGGAGCCTGTGTTGCTGGCTGGCTCAACCGTCTCCCGCTCGACGCTCCATAATTTCGATGAAATCGAGCGGCTTGGCATTATGATTCATGATCGGGTCATTATCGAGAAATCGGGCGAAGTGATTCCCAAGGTGATCAGCGTTGTGGTTGAGGAGAGGCCGCTGGATGTTCAGCCGATTGTGCTCCCCTTGAACTGTCCTGAATGCGCTGCGCCTCTTGCCAAGCTGGAGGGTGAGGTGAGTTACTACTGCCCCAATGAGGAGGCGTGTCCTGCGCAGATCAGGGGACGACTGCTCCATTTTGCCTCCCGCAATGCCATGGATATCAAGAGCCTCGGCAAAGCGCTGGTTGACCAGCTTGTTACCATCAAGCTGGTGATGGATGTTGGCGATCTCTATCTCTTGCAGGAGCCGCAGCTCGAAAACCTTGAGCGGATGGGGCGCAAGTCGGCCCGGAACCTGGTGCGGGCGCTTGATGAGAGTCGTGCTAAAAGCTATGAACGGCTCCTCTACGCTCTTGGCATACGCCATGTCGGACTTGCGACAGCCCGCGAGCTGGCGCAGGCTTACCCTTCACTTGCATTGTTGACGGTGGCAAGGGAGGAGGAGCTTGCAACTGTTCCCGATATCGGTTCAGTAGTTGCCCGGAGTATCTGCGACTATTTTGCCAGACCGTCATCGCAGCATCTTCTTGAAAAGTTGCGGGATGCAGGTTTGCAGCTCATTGCCTCAGATGCCACGCCGCAGGTCAACCGAAATTTTGAGGGGCTTACGGTGCTCTTTACCGGATCGCTCGACCGTTATACCCGCCAGCAGGCCTCGGCGCTGGTGGTTGAGCGTGGTGGCAGGGTGGTGGAGTCGATCAGTAAAAAGAGCGGCCTTGTCGTTGCTGGTCATGAGGCTGGCAGCAAGCTTGACAAGGCGCTGAAGTTCGGGGTGCGAGTGGTGTCAGAAGCTGAGTTTGAGGGGATGCTGTAGGACTCTCTTCTCAAACTACTTTCTGGCGACGTAGAGAATTGAGGTTTCAAAAGTCATGGGAAAATACTCGGCGCTTTTGAATCCACTGCTCTTTAAAATGGAGGTAAATGCCTCGGCCTGCGGAAATTGCTCGACTGAGTTGGGCAGATAGTCGTAGGCAAAGGTGGATTTACTGAAGAGGGCTGCAATTTTGGGGAGTACCCGTTTAAAGTAGATCAGGTAAAGTTTCTTGATGACCCCATTGCGCGGAATCATTGGTTCAATGATGAGCGCATGGCCTCCCGGTTTCAAGACACGGTGAAACTCCCGCATTCCCTGATCGAGATTCTCGAAATTTCTCACACCAAAGCCTGCGCTGACAATATCGAAACTGGCTGTGCCAAAAGGAAGCTTCTCGGCATACCCCTCATGAAAGGTGATGTGCGGGTACTTTTTCCGTGCAATGACAAGCATTTCAGGAGAGAGGTCAAGCGCAGTCACTTGAGTGCCACTGAGTTTTGCCATTGAGGCGGCCAGATCCCCTGTGCCGGTGGCAACATCAAGAATTTTTGGCGCACGGTTCGCTCTGAGCAGCTCTTTTGCCTTGCTGGTGGTCTTTGCCCGCCAGTAATTATCGATACCCAGACTGAGCAGGTGGTTGAGAAAATCGTAGGTCGGGGCAACCTCATCAAACATTGAGCGGATTGATCCTCTCGATTTTGTCTGCAACAGCGACTTTGTTTCAGCTTTTTTTGCCATAGACCTCTTCAGGGTTAAACATCAGTGTATCACAAATCTCCATCGAGAGATCATCCTTTGATCTGCGATAAAAGCAGGAGTGGTAGCCGACGTGGCATGCGCCACCGGTCTGGGAGACTTTCAGGAGCAGGGTGTCGCCATCACAGTCGATGAGAATGTCGTGAACGATCTGCATGTTGCCGGATGACTCTCCCTTCAGCCAGAGCTCCTTGCGGCTGCGGCTCCAGTAACAGGCTCTTTTTCTGTCGAGCGTCATCTGAAGGCTTTCGCGGTTCATCCAGGCCATCATCAGCACCTTGCCGCTCTCATGGTCCTGAACAATTGCAGGCACGAGCCCTTTGTCGTCAAACTTTACGCTCTCAAGAAAGCTTTTATCGGTATCTTGATTGTGACCCATCGATGGTGCAGATTAGCTGTTTTTGATACGACATCTCCCGTACCGAAGTGCGGGAAAAGAAAAATGTTCACGAATATTGATAAAATTATGGAAAAAACAAGGTTGGAATGGATAAAAAGTTGAAAACATGTAACTTCCCAAAGCTTAATTTCATATTAAACAACTCTCATGAACTCCCTGCAAAAATTTCTCCCCAAATATTCTCTTGCGCTTGCTCTCATTTTTATTGCCACAGTCTATTTTTTGATGACAAAGGGTAATACCCTGGATATTGAGATGACTGAAGTGACCACTTCCGAACTGGTTCAGGCGGTCTATGCTACCGGTTTTGTTGAGGCAGATGCTGTGGCAGCCCTTAACGCGGAGTGTTCAGGAAGGGTAACTGCGGTTGGCGCTTTGGAAGGGCAGCATGTCACTGCCGGCCAGAAAATTATTCAGTTTGACAGCCCCCAGACCCAGCTTGCGGTCCATGAGGCAAAGTCGGCTCTTGCTGAACAGCAGGCGCTGCTCAGAGACAGCAAACTTCGTACCGACCGGAAAAGAAACCTCTTCAACGAGGGAGCAATATCCCGACAGGAGCTTGAAGATGCCGAGAAAAGCACCCTCCAGACTGAAGAGCTGCTGCAGCAGCGACAATTTCAGGTGAAGATGCGGGAGGAAGATCTGAAAAAACTGGCGGTCACAGCCCCGTTTTCCGGAATTCTGACGTTGCAAAGTGTTAAAAAGGGTGATTATGTCACGCTCAATACCCTGGTGGCACGGGTGGTTGATCCATCACGATTTATGATCAGTGTGGAGGTAGATGAGCTTGATATTCCGAAGATGCGTAAAGGTCAGAAGGCGACGGTAGCATTTGATGCCTACCCCGAACAGCGACTTTCGGCTGTGGTTACCCGTATTGTGCCCCAGACTGACCGTATCACAAAAAGCTCCAGGATCTATTTGACTCTGGGTCATCTGCCTGGAAATATTCAGACAGGGATGACGGCTACAGCAAATATTATCTACAATGTCCGTCCAAACGCCCTGCTTGTCAGAAAACACTCTCTGCTTGAGGAGAACCACCAGAGTTATGTCTGGAAAATCGACCATGGGATCTTAAAAAAGCAGTTGCTTCAACTGGGTAAAAATGATGTGACTTTTGTTGAGGTGTTGCAGGGGCTTAAAAAGGGGGAGAAGATTGCACTCTCTCCTGACAAGAGTTGGCATGAAGGGGTTGATGTTCATATTATCCCGACAAAAAAAGAATGAAACCACTTTTTTATGATTGCTCCTCATGTTATGGTTTCATTCTTTATAACCTCAGTTATTCTGGCACTCTCGCCCGGACCGGATAATCTCTTTGTGTTGGCCCAGTCCGCTCAGAATGGAAGGCGGGCAGGCTACTCTGTTACTCTTGGTCTTGCCACAGGGCTTATGGTACATACTGTTGCAGTTACTTTTGGACTTGCTGCCGTGGTGCGCTCTTCAGCACTTGCTTTCGGTATTCTGAAGTATACAGGAGCCATCTATCTGCTCTCACTTGCGTGGCAGGCATTCCGTTCGGCAGCAGCAACAGGCAGGCAGGAGATGGTTCCAGTGCTTTCATCCATGGCTCTCTATCGTCGAGGGATTGTGATGAACCTTGCCAATCCAAAGGTATCACTTTTTTTTATAGCATTTCTTCCACAGTTTGCCGATCCTCGACAAGCTTCAATGACGGCTCAGTTCTTGCAGCTCGGGACACTCTTTATCCTGGCGACGCTTCTTGTCTTCAGCCTCATTGCGCTTTTTGCCGGTGGAGTTGGCGAAAGGTTGTGCAACTCCCCGTTTGCTCAACAACTGGTCAACCGGATTGCTGCGCTGCTCTTTATCGCTATTGCCTGTAAACTGGCTCTCTCTTGACGGTAAAAAGTCTCCATTCTACCGCTTTGCGCAAGGGCTTACAGTGTCACTCAATTCAAATAATTGAATGAAGGAGAGACTTTTTTTAAAAAAAGTGACTGAAGAGTTGAGTTTGTGTTCCGATATTACGTTATTGCAAGAGTTGAGTTTCCCCGCGCTTGAACACTACAGAACGGTATATATTGACAATGCCAAGTAATTCCCTCATATCCGCGATTTCAAACTCGTGGAAACAATCATTCCGTCCCTGCAGGAGGCATGCTTTCTTGATGTATTTTAACACTTTTGCACTTCTGCTTGTTGTGTTGACAATGTCTCACCCCTCAGTGCTCTGTGCGAAAGGCAAAGTTGAGACCCCGCTAACGCAGCCTCCCGTTAACTCCTACATTGTCAAGGAGATCGGAAATCCAACACCGTTGATGTCAAAAGATATTGACCGTTCGGTTTCACCGGCAAGTCTTACCAAAATTCTGACCTGTATCATTGCTCTTGAGAGTGGCAGGCTTGATCAGGATGTTTTGATTACAAAAGAGTCGACGATTGTTGAGCCGTCAAAGGCGGGTTTTCTGGTGGGAGATAAAATCAAGCTGATTGATTTGGTCAGGGCTGCAATGGTAAGTTCAAGCAATGACGCAGCTTTTGCTATTGCCATCTCTCTTTCGGGGAGTGTCGAAACATTTGTTGCCACCATGAACAGCAAGGCTAAAGCGGTTGGAATGAAAAATTCATTTTTTACCAATCCGGCTGGTTTTGATAAGGGGATTTATGCTGGTAATATCTCTACTGCTGGTGATCTCATGCGTCTTACTGAATATTCTGTCAGGAATCCTCTCTTTAACCAGGTTGCTCGCCTTGAAAAGGTGGTTGTTCCTGAACAGTCCAGCCAGAAGGTTTACAGGCTGAAAACGCATAACAAACTTCTTGACAGGTACCCTTACGCTGTTGGTATAAAGACAGGATATACCTGCAAGGCAGGAGGCTGTCTTATCGCCAGGGCAATCAAGGATAACAAGGATATGCTTCTGGTGATGCTCAATGCCCGCAACAGATGGGATATCGCCTCCAATATGTTTGACTCTGCCTTTGCTGGAAATGGTTCAAATCCCGTCCTTACCGGTGGTTTGGCAAAAAATAATGGTGCGCCGGCAAGGATTCTGCGGCGTAAAGTTTTAGATAAAAACCAGATGGCGAGTCACGCCCCTGTTGAAAAACGGAGTCATATTAAAAAACTTCATGGTGCTGATAACAAACAGCATATTGCCGGGTTGAAAGGTGCCAAAACGTCGAAAAGGTTGATGGCTGCAGGTCGGAAGTCAGATCATATCTCGTTCAAAAAATCTCTTGCCGGAGTGAAGAGCAGCAGGATGTTGAAGAGGCAGTCGATTGCTGAATCGAAAAGCCACAGGTTAAAGAATCGGCAGCTTGTTTCATCGAAGCCGCTCAAAAAGAATAAAAAGAGAGTTGCTGTTTCGTAGTAATGAACCGTATCTCACAATTTTATAACGAATCATTGATCAATGGTCAAGCATATTGTTATTTGGAAGCTGAAAGATGAGGCGCATGGAAATGAGCGCCAGACAAATGCAAATCTTGTCAAGGAAAAACTTCTTGCTCTGCGGGGAAGAATTCCTGGTATGCGATCGCTTGAGGTGGGGTTTGACCTGAGTCGGACGAGTAGTTCAGGAGATATCGTTTTATACAGTGAATTTATTGACAGGGATGCTTTGGAAGCCTATCAGGCTCATCCTGCGCATGAGGCACTGAAGCCCTTTATTGGAGGGGTCACTGCCGAACGTCGAATTGTTGATTATGAAATGTGACTTGATGACTTGAATGGGTGGCAGCACAGTGTTGAATGATATTTAAAAAGCGGTTGGTTCTCACCAACCGCTTTTTTGATCTTTTTTTTGAATTACCCCTGCACGATAGCCTCGGCAGGGCAAACTGCTGCACAGCTTGGTGCATCGGCAAACCCTGCGCATTCGGTGCAGGTTGCGGCATTGATTACATAAACATCATCACCTGCGGAAATAGCACTGGTAGGACATTCCGGTTCACAGGCTCCACAGTAGGTGCATTCTTCGGTAATAATAAGTGCCATAGTGACTTCCTCGCTTAAAGATTTAAAAAAAAGATAGATAGATAGAAAGAACGATTCGGGTCAAACTTGGTCAATATAAGATTTTTTTATTACCCCAAAAAAAACTGTTCTTGCAGGCCAGAAACCATGTTTTCAATGAGCTCGGGCGCTTGCTCAATGCTCATGGATTTTATAGCCATTAATGATATCCATGAAAAACTTATGGCGAACCATATCAGCTTCTCAAGGTAGACAAGCCATATTTCCTTGATGGTGTTTCCGAAAACACACGGACTTATTTGTTTCAGCAGTGAATCGTAAGGGCGAAACAGAGTGAACGGTTCAATACCCCCAATATCAATTGTTTTTCTGTGGTCAAGTGGATGATCGTTAAGTTTGGCCAAGGTATTCGGGGCAACTGAAATTTGGATGCTCTGAAGAGAGATAGTGCTGCACATACTCTTTGATGCCATCCTCAAGCGAGGTGAGTTGTTCGTCGAATCCTGCTACCCTCAACTTTGTCATATCGGCGCAGGTGTAATACTGATATTTGTCTCTCAGAGTCTCCGGCATGGGTATGTAGTCGATGAGAGGATTTTTTCCGAGAGCTGAAAATGTTGCGATTGTCAAATCCCTGAAGCTTCTTGCGTTCCCGCTGCCAATATTAAAGAGTCCTGCGACCGGATTTTCAAGTAACCATGCGATGATTCTTGTACAATCCCTTACGTAGACAAAATCTCTTAATTGTTCACCATCATTATAGTCCGCCCGGTGCGACTGAAAGAGTTTTACAAATCCGTTATCGCGTATCTGTTCGAATGCCTTGAAGACAACGCTGCTCATATCCCCCTTGTGATACTCGTTCGGGCCATAAACATTGAAGAATTTAAGCCCGACAGCATGGTCAAGAAGATGATTCCTTACGGCCCATCGATCAAAAAGATGTTTTGAATAACCGTACATGTTGAGGGGGCGAAGTGTTCCAAGTCGATGTATGTCATCACGATACCCGTTTGAACCATCCCCGTAGGTTGCTGCGCTTGATGCATAGATAAGTCGCACTGGCTTCTCTCTCTTTGCCATACAAAAGGTTGCAATCTTTTTTGAGTAGACAAAATTATTGGTCAGAAGGTGATCCGCATTGGTTTCAGTCGTTGAACTGTTTGCCCCCATGTGGATTATTGCTGAAATGCCCTTGAGAGCCCCTCTTTCAAGCAGGTCAGGAAAAAGATCTTTCGGTATAAAATCTGCGAAATGAAGGTTTGAGAGGTTACGCCATTTTTCAGTAGTTGTTGTTCCCAGATCATCCACAATAATGATATCGTCCATCCCCATGCGGTTGAGCTCCCACAGCATGGCGCTGCCGATAAATCCTGCCCCTCCAGTGATAATAATCATGTAGAAAAAGGTATTGGTAAAATGGTCAAGGCTAAGCCAATATAAAGAGGCAGGAAGAAAAACAAAAGGCCACAATAACTTTATATCTGTGGCCTTTGATTGTGCAGATTGAAAAACTCAGCCTGTCGCTTTGAGAAGATAGTTATTGACAAAAAGTTTTCTTCCCCAGAAGAGCCAAAGCCTTATGGTATCGAGAGGTTTATCGAGAATTTCAGATATCTGCAACTGCGAAAGAGATGAAATTTCACTCAAGAGCACTGAAAACTTGATATCAGCCGTGCATCGCTTCATTGAATCAAGCAGCAAAATGTTCTTCTGATCCTGTTGTTCGGTTAACGGCAAATTTATATCCTGGCAAAACTGATCAATATAACAGCTCCTGAAGGTTTTGAGGAGTGCATTTTCATCGGTGTCAGGAGCTGCGTAGAGATAGGTTTTTCTCACAAGCTCTTGCGAAATCCCCGGGTGCCCGGTCATCCAGTAGGCAAGACTGTAGATAGGGCTTGCTGAAAAAGTGTTAACGCTATATTTTATATTTGATTAAGTCAATATTTTTTGTATATTGGTGCAAGGAAAACTAAGGAAATGGCCAAAAACCCTTGCACCTAAAAAATAATGTATAA
>Ga0194060_10001989_pt1 | contig 14615 bp, 18 predicted proteins | sample SepL225m_MetaG_FD_163427 | JGI IMG/M metagenome (GOLD analysis project Ga0194060, IMG submission 163427) | Anoxic zone freshwater microbial communities from boreal shield lake in IISD Experimental Lakes Area, Ontario, Canada - Sep2016-L222-5m | ecosystem: Environmental > Aquatic > Freshwater >... | reverse complement strand
GCCCTGGACCGGACGGGACATCGGCCACCGCAACCTCGGCGGCGTCGGCGACGCTCGCAACGGCGGGCTCCTCTGCCTTCCCAACCGCTTCGACTCGCTCCACCTGTTCCTGGCTCGGGGCCTCATCGGGAACCGCCGCCACCTGGTCGGGCACGACATCAGCCTGAACCGGCGCGGCGATGACCACCAGCGACTCGGCTTCGGCCGAGGGCGCGACTGCGGCCACCACCGCAGGTTCCGGCGCGCTTTCGGCGTCCTGAAGCTCCGCGAGCGTGTGCCGCGGCGATTCGGCCTCGTCGGCACCGGCGCTCGCGGCGTCGATCGACGGGACATCGGCCCGTTCCGCAGGCTTGCTCTCCGCTTCGTCCACCTTTGGCGAGGCGGCCCTGGTCGACGGCCGCGGGCGCGCGGCGGCTGCCGCCCTTTCCGCCCGGTCGGCCTCGATCAGCGCGTTGAACCGCTGCACCTCTTCCTCGTTCTGCCGCAATTCGTGCAGCAGGCTGCCGAGCTTCTCGGTGACCACTGGTCCATCGCCCCATGCCTCAACCGCTTCGCGGCCAATCTCCGTGTAGAGCGTCGCGATCCGCAGTTTGGCAATGCGGATTCCACGTGTGGCGGTTCGCTCCGCCCCGGGCTTCACCGCGGAGACGACGTCGACAAACAGCTGCCTGGCCGTCGCGCCCAATTGACTCGCGCCGGCGACGGTCGCGTTGACAACCGCCGACGCGCCTTCTCCCGACAACTGAGGCGTCCGCAGCTTCCACTCCGCCCCGCCTTGCCGCCTGACCGAGGCCGCGCCTTCCCGGAGCGCCCGCGCCACCCGCATGGACGCGGCCGGCGTATTGCCGGCGATCTGGCCTGCGTAGTTCACGGCGACCGCGGCGCTCTCCCGGACCACACCCGCGGCTGACCGCCCCTGCTCGAACGCCCAATCCAGCATCTGGCGGCCATCGGCGTAGCGCCGCGCCGTCGAATCGGCGGGCCGACTCGCGGCTGGCGCCTCCCTGACCCGGTCCGTCCGTGCGGACGCCACGCCTTCGCGAAACGCGTCGGCGAGCCGGCGCTTAAGTGGCGGAGGCGCGGCAGCCGCTGCCGGAGGCGCGGCAGCCGCGCCCACCGAGGCGGCCTCGCTCTCTGGTTCAGCGTGGACTTCCGCGCTGGCCGCGTCGGCCGGCGCCGACGTCAACTCAGGCGTCTCGAACGTGTCCGAAGGGTTGGTTCCGGGCATACTGACCTACCTTTCCGAGTTGGTCTCGGTCGATGTCTCTTTCATCTCAGCGGCGATGGAACTACCGCCCGCCTCCGCTGCGGCCAGCGCAGGCGTCAACTCGCTCGACTCTGGCGCCGGGAAGACCGCTTCCGCGTCCCATGCCATCGCGGCTTCCAGTGCCGCCGCCTGCTCCGCCTCGATCTCCTCGAGACGACGCTCGAGGCGGGCAATCTCCGCGCGGTGTTCGATGGCGCGCGCCACCGCCGCCTCCCGGGCTGCCGAACTCTGCCAGGCCGACCCGCTCTGCACGACGTCCTTGCCGATCTCGATGTAGGTGCGCTCGAGCGTCTCCTCGCTCTCCCGCAACCGCGCGCCGACCTCGCTCTTCTCCCATCGGGGAAAACCGTTCGCCTTCACCGACACCGCAGCGTCGTACACACTCAGGAGCGCCGCTCCCCCCGCATTCAGCATCGTCGCCACCGCGTCGAGCATCGGCCCCCGCTTCGCCATCCCGATGCCCGCTACCCCTGCCCCAGGATCAGCTTCAACGCCAGCAGGGACAGGCAAATCGCAATCGTCTTCTTGATCACCGACGGACGCGTCCTCAACGACAGGTGCGCACCCCAGGTCGCGCCCAGGATCGTCCCGACTCCCAGCGCCACGGCGTAGTTCAAGTCCACGTAGCCAAGGCCCACGAAGGTGACGAACCCGAGAAAGCTCGTGATGGCCAGGATGAAATGGGACGTCGCCGTCGCGATGTGGACCGGAATGCCGAGGACCGAATACATCAGCGGCACGTGAATGATCCCGCCGCCGATGCCGAACAGACCCGACAGCTTTCCAATCAGGATGCTGGCCGCGAAGCCGACCGACATGTCCGGCGCATAGGAATACTCCTCGCCCATCGCGTCCTTGAGATATCGCGTCTCAGGCGCGTGCGCCGCCTTGGTCCGGACGACCGACAGCTCGACGTCCGAAAACAGGTAGTAGGACACGAGAATCAAGAGGAGACCGAACGCCCAGCCGAAGCCCTTCAACGTGAAGAAGCGTGTCAGCAGCGCTCCGACCACGACTCCCGGACACGCTGCCACCGCAAACTTCAAGCCAATCTCGTAATCGATGCGCTTCTGGGCGACATACGCGAAGGTCCCGGAGATGGCGTTCAGCATGACGACGGTCATCGACGTGCCAATCGCGTGCTGCGGCGAGAACCCGTAGAAGATCATGAGCACGGGAACGTGGATGAACCCGCCGCCAGCGCCGATGAGCGTGCCGATGGCCCCAATCGCCACGCCGGTCGTGAACACGAAGATGCCGCCCAGGAAGCCCATGTCGGCGTGCGTCGCGAACGGACCGGCCTGCTGCGCCAGCGCGGTGGCGGACCCCAGGAGCATGAGGAGAATCGTGGCGCCAGTCGTCCGTCTCAATGGGTGGTCCTCAAGCGCTCTTTCAAGTGGCTATACGCCTTGCCGGCCTGCTGAAAGTGCAGCGTCGCCTGTTCCTTGAGCGCCTCGGAGGGGAAGCGATCGGGATGAAAGGCCACCTTCAGGAACTTGTAGACGCCGTCGATGCGGGCCGGATCGGCCTCGGCCTTGAACCACGGCACATCCCCTGAACGCTCGGCGCCGCCAGAGCCGTCTGGCCGTCCGCCCGCCGTCTGCAGCCGGACCGTCGCCAGCTCGTGAGCGTGCCGCTGGAGCTCGCTCATCGCGAGGGTCAACTCGTAGAGTGACTTGTCACCCTTCTTGATCTCGTCCTCGAGCAGCGCCGTCTGTTTCGTCAGCACACCAGCAGCATGCGCGAGATCCGGATCGTCTGCGTAATCGAGTTCCTGAATCTGGCTCCTCAATTCCCTGAGGAGGTAGGCGACGGCGGATGTCCGATCGTCGACGTCTGAGCGAAGCCGCCTGCGCAGGCTGCTGAGCTCGGACTCGGCAGCGGCCCCTTCGTGCCGCTTGAGCCTGGTCTGCAGCGCCGCCTCGCGCCCGACCGCGCGGTCCCGTTCCTGCCGGGCCTCGCTCAGCGTGGCCTCCAACTGGCGCACGCTCGCCGCGTTCGCCGCCGCTTCCGCCCGCGCCACGCGGACCGAGCGGGCGTAGCCGTCCAGGAGCACGTACTTCGCGACCATCATCCCGCCCAGCAGCACCGCGAGCGCGGTGACGGCAAGGTGCGTCGTGTCCCTCAGGGCGCCCGGTAACGCAGCCGGGTACCAGGCATGAACGACCCAGCACACCGCCGCCGCGCAGGCGGAGATGTACGCGAGCGCGTCCGTGACCGACGATTTCAGAATGCGAAACACCAGCGTGATCCCCTTACCTTCAGCACCACAGCGTCAGCCCGGAGTGGCGCTCACCCACGGCCGGCGCTTCGCGACGTCCTCGATGCCGGCCCACAGCTTCTCGAACAGGCGCGAGGCCTGGAACCTGACCTTTCGGAACACGTTCTCGTTGCCGACACCGAACACCTCAACGGTCCCTTCGCCATACACCACGAACGCGTTGGCCCCATCGCGGCTGATGGAGACACCCTCGGGCTGACTCGCGAACGACACCGTCTGCACCGTGAGCCCTGTCGCGCACTCCACCAGCACCATCGTCTTGTTGCGCTTGAGAAACACGCCCCATCGGCCGTCGGGCGAGAGGTCGAACGCAGCGATGCCCTGCGTGTCGAAGGGCACGAACTCGCGCGTGCCGTACGGCGACCGCAAGGTATGGAGGCCGTTCGACGCCAGCCAGGCGTACAGATCCCGGTTGACCTTCTTCACGTCGACGACGCCGATATCGTTGAGGCCGGCGGCGTTCTTCCTGTTCTTCCAGTCGTAGAGCGAGACGGGCGCCGACTGCAGCACGTAGCGATCGTCCAGGAAGAAGACGCCGACCGCATCCTGGCTCGTCTTGGAGACCACCGACACGGCCCGGTCCTCCACGAGGTCCCACACCTTGATCGTCGTGAGCGTCGTGAACACGATGTACCGGCCGCTCAGGTCGAAATCCATGAAGACGACGGGTTCCTGCTGGTCCACCCGGCGGATCTCGCTGCCGGTCGCGCTGTCGAAGAGACGGATCGAACCGGTCCCGTCGGCGACAAGCCCGCTGCCGGCGACGGCCGCCGCGCCTGGCACGAAGCGCACGAGCGTGACCTGGAACCCTGCTCCCGCGTCGATCTCCCGCACGGGCTTCTCGTCGGGCAGCTGCCACAGCGTGATTCGGCCGTCGCCGCCCGTCGCCGTCAGGTCGCCTTGCGGACCGTCGTCTATCGCCGACGCGCCGAGCACGCCGCGCCACACATGGGACGGCGCTGACGCCATCGAGGGGATGTCCCGGGCCGGCTTCCTGCTCACGACGGCGTCGCCGTTCAGCGCGGACACGCGAAACCGGTCGGGATTGACGGCCACGCCGACCACCACCATGAGCGCCGCGACGAACAGGACGTACCTGGTCAGCGGCGTCATTTGATATCCGGCACCTTGCTGGCCGCGCTGTCCGACTCGAAGGTCGGCTGCGGGCCGAAGCGCATCACCCACCCGAAGATCACGCCGGGAAACATTCGCAGCCGCGAGTTGTAGAAGTTGGCCGCCTGGTTGTACCGCATCCTCGCCGCCGCAATCCTCGTCTCGGTGTCGGACAGCTCCTTCATCAGATTCTGATAGGTCGCCGACGCTTTGAGATCGGGGTAGTTCTCGGCCACGGCCTGGAAGCGTGACAGCGACTTCTCCAGGCTCAGCTGCAGCGGCTGCGCCTCCGGGATGCTGCTGAGGTTGGTCAACGCGCTCCGGACATCGGCGGCGTGCTGGAAGATCTTGCTCTCGAACGCCATGTAGTCGTTCACGGCCTTGACGAGGTTCGGAATCAGATCATTGCGCCGCTGCTTCTCGGCCTCGATCTGCGTCATCTCGAGGCGCGTCTTGTAGAGACCATCGGTGAAGTAGTTGTAGTAGTAGACATGGCTCGACACGATGGCCATGAACATGGACACGAGGGCAATCTTCACGGCCACGGACTGGTCGGTCCACACTTTCGCCCAGACACGCCGGCCCTGGTCGCCCCAGGTGGCGTGGTGCCGGACCGGCTTGTCGGAGATATAGCCCAGCTCCTTCGCGTAGAGCTTCTTGATGACTTCGTTCATCGCTTCGTTCATGGCTTCATCTATGGGCCAGGACTCCGGGGGTCTCGCACGCGGGTGCCATCATCCCTTGACCGTGATGAACATGGGGTCTCCCATGCGGCTCACGTCAAGGACGAAGCCCTTCTTGAGATCCACCTTGGTCGTCATCTCGATGAACGCCGCCATGTCGAGGGTAGGGATCCCGTTCATGCCCTTGATGACGTCTCCGGCCTTGACGCCGGCGACGGCGAGCACGCCCTCGACCTCGGTGACCACGACGCCGGTCCGGCCGGCGGGCAGCTGGCCGATGTCGGCGCCGATCCACTCGAAGTCCATCGGCGCCTTCACCGGCTTCACGGCCGCCGCCGCCACGCCGCCGACCAGCTGCAGGTCGACCGTCGCCGTCTTCCTCGCGCCAAACCGCAGCATCACGAGGTCGATGGTGGTGCCGGTCTTGGCCGTGAGCAACTGGCTGAAGTGCTCGACGTCCCGGATACTGCGGCCGTCCAGCCTCGTGACGACGTCGCCCCTCTGCAGGCCGGCGGCCTCAGCCGGCGAACCGGGCATGACCGTGTTCACCAGCACGCCCTCGGGGCGAACCATCCCGTTCTGCTGTGCAATCACATCGTCCACCGCCATGACGGTGAGGCCGAGCGTGACCTTCCTGGGGCCGACCACCGGAGACGCCGCTACGGGATTTCCGCGCATCCCCGCCACCTGAGCGGCTGCCGGATTGGCGGCCGCAGGCGGCACGTTATTGGGGAACGCCCCGTCAGGCGGCAGCACGTAGTTGGGCGAGCGCAGCTGTGGATGGCACTCGATGCACACGCCTCGATAGTTGTGGGGCGGGGTGATCACCTGTCTGTTGCCCAGGTGGAAGGCGTTCCCGATCTGCCTCGCGCTGCCGCGCCACGCCGCCAGCTGGCCCTTGGCCACCGGCGAGGGACTGTTCTGGAAATCGACCAGGCCGCCGACCAGGTCGAGAGAACGGTTGATCGGAACCGCGAAGCTGATCCCCGCGTACGACCCGGTCGGCGAGTAGATCGCCGTGTTGATCCCGATCACGCCACCCTGGGCGCTCACGAGAGGCCCGCCGCTGCTCCCCTTGTTGATCGAGGAGTCGGTCTGAATCAGGTTCTCGTAGACCACGCCACCCACGCTGAGGGTGCGGTTTCTGCTGCTGACGATGCCCGACGTGACGGACTGCTCGAAGCCGAACGGGCTGCCGATCGAGAGCACGATGTCGCCGGTTCTCACCGAGTTGGAGTCCCCGAGGCTCGCGTACGGCAGCGGCTCGTCGGCCTGGATGAGCAACAGCACGAGGTCGGTGGTCCGATCCCCCTTGACGACCTTGATCGGGTACTCGACGGCCCCGGCCGTGGCGTACACCGTCGCCTTGAGAGACGAGGCGCCGTCCACCACGTGCAGGCTGCTCAGCACGAACCCTCTCGGGTCGATGATGACGCCCGAGCCGATTCTGGCGAACGTGGCCTGGGGGTCACCCGGGTTGTTGGCCTGGTCCTGCACGAGCGCGTCGATGCTGATGACGGCTGGCCGGATGCCCTCAATCAGGTTGTGGTACGACCGCTGAAGCTCGGTCGCGGGCCCGGCCCCGACAGGCGTGGCCATCGCGGTCGACTCCCCCTCGGCCTTGCCGCCGAAGAACGTCCCGAGGCCCTTGCCGCGTTTCTGCGCCTCGAAGACCGACCAGGCCAGGGTGATCACCACCATCACCGCCAGCGCCAATATCCACGGTTTGAAGTCGTTCGGACACTGCTCCGCTGACCGGCGAGCGGTTCGTCCCACGACATCATCAGGCGTTCGTTCCGTCCCCATAATAGTGACCGCTCCTGCTCGTCATTCCGCGTTGTCGACGATTCCACCGCCCTGGCGCCCAGACGCCAGACACCCGCACCTTGTCCCCGCCGTGCGATCGACGCCGGCGCAGGGCAACGGCCGCTACTCGTCCTTCGTTCTGGCCGACGCCTCGGTGGGCTCCGGCGTGCTCTTCTTCTGAACCACGGCGGCCTTCAATCCTGTCTGCTTGATCCCGGCCATGAGGGCCACGACCCCGAAGAACAGGAGGACCACCGGGAAGATGGCGATGACGACCTCAACCGTGTACCACCAGTAGGTGATCAGTCCCCAGATCGCCAGACATATCGCCACGAGGCCGAAAACGACGTTCATCATGACTATCGCGCTCCTTGATTCCCTTACCGTTTGAATGCCCGCCTGCCGGCGACTCCTCCGAGGAATCGCCTACTTGCCGCCGCGTCGTTCTTCGATTTCGATGGCCTGCTTGAAACACCGAACCGCCTCGTCCCGCATCCCCTTCGACTCGTAGGCGAACCCGAGGCTCTGATAGGCCCTGGCGTACTCGCGGTTGAGCGAGACCGTCTTCAGGTAGGCCTCGATCGCGTGGTCGTGGTCGCCTCTCGCGTCGAAAATCAAGCCGATCTTGTAGTACGCCTCGGCGTACCCGGGATTGAGCTCGACGGCCTTCTCGAGGGACTTCATGGCCGGCTGATTCTCGTCGAGCGCGAACTGCGCTGAACCCAGCAGGTAGAACGCATGCGCGATCGTGCCGTCGAGCACGACCACCTTGGCCAGCGTTTCCTTGGCTTCGGCGAACTGGCCGGCGTTGCTGTAGGCCTTCCCCAGCTTGAAGAGGGCATCGACGTTGTTGGGGTCCGACTCCAGAATCCGCCGGTAGACGTCCCTCGCCCCGTTGTAATCGCCCTTCTCTTCCATCTCCCGGCTGAGATCCAGGAAGACCTCTCTCGACTCTTTCGGGTCGAGGCTCAAGATGCCCAGGTATCTGTCCACGGACTGGTCCAGGAACTTCTTGAAGTTGATGGCCAATGCCTTGGCGACATACCTGACCTGACCGGCGCTTGTCCCTTCCATGCTCTCCTCCAACGTGTGTGTCGCGATCCTCGATGGGCGCCGGGCCTACGCGGGCCGGCGTTTGGCTCTCAGCAACCCATCAAGGATCGAATCTTTGATCGGGTAGCACTCGACCCGGATGTGGCTGGCCGACTTCACCTTCTCGGCGACCGCCTGCTTCACCCGCTCCGCCGTCATGTGCGTGTCCATCACCGTCTTGTTGTCGGCCACCTCGATGACCAAATCGATCCCGAACTGCTGCCCCATGCGCCGGGCGCGGCTCGACCGCACGCCGAGCACCCCCTCCACCGCCAGCGCCGCATCCAGGGCCTCGTCGATGCTCTCCTGGTCGGCCGACGAATCGATCAGCCCGTGAATGCCCTGCAGGTACATCTCGATGCTGATGTGAAACACCACGAGCGCCACGGCCGCGGCCGCGATGGCGTCCGCGTAAATGAAGCCCAACTCGGTCCCGATGAGGCCGATCAGCACGCCGACCGACGCCAGGCCGTCCGCCATGCTCTCCTTCGCGTCGGCGATAATCGCCGGGCTCCGGAGCTGCGTGCCGGCGCAGAGATTGGACTGGTACATCACATAGCTGAAGCCCACCGCCACGACGGCGGCCAGCAGCGCCGCCGGCTCCGGCACTTCGTGAATACCGTAGGCGAGCGCGTGCACCGTGTCGAAGAGGATGAGCGAGCCGCACACGAAGAGGAACGTCGCGGCAAAGATGGTGCTGAGGTACTCGACCTTGCCGTGGCCGTACGGGTGCTTGGCGTCCTGCGGCTTCTTGGCAATCGTCAGCGCCACGACGATGAACGCCGACGCCAGCGCGTCGCCGATCGAGTGCACCCCGTCGGCCACCAGGCCCTTGCTGTTGGTGAGCGTGCCGACAAAGATCTTGAACACGGCCGCAAACGCGTTCGCGAACACGCTCAGGCGCGGGGACCATTTGCCGCAGCTCTCGCACTCGGGGTACTTCAACTCACGACACCCGTTCCGCTGGCGCGTACACGAGAGGCCCCATCAGGAACGGTCGCTCCTTGAAGCCGAAGACCAGCGCCACGACATTGGCGGGAAACAGGCTCCGCGTCAGGTTGTACTCGTACGCCTTGGTGTTCGTGTTCAGGCGCTCGGTGGTCACCTGGAATCCGGTCTCCTGGATGGTTTCCATCAGCAGGACATAGGGCCCCTTGGACTTCAGGCTCGGGTACGCCTCGACGAGCGCGTCGAGCTGCGCGACCAGATCAAGAAGCTCGGAGCCGTGACTCCGAACCAACTCGGCCGTCGGGCCTGGCGCCTTCGTCAAGCCGTGCAGCTCGATCGCGTGGGCCTGAATCTGCTCCTCGATCGCGGCGTACTTCGCGACGACGCTCCGGGAGTTCATCAGCAGGTCGTGCCGCCGCTGCATCTGCAGCTCGAGCCTGCCGTGCGCCACCTCGAGCAGGTGCTCCTCGTCGACGAGCGTGGAGTAGGTGCGCCAGCAGAAGAACAGGGCGCCGAGCGACACCACGGCGCCAGCGACGGCGACGACCGCTCTGGCGCTCACCGGATTCCTCATGGCAGCGCCCTACGCGACATACGGCTCCACGGTGACGGACACGCCCGCGATGTTGGTGAGTGCCGCCTCGAGGGTCTGCCTGACGTGCGCGCCAATCAGGTAGCCTTCCGCCGCCGGCTGGTGGTGATCGACCTTGATCGTGAGGTCGATCCACCGGCTCTGCCCGAGGTGCCTCACGCCCACGTCCTTCACCCGCCGCACGCCCGGCACCCGCCGGGCAATCACGGCGATTTCGGCCGTCAGCGTGTCGCTTGCCGATCCGTCCAACACGCCCCGGAGCCCGTCGTTGAGCATCCCGGCGCCCAGACGCATCAGGTCCAGCGTCTCGACGACCGCCACGAGCGGGTCGAGGAATACGAGGCCGACGTTGGCTCCGATGATCGCGACGACGACCAGCAGCGACGACACCGTGTCGGAATGGTGGTGCTTGGCCGTCGCCAGGATCGCCGGGCTGTTGCGCTGGGTGCCGACGCAGTGGAGGTACACGTGGAGCTTGTAGTTGGCGATGACCGACACGATGCCCGCCGACAGGGCGAAGAGCGGCGGAACGCTGTACCGCCCGTTCCAGCTCCCCCACACGTCCTTGATGGAGTGGACAAACAGGAACAGCGAGGCGACGAAGACGGCGACGCCAATGAAGAGCAGCGCAACAAATTCAATCTTGCCGTGGCCGTACGGGTGGTTGTCGTCGGCCGGCTTCTCCGACACCTTGATGCCGATCACGACGACGAGCGAGGTGACGAAATCCTTGAACGCGTACAGCGAGCTGCCGAGCACGGCCTTGCTGCCGCTCACGAAGCCGACAAACGCCAGGAACGCGGCGAGCAGGAAATTCAGGAGCGCGGAGAGCTGAGGCGCACCTCTCCCACACTCGGCACATGCTGCGCCGTTCGCCGAATCTAGTAGATCACCACGTGACAACTGGTGCACTTCCCTCGGTCTCTATGTGGTGCCGGCGTGCCCGCGCGGATATTGGGCGCCACCTTGTTCAGGGCGTCGCCCTGATCCTTCAGCAACTGATTGGAGTTCACCCCATTCTTCGCGATCGCGTGACACCGGTCACACGGCCCGTAGTAGGGATGGGGACTTCTGGCCGTGGCCAGAATCATGGGCGCGGCCTCCATCTGAGCCACGCCCAGCGCCTCGACGCTGATGACGGCAATGGTCTTGGGCTTGCCGGCGCTGAACAGCGAGACGGTGGCGCGGTTCGACTGCGCCACATCCCGGGTCGCCGCCTGGAACGACTCCAGATCCGTCACCCGCTTGCCGTTGACCGCCGCGATGACGTCGCCTGCCGCGATGCCCGCCGCCGCTGACAGGAGCGTGACCTCGTCGATCAACACCCCGGTCACCTCGGGCGGGATCGCGTTGGCCTGCGCGATCGCCGCCGTCAGCGGAATCGTCTCCAGGCCAATCCAGTGTCCTTCGATGAACGGCACGTCAGGCACGAGAATCGGCTGCCCTGGCGCCGGGACGTTCGGGTTGAGCGGGACGGGTCGATTCGGGTCCGCCGCCAGCGGGCCCGCCGGAGCGGCCGCCACGGGAATGCCCAGCGGCGCGTCGAGGGCGTTCAGCCGCGGAACGACATTGCGCGCCGGGGGGGCCATGATCGGGCTCTCGGGGGACTGAACGGTTCCAGCCACCGCCACGATCGGGTTCTCCTTCGGGGGAACGTTCTCCCAGTTCCTCTCCGCCGGCTCGGTTTCGCCTACGGCCGGAACGTTTCGAAACAGCTGAGACGCGCCCTTCAGGTAGACGAAGTAGACGTACACGAAGGCGAGGAGCAGCACCGTGACGACGACGGGGTTCCCAATACGCGAAAAACGGTTCATGGTGCTGGTCAGCTGTCCGAGTGCGAGCACATCAAAGGGTGATCAGGCCGGGACCCCTGTGGGCGCCAGCATGGCATCGAGCCGGCCCGACAACTTCGCCTCGAGCTTCTCGGTCAGCTCGGGCCTGGTCCGGTTGAGGATTTCATAAATAAGAGCGCCGACGAATACGACGACAAATACGCCCGCGAACACTTTCGACATGGCTGCCTCCTTAGCGCCTCTGCGCGCTCACTCGTCCGTCGAACGTCCGCCCTTCCGCGGACGCCTCGCCTCTGCCAACGGCCGCTCCTCCAGGAATCGCGCGCATGCCGCGCGATTCCGCGAGCCGGACTAGGACGGCTCTGTCGCCACCGCCGCTGCGCCAGTCGCGTCCGCCTGGCACGGGCGCTCCTGACAACACGCGGAGTCGCCTCCGCACCCTCCCGTCGGCCTCTTCGAGTTCTCGGCAACCGACGCAATCGCCCGATCGATCTGCGCCACGTCGTCGATCATCTCCACCAGCTTGTCGTCGCGCGTGAGATCGACAAGACCGGCCCGTCGCACCTGCACGATTCGGCTGCCGATCATCGTCAGGAGTTGCTGCCGCTTCTTTTCCAGGTCGCGGGTGTCGAACGCCATCACCACGTCCCTGGCGCGCTGCCTCGCCGAGTCGGTGACGCTGGTCAGCGCGTCGACGAACATGTCCCCCAGATGTTGCAGCTGATAGCGGCGATCCTCACTCAATCGGCACCCCTTCGCGGCTCGGACTTACTTCTTCTTGGCGGTCAGCATGCCCCGGTTCACGGCGTAGGTCGCCACCAGCGCGACGACGGCCCCGATGATGAGACTGACGGCGATGATGAGGCTCAGCGGGAGCGGAATCGGGCTCCCGAGCAGAAACTTGACGGGCACCGGCGTATTGTTCTGGTCGAAGAACACCACGACCATGAACAGCAGCATCAGGACGACCAGGTAGGTTGACTTGAACTTCATTCAGACGAGAACCCTTCCCTTGGAATCCAGCCGGTGACTCGGACGGCGACTACGGCTTCTTCATGCCGTTGGTGCCCCAGAGGAGGCCAGCGGCACCGCCGGTCAGACCGAGCGCCTTGAGCGTCAGGACCGCCGGGATGGCGATCTCGGCGATCGCGGCCGCCGACAGCGCCCCGATCCCCAGCACGATGCCCGCGCCCACGCCCACGGCCGTTTTCCCGACCAGCTCGATGGTTCGCTGCACAACCTGACCTGCTCTTTCGCCATCACCCATGAAACACCTGCCTTTGGGAGCGTACCGTGGCCCGAGACCCCGTGTAAGTCACGGTGTATCAAGCCCTAGTGGGGACCTGAAATCCTAAGTACCAGCAGTGGTGGATTCTAGCACGCACGCACGCACGCACAGCAAACTTCATTCCAGCGCCCACGCCACGAGTTCCCAATGGGCCGAATTCCCCTCCACTCACCGTTCCACGTCAGCGCCCGCGCTCAGCTGCGACAGCAAGAGTCGCCTGGACTGCGGGACTTTGTCGCCGTTCTCGAGCAGCTTCCGCTCGAAGAATGCCAGCTGTCCGGTCTCCTTCAGACAGATCCCGGTCAACAAGTCGGTCAGATCCGAAATCTCCTTGAGATAGAAGAACATCCCACCTGTTTCCGCCGCCATCCACCTGAAGCTGCCCTCGGTCTCACCGATGTTGTTGCACAGGATCGGATAAATCTTGGTGCCCTTCGCCTTGAGCGCCTTGACCTCCTCCCGGTAGTCCCGCATCCGGGTGCAGGCCTTGAAACTGTCCATCACGCCGTGGGGCGGCTTATCCCCGATCAAGATGATCGCCTTGGGCGCCTTCTTGCCCCAGTCAAACGTGGCGACCTCATGCAACGCGCATTCCACAGCTTCCGGCCCGCCGCCGCCCTCCCCAATGTGCAGGTCGGGAGATCGCATGAAACCCACGATTTCCTTGCGATCGAACGTCAGCGGCAGCACCTTCGTGAGGTAGAACTCGTCCTCGCCTTCCGCGCCGTGATCCTTGTACGCGACGCCGCCCATCCGGACTTTCGGCGAGTAGTCCAGGACCTGCTCGATGATCTTCAGGATGTTGTCCCGGACTTCGCCGATGTAGGGGTCCATGCTGCCGGTCGTATCGACCATGAACACGACGTCGAGGGCCGACTCCATGAAGAAGCGCCCTTCCTTGAGGTGCTCCTCCTTCTCGGCTATCTTCTTGAGCAGTTGTGCCTTCAGGTCTGTCACCGCATCGCTCATGGCCTGGACTACTCCCCGGTTCCTGCTGCGGCACGCCCTGCGCGGTTTCGCCGGCGAGGCGCCTCGGCACCCCTGCGCCGAAAGCCGCTCAACCTGCTTTTTCGCTTAGTCTTCGGAGGATTCTGGCACACCGCGAGGGCTTGAATCTACTAGCAGTTTGCCGTGAAAGTCAATTGGCGTCCGCCACGTGGCCACGCGTGCCCATTGCCGGACCGCCGGCTCGAATCGGACCGTGGCACAATGACCCTGATCGGAGGCCGCCAGCCGCGCGGGAGGCGAGCACCCGGCATTCATCGGCACGGGAGGAGTGAGCGTGGATCACGTCTACAAGACAGTCGAGTTGGTGGGGTCGTCTGCCGTCGGAACCGATGATGCCATCCGCAACGCGGTGGCGAAGGCCTCCGAGACCCTGCGAAACCTGCGTTGGTTTGAGGTGGTCGAAACGCGCGGGCACCTCGAGGGCGGCCGCGTGGCCCACTGGCAGGTGACGATCAAGTTGGCGTTCACGCTGGACGAGGCTCCGTAGAAGCGGTGTCATAACCGTCTCGGCCGTGTCCGCGAACCCCGCGCTGCGCGTGGGGCAGGTAGCCGCTCGGCCCGGTCGCGGGGAATCGTGAAACGGGCTGAAGCGGCGCGGCTGGCGTGCTACGGTGTACCTCATGCGGACCTTCGCGTTCAGACTGGCGGCGTGTGCCGCGGTCGCGCTGGCGACTCACGCGGCCCCGCGCGCGCAGTCGCCCGCTGTCGGCAGCGGCGTGGCGCCGCGTGATCTGACGATCGGTC
>Ga0194060_10001986_pt1 | contig 14625 bp, 13 predicted proteins | sample SepL225m_MetaG_FD_163427 | JGI IMG/M metagenome (GOLD analysis project Ga0194060, IMG submission 163427) | Anoxic zone freshwater microbial communities from boreal shield lake in IISD Experimental Lakes Area, Ontario, Canada - Sep2016-L222-5m | ecosystem: Environmental > Aquatic > Freshwater >... | reverse complement strand
ATATCTTGAAGTTGGCTGGCGAAGAACAAACTTTTGCCTTCCGTGATTTAGGTTATCGACTTCAGCTTGCCCAACAACAGGGAGTTTTAGATAAATTTGGAACTCACTTCGAAGTCTGGTTCTCTGAAAAAAGTTTGTATGAGAATAACTTCTTTGCCCATTGCCAAGAAGTCCTCAAAGCAAAAGGCCACGTCTTTGAACTCGATGGCGCAATTTGGCTTCGCACAACAGATTTCGGTGATGATAAAGATCGAGTGATGGTTAAGTCAGATGGTTCGATGGCCTACTTCGCATCAGACTCGGCTTATTACATCTCAAAGCGTGAACGTGGTTTTGAAATCTGTATTTATATGTTGGGTGCAGATCATCACGGATACACCGGTCGCCTGAAAGCACTTGCCGCCTGTAATGGCGATGATCCTGAATACAACGTTGATGTTTTAATTGGTCAGATGGTGAAAATCATGGAGGGTGGGGAAGAGGTAAAACTTTCCAAACGCGCTGGCACAATAATTACCCTAGAAGAACTTGTCGAAAAAGTTGGTGTTGATGCTGCTAGATACACCTTGATTCGCTATCCAGTAGATACCCCGATGGTTATGGATGTCGACATCCTTCGTAGCAGAACAAATGAGAATCCGGTGTATTACGTGCAATATGCACATGCTCGAATCTGCGCAGTGCTTCGAAATGCAGCAGATGTTGGAATTAAATATGGCGCAGATTTAATTCATCCAGAACTACTCGTGCATGAACGTGAACGTGAATTAATTGGTGCTCTTGGCGAATTCCCACGAGTTGTGGCAGGGGCTGCCCAGCTCCGTGAACCTCATCGGGTTGCTCGATATGTCGAAGAACTTGCTGGTGTTTATCACCGCTTTTATTCGGATTGTCGCGTCTTGCCTTTGGGTGATGAAACTCCAAGCGAGCTACATAGCGCCCGCGCTACCTTATGTTCTGCAACCGCTCAAGTGATTGCAAATGGCCTGGAACTACTCGGTGTTAGCGCACCAGAAAAGATGTAAGTGATGAAATTCTTACCTGAAGTCTTTTCAATTAATTCTGCGGTAGTCGCAGGAGAGTTAGTTATTGGCGGCTGTAAATCTGCTTCGCTTGCTAAAGAATTTGGAACGCCACTTTTTGTAATTGACGAAGGTGATTTCAAATCTCGCATAAATAGTTGGAAAGAAGCGCTGAATAAGAATTTTGGGACTAGCGCAGGCCAGGTTTATTACGCCTCTAAGTCATTTGTATCAGTTGAAGTAGCTAAGTGGATTGACGAAGCCGGCATAGGCATTGATGTTTGCACTGGTGGCGAACTTGCTGTCGCGCTTGCCGCAAAATTCCCAGTTGATCGAATTGAAGTGCATGGCAATAACAAGTCAGAGGCCGAGATTGCAAAAGCAATTAGCGTTGGCGTAGCAAAAATAGTGATTGACTCGATGCAAGAGATTGAACGGGTAAATCGCTTAGCCGCTGCTGCAGGCAAAATACAGAAAGTTCTTCTGCGAATAACTCCTGGCGTTGAAGCTCACACGCATGAAGCAATTTCAACTGCGCACGAAGATGTGAAATTTGGTTTCTCTATAGCAAGTGGTTCGGCTTGGAAAGCTATTGGTGAAGTTGAAGCAGCAACAAGCCTCTCACTTGAAGGCTTGCACTGCCATATTGGTTCGCAGATCTTTGAGAATGAGGGATTTATTCTTGCCACAACTCGCCTAATTGAACTTAGCGCAAAGTTTCGCGATGAATTCACTCGAGAACTCACCGAACTAGATGTTGGTGGCGGCTATGGCATTGCATACGTCGAAGGCGATAAGACTTTTGATCCGGATAAAGTAATGGCAGCGCTAGCAGATTTAGTTAAGAGCGAGTGCGCTCGTCACTCGCTGCAGGTACCAAAGATTTCAATTGAACCTGGGCGCTCAATTGCTGGCCCAACTACAACAACTATTTATGAAGTTGGTACAACCAAGGATGTAGAACTCGATGGCGGCAAAACTCGCCGCTATATCGCCGTAGATGGCGGGATGAGTGACAATATTCGCCCGGGACTTTACGGCGCAGAATATTCGGCAATTCTTGCTAATCGAACTTCTACTGCTTCGCCGATTAATTCCCGCCTAGTAGGAAAGCATTGCGAATCGGGCGACATTATTATCAGAGAGATCGACTTGCCATCAGATATTGCACCAGGAGATTTGTTAGCTATCCCAGCGACTGGGGCCTATGGCCGTAGCATGGCAAGTAATTACAACCACATGTTGAAACCTGCAGTAATCGCCGTAGAAAATGGCGGTGCCCGAGTTATTTTGCGCCGTGAGACTGAGTCTGATTTATTGGCGCTAGATGTTATTGAACCGCCGCGCGCCATTAAATAGCGTTCGGCTTAGGTAAAAAATAGGGGAGAATAGCCCAATGAATCCGCCCAATACTCTGCGCGTCGGCATGCTCGGCTGCGGCGTTGTTGGTGGCGAGGTCGCACGTTTAATCGTTGCTAATCAATCGGACCTAACTGCTAGATCTGGCGCAAAATTGGAACTTGTTAAAGTCGGTGTTCGTAATCTGAACCGGGCAAACATTTCAAAAGATTTATTAACTACTGACCTTGAATCAATCGTTAAAGATGCAAATATTGATTTAATAATTGAAGTAATTGGTGGCATTGAACCAGCGAAGTCACTTATTCTCGAAGCTTTTAAAAACGGTAAATCTGTTGTAACGGCCAACAAAGCCCTGCTTGCTAAACATGGTGGCGAACTATTTGCAGCCGCGGATAAGAGCGGTGTCGATCTTTACTACGAAGCATCCGTTGCAGGTGCGATTCCAATCCTGCGCCCACTTCGGGAATCCCTTGTTGGCGATCATGTGCAACGAATAATGGGAATCGTAAATGGAACTACAAACTTTATTCTGACCAAGATGGATGAATCTGGCGCAGCCTTTGGTGATGCACTTGCTGAAGCACAAGCACTTGGCTTTGCCGAAGCCGACCCAACTGCAGATGTCGAGGGCTTTGATGCGGCCGCAAAGGCAGCAATTCTGGCTGGGCTCGCATTTCATTCGCGGGTAACTGATGCTGATGTTTTCCGTGAAGGTATCTCAAAGATAACTGCAACTGATGTGGCCGTTGCTAAATCACTTGATTTAGTCGTTAAGTTATTGGCAATCGCAGAATTGAGCGAAGGCAAGATAAGTGTTCGCGTTCATCCAACTCTTATTTCCCGCAACCATCCACTAGCTTCAGTACGAGAATCATTTAACGCAGTGTTTGTGGAATCTGAATCCGCTGGTGCGATGATGTTCTATGGTCGTGGCGCAGGTGGTGCTCCAACAGCATCAGCAATTCTTGGTGATCTCGTTGCAGTTGCCCGACACCGCGTAAGTGGTGGACTTGGACCACGCGAAAGTGATTATGCCGACCTTGCGATTGCTCCAATGGGATCAACAAGGACTCGCTATTTAATTCGCTTAGAAGTAGCAGATCGCTCAGGAGTTCTAGCAGCAGTGGCACAAACTTTTGCCAAACATGAAGTATCAATTCAGACTGTTCGCCAGACTGGCCGTGGCGATAATGCAGAGTTAATTGTTATGACACACAAGGCTTCTGATTCCGCACTAGCTTCAACAGTCGCCGATCTTTCAAGCCTAGATGCAGTTAAAGATATAGCGAGTGTTATTAGGGTTGAAGGAATGGGTGCATGAGTATTTTTAAAAAGAAGGGTGCTCACCAATGGCGCGGTGTAATTGAGGAATATCGCAGCCGCCTACCGGTCTCTTCGAAAACTCCAATCGTTTCGCTTCGCGAAGGCGGGACTCCACTAGTTTCAGCATGCGTTCTCTCTGAAATGTTAGATAACGATATTTGGTTAAAAGTTGAAGGCGTAAACCCAACTGGCTCATTTAAAGATCGCGGAATGACAATGGCGATTTCTAAAGCGGCAGAAGATGGCGCCAAGGCCGTTATTTGTGCATCAACTGGAAATACTTCAGCAAGCGCTGCTGCATATGCAACTAAAGCTGGAATGCGTCCTGTTGTTCTCGTCCCAGAAGGGAAAATTGCAATGGGCAAACTTGCGCAAGCAATTGCGCACGGTTCGACTCTTCTACAGGTCGATGGCAACTTCGATGATTGTCTAAATTTAGCTCGGGAACTATCTGAAAAATATCCAGTAGCACTTGTTAACTCTGTTAATCCTTATCGCATTGAAGGTCAGAAGACTGCGAGCTTTGAAGTTGTAGATATGCTCGGCGATGCGCCAGATTTGCATGTACTGCCAGTTGGAAATGCTGGAAATATCACCGCATATTGGAAGGGCTATAACGAATATTTCAACGATGGAATTTCCAAGCAACTTCCACAAATGTGGGGCTTTCAGGCAGCAGGAGCAGCGCCAATTGTTTTAGGTGAGATTGTTAAGAATCCAGACACCATTGCAACTGCTATTCGAATTGGAAATCCAGCATCATGGCAACAAGCTGTTGATGCGCGCGATTCATCTGGTGGTTTAATCGATTCCGTAACTGATGAAGAGATTCTTGCTGCATACCGTCTAGTTGCTGCGAAAGAAGGAATCTTCGTTGAACCTTCAAGCGCAGCAGGGATTGCTGGGCTTTTCAAGAAGCAGGCTCAGGGTAAATTGCCAAAGGATAAGCGAATTGTTATTACAGTCACTGGAAATGGACTGAAAGATGTTGGCTGGATATTAGATCATGCCGAAGCCCCAACTGTTATCCCAGTAGACGTTAAACGTGCTGCAGAAGTGATTGGATTGGCTTAATGTCATCAAATAAGAGCCGATTAACTTTTAAAGCAACACTGTCGCAAGTTAGTGTGCCCGCGACAAGTGCGAACCTTGGTCCTGGTTTTGATTCACTTGGTCTTGCTTTGGATCTGCGAGATCGTTACGCCGCACAAGTCTTGGATGATGCAACCTTCGATGTTGATGTATCAGGCGAAGGCAGTGCGGAGATAAAGAAGGATAAGAACAACTTAGTAATTAAGGCGATGCTTCATGGCTTTGAACATATGGGGCAGAAGCCAAAGGGAATCGCACTACGCCAATTAAATGTCATTCCACACGGTCGCGGCCTCGGCTCATCTGCTGCGGCAATTGTTGGCGGCCTGGCACTTGCTAGATCACTTGTATTGGGTGGCGAACAATTATTAACAGATGACGAGATGATTACACTCGGTACTGAATTAGAAGGTCATCCAGATAACATCGCCGCTGCAGTACTCGGAAGTGCAACTATTGCGTGGATTGAAAATGGCGTTGGTAAAGCAGTTGGCTTAAAGGTTGATCCAAAGATCAAAGCCCTGTTGTTTATTCCAGAAGCACACCTTGCAACAGCTAAAGCTCGCAAATTATTGCCAGAATCAATTCCACATCATGATGCTGTTTTAAATGCTTCTAGAGCAGCGCTACTAGTGCATGCAATTTCAAATCGACCAGATTTATTATTAGAAGCCACTCAAGATTTACTGCATCAAAATTACCGTGCTGATGCCATGCCTAAGTCGATGGCGCTAGTGACAAAGCTTCGTGCAGCTGGTGTTCCGGCAATGATTTCAGGTGCTGGTCCTTCAGTACTCGTTCTTCATACTCTCGATGATCTTGAAATCGATGAGGTGATTAAGGTCGGGGCTGGCTCATTCGCCGCTCAGAAATTGGGCATTTCCACACACGGAGTCGAATAGCCAAATTTTGCCCAAGGCTGGGTTCGTATGCTAAGTTTCCCCTCATCTGGTAGCCGAGAAATCGTCGGTAAGTAAATCTAGATAATCCAAAAATTCGCTAAATTAAAACTCTTTCCTTTAGCGCAAACACAGAAATGAAAAAGTAAAAAATATATGGCAACTACAAAAGCTAGTGCAAAAGAATCTGGCGAACTTTCAGCAATGCTCCTTCCTGAGCTTAAGAAAGTCGCAGGCCAACTTGGTATCGAAGATGCTGCAGCAATGAAGAAACCTGACTTAGTTCAGGCCATTGGTGATCTGCAAGCCGCAAACCGTGATGCCGCTAAGGCTGAACGTGAAGCACGTCGCGCTGAACGCGATGCCCGCCGCAAAGGTGGAAATAAGAATTCAAATAATAATTCCAAGAATAACAATCAGGATGATTCAGAAGATGACGAGAACCAAGGTTCTAATCCAAATGATGCATCTGATGCCGATGTAAATAAGAAGGAATGGACCGGCGCTGGAAACAGCAACCGTAACGATCGAAATGATCGCCACAACAACCGTCGCGACCGTGGCGACCGCGGAGACCGAAATAATCGATTCCGTGAACGCGGCAACCGTGAAGAGCGCGAGATTGTTATCTCGGAAGATGATGTATTACTTCCAGTTGGTGGCCTATTAGATATTCTCGAGAATTATGCATTTATCCGTACTGGTGGCTATTTGGCTAGTCCAAATGATGTCTACGTTTCACTGCAGCAAGTTCGTCGATACGGACTTCGCAAAGGTGATGTAATTACAGGTTCAGTTCGCCAACCTCATGAAGGTGAGCGCAAAGAGAAGTTCAATGCGCTAGTTCGCGTTGAAACAGTTAACGGCGCAGATCCTGAGAGTTCAAAGGAGCGCGTTGAGTTTGCGAAGTTAGTTCCGCTTTATCCGCAGGAACGCCTGCGCCTAGAGACCGAACCAAATATTCTTACAACACGCGTTATTGATTTAATTTCACCAATCGGTAAAGGCCAACGTGGACTTATTGTTTCGCCACCAAAAGCTGGTAAGACTATGGTTCTTCAATCAATCGCAAACGCTATTACAACCAACAATCCAGAGTGTCACTTGATGGTTGTTCTTGTTGATGAGCGTCCCGAAGAAGTTACCGATATGCAGCGTTCAATCAAGGGTGAAGTTATTGCTTCAACTTTCGATCGCCCTGCTGATGATCACACCTCAGTTGCCGAACTTGCTATCGAGCGCGCAAAGCGTTTAGTTGAACTTGGCCACGATGTAGTTGTACTTCTCGATTCAATTACTCGTCTTGGGCGTGCATATAACATTGCAGCACCAGCATCTGGACGTATTCTCTCCGGTGGTGTGGATTCTGCAGCTCTTTATCCACCAAAGAAGTTCTTCGGAGCAGCTCGTAACGTGGAAAATGGCGGATCACTAACAATTCTTGCTACTGCTCTTATTGATACTGGTTCGAAGATGGATGAAGTTATCTTCGAAGAGTTCAAGGGAACTGGAAATATGGAACTTATCTTGAACCGTAAATTTGCAGATAAGAGAATTTTCCCAGCCGTTGATGTTGTTGCATCCGGAACTCGTAAGGAAGAAATTCTTATGGGAACTGAAGAACTTAATATTGTTTGGCGTCTGCGCCGCGTATTGCACGCACTTGAGCCACAACAAGCGCTCGAGCTTCTTCTCGAAAAGATGAAGGGCACAAAGTCGAACGTAGAGTTCTTGATGCAGATCCAGAAGACCACAACCTCTGAAGGTGGCACTTCTACCAACGGAAGCTGAACCTAAATTTCAGGAAATTTCAGGAAATAGCTCCTATCGGGCTATCCTTCAACCTCGCACTGGTTCACGGCTAATAACCGATCCAGTCAAAACCTAGGAGATACGAAATGAAGAACGAGATTCACCCAAATTATTTAGAGACCACTGTTACATGTGGTTGCGGTGAAGTATTCACAACCCGCAGCACAAAAGAATCTGGTTCTATCTACGTCGAAGTTTGTTCAGTTTGCCATCCGTTCTACACCGGCAAGCAACGTATTCTCGATACTGGTGGCCGCGTAGCTAAGTTCGAAAAGCGCTTCGGAGCATCAACAACTAACTAGCTTTTTTAAGAGACCGCAGTGTGTTCACTCAATGTGAATACGTGCGGTCTTTTTTATTTCTTTGGCAGAATAAAATTTATGGGAATTGGAGGAAGTGAAAATGGCAGCAGATACAACACCTGATCGTTTCGCATCCGTCCATGCCCTTTTGGCAGAATATGAAGTTTTAGAAAAAGAGATGGCCGATCCATCGATCCATTCCGATCAAGGCAAAGCTCGCCAACTTGGAAAACGTTACGCGCATCTAGGTCCAGTAATTGCGGGATACCGTGCTTGGAAATCTGCGGCTGAAGATTTAGCTGCCGGAAAAGAGATGGCGGCCGATGATGCAGATTTCGCTTCAGAAATTCCAGCACTCGAAGCAAAACTACAAGAGACTGAAACATCGCTAGAAGAGTTGCTGTTACCGCGTGACCCTAACGATGATCGAGATGTTATTTTGGAAATCAAAGCCGGAGCTGGTGGCGATGAATCAGCGCTATTTGCTGGAGATCTGCTTCGCATGTATCAGAGATTTGCCGAACGCCAAGGTTGGAAGACTGAAATTATTGATTATGCCGATTCTGAAATGGGCGGCTACAAAGAAATTTCCATGGCGGTTAAATCTAAAGGTGTAGCTGAACCAGGTAAGTCGCCATATGCAAAGCTAAAGTTTGAAGGTGGCGTGCATCGCGTGCAACGCGTTCCAGAAACTGAGTCGCAAGGTCGAATCCATACCTCTGCTGCAGGAGTTCTAATTCTTGCTGAAGCAGATGAAGTTGATGTTGAAATTCGCCAACAAGATTTACGTATCGATGTTTATCGCTCGTCAGGGCCTGGTGGTCAATCCGTTAACACAACTGACTCTGCGGTCCGAATTACTCATATTCCAACTGGTGTTGTTGTCTCATGCCAGAACGAGAAATCACAATTGCAAAATAAAGAATCAGCAATGCGAATCTTGCGCGCCCGTCTTTTAGCCCATGCTCAAGAACAGGCTGATGCCGAAGCTATGGCTGCTCGTAAATCACAGGTTCGCACCGTTGATCGCTCCGAGCGAATTCGTACCTATAACTTTCCAGAGAACCGGTTGAGTGATCACCGCGTTAATTTCAAATCAAATAACTTAGATGCAGTACTAAACGGCGATCTTGATCCAGTAATTGAAGCGCTGTTAGAAGCAGATAAAACCGCGAAATTGGCCTCAGGTGATCGTTAAAGATTTATTGAAGTTGGGTAAAGACCAGCTTGCAACAAAAGACATTGCACCTGTTGAGGCCGAACTTCTCTTGGCTCATGCCCTCGGTATAAATCGCATGGAACTTCATGGTCGGGTAATTGAGTTAAGTGGTGAGCAAGCCCTCGAAACAAAAGAGATTTATAACCAGGCGATCGCCGAACGCTTAACTGGTAAACCAACGCAATACATTATTGGAAGTGCACCATTTAGATATTTGGAATACGAAGTTGGACCTGGCGTACTTATTCCCAGGCCAGAGACTGAAAGTTTGGTTGATGAGGTTCTGCACCAATTAAATACTTTTGCTGATCCAGTAAGTTTGGTCGATCTTGGATCCGGTACTGGCGCTATTGCAATTTCAATTGCATCAGAAACCGCTGGCAAGAAAACTGTTCACGTTATCGCCGTAGAGAGATCGCAAGCAGCAATTCCATGGCTGGAACGAAATATTGCTAAGCATGATGTAAATGTTCGGGTTGTTAAAGGGGATGTAACAAGCGCGCTTGAGGGAATTAAATGTGATGTCGTTGTTGCCAATCCACCATATCTTCCAGATGGCGCACAAATTCCTCAGGAGTTAAATTTTGAGCCAAGCGAAGCCCTCTTCGGCGGCCCCGCAAATGGCATGGCTGCACCACTTATATTTATCGAAGCCGCGGCAAGGATTTTGAAACCTGGCGGGTTATTTGCAATCGAACATAATGAATTACAAGGCCCACTTATCGCAAGTGAATTAGCCACAGAATTTGAATCGATCGCCTTGCATCGGGATTTAACCGACCGCCCGCGATTTACAACAGCGCGCCGAAAAATCTAGGCTAGCGATACGCTTGGCCCATGACTGCATCCACTACTTCTGCCTTCCAAGCCATTGACCCAACAACCGGAACAGGCTTTGGTGATCAAATCACCGAGATGTCTGCCTTAGATGTTTCAGGGCTAATCTCAAAGGCACTTGCTGCAAAGAACGCATTTGCAAACACAACCCCTAAAGAACGTGCCGCAGCGCTTCGCGCAATTGGTGCAGAAATCGAAGCATCGCGTGAAAAGTTAATTGAAGTTGCAATGCGTGAAACTGCACTTCCTAATGGTCGCTTAACTGGCGAACTTTCTCGAACAGTTTTTCAATTAGAACAATTTGCAAAGTTAGTTGAATCTGGTGCGCACTATCAATCAGTAATTGATCGCCCAAATGCAGAGTGGGTTCCAGCTCCTCGCCCTGATATTCGCAAAGCAAATCAAGCACTTGGTGTTGTGGGAATTTTTGCAGCTAGCAATTTCCCTTTTGCTTTCTCCGTTATTGGTGGCGACAGCGCATCAGCACTTGCTGCAGGTTGTCCAGTTGTAGTTAAAGCTCATCCATCACATCCGAATACTTGTCGCCTTATGGGCGCCGCTGTTCTTGCTGGCCTCAAAAAAGTTGGGCTCTCTAGCGATCTCTTTGCGCTCGTTGAAGGAATCAATCCAGAGATAACTCATTGGATTGCTGGTCATCCTGATATCACTGCAATTGGATTTACTGGCTCTGGAAAAGTTGGAAAGATTCTGATGGAAATAAGTGCAAAGCGCGAAGTTCCAATTCCGGTTTATGCCGAAATGGGATCTTTAAATCCAGTTTTCTTCTCACCTAACTCGCTTGCCGGCAAGGCTGCTGATCTGGCAAAAGCCGCAATGGATTCTGCAACTTTAGGTTCTGGCCAATTCTGCACAAAGCCTGGAATCTTAATTGTGCCAACCGGTAGCGAAGGCGATGCCTTCATCAGTGAGATTGAAACTTATTTTGCATCAATTGCAGTAGCGCCACTTCTAAATAAAGGAATTGCCGATCGATTTACTTCTGCCATTTCAGATCTTGCTAAGAGCTCTTCCCTGAAGGTTCTTGCTGGTAAGCCAACTGATGGTGGTTTTGGTGTAACTCCAACAGTCTTTGTTGTCGACTGGGCGGATGCCTTTAAAAATAGCGAGCTACTTGAAGAACACTTCGGCCCAACGACGGTAATTATTCGAGCAGACTTCGCTAAGTTTTTAGATGTAGCAGGAAAACTCGAAGGACAGTTGACCGCAAGTTTGCATGTAACTCCCGAGGAAGAAGCTTCAAAGTTAGTTGAAGCGCTCAGCCAACTAGCAGGCCGCGTAATCATGAATGGTTTTCCAACCGCAGTTGCTGTCACAGCAGCAATGCAACATGGTGGCCAATTTCCTGCATCATCAAGCCACACCACTTCAGTTGGCCTAGATGCGATCTATCGCTTTATGCGTCCGGTTGCTTATCAAAACTTTATCGATGCTCTGCTTCCACCAGCACTTCAAGAAGCAAACCCACTTGGAATCAATCGAGTTATAAATGGCTGATTTAACTAACTCTCTTGCCACGGCAAAGAGCGCAATCAATACTGAAATTGCCGCGCTAGTAATTCTGGCGCAAACTCTGGAAGAAAATCTAAAGCCAGCGCTAGAAATATTGGCTCAGACCAAGGGCCATGTGGTTGTAACGGGCCTTGGAAAGTCAGGACTCGTAGGTGCAAAAATTGCTGCAACCCTTGCTAGTACCGGAACCCCATCATTCTTTATGCATGCTGGCGATGCGCTTCATGGTGATTCTGGTGCGCTAACTCCGGGCGATGTTCTAATTGCAATTTCAAATTCAGGTGAGACTGCTGAGGTAAGTGCGATTGCGCAGATGGCCAAGGAGTGGAATAACAAAGTCATTGCAATAACGAAGAACCCAAGTTCAACGCTAGGCAAGAGTGCGGATGCGGTAATTAGTATCGCCTTCGAAAAAGAGGCAGATCCACTTAATTTAGCGCCAACTACTTCAACCACCTTAACAATTGCCGTTGGTGATGCAATTGCATCAGCACTTATCTCACATCGTGGGTTTACTTCCAAGGATTTTGGAAGAAACCATCCCGGTGGAACCCTCGGTAAGGCAACAAATAAGTGAAGCCAGATAGTTCAAAAAATCCACGAGTAACAACCTTCGGAAGTTTCATGATGGATCTTGTGGCATATACGCCGCGACGCCCTAAGAGCGGTGAAACTCTTCGTGGTGAGAGCTTTGCAATCGCGCTCGGTGGCAAAGGTTTTAATCAAGCTATTGCTGCAGGTCGCGCAGGGGCCGAAAGCGCGATGCTCGGCAATCTCGGTACTGATGGTTTCGGTGATGACTTTATGAAAGCCTTTGGCGCCGAAGGTGTGCAAGCAACTGATATCGAGCGCAGCAGTGAACTTGGTACTGGGGTCGGTCATATTTCGGTACAAACTTCCGATGGTGATAACTCAATTATCATTATTCCGCAGTCAAATGATTTAGGAACTGCGGCATATATTGCACGCCACTCAAAAACAATTATTGAATCAAATATTCTGCTCCTGCAATTAGAACTTCCGACTGATGGCAATTTAGCGGCTGCAAAATTAGCTAAAGAAAATAACGTAACTGTAGTTTTAACACCTGCCCCAGTAGCACCACTTACCGGCTGGGAAGGTTTAGTAGATGTAGTTGTGCCAAACGAAGGCGAAGCTGCAGCTCTAACGGGTATCGAAGGTGATTTGGAAAAGCAGGCAGATGCGCTATCAAAGCAACTTGGTTGTAAGTACGTTGTTATAACTCTTGGACCTAAAGGTGCTTACGTTACCGATGGCGAAAGATCAGAAGTAATTAGCGCACCCATAGTTAGTGCTCTCGACACGATCGGCGCCGGCGACACAATGTGCGCAAATCTTGCAACGCGCCTGGCTTCAGGAGATGACATCTTTACCGCTACCAAATTCGGGATTTATGCAGCTACGCTAAAGGTAACTCGCAAAGGTTCTGCAATGGCATCGCCAACGCCAGAAGAAGTGCAAAAATTTATGATTGAAAATAGCAAGTAACTCGAATACAACAAAGGAGCAAAGATGAAATACACCGGAATCATCAATCGCGATATCTCTGCAATGGTTGCACGCACTGGCCACTTTGATCGCATAGTTATTTCAGATGCAGGTTTCCCAATTCCTGCAGGTGTTCCTTGCATCGATTTATCAATGGGACCAAACTTGCCAAAAGTTGTTGACGTCTTAAAGATGCTGACTTTGGAACTCCCAATCGAACAATTCTGGTTTGCCAGTGAGATTCAACCAAGTGCCGATGAGCGCGCGAAAGAACTCTCTGCAATCATGACAAAGGCTGAATGCATCCCACTTCCACATGCTGAATTCAAGAAACTTGCTTATGGCGCAGTCGGAGTTATCCGCACTGGCGATTACCTTGCCTGGGGCAATGTAATGGTCGCTTCTGGTGTTGCTTACTAATTAATTTTTAAAGTTAATTAAGCCTTGTAGTTTTTGAAGTGGTTTGTTATTGAACCAATTCCATCAATACCAGTCTTAACAACTTCGCCACCCTTAAGGAATTTCTCTGGCTTAAAACCAATGCCGACTCCTTGTGGTGTTCCAGAGTTAATGATGTCGCCAGCATGAAGTTCCATTACTTGTGACAAGTACCAGACGCAGTGATTAATGCTAAAGATCATGTCGCTGGTATTTGAATCTTGACGAGATTCGCCATCAACTGTGCACCATAAGCGAAGATTTTGTGGATCTTTCAATTCATCTGGTGTGACAATCCATGGACCAACTGGGTTGAATGTTGGAAATGACTTTCCCTTTACCCATTGACCTGAGCGTTCAATCTGCCAGTAGCGCTCGGAAACATCTTGGGAAACTGTGTAACCAAGGATGTAATCAGCTGCCTCTTCTGGTGACTTCAAATAAAGGGCACGCTTCTTTATGACAATACAGATTTCAACTTCATAATCAGTCTTCACTGAGTTTGGCGGGATGATTACATCATCATTTCCACCAATAACTGTGTCTGGAGCCTTCATGAAAACAATTGGCTCAACAGGTGGAGTCATTCCTGTTTCAAGGGCATGTTGCATGTAGTTCAATCCAATACAAATCGCCTTTGTTGGACGAGCAACTGGTGAACCTAATCGGTAATCAGAAATCTTAACTTTAGGGCGAGCTGAGAGATCAAGCTTCGTCACCTTTTCAAGTGCACCGTTTTCGAGTTCAACTCGATTCCAATCAGCAATCACATCATCAACGAATACCGCTTCATTGTCATTTATTACGACAACAGGTTTTTCCTTATTGAATTCTCCAAGGCGTGCGATGCGCATTTCGTCCCCTTTAATTTTTGAGTTATTGAAATTTAGTCCCTTAATTGGATATTACAAAATGGCCAATATATGAGATGAAATCACTGTCGATGCTAGACGGATAACTTCCATGAGGGGTAGATTGCACGCATGAGCGAGAAGGTATTCAAGAGACGTAGTGAGAATTGGTTCAAGGCTGAGGGCAAGCACGGATATATCTACCGTGAGCGCTTTCGCAATATGGGCTTCGGCTCGGAAGTCTTCTCCGATAAGCCAGTAATCGGTATCGCAACAACTTGGTCCGAACTAAATCCTTGCAATGCCCACCTCGATCGCGTAGCTGAAGCAGTTAAGCGCGGAGTTTGGGAAGCAGGTGGATTTCCACTTGAGTTTCCAACGATGTCACTTGGCGAACCAGTACAACGTCCAACCACAATGCTCTGGCGC
>Ga0194060_10001985_pt1 | contig 14625 bp, 9 predicted proteins | sample SepL225m_MetaG_FD_163427 | JGI IMG/M metagenome (GOLD analysis project Ga0194060, IMG submission 163427) | Anoxic zone freshwater microbial communities from boreal shield lake in IISD Experimental Lakes Area, Ontario, Canada - Sep2016-L222-5m | ecosystem: Environmental > Aquatic > Freshwater >... | reverse complement strand
CACACGCGCCTCGGGGTTGAATTTGACGATCATGCCGGAGCCTTCGTCGGTCATCCACACGTTGTCGTACTTGTCGACCTTGACGGTGTGCGCGAACGACGCGGCGTAGTTGTCTTCGCCCCACTGCTTGACGTACTTGAGGGTCTCGTCGAACTCAAACAACTGCGAGGCCGTGGCGCCGCGCGCCGGTCCGACGTTGCCGCTTCGCGTAAAGATGAACAGGTGCCCCTTGGAATTCTTGGCGACGCCGGTGGCTTCGCCGATCGTGTGGCCGGGCACTACCAGTGGCAGGACTTCCTCCTTCATGACCAGCTTGGGCGCGGTCTTTTCAATCTCCACCTGCTTGGCCAGCCGCGCCTGTTGTTCAGGCGAGACGGCGGCGCGCGCCGGCTGCGGCGCTGGGGATTGCTGGGCGTAGACCGCGTAGACGGCGGCGACAGCCACCAGGAACAGAACGGCGACAACACGCTTCATAGGCATCCTCCGACACGATGGACCGAGTTAGCCGACACGCACACGCGGGGCGGGCGGGCGCACCGGAAGGGGCGCCAGACAGGCCGCCCATCAGATCACCAGACGCCGTGCCACCCCGCGGAACGCGTGTGTGATCCCGCCGCGATTATGGCTGCCGCGTTGAGGATGTCAAGTTGGGAAGGTCGTTCGCGAAATGGCCACACGCCGCACGCGTACGGCGTCGGCAGCCAACAAGCCGCCGCGTCCCCGGCCTCCCGCCGACTCGCGCGTCGTGGCGCGTCGCGGCATCTTTGTGGGGGGCGGCGACCGATTCGCGCGACGTCGATCGCCATGCGCTGAGTGGACGTCCGGCCCTATTTAGGCCTGATATCGCACGCACGCGCCGGGATGGGGACCGCCGCACATCCGCCACACACCTGGTCGGCGAGGGTCTCGCGCGTCGACACTTGGGCCAGCCTCGACGTCGTGCGACGCCCGAATGATCGGTGTGCCACGCCGCGCGCACACGCGCGGCGGCTGGAGACATCTCGGAGACATTTCGCAGACATCGTTTGACAATGTGGGCGCTGGCTTCCATGTTAGCCTCTCGCTGCGTCTTCAGAGTGACGGCGCTTTGGGTGCTGGTGAGCGGTTGCCCCGTGGCGATCAGGACCAGCGGTGGCGGGCGAGGCGGCGCGCGGAGGTGGTCTTCCGGTGATCCGGTCACCGGGGCACAGGCAGGACGGTGTGGCGCTGGGTGGTGCTGCCAACGACTTCTTGAGTCGTGACGTTCGAGGAGTCAGGCCGCGCCCGGCGGACGGTTAACTCGTTGAGGAGGCCCCAATGGTTGATTGTGTGCGGCGCGGTGTGATGAGCGTGCTCTGCCTGCTGGCGATTGCCGTCCCGGCAATGGCGCAACAGCGTGGCTCGATTTCCGGTCGCGTGCTCGATTCGGACGGCCTCGCCCTGCCAGGCGCGACGGTGACCGTGAGCGAACAGACCACCAACTTTTCGCGCACCGTCGTGACCGCCTCCACCGGGGCGTTCCAGGTGCCACAGCTCGAACGGGGCACCTACGCCCTGAGCGTGGAGATGCCCGGGTTCAATACGTTCAAGCAGGCCGGCCTCGTGATGACCGCGGGCAAGGAACTGGTCTACGACGTCAAGCTGCAGGTGGCCGGCGTCAAGGAAAGCGTCACGGTCACCGGCGAGGTGCCGCTGGTCGAACGGACCAGCAACAGGATCGGCGGAAGCCTGTCGGCCAAGGACATCGACGAGGTGCCTTCCAACTTCCGCAACTTTACGGCGCTGACGCAGTTGGTGCCCGGCATGACCCCGAACCCGGCGCAGTCGTCGTTCGAGGGCGGCCAGGTGGTGGCCAACGGCACGCCAGCCATCTCGAACCTCTACCTGCTGGACGGCATGTACAACAACGACGACCGCCTGGGCGGCAGCCAGGGGACGCAGGTGCGCGTGGTGCTCGACAATATCGAAGAGTACCAGGTGCTCTCCAACCAGTACAGCGCCGAGTACGGCGGGGGCGCCGGTGCGATCATCAACATGGTGACGGTTGGCGGGGCCAACAAGTTTTCGGGCCGGGCGTACAACTATTACCGCAGCGACAAATTCAACGCGCCGAACTACTTCATCAAGCAGGCGGGGACGATGCAGCCGCATGAGCTGACGTTCCAGACCGGCGGAGCCATCGGCGGCCCGATCAAGAAGGACCGCGCGTTCTTCTACGTGACCATCGAGCGCGACAAGGAAGAGACCGGCGGCCTCAAGAAGTTCCCGGCCGCGGCCGCGCCGCTGGCCGTCGATCAGGTCGGCTACTTCCAGGTGCTGGCCGTCAACTACTTCGCCCGCGTTGACGTGCGACTCAACGACAAGAACTTCGCCAGCTTCCGCTGGATTCTCGAGAAGGCGCCCACCAAGGGCGAGAATTTCAACGTCAACACCGCGGCTCCAGACGCCCGCTCGTGGGAGAGCGACTGGGACCATCTGTGGGGCCTCACGTTTACCTCGGTGCTCAACGACCGCGCGTCCAACGTGGTGCGCGCCTCGCGCATCACCGAAGATCTCGGGACCGGCCAGCAGGCGTTTTTCGCCACCCAGTCGAAGTGCCCGCTCACCCTGTTTGCCGAATGCGTCAGCTGGGTCGGGTTCGACGGCAAGGACCCCTTTACGATGGGACAGCAGAACGTGCATCCCAGCTATCTCACCGGCAAGGGCGGGTCGGGCCTTGACAGCAGAATCCTGACGCTGGCGGTCGACGACTCGTTCAGCTATTTCGTGCCGAAACTGTTCGGCGGTGAGCACACCTTCAAGTTCGGCGGAGGCATCAGCCTCAACTCCATGCCGCAGCGCGCAGCCGCCAACACGGGCGTGTTCACGTTCAAGGGAGACGCGCCGTTCAACCCGAACGATTCGACCACCTACCCCTACCAGTTCGACATTCAGATGGGCGACCCGGCCGAGAAGTTTGGCTGGACGCTGACGCCGAAAGACCACCGCTTCAACCTGTTCGTCGAGGACAAGTGGCGGGCGAGCGACAGAGTGACGCTGAATCTGGGTCTCCGCTTCGACCACCAGAGCGTGACGCCGTCCGACAAGCGCGCCTTCGCGCCGCGCACCGGTTTCGCGTGGGACGTCACCGGCAAGGGCACCACGGTGGTGCGGGGCGGCATCGGGCGGTTCTACGCCTATATGCCGATTTCGGTGCTCCTGAATCTTCAGGCCAGCGCCGTGCACTCGCTGATGCCGACCTTGACGATTACCGACTTGAACAGCGCCGTACTGAAGCCCATCATGATCACCGACTCGGCAGGCAACGCCGGGGTGGCGAGCCTGAGTCCGGCCGGTATCGCCGAACTGACGGCATCGCGCGCCGCGATCATGAACGGTTCGGCATTCAGCAAGCAGCCGTACCTCGACAGCCCTGGCAGAAAACTGCCGTATCAGGATTCGTGGAACGTCGGCGTCAGCCAGGAGATCGGCCACGTGGCGGCGGTGACCCTCGATTACGTCGGGAACCGCTCCAAGGACCAGATCGGGTTGATTGACATCAACGAACCGGTCAACGGCGTGCGGCCCGGCGTGGCGGTGTTCGACCCGGCCAGCGCCCTGATTCCGGCCGACGCGCGCGGCACCGTCTTCGGACGCGTGCTCCAGTACCAGTCCAACCCGGCCTTCGACGGCGGCTACAAGTCGTTGCAGGTGTCGGTCATCAAGCGGATGGCGAATCGCTGGAGCGGTCGGCTGGCCTACACGCTGCAGAGCGCGACCTACACCGGAATCGGCGCCCCCGATGCCCGCCGCGTGTGGCTCGACAACGACCCGACGGTCGACCATGGCAACTTTACCGGCAACCGCAAGCAGGTGCTGGCCATGAGCGGCAGCGTGAATCCGTGGAAGACGCTGAACATCGCGTTTGTCGTCAGCGCCATCAGCGGCTCGCTGATCAATGAAACCGTCGGCACCGACGTCAACAAGGACGGCGATGCCACCGACCGGCCCATCGCCGGCATCAACGACCTCACGCTTCCGATCGTATCGGCGCTCGACTCGCAGGGCCGCGCCGTGATCAACGGCATCACCGGGCCCGGATCGGTTGGTGTGGACGTGTCGTTCCGGTACCAGATTCCCATGAAAAAGCTCCTGCAGAGCGTGGATCTGTACTACGATGTCTTCAACATCATGAACCGCGTCAACTTCAGCAACCCGAGCGGTGTCCGGACCTCGGCGCTGTTCAATAAGTTCGTGGCAGCCGGGTTCCCGCGGCAGATGCAGTTCGGCGTCCGCGTGCGCTTCTAAGCGAGCGAGGCCGCCGACTCGATGGCGGCCTGCGCGTTGTGTCTGATGAGCCTCGGGGTCCGCTCGCCGCCGCGTCGACGGCGGCGAGCAGACCTCGGGGTGTTTGTCGTAGGCAGGCGATGTTCGGCGTCATCGTCACAAGCGAGGATCAAGCAGCTATGAGTCCATTCAGTGTTCGTGACACCGTCAACCGTGGCCTGGTCGTGGCGCTCGCCGCGGTGGCGCTTCTGGGGGGCGCGAGTGCCGCATCCGGCCAAATGGAACTGGCCGTCATCACCGGTACGTGCACCGACGAAGCAGGGACACCGCTGGCGGGCGTTTCGCTCCGGTTGAAGGACGTCGAGCGGGGCAGTGAGATCGTGTTCCAGAGCGACAAGGACGGGCATTTTTATCGGCGCGGACTCAAGGCGATTGAGTACGAGTTTCTCGTCGACAAAGAAGGCTATCAGCCCATCAAGAACAGATTGAAGCTGACCGCCGGCATGGACAAACGCTTCAATTTCAAGCTGGTCAAGGCGGCCCCGCCTGGAGCCGAGGAATTCGCCAAAGGCGTCGCCGCGTTCAATGCCGGCGATGCGGCCGGCGCGATTGCCGCCTTCGAGGCGGCCGTCAAGAAGGCGCCCGAGGCGCCCGAGGTGCACGTCAATCTGGCGCTGGCCTACATTCGCGTCAAACGGTCCAGCGACGCCATCGTGGAATTGGAAAAGGCGTCGGCGCTGGCCCCGAATCAGCCGCGCTTTCTGTTTCAACTCGGCGGCGCGTATGTAGACGCCAAGCAGTATCCGAAGGCGATTACGGCGTTCGAATCGGGACTCAAGCTGCAGCCGAGTCTGACCGACCCGCTGGCGTTCGAGGCCACCCTCACGCTGGGCGCCGTCTATTTCGCCGCCGGGCAGATGGACCAGGCCGTCGAACGGTTCGGCGCAGCGCTGGCGGCCAAGCCCGACTCGGCCGCCGCGAAACTGGGCCTGGGGAAGTGCTTCGCCAGCAAAGGCGAGACCGACAAGGCGCTGGAGTACTTTCAGCAGGTGATGACGTCGGCCCCGGGCACTCCGGAAGCGGCCGAAGCCGATGCGTTTATCAAGGCGTTGAAGAAATTCTGATGCGGCTGCCGGGTGGCATGTGCCGTGGTGGAGGCGCCCGATGCGTGTGCGTAGACCTGTTCTCGCCGTGCTCCCCGTCGTGGTCGTATGTGTCGCCGCGGCACTCACCAGCCATCGCCTGTCTGCCGGCGGACCGCAGGCCGCCCCCGCCAAGAGCGCGGCCATCGCCCAGGAACGGGGCGGGCAGGAAGAGTTCGGACCCTACGAGCCGGTGACCGACTGGCCGCAGCCTCTACCTGACGGTGCCGACGGCCTCAAACACGCCGGATGGACGTGGGGCTCGGCCGGCGACGTGTACGCCGAAACGCCCGATCGTGTCTGGATTGCGCAGCGAGGCGAACTGCCCCTGCCCGCCGATGCGAAGCCCTGGACACCCTATTCCATGCTGATTCCGTCGCGCGGCAATGCGACGGGCAACGACGATGGCCTGGGCGCCACCTGCGAGCCGGCGAAAGTCCGGGGCTGGCAGCGTCGGTATCACCACGACATCTTTATCGTCGACCGCAATGGCAAGGTCACCCAGGAGTTCCCGGAACTCGACAAACTGTTCGACATGCCGTGCGGCCGCGGTCCCCACAAGCTCAAGATCAACCCGTACGACCCCGACAAGCACGTCTGGATTCTCGACGACCAGCTGCACGTGATCTACAAGATGACGCAGGCCGGCAAGGTCGTGCTGACGCTCGGCACCCGAGGCAAACGGGGACGCGAGGCGGGTGTGCTGTTCGACCGGCCGACCGACATCGCGTGGCTGCCGGACGGCACGTTCTTCATCACCGACGGGTACGGCGGGGTCCGCGTCGCCAAGTTCGACAAGGACGGCAAGTTCCTGCTCGACTGGGGCAAGGCGCCGGCTGACCCGAGGAATCCGGGTCCCAACGAGTGGAACACGGTGCACGCCATCGCCATCAGCAAAGATCGGCGCCTCTTTATCGCCGACCGCGGCCACCGGCGCATCCAGATCTTCGACGAGAACGGCAAGTTCCTCGACATGTTCTCAACCGGGGTCAGGTCGTCGCCCTACGCCCACATCATCACGAAGGACGGCTTTCTGTGGGTCTCGGATGGCGGGACCAATCGGATTCTCAAGTACGACTTGAACGGGAAGTACCTCTATGGCTGGGGCGCGCCGGGCGGACTGCCCGGGCAGTTCAACGGCCCGCACTCGGTGCGGACCGACCAGGAGGGCAACCTGTACGTGGCCGAGGTCTTCGGCGGACGGATCCAGAAGTTCCGCCCGAAACCCGGCGCCGACCCGGCCAAACTGGTCGGCCAGGAACTGCGGTACCCGGAACGCTTCTGACGGTTGGCATGCGCCGGCGGCTTCGCCCTCATCGGGGCAGGCCGCCAGCGCAGCCGGTTCGCGATTTTCCCGAACTCTTGTGAATGTCGCACGGGGCCACGTGGCGTGCCCGGTGCCAGAGCCCCAGGATCACGGCGATCAGGAGGTGGACGTGAGACGTGTGTTTAACCGCTTTGTCGTGGCCGGACTTCTCAGCCTCGGGTGTGTCGGATTCGGTCTCTGGCATGCCACCCAGGCCGTCACCGCCGCGCCACAGGGCGTCAGCATCCAGGTGCCGACGTTCGGCGTCGATCCGTTCTGGCCCAAGCCGCTGCCCAATCACTGGATTGTCGGCTCGGTCATTGGGGTGGCCGTCGATGCGAAGGATCACGTCTGGATCATTCATCGGCCCAAAACGCTTCAGAAGAACGAACTGCGTGCGTCATGGAAGTCGGCGCCGCCGGTGCTCGAATTCGATCCAGCTGGCAACCTGGTGTCGTGGTGGGGTGGCCCCGGGGTGGGCTATGAGTGGCCCGCGTCCGAGCATGGCCTGTATGTCGATGCGAAGGGGAGCGTGTGGACCGGATCGAGCGGCGGTAAGGACGCCCAGGTGCTGAAGTTTACGCGCGACGGGAAGTTTGTGCTGCAGATCGGCCACCAGGGGCGAAATCTCGGCAGCAACGACACCGAAAACATGGGCAGCCCGGCCAACATGACGGTCGATGCGGACGCCAACGAACTCTACGTCGCCGATGGCTACGGCAACCACCGGATCGTCGTGTTCGACGCGACCACTGGCGCCTATAAACGCCACTGGGGCGCGTACGGCAAGAAGCCGGACGACAGCTTTTTCAAGAGCGCGAACGACCGTGGCGGCATGCAGACCGAGGAGAGCAGCGGCTACAGTCCTAACGATCCGCCGGCGCCCCAGTTCCGGATCACGCACGCGGTGCGCATCGCCAAAGACGGGCTCGTCTACGTCTGCGACCGCACCAACGACCGCATCCAGGTGTTCCACAAGGACGGCACGTTCGTGAAAGAGGCGTTTATCGCGAAGAAGACGCAGGGCAGCGGGTCGGTGTGGGACATCGGCTTCTCGAACGACCCGGGGCAACGGTTCCTGTTCGTCCCGGACGGGACCAACGAGACGATCTGGATCGTGCTGCGCGACACGCTGGCGGTGGTCGGGTCGATTGGCGGCGCGGGTCACGGGACGGGGCAGTTCTATGGGCCGCACAGCCTTGCGGTGGATACCAAGGGCAACTTCTACATCACCGAGACCTACGAGGGAAAGCGCGTTCAGAAGTTTCTTTACAAGGGGCTGGGCCCCTCGAACGGCGTGCTGCCCGAGTAACCATCCTGCAGGAGGCATCAGATGCGGAGAGTCAAGCGACGTCGCGTGCGGGGCGGGTTGTGGAGATTTCTGATGGCCGCCGGACGGCGGGCCTGGCAGTCCAGTCTCAGAACAGGGCCGGTCGCCGCGTAGCCTGGGCCGTCGAGCCACCCCGCGTCGAAGGTGTGGCCCGACGGCGAGTCGCGTCGCCCGCCTGATGCAGCCGTCGAGTCAGCGCGTGGGGCCGGCCGGTCCGAACACCGGCGGCGCCTGCGGAATCGCGGCGCCGTCGTGGCGCGGCTCCGACGCCCCGAAATGCGTGCCATCCGCCCGGGTGGACACGGCCTGTCCGTAGCCGAACGTGCTGCTTCGCGGCGCGACGACGCGCACCGCGTGGCCCAGGGCCTGGAGTTCGCCCCGGACCGACTCCGGGATGAGCGATTCCACCTGCACGTCGCACCCGTCGAAGGTCCCCTTGGTAAAGCGGCCCGCCTCGAGGGCCTGCTGCAGCGTCATGCCGTAGTCGGCGATGTTGGCGACGAACTGGGCGTGGGCCTGCGCCTGATTCCAGCCCCCCATGATGCCAAACCCGATCACCACATCGTCTTTGCGCATCATCGCCGGAATGATGGTGTGAAGGGGGCGCTTGTGCGGCGCCAGCGTGTTGGGCTGGTGGGGTTCGAGGGTAAAGAGGCCGCCGCGGTTGTGCAGCATGAACCCCATGCCGGTGGGCACCAGGCCCGAGCCGAAGCCGCTGTAGTTGCTCTGGATAAGCGACACGATATTGCCGTCCTGATCGATGGTGGTCATGTAGATCGTGTCGCTGCCCTCGGCATCGGTGACGCCAGCCAGCGTTGACGGCGCCACGGTGCAGGCGGCTTTGCCCGGATCGATCAGGGCCGCGCGCTGCCGAGCGTAGTCGGCGCCGAGCAGCGTCTCGACGGGCATCTTCGAAAACTTCGGGTCGCCCACGTAGCGCAGCAGGTCGGCATAGGCGAGCTTCTTCGCCTCGATCATCACGTGCAGAGCCTTGGCGCTGTGGAAGCCGTACTCGGCTAGCGGATAACGTCCCATGATGTTGAGCATCATGAGGGCGGCGATCCCCTGGCTGTTGGGAGGAATTTCGGCCACCGTCCAACCGCGGTAGGTCGTTTCGATCGGCGTCACCCATTCGGGCTGAAACGACTTCAGGTCGTCAAGGGTGGCAGGATTCCCGTTTGCCTGCAGGATCGAGACGATCGCCTGCGCGGTCGGCCCGGTGTAGTAGCCGTCGCGGCCGCTGGCGGCAATGCGCTGGAGCGAGGCCGCCAGATCGCGATTGCGGAAGGTCTCGCCGGCTTTCGGAGCCAGCCCGCCCGGTAGAAACGTGGCCTTCGAGTTGGGATGAGCGGCCAAAAACTCGGAGGAACCGCCCCAGGCCCTGGCGATCACTTCGGAGACGGGAAATCCGTTCTGGGCGTAGAAGATTGCGGGTGCCAGCAATTCCGAAAACGGCTTGGTGCCGAAGCGCGTCCGCAGCGCGTCCCATCCCGCGACCACGCCCGGCACCGTCACCGAATACGCGCCGCGCTGCGGCATGCGCGTGACGCCTTTCGAGGTGAGCAGGTCGAGGGTGAGTCCGGCCGGCGACCATCCGCTGGCGTTGAGCCCGTACATCTTGCCGGTTTTCGCCTCGTAAACCAGCGCGAACAGGTCGCCGCCGATGCCGTTGGAGGTGGGTTCCATCAAGCCGATGGTGGCGTTGGCCGCGATGGCGGCGTCGATCGCGTTGCCGCCGCGTTCGAGGATCTGCACGCCGGCCCGGGCCGCCAGGGGCTGGCTGGCCGCCACGATCCCGTACTTGGTCATCACCATCGAACGTCCGACGACGGGCATTCCTGGCGGCGGCGCCTGGCTGCGCGTGGCAGCCGCACTAACCACGACCACCGCCAGTGCCGAGAGCAGAATTCGGGCAACCGAGTGCCTCATGCGAACGGTCCTTTCTCATGATTGCAGAAGGGGAGGGGACAGACACGAGCGTTTCTCAGACTGAGGGCGGATCACCCCGGCGCAGGCCGTCTTGCCGCCGGGGGAGACAATCGCGGGCGCCGCGATCGGCCCGCTGCCAATCACGGCGCCCTGGGAAACATTGGCGACACGGTTCTCGAACGACGAGACCGGGGAAGGCGATTCGATTCGCCCTCCCCGACCAGGATACGCGCTACTTCGCCGGATGCAGCGTCAGTTTCTGCACCCGCCAGTTCGTGATCTCGCCGACCAGGAGCTCGTTCTCGTAGCGGCAGTCGATTTCATGAACCGACCCGAACTCCTTCAACAGCTTGCCGGCCCGGCCGAATTTGCCGAGGATCTTGCCGTCCAGTTCGAGCTTGTAGATCTCGCCGTTGTTCATGTCGGCGGTGCCGTTCGAGTTCGAACTGTAGAGGTACTGGTGCGCGCCAGGCGTAATGCAGATGGCCCAGGGGGCGCCCACGCTCTGAATCACGTTCTTGAGCTCGCCATTGTTGTCGAAGACCTGGATGCGGTTGTTGCCCCGGTCGCCCACGTACACATTGCCCTTCGCGTCGACCGCGATCGAGTGGGCGATGTTGAACTGGCCTGGCTCGGCGCCCTTCGACCCCCACGACTTGATGAACTTGCCGTTCTTGTCGAACTTCGCCACCCGGGCATTGACGTAGCCGTCGGAGACGAAGATATTGCCGGCCGTGTCCCACGCGACGTCGGTTTCGCGGTTGAACAGATCGCCAGGGATGCCGGATCCGGGAGGTCCGGAGGGACCCCGTCCGCTGGTGTCGGCCGCGGGGGCCGCGGCGGCGCCACGGCCGGTGGGCGCCGGCACGGGGGGCGCGGGCGCAAGGGCAGGGACACGCAGCGATTCGGGCTTGCGTCCCATCACCATGATCAGGTCACCGGCGGGGTTGAACTTCATGATGTTGTTCGACCCCTCGTCGATCACCCAGATGTTGTCCTGGGGGTCGACGCGGACCGCATGGGCGAAATTGAACCCGTAGACCCCGACGCCGATTTCGCGGAGGTACTTGCCGGTCTTGTCGAATTCGAACAGTCGGGCGCCGCCCTTGGAGAACGCGCGCGAATCGCCCAGGCCGACGTTGGTGTGGCCCGTGCGGGTGTAGACAAAAACGTTGCCTTTCGAATTGGTGGCGACCCCGACCGCTTCGCCCATGTAGATGCGATCGGGCATCTTCAGGAAGTCGGGAACGGAGTCGTACGGAATCTCTGGAATAACCAGCTGCGCCATCAGGGGGCCGGGGTAGAGCAGCGCGGCTGCCAGGAGTAGGGTTCGAAGAGAGCGCCTCATTGTAGCCTCCGATAGAAATGGTGAACTCGACGGGTGAGCCACGTCAGCCGACGCTACTTCTTCGCGCCCGTGGCGCCCGCGGCGGCCGCCGCCGGATGCAGGAGGATGCGCTGGGCTCGCCAGTTCGTGATCTCGACCACCGAGATCTCATCAGGGTTCCGGCAGTCGATTTGATGGACCGTGCCGAATTCACCCAGCAGTTTTCCGGGTTTCCCGAACTTGCCGAGGATCGTGCCGTCCAGTTCCATCTTGTAGATTTCGCCGGTCACTGCCGCGATCTCCGAGTTGTTGCTGTCGGGATTGGAGTTCGAGCTGTAGAGGTACTGGTGCGGCCCAGGGGTGATGCAGACCGCCCACGGCGCGCCCACGTTGCTGTAGATCGCGCGGAGCACGAGATCGTTGCTGAACACCTGAATGCGGCTGTTGCCGCGATCCGCCACGTACACATTGCCCTGCGCGTCGGTGGCGATGGCGTGCGGCGTGCTCAACTGGCCAGGCAGCGAGCCTTTCGACCCGGTGTCCTTCACGAAGCGGCCATTCTTGTCGTACTTGACGACGCGCGAATTGCCGTACCCATCCGAGATAAAGCTGTTCCCGGCCGCATCCCAGGCGATGTCGGTGGGACGGCTGAGCCGGTAGGGCTGCGCGGGCGGAACCGGCGAGCCAGGGGCCGGAGTTTCCTCGAGGCCGCCGACCGCCTCGGACTTCCGGCCGATCAGCATCACCACTTTGCCTTCGGGATTGAACTTGATGATGGTGTTGGTGCCTTCATCAACGGCCCAGATGTTGTCCTGGGCATCCACCCTCACGGCGTGCGCGAAGGCGAAGCCGTAGAGGCCTTCCCCAAGTTCGCGGATGAAGGTGCCCGTCTTGTCGAACTCGAACAGCCGGGTCTCCTGGCTGCGCGTGTAGACAAAGATGTGCCCCTTCGAATTGGTCGCGATTCCGATCCCCTCACCGAGATAGAGGTTGGTCGGGAACTTGAGAAAGTTCGGCACAGACTCGTACGGAATTTCCGGTACGTTCTGGGCTTTGGCCTTGGCCCGCTGCTGAGCGGGCGTCAGGGTCTGGGGTTGTGCCAACACCGGTGTGGCGAGCAGCAGCAACCCGAGGGCGAGCGAAAAGCGTGGACATCGCCTCATTGGTTCCTCCGAAAAGGAGTCGTTCAGAATCTTGCCGGTCTGCGTGAGCTTGGGGCGGAGTCTAGCACGGGGGAAATGCGGCAAACGGTCGCGGAGACACTACGTTACAACTCGGAGACACACCATTACATTACCGGTGCGTCGCGTGGTCGCGCTGGAGGGCGGCTGTTGCCGATTGGGGGCGGGCGGGAACGGCCAGACGCCACGCCGGCAGCGCGCGTGGGCGACATGTCGGGAGTCGGCGGTCGGTCGAACCGCGGCAAAAAGGCGCAGGGCGACGCGACAAGTGCCCTATCATAGCGGAAGCAACCACCGCGGTGGCCTCGACGCTGGACAGTGCCAGACGGCAGCCGCGTCGGGCAGGAGGCAGAAGCAGGAATGAAGCCGCATGCGGTCTCGCGGATACTCGCGCGCGTCGGCGAGGCGCTGTGGGGCATGGCGTTTCTGCGCTACGAGCGCGACCTGCGCGGACAGGTGGTCGAACTCAACGATCTGTTTCTCTTGATCTGCTTCATGGAGAGCGTCGGCCTGCCCAACCCGGCCATGGCGTATTTGCTCGAGGTGTACCCGTTGCTGCTCGACGAGTGTCATCTGTGGCATCGGCGGATGGGGATGGATCGGTCGCCGCTGGCCAGTTTGCCGTGCTGCTGACATGCGCGATCTGCTGACGCGCCGTGTCCTTCTGTTCGGCGGCAAAGGCGGCGTTGGTAAGACCACGTGTGCGGCCGCGATGGCGGTGGCCGCCAGCCGCACGGGGCGGCGGGTGCTGCTGGTGTCGACCGACCCTGCCCATTCCACCTCCGACATTCTTGGCGTCGCGTTGGGACCGGACCCGCGGGACGTGGCTCCGGGGCTGCGCGCCCTCGAGTTGGATGCCGAGCACGAGGCCTCGAGGTTTCTCGCGCAGGTCCGCACACAGGTGGCGTCGCTGTTCAGCCCGGCGGTTCTGCGCCACGTGGCCCCGCAGTTCGAACTGGCCGCATCCATGCCCGGCGTGGTGGATGTCGCGGTGTTCGACCGCATGGCCGAACTGATGCTGGCCGAAGACGATCAGGTCGATCTGCTCGTGTTCGACACCGCGCCCACCGGCCACACGCTCAGGCTGTTGCAGATGCCCGAATCGCTCGCGGTCTGGGTCGGCGCGCTGGCGGCGCGGCGACGCGATCTGGTGCGGCAGCAGGGCGAATGGCGCGGCGATGCCCCCGGGCAGGACGCGCGGCCCGATCCGGTGCTCGCCGCCCTCGAGCGCCGCGAGTCCACGTTGCGGCAGGTGCGCGCGTTGTTGACCGACACCAGTCGCGCCGCGGTGGTGCTGGTGCTGGTGCCCGAGCGCCTGCCCATCGAAGAAACAGCGCGGGCCGTCTCGGCGTTGGATGCGGCGGGGATTCCTGTGGGCGCGCTGATCGTCAACCGCGTGTTGCCGGATGGGCTGAGCGGCGAGTTCTACCGTGCCCGTTACGCGCAGGAGCAGATCTACCGACGCGAAATCGCCGATCGCTTCGGAGACCGGATCCGCGCGACCGTGCCACAGCACGATGTCGACATCAACCGGTTCTCGGACCTGGTGCGGGTGGCGGAGTCGCTCGTCCACCCCTAGCCGAACGCCAGCCGGAACCGCTCCCAGGCGACGAGCGGTCTTTCCGGGCGCGCGTCATCCCGGCACGCTCGACCCGCACACGCGCGCGCGCCACGCGCTTTTCTTGCACGTGTTCCGCCACACCTCTTCGTGTCGCTTGATCGGAAACGCATTGTTCCCGAGTTCCGGCAGAATACGGGGTGGCAAGAGTTGCCTGGGGCGGACGTCAGACGTCAGATGGGACGGTCGCCGGTCGTAACGGCGGAAGCCATTTGTCCAGCGTGTCAGCCAGCGTTGCCAGTTCGACCGGCTTGGTGACGTAATCGTCCATGTCCGCTTCCAGGTAGCGCTCCCGGCTCCCGCGCATGGCGTGGGCCGTCATGGCGATGATGGGAAGGCGGCGCGCGCCTGCGGGACGCCCCGCTTCGGCCTGCCGGATGTGGCGCGTGGCCTCGAGGCCATCCACCTCGGGCATCTGCACGTCCATCAGGACCAGATCGTAGGGAAGCGTCGCCACCGCCCGGACCGCCTCCGCGCCGTTTACCACCGCGTCGGCGCGCAGCCCGAACTTCTTCAGCAGGAGCAGCGTCACCTTCTGACTGGTGAG
>Ga0194060_10001984_pt1 | contig 14633 bp, 15 predicted proteins | sample SepL225m_MetaG_FD_163427 | JGI IMG/M metagenome (GOLD analysis project Ga0194060, IMG submission 163427) | Anoxic zone freshwater microbial communities from boreal shield lake in IISD Experimental Lakes Area, Ontario, Canada - Sep2016-L222-5m | ecosystem: Environmental > Aquatic > Freshwater >... | reverse complement strand
ATTTATTCAACGGAAATTGGGTATTATTCGCTGACTATTATTAAATAAAGAGGGAAATTAAGGACGGGATAAATCTTTCACAGGGCGAATGCCCTGTGCTGTTATATTCTGCCCCTTCAGGGCAAATTCTGTCGGAAGGCGTTTGTTGCTCCACTTTGCATACGCAACCGCGTCATTCCGGCTTACATGTATTACCGGATAATCCTTCTTTCCGCTGCTTCTTGGTTTTCCATCCGCTCCGCATCGCCAGTTTACTCCGCTCTCTGCCTTAAATTCTGAACCGGTCCAGACATAACTCCACCCCTCTTTTTCCGCATCTGTTTTATAACCCGCAGCATTAATAAATTTCTCAAACCCGCCCACTGTAACTTCATACTTATCCATATAAAAACTGCTTACTTCCACTCTGTGTACAGGCTTTTCATCCTTATCTCCGTTATCGCTGCCCATCATAAATGAACCTCTTCAACATACACCATATTCTCATTAGTATTTCCATGTTTGATAACCGTTTCACGCGAACCCCCGCCACAACTCATAACCGCAAATGAAATTGTTAATGACAGTAAGACTAAAATAAGTTTACGCATAGAACCTCCAGGTAGTTAAATAAGATTAAGAATAAATAATTAATAGAACCTGAAAAAAAACAAATCAGATTATTTTTTCGGTCCTGTCATCTCTTCAGGACGTACAACCTCATCAAACTTTTCAGCCGATAAAAGATTCAGTTCAACCGCCGCTTCCTTTAATGTCTTGTTCTCTTTATGCGCTTTCTTGGCAACCTTAGCCGCGTTGTCGTAACCAATGTGCGGATTAAGCGATGTAACAAGCATCAGGGAATTTGTAAGATGTTTTTTAATATTATCCGTATTTGCAGTAATGCCGGCTACACAATTATCCGTAAAACTTTCGCACGTATCGGAGATAAGCTTTATTGACTGAAGCAAATTAAAAATAATCACAGGCTTAAAAACATTCAGCTCGAAATTCCCCATTGCTCCGCCGAAGTTAATTGCAACATCATTACCGAAAACCTGTGCGCATACCATCGTCATAGCTTCTGACTGCGTAGGATTAACCTTCCCCGGCATAATAGAACTGCCCGGTTCGTTCTCAGGCAGATTTAATTCACCTATACCGCACCTTGGACCGGACCCAAGCCAGCGGACATCGTTTGCAATCTTCATTAAAGAAGCCGCCAGCGTTTTCATTACTCCTGAAGCTTCAACCATCGCGTCATGCGCTGCAAGTCCTTCATACTTATTTCTTCCGGTTATAAACGGAAGACCCGTCAGTTCAGCGATACGCTTCGCGGATTTTACCGCAAAGTCAGGATGTGTATTTAAGCCCGTGCCAACCGCTGTGCCGCCAAGTGCAAGTTCATTCAGCCTTGGCAGACAACAATCGATTCTTTCAAGTCCGTTAGTCAGCATCTGAACGTAACCGGAAAACTCCTGTCCCAGCGTAAGCGGAGTTGCATCCATAAGGTGCGTACGTCCTATTTTTATTATATCCTTAAACTCTTCCTGCTTTATTTTAAAAGCATCCCTTAGTTTTGTTACCATCGGAATAAGTCTTCCATGTATTTCCCCGACTGCCGCAATATGCATTGCCGTAGGGAAAGTATCATTCGAAGACTGCGCCTTATTTACATCATCATTTGGATGAACCGGTTTCTTACTCCCCATTTCACCGCCTGCAAGTTCAATCGCCCGGTTGGAAATAACCTCGTTGGCATTCATATTAGTCTGCGTACCGCTGCCGGTCTGCCATACCACAAGCGGGAAATGCTCGTCAAGTCTGCCTTCGATTACTTCGTCTGCGGCACGGACAATAAGATCAGCTTTCTCAGCTGATAAAATGCCGAGTTCTTTATTTGTCAGCGCGGCAGCTTTCTTTAAAATGCCAAGCGCCCTGATAAGAGGCCGCGGGAATCTTTCTCCGCCTATCTTAAAATTCTGAATTGACCTGGCAGTCTGCGCGCCATAATACATATTATCAGGCACCTGTATTTCGCCCATGCTGTCAGATTCTGTTCTAAAGTCCATGACTTCTCCTCGATTAGATTAGGTTTATAACCAGATATAAGTTTTGCCAGGAAAATTAAGGCAAAGATATGTTATAGTCAACGAAAAGGAATGCGGTACCAAAAACTATTTGGAGCATACCATTGTTAATTTCTTCCGCAAACATCGGTAACTATACCCCAAAGAGTTTTCTAATTTCAGCATTTGAGATTGAATTACTTTTTTCATCATCGGAGTCCGACTGTTTTTTGTGCGTAAGCTCTCCGGCGAACTTCTCGCTTGAAATAACTTCGCACCGGCACACGTTCGCGAACTGCATCAGGTTATGGTCCGAACTTACAAGTATTATCGTTCTTGGGTTACACGCCTGCTCAATAAGCCGCTTAATCTGGTCATCGGCAGACTGTCTGTCAGAATAATAAATCTTTGCTGCCACCGTCCTGATAACAGTTTTCTGATAACCATCAAAGCATAAACTTACCTTAACCTGTTTGCCCTGAAAATAATTCTCTATCATAAAGACAACCTTTTCCCGTGCCGTCTGTCCGTCTTTATGCATTATAGTCTGAAGAGACTTAATCTTTCCTATTAAGTTATTCCCATCAATGATATAGTGTTTCATAATTATACCAGCCTGTATATTAAACATACCGCCCGATAACTCCGGGTAAAAATGATAATCTGCAAGTATCCATTTTATTTATCATACTCATTTATCTGAAACGAGTATTATTATGAGAGAACCGCCGGTCAGTTTTTACCTGCCGCTGTACTGCCCTCTCGAACGCTCAAGTTTTATATCACGCAACTGTGAAGCCTTTATCCTGATCTCAAACCTGTACCCCTGCCATGAGCCAGTCGGATTCCATGTGAAGTTCATCTCCCAGCAATGTAAATCTTTGTATATCCTGACTTCGGGATACAGGAACTGTTTTGTCTGAACATCATAGTTGCCGGTAGCGGATACTTTAAGACTCGGAGTCAGGTTAAAATTAACATTGCTGTAAATATTCGTTGCTTTTGTCTGCCGCAACGGATTGCTTTTATCCGTGTTATAAGTCAGGCTTAAAGACAAATCCCAGGGGATACTGTAATCAGGCGATACCTCATTATTAAGCCCCGTATATTCACTTCTCTGTCCCGTTAATTGCGGGAATACCGGCTGATTTCTGTCTTCAGCATTCTTATCAGTAAAACCCTTCAGCTTCTCAGCCGATAAGTTAATGCCCGCACTTAAAGAAAACCTTGTAAGCCTCAGCAGACCGCCACCCTGCCGAGATGCAAGATAACTGTTTGAAATTCCCATAGTAGTATAATCAAAATCATAGAACGAATAAGAGGATGTTCCGTTCAGGTCAAGTATGCCGGCTATCTGAGTCCTGTAATTCAGGTACATGTCCCCCAGTCTGCGCTCAATACCGGGAGCAAAATTGTAATTCGTTGAGGCAGTAAGATGGATAATCTGAATTTTCTTTGATTCCGATGTTGTATCACCCGGATCTTTTTGCGTTTTTAATTCAAGATTATTATCGAGATTAAAGTTAATCGTCTGACTCTCTGACTGCGGTGCTCCGCCATAGATTCCTTTCTGATATTTATCATACTTTATCGTGCGTCCCTTATCATCTGTATAATTGCCATAATAACCCCACGCCGGCGTTGAGAAATCAGGCGTATAATTATATGAAATCGAAGGCGACAGCGTATGCCTGACAGCCTCAACGCCAAATACCCGCGGCTGTACTATTCCATAAAGCCTGGTTGAAGCACCGATGCCAAAGCTGAAATATCTTACTGCGCTGATTCTGTCCTTGTCGCGCAGGAATGTCGTGTCAGCTTTCCCGTTATAGCTGCCGTTCGGAACGGTTTCAGCTTCGGTTATTTTGGAATACCACTTTTCCGTATAGTTTATCACCGGCGAAATACTAAAATATCCTGCTTTAGGAGAAGCATTAGCCGCGACTGAATGCTGAATGCCCGCCCTGCTGTCCGATTCCCCATGAACTACTGTATGTTCATTCTGAAGCTGCCCGCTATACGAATAACCTATAAGATCATACCACTTTGCCCGTGCCGGGTCGTAGCCTTTCTTCTTCCTGAACGGATACGACTGCGACATATTAAACGAAAGTGAAGGCAGTGTCTCGGTAATATTGCCAATCTGAGTTGTATCCGCGCTGTTTAATATCTGAGTACGCTGATAGCCCAGAGAAAGTGAGTTGCCTGATTCCTCAAACGAATGAAAGAGATTAGCATTTGAGGTAATCTGCTGTGTTAAGGCATCGTTCCGGGTGTAACTTGTATTATTGATGTAAGCCTTAGATGAAATATACATCAGGTTTGCGTCAAGCTGCGTGTTTGGGTCGATACGCTGGTTATGATTAACCGCAATCTGCCAGTTTGAGTTCTCGTTATATGACGGATCCGACTTAAACCCAGTATGAAGCCCTGAATAGCCGAGCCGGATGTTCCCGTTAAGGCTGTAGCGTTTTGCATACCTGATACTGCTACTGAGATTATAACCACCGCGAAGATAAATATCGCTGAGCAGGTTCATATCCATATAATCATTCATCGCCCAGAAGTACCCTAAGTGAGAAAAATACCGCCCCCATGCAGCGCTTTGACCATACGCCGGAGTTATTATGCCGGAGCGCCTTCCCGTCTCGTTGGGAAATACACCAAACGGTAGCGGAACAGGCAACGGAACTCCGCCGATATAAAGCCATATCCATTTGGCAATTATCTGCTCCTTCAGGACTACCTTCATCTCCTTAGCAGCAAAGAAAAAATGAGAAGTATCTGCGTTGCACGTTGTATAAGCACCATCTTTTATAAAATAAGTATCCCTGCTCATCTTTTTGACCCTTGAGCCACTGTAAAGACTCCCCTCTGCCTTATTCTTAGCAACAGAAATCAGTCCGCGCTGTGTCTTAAAGTTATATGAAAGCTTTTCCCCCATATAAACTTCGCCTGCCTCAGACATAACTGGAGTTCCTTTAAGCTTTATCTTTGCCGTATCCGCCGTATCAACCCTTCCGCCTGCCTGAACTTCATTCAGATTAAAATCCACAGCAATGTTTTCGCTCTTAAGCACGGTAGTTTTATATTTCAGCTCGCCGCGACCGTAAATTTCAAGTTTCCGCACATCCACGTAAAATATAAGCGAATCAGAACCGCTGGAATAGATGACAGCGTCAATATCGGACCGGCTTTTCTTTGCAGAATCTTTAACGGCGGAGCTAAGGCTGTCCTGCAGAGGAACGGGCACAGTTCTCTTAGAAACAGAATCAGCCGTCTGAGACCAGACAGCGCTGTTTAATAACAAGAGGAATATAGTCAGTTTAAGATTCATGCGAAAAAGAGAACGGGTAAATGTGTTCAAATAACCAATGACATGCAAAAACAGATATCCCTGCCGTTCAACTGTTAAAATGCTGTGTATGTTTCTGGTAAAAATAACAAAATATAGGCTGAAATTATAGAATTAAAGAGCGGACAGGGAGACATTTGGTCTAAAAAACTTTTTGAGAAGCAATCCCGGATATAAAATTGCTTCAGATATTTATAAATTGGGGAACCTCCGACAATACCCGTGTAAAAGAAGCCTTTGGCCAAAGCCTGCAAAAGACCCAGACATATCTCAAAAGTCATTTTAGGTTAATGAGTAAATAACAGGCAGATAAAAAAGGCTTACTCCGGCCGGCCGGCAAATAGTAAGCAGGCAAAATAAATTTCCATGACATACTGGCCAGGTGCAAAGTATGTCATAGAACATCTTTTTGCCTGTCCTGCAGGTGCGGGACATGTCATAGAACGTCTTTTTGCTTATCCTGCAGGTGCAGGACATGTCATAGAACGTCTTTTTGCCTGTCCTGCAGGTGCAGGACATGTCATAGAACGTCTTTTTGCCTGTCCTGCAGGTGCAGGACATGTCATAGAACGTCTTTTTGCTTATCCTGCAGGTGCAGGACATGTCATAGAGCCTTAAACGGGTCAATCCGCACTTGCGGATTGGGTCATAGAAACTTATTTTGCCCGACTGGCGGTTATTTAATGACCGGATAATTTTTTTTTGGGTTAATATGAATGATACACAATAGACAATATCTGCCGGATGGGTAAAAGGCTGGCAGGACTCATGGGGAAATTCTCTTAAAAATATCAGCACACCTGATGTTTTTCTTAATCTTACTCATAATCATAATCTTACTCACCCGCCATGAAATGAGTAAGATTAGGATTATGATTAAGAGTATGAGGGAAAAGGGGACTTTGTCGGGCATGCCCTCTTAATCATACTTATTTATACTCCGTCTGCACTAATACTATCTCTTTCGGATAGGTTATATCTCCAAGCAGACTTGATACAGTTGGCCGGGCTGCGAGTTTAATCTTCAGCGGGTCTTTATTCTGTCCGCCGATTTTCAGCGCAAGGTCCAGCAGCCCCTGATAACCTTTGTCCTGAAAATATTTAAACAAATCCATCTCAATTTTAATAGGAATAACTACCGCCTCACCAGTGCCGGGTACTGAAACAGCCGAGGATATATTGCCGGCAATTGTTTCTTTATCGTCAATCATCAGTCGCCACGGGAAAGATTTAAGCGTTGCATCCGTTCCCGGATACCCGCCTTTGCCATCGTCAGGATTAAGAGCGTTTACATTTACAATGAATGATACGGGCAGGCGCCTGTTGGCAACACCGGCTGTAAGCTTTAGAATATCCATTGCGCTGAAATCCTGCAGCCCTGACTTATTGCTTATCGAAACACCATCAACGATGAATCCGTTTACCTCGCCTAGCTTAAACTTCAGACGGCTGATGTTCTGAAACGTCTGGTAAACGCTACAACTGTCAAACAGAAAGATAAAACAGCTCAGGATTACATAAACAGATAGTTTTTTGCCTTGTGTTCCCATTTTTTTTCTTTTTTTCTTATAATTTAACATTGAAAGAAAGACTTACTTAATGCCCGATTCTTCAATTTTCTTTATTATTATCTGAGCCACCTTAAGCGCCCTGAGTCCGTCCTCGCCTGACACAACAGGTTTTGTATTATTAATAACAGAATCGACAAAAAGCTGAAGTTCATACTGAAGTGCGTTTATTTCTTTTAATTCGGGCTGTTCATAGACAACCATCTTAGTCTTTTCGCCAACGCCTATTTCACCGAATGAGATAAACTGGTTCACAGCTTTCTCATAGCTTTCCTTTGAAATCAGACGGTAAACCTCAGAAACACCGGTAATAAAATCGAGAGCGATATAAGTATCCTTTTGGAACATTCTCATCTTGCGCATTCTTTTCTGTGAGATTCTGCTTGCTGTTACATTGGCAACCGCTCCGTTTTCAAACTCAATTCTGGCATTTGCTATATCAATATTATCAGATACTACAGCAACGCCGCTTGCATGAATATCCTTCACCCCGCTTTTGACAAGGCTGAGGATTATATCGATATCATGAATCATCAGATCAAGCACAACGGCAACGTCTGTACCGCGCGGGTTAAACTGCGACAGGCGATCGGTCTGAATAAACTTTGGAGCGAGATTATACATATCAAGTGACAGTAACGCCGGGTTAAACCGTTCGATGTGTCCCACCTGCAGATTCAACGATTTGCTGTTTGCAATCTGGATAAGTTCTTCGGCTTCGGAAAGCAGGGCAGTAATCGGCTTCTCAATGAAAACATGCTTACCAGCTTCAAGACATCCTTTGCCAATCTCATAGTGTGCGCTTGTCGTAGCCGCAATTGAAACTGCATCGACCCGTGCAAGGAGGTTCTCAAGCCGCTCAAATACCCTTACGTTAAATTCTTCGCGGCAAGCCTGAGCTTTTTCCGGGTCTTTATCATAAATACCGACAAGCTCGCAGTTTGGGATTGTCTTAACTACCTTCGTATGGAGCCTTCCGAGATGACCGGCTCCTATAATGCCAAGTTTAATTCTTTCCATTCTGTTTACCCACCATTTTTAGATTCTTATACATTGAAAATTTCTACGCACTTCACAGACGAATACGGTATAAATATTTTCACCTGATGCAATTCTCTTGCAGCTTCGAGCAAAAGGCCATCCTCGAAGGCTCCGATTAATCTGCCTGTCTTAAAAACAATTTCATATAGCGGCTGTTCGCTCTTATCCTCGAACTTCATTCCATAGTTTTCAATCATCGTTACATTAAGAGTCTGGTTAAGATATTCGGTCCAGTCAAATTTCATATTAATTCCTATAATAAATTTATTAATACCTGTCTGAATTTTTCCCTGTCATCGCAGTAATAATACTGACTTATAGTTCTTTCAGCCATAGCAGTTTCATCAGCCCTGATATAATTAATATAAATGGAAGCAATAACCGGCTTCATTATTTCAGTTATCCTGCAATCCTTTCCCTGTTCTTCATAGAACAGTTTAAGTACTGCAATATTATTAGTATTCTCCTCTAAGAAGATATCATAGAGCCGGTCATTTACAATAGCAAGCGATGAATCATCAAAACACCAGCAGGTCAATGGAGAAAACGCTGTTTCGAGTCCGGTGGAGTTCATTGAATCAAAGTCGGGACTGCCGGTAACAAGCACAAGTGCCTCTATTTCGTCCTGGTAAATAAAATATGGTTCTTTCAGCCCTGAGTAGATTGAGTCAGTCTGGTAAAATGAACCGGACGTATTGAATACATATATAGTATAATATTCAAATCCGGCGATTTGTTGATAATCGCTAATAATCAGCTCTTCAATGCCATCATTATTCATATCCAGCGAATACCCCATCGGACTGAAGAAAGTCTTGTCATAAACTTTAGAATTCACATTGCTTACCGTCAGGGTAAACTGCCTGAGATCTATCCGGTAGTTCTCAATAGTAAAGGTAGTATCCTGCGCAAATATATCGAAAAAAGCGCAAAGAGACAGAAGTAATAACAAATTTTTCATAATTAGGAGATAAATCAACGGATATCTGAAAGTCAGACGGCAATTAGCACCGTTACCACGGTAAAACTGGGAATAAACAAAAAAAAAGGGAATACTTTTGGTATCCCCTTACAATATTGATTAACCTAAATATTCAATCAGGCTCTTGCTCCTTGAGGAGTGTCTGAGTCTGCGGAGAGCTTTTTCCTTAATCTGTCTTACCCTTTCGCGCGTAAGGTTCAGTTTATCACCAAGCTCCTCAAGCGTAAGTGAATTTTCGGTATCAATGCCAAAATAATGCTTAATCACAATTGCTTCCCTTTCAGAAAGAGTAGAAAGAGTACTTTCAATTTCCTCTTTAAGCGATTGCGACATCAGTTTTGAATCAGGTTCAGGTTGCTGGAAGTCAGGGATAACGTCAAGCAGGCTGTTGCTTTCTTCGCCTTGTGAAAACGGCGCGTCCATTGATATATGGCGGCCTGAAATTTCCAATGCGTAAAGCACTTCAGTTACTTCAATATTCAGTTCTTTAGCCAGCTCATCAACGTTTGGAGCTCTTTCATATTCCTGCTCAAGGCTGTTATGAGCCTTTGCTATCTTACTCAAAGTACCGACTCTGTTAAGAGGAAGTCTGACGATTCTTGAATGCTCACCGATAGCCTGAAGAATTGACTGCCTGATCCACCATACCGCATACGAAATAAATTTAAAGCCTTTGGTTTCATCAAACTTTTTGGCAGCTTTCATAAGTCCGAAATTTCCCTCGTTAATAAGATCGCCTAAGGAAAGTCCCTGATTCTGATACTGTTTGGCAACACTAACCACAAATCTTAAATTTGCTTTGGTCAGTTTTTCCAAAGCGCTCTGCTCGCCTTTTCTAATCTTTATAGCTAATTCTATTTCTTCAGCGGGAGTCAGAAGCTCAACCTTACCAATTTCCTGTAAATACTTGTCTAATGACTGGCTTTCCCGATTAGTAAACTGCTTAGTTATTTTCAATTTTATCACTCTCCTAAGTTAGTTCATAAAGTTCACATAAAATTATACGCAGAAACGCCGGATGAATCAAAATCTTTGGTTGTTATACTCTAAAATATCCGCACATAGTTTCACTAATGCCAAAAATAACGGTTGAAAAATACAATGAAAACTCTTTAAAGTCATTTAAATTGTGCTTTTCTTATTTGATATGTTAAACTTTATCGATGGGAGTTCGGGCTGATTCAGACATAATACTCGCCGCAAGACTTTAATAAATCGATTACCGATTCAGAAAGTTCGCAGATTTCAAGTGCTTCCATCTGGCTGGTGTCGCTAATTGTAAAAACATTTTCAGCAACTCCGGCATCTGTCAATGATTCCAGTATCCCCTGGTTTTCATTGTTGTTCTTAACTATAACCAGTTTATTGTCGCCAAATGGATATTCATTGAAAAATTCAGGGATATCCACAGTACAGATAATTATAGGGATATTTTCTTCGGTCTTTAAGAAGAGCGCGGGGTTATTATCAAAATACCTTGAGAAATATAAATTTCCGATAAACTCATTCCATTTGAAATTTTCGGATATTAAAACTTCGTACATCACTTTAACCCCCGTTCTCTATTAATGCTAATTTTGTAGCTTTCAACCGGCAGGTAAGTCAGGTTTATAGAACTATACTTTATGCAGACTTATTCCACCATGTAACCGCTTAATTCATTATCGGTTATAATTTCTCCCACTTTAGTTATAAAAAGAGACATTATAAATAATATACCGTTGAAAGCGTCCGAGACGTAACAGGTTAAATTGCTTGTTATATTTTTTCTTTATTTCTTTTGAATAATTTGTAATTAATGCTGTCATTCATTGCCTGAAGACTGGCACCTATTATATTATTGCTTACACCTACAGTCGACCATGTATCAGTTCCATCGCTGGATTCAATAAGCACTCTTACTTTTGCCGATGTTCCCTGTTTTTCATTTAGCACCCGGACTTTATAATCAATCAGGCTTACATCCGAGATCTCAGGATAAAATCTTATCAGCGCTTTTCTTAACGCATTATCAAGCGCATTAACCGGACCTTCTCCGTTGGAAGCTGTATGCTCAATTTCACCATTGACCTCTACTTTCAGAACAGCTTCAGCATCATTTACACCATTGATATCATACATCACATTTACTTTAGAGTACAATATCTTGAAAAAAGGTATAAAATCATTCATCTCGGAATGCAGAATAAGCTCGAATGAAGCTTCTGCACCGTCAAACTGGTAACCTTCAAACTCCATCGATTTAATATGAGCAATAAGTTTTTTTGTAAGCTCCTGATTATCCTGAAGATCGACTCCAATTTCCTTTGCCTTATACTTTATATTACTCTGCCCTGCAAGGTCGGAAATCAGAACGCGCTGAATATTACCAACTTCAGACGGACTGATATGTTCATACATCCGGCTGTCTTTAAGTACGGCGCTTACATGTATGCCGCCCTTATGCGCAAAAGCTGACTTTCCTGTAAATGCAGCCCGCGGGAACGGAGCAAGATTTATTGTTTCATAAATATAATTGGAAAGACTGGTTAACTTCTTCAGATCTATCGCGCTTTGAGTTTTTAGTCCCATCTTCAAAACCAAATTTGGAATTACGCTGCACAGATTCGCATTACCGCATCTCTCACCTACTCCGTTTATCGTTCCCTGCACCTGAACCGCCCCCGCTCTGACGGCGCTTAATGTATTCGCTATCGCAAGTTCTGAATCATTATGAGCGTGTATGCCTATTTTAGCATCTATCAGATGTTTTATCTCGCTGACAATATCAAATACATCATGCGGCAGACTACCTCCGTTAGTATCGCAAAGTGCCAGCGCATCAGCTCCGGCGCTATGGGCAGCCTGAAGCATCTTTACGGCAAACTCTTTGTCGTCTTTATATCCATCGAAAAAATGTTCGGCATCAAAAATTACCCTGCGCCCATGTTCCTTTAGAAACCTTACTGATTTATATATCAGTTCCTCATTCTCCTGTTCAGTCAGCCCCAGACCTCGTTCGGCATGTAGTCTCCATGTCTTCCCAAAAATCGAAACCGCCGGAGTTTCAGCAAAAAGCAACGCATTAAGGTTTATATCTTCAGAAACTTTCTGAACATTTCTTGCCGTTGAACCAAAAGCGCAAAGCTGCGCTCTCTTCAGACCATTCTGTTTGGCAAGTCTAAAGAACTCCTCATCGCGCGGGTTGCTACCTGGCCAGCCGCCTTCAATAACATCGATTCCGAATTCATCAAGCCTTTGAGCAATCCTCAGCTTATCCTGTACTGATATATTTATCCCTTCGCTCTGCGTACCATCGCGTAACGTGGTATCAAATACTTCGATGGACTGTGGTTTCATTTCTCTTCCTTCCAACATTAAACTAACATCCCTGATTGTCTTGCAAACTCAAACAGACCACCGGACTTTACAATTTCGAAAACATTGCCGAGCGTTTTTAGAACATATTCATTCCCATCGGTTATGTTTTTTATAACATTTTTTTCATAATCAATCTCAACCACATCACCTGTCTTTATTACATCGTTTAATTTGGTTGCCGATTCAAACGGTATAACAAAACCACCGTCAACTGAATTTCTGTAAAATATTCTTGCGTATGACTCAGCGACTACAGCCTGAATACCTGCAACCTTAAGAGCCAACGGTGCATGTTCGCGTGAAGAACCGCATCCGAAGTTTGTGCCGCCTATAATAACTGTATATTCCGACTCATAATTTTCACCGATTATAAATGGAACGCTACCCTCAGGCAACCCTGCCTTTTCAGGCGGAACTCCCGAAAGAGCAAACTTTCCATAATTTCTTAATTCCTCTAAAACGCTTGTACTATAGACAAGATGCTCTGCCGGGATTATTTGGTCTGTATCTATATTATCACCAAGTACGTAGGCTTTGCCTGTAATTATTTTATTCATATTTATTACCTGATTAAGTTTTTCGGGTACATTAACTTACTACTTTTTTAGTCTAAACAAATTCTCTTGGGTCTGTAATAACTCCATTAACAGCCGAAGTCGCAACAGTCAGAGGCGAAGCTAAATAAACCCCGGACTTCTTACTGCCCATTCTGCCCGGGAAATTTCTGTTTGTCGTTGAAATAACTACATCTCCGTCAGAAGAACGTCCGAAGGTATCTGATGGTCCGCCAAGACAAGCTGCGCATGAAGGCTGGGCTAAATCGCATCCGGCATTTATAAATATATCGCGAAGCGATATCCCGCCGATTGTCCGCTCGTCAAGCTGTTTGTCCACAGTCGTGCTACCAGGTACTATAAAAGTCGGAACCTTTACCTTTTTGCCTGAAAGAATCTTTGCCGCAAATTCAAAATCAGTAATCTTGCCACCTGTGCATGAACCAATATAACATTTAGTAAGCTTCGTCCCTTCGACATTTTTAACCGAGTCACGGTTATCAGGACTGTGTGGCTTTGCAACAACAGGCTCAAGCTTTGCAACGTCATATTCAAATTTCTTCAGGTAGTTTGCATCCGCATCGCTTTTGAATACTTCATAATTTGTAATGCCACGTTCGGTGAGATATTCCTTTACCACATCGTCAGTGGCAATAATACCGTTAATAGCGCCTGTTTCAATAGCCATATTTGTCAGAGTCATCCTCTCATACATTGACATAGAATTGATAGCTTCGCCGTCAAACTCCATAGCGCAGTAAGTAGCACCGTCCGTGCCAATGTCGCCAAGTATCTGCAAAATTAAATCCTTCGCCGTCAGATATTCAGGCATTTTGCCGTTAAATGTAAACTTCAACGACTCAGGAACCTTCTCCCAAATCTTGCCCGTGCCAAGTATAAAAGCGGCATCGGTATTGCCCACGCCCGTTGAAAACATCCCAAACGCGCCAGATGTACAAGTATGCGAATCTGTTCCAAAAAGCACCGTACCGGGAACGTTGTATCCTTCTTCTGCAAGTGCAATATGGCAGACACCTTTATAGCGGTCTGTGCCGACATCATAATAATTCGGCAGTTGATAATCGCTTGCAAACTGCCTTAATATCTTAACGTTCCTGTTTGCATGCACGTTTTCCGTAAAAATATAATGATCGGGAAATATCACAAGCTTATTCTTATCCCATATTTTAGCTTTCTCGCCAAATTCCTTCTTCCATATTTCAATCGTTGGCGGTCCGCACACATCGTGCGTCATAAGAACGTCAACATCAAGCCAGATATTCTCGCCCGGGACTACTTTTTCCATCTTTGCTGATTTTGCCAGTATCTTCTCGGTTATCGTCATTCCCATTTATTTATTCCTTTCTTATTTTTCAAAACTGTTCTATCATTAAATTCCCACTTTAAGAACAGGAGAATTTTCATTTATTTCGATTGGCGTATTCATAAATATATATTGATTATTAATCGCCTGCAAATACGCCATAGCGCTCGCCTCAATAATATCAGTCGAAACGCCACGCCCGATGAAGGATTCTTCTTCGCAGCGTATTCGCACTATTGCCTCGCCCTGCGCCTGCCTGCCAGATGTAACCGAACGAACATTGTATGATTCAACGGAAGGCTTTATCTGCAACGCACGTTCTATAGCATTAAAACATGCGTCAACCGGACCATCCCCGGTCGATGACTCCTGAAGTATATTAGATTTAACCTTTATTCTGA
>Ga0194060_10001983_pt1 | contig 14633 bp, 11 predicted proteins | sample SepL225m_MetaG_FD_163427 | JGI IMG/M metagenome (GOLD analysis project Ga0194060, IMG submission 163427) | Anoxic zone freshwater microbial communities from boreal shield lake in IISD Experimental Lakes Area, Ontario, Canada - Sep2016-L222-5m | ecosystem: Environmental > Aquatic > Freshwater >... | reverse complement strand
GATTTGGCCAACATGAGCGCGAGCAAGAACAGCGCCGTGAGCTGGGTGGTGAAGGCTTTGGTCGAGGCAACGCCGATTTCGACCCCGGCACGGGTCAGGTATTTGAGCGCGGTCTGGCGCACCATGGCGCTGGATGCGACATTGCAGATCGAAAGGGTATGCGCATGGCCCAGCGACTGCGCGTGCTTCAGCGCGGCCAGGGTATCGGCGGTTTCGCCCGACTGCGACACCACCACCACCAGCGCGCGCGGATTGGGCACGCTGACCCGGTAGCGGTATTCGCTCGCGACCTCCACCTGGGTCGGCAGGCCGGCGATGGCCTCGAGCCAGAACTTGGCGGTGAGACCGGCGTAGTAGCTGGTGCCGCAGGCATAGATGTGCACCGCGTCGACCACGGCGAACACGTCTTTCGCGGGATCGCCGAATATGTCCGGCGCTATGCCGGCCACGCCCTCGAGCGTGTCTGCGATCGCCTGCGGCTGCTCGAAAATCTCCTTCTGCATGAAATGCCGGTAGGGTCCTAGTTCGACTGCCCCGGCGTAGGCGCTGACCGTGCGCAGTTCGCGCGCCACCGGCCGGCCGGCCCGGTCGACAATGGCATAGCGGCCGGGGCCGATGTCGGCGACGTCGCCTTCCTCGAGATAGATGATCCGGTCGGTGGTCCCCGCCAGGGCCATGGCGTCCGACGCAAGGAAGGTCTCGCCCGCGCTGGCTTTCGCACCGACACCCAGCACCAGCGGGCTCCCCTGGCGCGCGCCGACCACGCGCTGCGGCTCGGCCCTGCAGAACACCGCGATGGCATAGGCGCCCTCGAGTTCAACCACCGCGCGCTGTACGGCGAGAAACAGGTCGCCCGAATAATGGCTGTGAATCAGGTGCGCGATGACCTCGGTGTCGGTCTGCGACTCGAATCCGTAGCCCCGGGCTTTCAGGCGCGTTCGCAGCGCTTCGTAATTCTCGATGATGCCGTTGTGCACCACCGCGATCTCATCGCGGCTGAATATCGGGTGGGCATTGACCGTGACCGGTGCGCCGTGGGTGGCCCAGCGCGTGTGGCAGATGCCGGTAGTACCGGTGAGCCCGGACTCGCGCACCTGCGCATCGAGGTCGGCCACCCGCGACACCGTGCGCGCGCGCCGCAACCCCCCTCCGCCGCCGGCGTCGTAGACCGCGACGCCGCAGGAGTCGTAGCCGCGGTATTCCAGCCGGCGCAGCCCTTCGATCAATACCGGAACGATGTCGCGCTGCGCGACCGCTCCGACTATGCCGCACATCTGCTGTTACTCCTTATTTCTTTTTCATCGGCCGCTTCCAGCCGGTGACGGTAAGCTGCTTCGCGCGCGAGACGGTGAGCGCGCCTGCGGGTGCATCCCGGGTGAGCGTTGTGCCCGCCCCCAGGGTCGCGCCCTTGCCCACCCGCACCGGCGCCACCAGTTGCGTGTCGGAACCGATGAAGACATCGTCCTCGATGACGGTGCGGTGCTTGTTGGCGCCGTCGTAATTGCAGGTGATGGTGCCGGCCCCGATGTTGACGTCGCGCCCGACGCTGGTGTCGCCGACATAGGCGAGGTGGTTGGCCTTGGAGCGCGCCGCGATCTGGCTCGCCTTCACCTCGACGAAGTTTCCGATGTGCACTTCCTCGGCGAGCGTGGTGCCGGGACGCAGCCGCGCATACGGGCCGATGCGGCAGCGCGCGCCGACGTCGGCCTGGTCCAGGTGGCAGAAGGGTTCGATGCGGGTGCCCGCGGCGACTTTCACGTTGCGCAGCACGCAGTTGGCGCCGACGCTCACCGCCGCGCCGAGCACCACCTCGCCCTCGAACAGGCAATTGACGTCGATGGCCACATCGCGGCCGCAGGCAAGGCTGCCGCGCACGTCGATGCGCTCCGGATCGGCCAGCGTCACGCCGTCGCGCATCAGTGCGGCGGCGACCCCGCGCTGGAAGATGCGCTCGAGCTGCGCCAGCTGCGCCTTGCTGTTGACGCCCAGCGTTTCCCAGGCCGCGCCCGGCTGCACCGTACTGACCGGCCGCTTCTCCGCCACCGCCGCCGCGACAACGTCAGTGAGGTAGTACTCCTGTTGCGCGTTGTCGTTCCGCAGAGCGGCGAGCCAGGATTTCAGCCGCGCAGTCGGCAGCACCATGATGCCGGTGTTGATTTCGCGCACTGCACGCTCGGCCTTGGTCGCGTCCTTTTCCTCGACGATGCGCCGCACCGCGCCGCGGCTGCGGATGATGCGGCCATAGCCATGCGGGTCGTCCAGCTCGACCGTGAGCAGGGCCACGCCCTTGCCCGCCGCGCGGCACAAGGCCTGCAGCGTTTCGGCGCCGGTGAGCGGCACGTCGCCGTAGAGCACCAGGGTTGGGGTTTTCGGATTCAGATGCGGCAGCGCCTGCGCCAGCGCATGGCCGGTGCCGAGTTGCGGCTCCTGCCTGGCCCAGACCAGATCGGGCTGGGCCATGACCTCGCGCACGCGCTCGCCGCCGTAGCCGTAGACGATGCAGATGACGCTGGGATCAAGGCTGCGCGCGGCGGCGACGACATGCGCGAGCAGGGGCTTGCCCGCCAGCGGGTGCAGCACCTTGGGCAGATCCGAGTGCATGCGCTTGCCCAGTCCGGCAGCGAGGATGACGACGTTCATGGATTCATGGTATTCCGGCTGTTGCCCGCGCGCGGATCATACCACGCAGCCCCGCCCTCCCGGCTTGTGGGACGGGTGCTCGCGGTATATATTGGCGCTCTCGTTCACGGCCCTGCGGCACGCCAAAAAAACAACCGGGAGGAAGGTCCATGCAACCAGGCAAGATCATGTGCCGGCTCGCACTCGCCGCTACGCTCGCCGGCCTCGGCCCTGCGCTGGCCCAGGAAAGCTGCAAGCACCGCGGCGAACTCGACCAGATTTATTGCGACGAGAACAAGGATCTGGTCGCGGATACGCCCAAGGACGCGAAAAAGCTGAAGAATCCAGGCACCCTGGTGTTCGCCTACACGCCGATCGAGGATCCGGCGGTGTACCAGAACCTGTTCAAGCCGTTTCAGGAGCATCTGGCCCGGTGCACCGGAAAGAAAGTGGTCTATTTCACCGTGCAGTCGAACGCGGCGCAGATCGAAGCGATGCGCGCCGGCCGCCTGCACGTCGCCGGGTACGCCAGCGGCCAGACCGGATTCGCCGTCAATCTCGCCGGCGCGGTGCCCTTCGCCATCAAAGGCAATGAAACCGGACCGCGCAGCTATACGCAGGTGGTGATCGTAAAGAAAGACTCGCCGTTCCAGAAACTTGCCGACCTGAAGGGCAGGAAAGTGGCGCATACCTCGCCGTCCTCGAACTCGGGCAACATGGCGCCGCGCGCGCTGTTCCCCGCCGAGGGCCTGGTGCCGGACAAGGACTACAAGGTGCTCTACTCGGGCAAACACGACCAGTCGCTGATGGGAGTGGTGAACGGCGATTACGACGCCGCGCCGATCACCTCCGATATCTACGACCGCTTTGTCAATCGCGGCATCATCAAGGAAGGCGACCTGCGCATCATCTATCGCAGCGGCAAGTTCCCGACCTCGGCTTTTGCCTACTCCCACGATCTCGAGCCGCAGCTGGCCGAGAAAGTGAAAAAATGCTTTTTCGATTTTCGCTTCAGCGCGGAAATGAAAAAGGAATTCCTGGGCGACGACCGCTTCCTGCCGGTCAGCTACAAGGACGACTGGGCGCTGGTGCGCAAGGTCGCCGAGGATTCAGGCACCCCGTTCAACCGCGCCGGCTTTGACAAGGAGCGGGCGCAGGAAGAAGCGGCGCGGAAGAAGTAGCACCGACAGTCAATAAAAAGGAAACGTCATGATCAAACCAAGCATCGTTGCGGCCGGCCTGCTGGCCGCGCTCCTCGCCCTTCCGGCTTTCGCCCAGGACGCGTGCAAGAACCACGGCGACCTCGACCTGAACTACTGCGACGAGAACAAGGATCTGGTGGCGGATACGCCCAAAGACCCGAAAAAGCTGAAGATCCCGGGCACGCTGGTGTTCACCTACACCCCGGTGGAAGATCCGGCGGTGTACGAGAAAGTGTTCAAGCCCTTCACCGACCATCTGGCGCAGTGCACCGGCAAAAAAGTGGTGTTCTACCAGGTCCAGTCCAATGCCGCGGAAATCGAGGCGATGCGCTCCGGCCGCCTGCACGTGGGCGGCTTCTCCACCGGCCCGACGGCCTTCGCCGTCAACCTCGCCGGCGCAGTGCCGTTCGCGGTCAAGGGCTACGAAAAGGAATTCCAGGGCTACAACCTGATCGTGATCGTGAAGAAGGACAGCCCATACCAGAAGCTGTCCGACCTCAAGGGCAAGAAGCTCGCGCACACCTCGCCCTCCTCCAATTCCGGGCACATGGCGCCGATGGCGCTGTTTCCGGCGCAGGGGCTCGCGCCGGAAAAAGATTACAAGATCATCTTTTCCGGCAAGCACGACCAGTCGGTGATGGGCGTGAACTCCGGCGACTACGACGCCGCCGCGGTCGCCTCCGACGTGTTCCACCGCATGGGGGAGCGCGGGCAGGTCAAGGAATCCGACTTCCGCATCATTTACCGCAGCGCGAAATTCCCGACTTCATCCTTTTCCTATGCACACGACCTCGAGCCTGTATTTCGCGACAAGATGCTGAAATGCTTCTATGACTACCGCTTCCCGGCCGAAATGCAGAAAGCTTTCGATGGCGCCGACCGTTTTTTTCCCGTGACCTATCTCAAGGACTGGGAAGTGGTGCGCAAGGTGGCTGAAGGTTCGGGCGAAGCCTTCAACCGCACCGCCTACGAGAAAGAAACCAAGCGCGAAGAAGAGGCGCGCAAGAAGGCGGCCGAGGAAAAAGCGAAAAAGCCGTAGAAGGCCCTTCGGCATGTCCTTTTTCGCTCAAACTTTGCCGCGCTTGAATCGCTGGCTGTTGCCAGTGGCAATATGCTCGGCGGTGCTCGCCGCTCCAGCCGGAGCCGAGGACGCATGCAGGCACCGCGGCGACCTCGACACGCCGTTTTGCGACGACGACGGCGACCTGCTCGCGGATACGCCGAAAGACCCGGCGCGGCAGAAGGACCCGGATACCCTGTTCTTCACCAATTCCCCGCTGGACGACCCGGCGGTGTTCAAGGAACTGATGCGGCCCTTCGTCGAGCACCTGGCGCAGTGCACCGGGCGCAAGCTCCGTTTCTACGACGTGTATTCGAGCGCCGCGGCGATCGAAGCGATGCGCTCCGGCCGCATGCACCTGGGCACCATGTCCTCCGGCGATACGGCGTTTGCGGTCAACGTCGCCGGCGCGATTCCGTTCGGCATCCGCGGCGACGGCGGCGGGCCGCAAGGCTACCAGTTATGGATGATCGTCAGAAAGGACAGCCCCTACCGCAAACTCCCCGACCTGAAAGGCAAGCGCGTTGCTCACACCACGCCGTCGTCGAACTCCGGCAACCTCGCGCCGCGCACGCTGTTCCCGCCCGAGGGCCTCACCCCGGACAAGGACTACAAGGTGGCGTTCTCGGGCAAGCACGAGAATTCCATCTCCGGCGTGGCGAGCGGCGATTTCGACGCGGCGCCGATCGCGCACGATATCCTGCTGCGCATGGCGGACCGCGGACTGGTCAAACTGGACGACTTCCGCATTATTTGGAAGAGCCGCAACTTCCCCCCGGGGGGGCTGTCGATGGCGCACGATCTAGCGCCGGCGCTGCAGAAGAAAATCCGCGAATGCACCTACGCCTTCCGCTATACCCCGGAGATGGTCAGGGGGTTCCAGGGTGCCGACCGCTGGTTGCCGATAGACTACAAGCAGGATTGGGACCTGATCCGCCAGGTGGCGCAGGACAGCGGCCAGGCCTTTACGCGCACAGCGTTCGAGCGCGAAAAGGCGCGCGCCGAAGCGGCGGGGAAAAAGTAGCGGGTATGCTGCTGGCCAAAGAACTGCCTCTGTCCCAAGCCGAGTCCCAGCTGCTCGAGTCGGCGCGTGAATTCTCGCGGCGCGAGGTCGCGCCTAACGCTGCGCGCTGGGAGCGCGAGCGCACCTATCCGCGCGAGACCCTCCGCGCCGCAGCCGCCCTGGGCCTCACCCGGATCCAGATACCGGTTGCGCGTGGCGGCCTCGATCTGCGCTTCCGCGCCAAGCTGCGCATCGTGGAGGAGATTGCGCGCGACGATTTCGGCTACGCCTTCGCCCTGGTCAACACCCACAACGCGGCGTCGCGCCTAGCGCGCGACGGCACCGACGGCCAGCGCGCGTGCTATCTCGAGGGACTGCTGCGCGGGGAACTGATAGGCGCGGTGGCTCTTACCGAACCCGGAGCAGGCAGCGATTTCGGCGCCATCCGCACCCGGGCGGAGCGCGTCGCCGGCGGCTGGCGCCTGAACGGCGAGAAGGCGTGGCTGACCAACGCCGCCGCGCTCGACGTCGCGGTGGTCTATGCACAGACCGATCCTGCGGCCGGGGACAAAGGGATTGCCGCCTTCGTCGTAGATGCAAAGCGCGATGGTTGCGAGCGCCGCCCGCCATACGCAATGTCCGGAGCGCATTCGATCGGCGCCGGCGGCCTCAAGCTAACCGATTATTTCGCCGCGGACGACGATCTATTCTACGCGCCGGGTGCGGCCTTCAAGACCGCCCTTTCCAGCATCACCGGCGCGCGCATCTACGTCGCGGCGATGTGCTGCGGCATGCTTGAAGAGGGGCTGTCGCTCGCCCTGGAACGCGCCCGGGAGCGCAGCACCTTCGGCGAGCCGCTGATCCAGCGCCAGGGCTTGCGCTGGATGCTGGCAGATGTCGCCACCGACCTGCAGGCTGCGCGCCTGCTCACCTACCGCGCGGCGCGCGTGCTGGAAGCGGGCGAAGACGCGGTGCTGGCGGCGGCTCACGCAAAGAAATTCGCCGCCCGCGCAGCCGAGGATCGCCTGCCGCAATGCATGCAGCTGTTCGGCGCCGAGGGATTGCTGCAAGCGCACCCCATCGGGCGCCATATCGCCGCGGCAAGGGTGGCGCATTACACTGACGGCACGACGGAAATGCAAAACGAGCGCATCGCGGCGTATCTCGAGCACCGCATCGAAAATTGAACAAGTAAAGGACCACTATCGTGCCCGCGCTTTCCATCCGCAACCTGTTCAAGGAATACGTACGCAGCAAGCCGGTATTGCGCGACATCAGTCTCGACGTGTCCGACCAGGGCATCACCGCCATCATCGGCCCGTCGGGCACGGGCAAGTCGACATTGATCCGCTGCATCAACCGGCTGGTCGAACCGACCTCGGGCGAGATATTGTTCGAAGGCGCGGACATGGTGAAGCTGGACCGTAGCGGGCTGCGCCTGGCGCGGCGTCAAATCGGCATGGTGTTTCAGGAATACAACTTGGTGGAGCGGCTGACGGTGATGGAGAACCTGCTGTGCGGGCGCTTGGGCTATGTGCCGCCGCTCAAGGCCTGGCTGAGAAAATACCCGAAGGAAGACATTGCGCGCGCGTTCGAGCTGCTGCAGATTATCGGTTTGTCGGATTTCGTCAATCAGCGCGCCGACAGCCTGTCCGGCGGGCAGCGCCAGCGCGTCGGCATCGCGCGCGCGCTGATGCAGGAGCCGAAGCTGCTCCTGGCCGATGAGCCCACGTCCTCGCTCGACCCGAAGACCTCGGTCGAGATCATGAGCCTGATCCGCGACCTGTGCCGCGAGCGCGCGATTCCGGTCATGATCAACATGCACGACGTAGAACTGGCCAAGCGCTTTACCGATCGCATCCTCGGCATGTCCGAGGGTAAGGTGGTGTACGACGGGCCGCCGGCGGGTTTGTCGGACGATCAGCTGAAAGTAATCTACGGCGGCCAGAATTGGCTGCAGTAGCGATAAACAGGGCGGCGAAATCCGGACCCGCGCTGAGTGCTGCGGTACTGGGGATTTTTCTTTGCTGTTCCGGCCCGGCTCCGCGCGCAGACGGACTGGCGCAGATCGAACACATCGTGGTGGTCTATCCGGAGAACCGCAGCTTCGACCACATGTATGGGATGTTTCCCGGCGCAAACGGGGTCGCCATCGCGACACCCGAACAGAAGACGCAGCTTGATCACGACGGCACGCCGCTGCCGCATCTGCCATCAATCTATTTGCGCGACAGCAAAACGAATGCGCGCGTCGAGCTGAAATTGCCGAACGGACCGTTTCGCGTCGATGCGCCGCCGATCAACTGGCGCATGGATCAATTTCTGCCCAGCCCGATCCACAGCTATTATCACAACATCGAACAAATCAACGGCGGCCGGAACGATAGGTTCGTTGCGATGACCACCGCCGGAGCCTGGACCATGGCGTACTTCGATGGTTCCGGCATGAACATGTGGCGGTGGGCGCGCGACTACGTTCTCGCGGACAATTTTTTCCAGGCGGCGTTCGGCGGCTCGCTCCTAAACCACCTATGGCTGGTCTGCGCCTGCACTCCGGTGTTTCCCGACGCCCCGGCCGCGATGCGCGCGCAGCCGGATGAGACGGGCAAACTGAAGATGCACCCCGCGTCGCCGGAATCGGTACTCGACGGCCCGGCGCAGCTGTTCGACGGACCGGTGACGCCCGACGGTTATGCCGTAAACAACGTGCAACCGGCCTACCAGCCGAGCGGATACGCGCCTGCCTCGGGGGGGGATTTCGCATACGCCGACCCGGCGAAGAATCCGCTGCCGCCGCAAACAAAAAAGACCATAGGCGACACGCTTAGCGCCAAAGGCGTTTCCTGGGCCTGGTACGCCGGGGGCTGGAACCGGGCGCTTGCCGACGGCCGGCGCGCCCCGACGGAAAGGCGTACGGTCATTTACAGCCGCGAGGGCGACAGCCCGATTTTCCAGGCCCACCATCAGCCGTTCAATTACTTCGCGCGCTTTGCGCCCGGAAGCCAGGATCGCACGCGTCACCTCAGGGACGGCGAGGAGTTTTTTGACGCGATCGCCAAAGGTGCACTGCCGCGGGTCGCGTTCTACAAGCCCGCTGGACGACTAAACCAGCACCCGAGCTATACCGACATGCAAAGTGGCGACGCACACCTTGCCGAACTGCTCGAGCGCCTGAGAAAAAGCCCGCAATGGCCGAAAATGGCGGTCATCGTCACCTACGACGAGAACGGCGGCTACTGGGACCATGTCGCACCGCCCGCGGGCCCGGGCTGGGGCGACCGCTGGGGCCCGGGCACGCGCGTACCGGCGATCATCGTCTCGCCGTTCGCGCGGCGGGGTTATGTCGATCACACCGCCTACGACACGACATCGATACTGAAATTCATCACCAAGCGCTTCGACCTGGAGCCGCTCCCCGGCGTGCGGGCGAACATGGGTGATCTGACCAACGCATTCGATCTGGCGCGATGAGCACCGCGGCGCAGGCAAGCAGGTTTTTCCCCAAAGGCGCCGTGGGCAGCATTTGGCGCTTTTTCGGTATCGCGGCGATGGCTTCGCTGCTCGCAGTGGCAACAACTGCAACCGCCGCGGACCCCGCACCAGCCAGGGACAGGGATATCCTTTGGAAGATCGTCAGTTCCTGCTTGGGTCCGGAGAACGCGGACTACTGCCGACGCTGCATCGCGCCGCGCGCCGGAAGCGCCTGCCCCGAGGCGCAAACCTGCGAAGCCACCACGGAAGTGTGGGCGCAGAACGGCGAGTTCGTCGCCATGCGCGACATCAAGATGTGTTCCTGCCCCGCCGGTTTCGTGCACGGACTGGCGCTGCCGCGCACGAGAATCAGGGGCATAGACGCGTCGCCCCTTCCGGACGGAATCTGGGCGTTCGCCTGGACCGAGGCGCAGAAGAAAATCGCCGACGCATCGACAATCGCGCTGGTGGTCAATTCGGCTAGAGGGCGCACGCAAGACCAGCTCCACGTCCACCTGGTGCGCCTGCGCGACGATGCGCGCCGGAATTTCAGTGCGCGCGCAACGTCGGTTGCCGAACTGGGCGAGGTCTGGCGCGTGGCGGGCCAGCTGGCGGCGAAGCCGCCGGCGCTGGAGGATTACAACGTGCTGGTCGCGAGCGATCTCAACGGCGGGTTCGCAGTGCTGGTCGACGGCAACGACAAAACGAGCATGGAGCGCGCCTACACACTAAGGGTCTGCCGCTGATGCGCGTTCCGGGCACAGCTGCAGGCGGCCTGTCCGGCGCGCAAGGCGGCGCGCGATGAGCGCGGCACCGCGGACGGACCCGTTCAAGTCCGGCGTCTGGATGCGCGCCGGCTGGATCGCGCTCGCGGCATACATCGTCTACGCCGCCTCGCGCCTGGAAATCACCTGGCCGCGGTTCGTGATCGGACTGGGCAATGGGGCGAAGTTCATCGGACGCATGCTGCCGCCGAATATTGCGCAACCCGACAGCCTGGTAAAGGGCTTGTCCGAAAGCCTGGAAATCGCCGTGCTTGCTTCCTGCCTCGGCATACTCATCGCGCTGCCGGTGGGGCTGCTCGCCTCGCGCAACCTCATGCCGTTGTGGTGCACCTGGCCGGCACGGCTGTGCATCGTCCTGTGCCGCTCGTTCCACCCGGTGATCGTGGCCATCCTGTTCGTCAAAGCCGTGGGCTTTGGCGCGCTCGCCGGCATACTCGCGCTGGTGGTGGCCTCGATCGGATTCATCGGCAAGCTGTTCGCCGAAGCGATTGAGGAGATTTCGCTGAAGCAGGTGGAGGCGGTGCGCGCTACCGGCGCGCCGTTCATGAACGTCATCAGCTACGGCGTGCTGCCGCAGGTATTTTCGCGCTTCGTCGGCTTTGCCACCTATCAGCTCGACTCCAACCTGCGCAATTCCACCATGGTCGGCATAGTCGGCGCCGGCGGCATAGGCGGCACGCTGTTCGCGGCGTTTCAGCGCTTCGACTACGACTTCGTCTGCGCCATCCTGCTGTCCATCATCGGCATGATCATGCTGGGCGAGGTGCTGGCCAGCTGGGTGCGCGCCGTATTCCTCGAACGCGGCAAGGTCGAGGAAGAATGAATACGGCACTGCAAACGGCGGAGGCGAAGACCTGGAGGCGCTTCACGCCGGCGCAGCGCCTGGCGCGCTTCGCGGTCTATCTCGCCCTGGTGACGGCGATCGTGCTCTCGGCGCAGACCGTGGAAGTGATTCCCGAGTTTCTATACGATGCGCCGGAGCAGATGCAGGACCTGCTCGCGCGCATGTGGCCGATCGCCTTCTACCACTACCCGCAGGGGGTGCACGACGCACTCGTGGACACGCTGCACATCGCCTCGCTCGGCACCATCCTGGCGGTGGTCATGGCGCTGCCGATCGGCCTCCTTGCCGCGAACAACGTCACTCCGAGCAAGCCGCTCAATTACTTCGCCAAGCTGCTGCTGGTGTCCAGCCGCTCGGTCAACTCGCTGGTATGGGCGCTGTTGTTCGTCGCCGTATTCGGCCCCGGCGCGCTCGCCGGCACGCTGGCGATCGCGTTTCGCTCCATCGGCTTCGTCGGCAAGCTCGTCGGCGAGGCCTTGGAGGAAGCCAACCGCGGCCCGATCGAGGCGCTTCAGGCCGCAGGCGCGCCCTGGACTTCGCTGCTCACCAAAGGCTACTGGCCGCAGGTGGAACCGGCGTTCTGGTCGGTGGTGCTGTTTCGCTGGGACATCAATGTACGCGAATCGGCAGTCCTCGGGCTGGTGGGCGCCGGCGGCATCGGCATGGCGCTGGACACCGCGTTGAACCTGTTTCAATGGGACCGGGTGGCGATGGTGCTGTTCGCAATATTCGCGGTGGTGATCGTCGCCGAGATCGCAGTGACCTTCATCCGCAAGCGCGTGATCTGAAACACTGACCCGGCGCCTTGCCGCAGGGGATACGCGGCAAATCGCGCACGGCCGCAACTACCGCGGCAGGTCGGAAGTCCCCATCAGAAATTCGTCCACGGCGCGAGCGCACTGGCGCCCTTCGCGTATCGCACGGACCACCAGCGATTGCCCGTGGCGCATGTCGCCCGCAGCGAACACTTTGGAGACGGAAGTCTGGTAGCAACCCGGACCGTCCGTGGCGGCCTTGACGTTGCTGCGTGCGTCCTTTGCCAGGCCCAGCTCGTCGATCAGCCCCGGTTGCACCGGTCCGAGGAAACCCATCGCCAGCAGCACCAGATCGGCCTTGAGCCCGAATTCGCTACCCGCAATTTCGGCCATTTTGCCGTCCTTCCACCCGACGCGCGCAGCCACCAGCTTGTTCACCTTGCCGTTCGCGCCCTCGAAACGCTTTGTCGCCACCGACCAGTCGCGCGCGCAGCCTTCCTCGTGTGAACTGGAAGTGCGCAACTTGATCGGCCAGTCGGGCCAGACCCGGGTCTTGTCTTCCTGCGCCGGCGGCTGCGGCAGCAGTTCGAACTGGGTCACCGAAGCCGCGCCTTGGCGGTTGGATGTGCCGACGCAATCGGAGCCGGTATCGCCGCCGCCGATGACCACCACATGCTTGCCGGTCGCCGTGATTTGGCCTGCGACCTTGTCTCCCGCCACCACCTTGTTCTGTTGCGGCAGGAATTCCATGGCGAAATGGATGCCTTCGAGTTCGCGCCCCGGAACGGGAAGGTCGCGCGGATGCTCCGCACCGCCCGCAACCACCACCGCGTCGTAGTCCCGCAGCAGCTTTTCCGCCGGCAACGCGCCTTGAGCGCTGCCACCCACCGGCTGGCTCACCCTGAACTCGACGCCCTCGGCGCGCATCTGTTCCACGCGCCGGTCGATCAACTGTTTTTCCAGCTTGAAATCCGGAATGCCATAGCGCAACAGGCCGCCGATGCGGTCGTTCTTCTCGTACAGCACCACGTCGTGCCCGGCGCGCGCCAGTTGCTGCGCGCAGGCCATGCCCGCCGGGCCGGAGCCGACGACCGCGACCTTTTTGCCGGTCTTGCGCGCGGGCGGCAAAGGCAGCACCCAGCCCATTTCCCAGCCCTTGTCGATGATCGCGTGCTCGATCGACTTGATACCCACCGGGTCGTTGTTGATGTTGAGCGTGCACGCCGCCTCGCACGGCGCCGGACAGACGCGTCCGGTGAATTCGGGAAAGTTGTTGGTCGAATGCAGCGTCTCCAGCGCTTCGCGCCAGTTCTGCTTGTACACCAGGTCGTTCCAGTCCGGAATGATGTTGTTGACGGGGCAGCCGCTCATGCAAAACGGGGTGCCGCAGTCCATGCAGCGCGCGCCTTGCACCGCCACTTCCTGATCCGGCAGATGCCGGACGAACTCGCGGTAATGCCTCTTGCGCGCATCAGGGGCTTCGCTCCCCTCGTGCAACCGCTGGAACTCCATGAAACCGGTTATCTTGCCCATTTAAATTAGTCCAAAATCCAGTTCTGTTTTGACGGCATCTCTAACAATCCCAATATTGTCATTCCGAGGAACGCGAGGAATCCGCTTTTCATAACGCGCAGAAGCAGATTCTTCGGCCTACGGCCTCAGAATGACAATTCTTAGAGGCCCCTTTAGTTCTGTTTCCGTTTTACGCCGCCAGCTTCCCGCCCTTGGCCGCGAGATCGCCGAGCGCGCGCCTGTACTCGTGCGGGAAAACCTTGACGAATTTGCCGCGATGCTGCGCCCAATCGTCCAGCACCTTCTTGGCCTGGGCGCTGCCGGTGTATTTCGCGTGATTCGCCACCAATCGCTTCAGCAGAGCCTCGTCGGATTGCCCCAGATGCCAGACGCCGCGCGCGAGCTTGGCCTCCTGCTCCGCTTCGGCCAGCACCGGCTCGATCTGCACCATTGCCGTGTTGCAGCGCTGCGCAAAAGTTCCGGATTCATCCAGCACATAGGCAATGCCACCGGACATGCCGGCGGCGAAATTGCGCCCGGTCATCCCCAGCACCACCACCGTGCCGCCGGTCATGTATTCGCAGCCGTGATCGCCCGTGCCTTCGACCACCGTGCTCGCCCCCGAATTGCGCACGGCAAAGCGCTCGCCCGCGACACCGCGGAAATAGGCCTCGCCGGCAATCGCGCCGTACAGCACGGTATTGCCGATAATGATGTTCTGCGTCGGATCGCCAAGGAATTTGCGCGAAGGCTGGACCACGATGCGGCCGCCGGACAGCCCCTTGCCGCAGTAGTCGTTGGTATCGCCTACCAGATCCAGCGTCACCCCCTTGGCCAGGAAAGCGCCAAAGCTCTGGCCGGCGGTGCCGGCAAACCTGACTTGGATGGTGTCGTCGGGGAGCCCGGCGCGGCCGTAGCGCCGCGCGACTTCCCAGGACAGCATGGTGCCCACAGTGCGGTTGATGTTGCGTATCGGCATGTCGATGGCAACCTGTTTGCCCTTCTCGAGCGCCGGATTGGCAAGTTCGATCAGTCGATGGTCGAGCGCCTGCGCCAGCCCGTGGTCCTGCTGTTCGCACTGGTGGCGGGCGACGTCGGCGCCGACCTTCGGCTGGTGGAATATGCGCGAGAAGTCCAGCCCCTTTGCCTTCCAGTGCTCTATGCCTTTCTTCATGTCGAGCAGATCGGAGCGGCCGATCAACTCGTTCATGCTGCGCACGCCGAGCCGGGCCATGATCTCGCGTGCCTCTTCCGCAACGAAGAAAAAGAAATTGACCACGTGCTCGGGTTTGCCCTGGAATTTGCGCCGCAATACCGGGTCCTGCGTGGCCACGCCCACCGGGCAGGTATTGAGGTGGCACTTGCGCATCATGATGCATCCC
>Ga0194060_10001982_pt1 | contig 14633 bp, 8 predicted proteins | sample SepL225m_MetaG_FD_163427 | JGI IMG/M metagenome (GOLD analysis project Ga0194060, IMG submission 163427) | Anoxic zone freshwater microbial communities from boreal shield lake in IISD Experimental Lakes Area, Ontario, Canada - Sep2016-L222-5m | ecosystem: Environmental > Aquatic > Freshwater >... | reverse complement strand
CCATATAATTGGGGATTGGGGATTGGGGATTGGGGATTGGGGATTTTGGATTTTGGATTTTGGATTGGAGCCTGCAATCCAAAATCCAAAATCCCCAATCCAAAATCCAAAATCCCCAATCCAAAATCCCTCAGGGCATCCCAATAGTGATCGGCACCGGGGTGAACACCACGACAAAGACGATCAATCCGACCACAGCCAGGATGCGCCACGGCCCCTGAAGCGGCGTCACCTCGTTGCGCAGGGGCGCACGGGCACGACCGAGAAGGGCCACCAGCACCGCCCAGAGGAACCAGCCGCTCCATATGAAGCCCATGACCAGCAGCAGTACGGCGATGATCATGCTGGCGATCTGCGCCGCACGCGGCCCAAACAGGGCGAAGAAGATATGCCCGCCATCAAGTTGCCCTGCCGGGATCAGGTTTAGCCCAGTGACCAGCAGCCCCGCCCAGCCAGCCATAGCCACCGGGTGCAGGAAGACATCCTGGCCGCCGCCGGGCAGGAACTTCCCGAAGATCAGCAGCTTGGCGGCGGCGTAGAGCAGCGAGTTGCCCTCGGTAAAGTACGCCTGATCAGGCATGGCTAGGCGCATCTCGGCTACGCTGTGGACTGTCGAGAGGCTCAGGCCGATCAGCAGCACCGGCACCGTCACCGCGAGGCCGGCGAGGGGGCCAGCAATGGCGATGGCCAGCAGGGTACGCCGGTTCGGCACTGGCTCCTTGATCGAGATGAAAGCCCCCATTGTGCCCAGGATACCGACCGGCGGCGGCAGCGGGATGAAGAAGGGATAGCTCACCGCCACGCCAGCTCGCCGAGCCACAATGTAGTGGCCCAGCTCGTGGGCCAGCAGGATGCTCAGCAGCGCCGCGCTGTAGGCGAGCCCGTAGCCGAGATTGAACCCTGCCAATTCCTGTCCGCCCACGGCGATGGTCGAAGCGACCGTGAGGCCAAAGAGAAGCAGGGCCACCCAGAGCCGCGAAGGGGCGGGGCGAAAGACGCCCGGCATGGCCTCTAGGGCCACGCCACCACGCCCCTCCTGAAGCAACGCGGTATAGCCCAGCGCCTGGAAGCGTGGTGCCACCGCGTCATGGGCGGCCTGGGCCTCCATGCGTAGATGACCAATGAACCGGTGTGCCACCAGATTCCCGCGCTGGCTCATCTCGACACTGTCGATCAGGATCACCGTAGCGGCGGCGGCACGCAGAGCCTCCGCCGTCATATCAGGTCGGTCGGTCATAAGATCCTCGGCGGGTATAATGCGTATGGGGCGCAGCGTGCTGCGCCCCATACGCATCATACCACGCCGTGCCGCCCCTTGCGGCATATGCTATACTGCTCGTCACGTTCCTACTTTTGGCATAGCAATGCGCTATAGTCTGTCGTATAGCGTTTTGCCAACACGCGAACAGCCATACCATGGTCGAGCCATCCCACGTCCTGATTGTCGAGGATGACGACCTCATCCGTCGCATCTACCGCGATGCGCTCGGCAACAGCGGCTACCGTGTCTCCCTTTCCAGCAGTGGCGAGGAGGCTCTGGCCTACCTTAACCTGATCACCCCCGACATCATCCTGCTCGACCTTGGCCTGCCTGGGATGAATGGCAACGAGGTGACTCGCCGGATTAAGGCTGACCTGACCAAGCCCTTCATCCCGGTGATGATCCTCTCCGCCCACGCCGACCTCTCCACGAGCGTGGCTAGTCTGGACGCAGGTGCCGACGACTTTCTGGTTAAGCCGGTGGAGATCGATGAACTGCTGGCCCGCATGCGGGCGATGCTGCGCCTCCAGCGCGCCCAGCGCAGCCTGAGTAATGAGCAGCGCAAGACCGAACTTCTGCTGCATCTCACCCGCGACCTTGGGGCGAGCATTGATCTTGATGTGCTGCTCACCCGCTTCCTTGACCATCTGGCCGACGCCGTGGGGGCCATTCGGGCCAGCATTATCCTGACCAACTTTGATGACAACCGCACACTCTGCTACTCCAGCAGCCGTAACCCCGCATCTCCCATGCTTGGCGATATTATGCGCCACGGCGTAGCCGGCTGGGTGATACGTGAATACGCCCCGGTAGTAATCCAAGATACCCGTCTCGATGTGCGCTGGTTCTCATCGCTGGGTGTTCACTCAAACGTGCGCTCGGTGGCGGCGATGCCCGTGCTGCGCGAGCATAACCTGCTCGGTGTGATCACGCTGGTTCACCATACGCCCGGTTTCTTTCTCGACGAGCATATTGAACTGCTCAGATCGGTGGCTGCCCAGAGCGCCGTGGCCCTAGAGAGTGCCCAACTCTTCCGCGTGTCCCAGCGCCAGAAGGAGTTGCTCACCCAGCGGGCCGAGGAACTGCGCAAGATCAATGAGATTAATGCGTTCCTCTCCGAGTTGATGCAGCCCGACCAAGTGACGCGCCTGTTGGTCTATATGATCCAGCAGCAGTTTGGCTATCCCCTGGTAAGCCTGCTCATCCGCGATGGCGACGACCTGGTACTCCAGGCATCAGCCGGCAGCCTTGGCGGCGAGTCGCCTCAGAGTTTGCGATTCCCCGCTACCCGTGGACTGAATGGCTGGGCGCAGGAGCATCGCCGGATCGTCCGCGTGAACAATGTCGCTGCCGATGCACGCTTTGAGGCGCTGCTGCCCGATGATGCCAAGGTGCGCTCCGAACTGGTGGTGCCGATTATCCTGCGCCATGAGATTCTGGGCACCCTCGATGTGCGTAGCACAGATCTCGGAGCCTTTGGCCCCAACGACGAAGCGGTGCTAAGCGCGATTATGGGCCAGTTCAGTATTGCGATGGGGAACGCACGCCTTCTGGAGAACGAGCAGCAGCGGATCCAGCAACTGAGCCAGGTGAATCGGCTCTCGGTGGCGATCACCGCCCAGCTCGACGCGCCGCAAAACCTCCAATTGGCCGCCGAAGCCGTGGCCAAGATCTTCGGGGTGCGCCACGCCGGTCTGCTGCTCTTCGGCGATGTTGATCCGCACGGCAACGCCCTGGTGGCCATCTATGGTGCGGTTAGCCCCTACGATGGCGACCTGACCCGGCTGATCTCCACCTTCCCCAACGCCCAGCAGATAGTGTCCATGCTGCGTGAGCCACAGCTTCTGCACAACCTGCCCGCCCACCCCGCACTGGCCACTGTCTATCGCTTTCTTGAGGTTCGCAAGATTGTGGATGTGCTGGCGGTACCGCTCTTGGCCGGACAGTGTACCCTTGGCGTCCTCTTCATCGACGCTACGAGTCGCGAGAACGGCTTTGACCGGGCCGACCTGGAGTTGGCGACCACCGTCTCTAGCCTGATCGTCCAGGTGATCGAGAATACCCGCCTCTACCGCGTGGTCGCCGACGAGCGTTCGACCCTCAACGCCGTGCTGCGCGGTGCCGCCGACCCGATCCTGCTGATCGGCCCGGAGTGTGAACTGCTGCTGGCCAACCCCGCTGCCGAGGAGCGCCTGCGCCTCAACATTGCCGCTGACCACGGTAAGCCCTTGCACACCCTGGCGGGATCGGCCGACCCGGCCCTGGCCCGGCTGCTACCCCTGCTCCAGAGCGATCCGCCCGCCAGCGAGTCGACCGAGATCAGCCTGCCCGACAGCACGGTCTACAGCGTGAGCATGGCCCCGGTGCAGAGCGCCGACGGTCAGCCCCTTGGCCGGGTAGCCGTCCTGCGCGACATCAGCGCGATCAAGCACCTGGAGCGCCAGGAGCGCGAGCGGGTACGCAATGTTTTCCGGCGCTATGTGTCGCCCCAAGTGGCCGAGCAGTTACTCAGCGCCGGCGGCGAGTTTGGCGACCCGACCGAGCGCGATGTGGTCGTGCTCTTCGCCGACTTGCGTGGATTCACGGCCCTCACCGAGCGTACCGACCCGCAGGTGCTGATCACCCAGATCCTCAACCGCTATTTTACGGCCATGACCGAGGTACTCTACGCCCACGACGGCACCATTGATAAGTTCCTCGGCGATGGGGTGATCGGCGTCTTTGGCTCACCGATTGCCCACCTCGACGACCCGCGCCGCGCCCTAGCCGCCGCAGTGGATATGCAGCGTGCGTTCGGCGACCTGGCCGCCACCTGGCGTGAGGATCTGGGCATGGAGATCGGCATGGGCGTGGGCGTCAGCTACGGGCGCGCGGTGGTGGGGAATATCGGCTCGACCCAGCGCCAGGACTACACCCTGATCGGCGATGTGGTCAATACGGCGAGCCGACTCTCGGGGTTGGCCCGCGCTGGACAAGTGATCTTCTCCTACCACCTCTACGACGTTCTGCCCCGCGTTGACATGCCCTGGCACCTGCACTCGCTCGGCCACGTGCAACTCAAGGGTAAGCAGGAGCCGCACCAGATCTATGAGGTAGGGTATTGAGAAGGCAGAATGCAAAATGCAAAATGCAAAATGCAGAATGCAAGAATGAATGTGGTGCGATAATTTTGCATTTTGCATTTTGCATTTTGCATTGAACCCCAAATCTCCTGACACATTCCCTCCATATATGATGTAAAAACCAAGTAACTTGACAACATGCTGTAAAAATTTTATCATGCCCCCTGAATCTGCCACTGGCACTCAAGAGATCTCCCGAGGAAAGGGTCTATGCTCCGACTGAACCGCGTGGATCAACCCCCGCACTCTCTTCGACGGCCTCGTGCCGTCTTTCTAATACTGCTGCTCACGACGATGCTGGCCGCCTGTGCGGCCCCCGCCCCTGTCATCACGGGTACGGTGAAGGATGCGTACACCGGTACGCCGATCAGCGCGGCCAGTGTACAAATCGGCGGAACTACGGTGACGACCGATGCCAACGGCGTCTTTACGGCGTCGCGCTGGCACAAGACGGACACTCTGGCGGTGACGGCATCCGATTACGAGCCGGTGAACGTGCCCCTTCAGGCACAGCCGCAGATCGCCCAGAGCGGCACGTTGACGATTACGCTCGATACGACCCTGCGCCCCAACGTCCTGCGTGGCGTGGTGAATGACTCCCTTACAGGTAAGCCGCTGTCTGGGGCAGATCTGGTGATCACAGAGGGTGTGAGCAATACCCTGCACGTGGGCAGTGCCGCCGACGGGAGCTACAACTTTGTCGGTGTGCCCGAACACTTCATCCTCACGGTCAGCGCCCCAGAGTACGCGTCGCTCACGCAGGAGTTGCGCCGTATCACCAGCCACGACCTCGTCCTGCGCCCAAATGTACTCAGCGGCCACGTGACCGACCGCTTCAGCGGGAAGCCAGTGCCCGGCGCTGCGGTGAAGGTGGGGAAGGTTCACGCAACCACCGACGCCGATGGCCGCTATAAGCTGAAGGATCTCGCCGAGGGTGAAAAGACGGTCGAGATCAGTGCGGATGGCTACGCCTTGCTCTCGGAGGAGATCGGGCGCACCACCAGCCTCGACTCGGTGCTGCGACCTGATACCCTGCGCGGTCGGCTGGTCGAGAAGGCCACCGGCAAGCCAATCGCTAACGCGACCGTGATCGCGACCGCGACCCTCCCCGGTACGGATGTGGCTTATGTGCAGGTGCGCGGCAGCAGCGACGGTAGTTTCACCCTCAAGGGTATCCCCGAGCAGGGCTACCTCCAGATTCTCTCGCCCGGCTACGCCAAGCGGGTGATCGAGATGAAGCCCGGCAACCTGCCGAGTGAGATTGCCCTCGACCGCTTTACCATCAAGGCGCTCTATGTCACCGCCGCCGTGGCTAGTTCGTCCAAGGCCCTCCAGGAGTATATCGATCTGATCGACACGACTGAGCTAAACACGCTCATTGTTGATCTGAAGAGCGACCTGCGCGATGATCTGGGTATGCTCTATTACGACTCGCAGGTGCCTTTGGCCAAGGAGCTTGGCCTCGCTAAAGACTACATCGATATGAAGGCCCTGGTGCAGAGACTCAAGGCCAAGGGTATCTATACCATCGCTCGTGTCCAGCTTTTCTCGCACGATAACGCCCTGGCCGACGCTCGGCCCGACTGGACGATCCGCAAAAAGGACACCGGCGAGGTCTATGCCGACTTTCCTGGCCCCGGCATACGTTATGTCTACCTCGACCCCACCAACCGCAATATCTGGGATTACAACATTCAACTGGGCGTCGAGGCGGCCTTGATGGGCTTTGATGAGATTAACTACGATTACATCCGCTTCCCCGACTGGTACGGCAATAAGGCCAGCTTTCGTGATACGCTCACGTTCTCCGAGCCAATCGATCCGGTGGCGAACCCCGATCATATGTTTGATGTACTGACGGGCTTCATGCAGCAGGCCCACCGCGCCATCAACGGTGCCGGGGCGTATATGTCAATTGATGTCTTCGGGCGCGTGGTTCTTGGCCCTTCAATGACGATTGCCCAGGACATCAAGCGCATGGGTGCCTACACCGACTATATCGCTCCGATGGTCTACCCCTCGCTCTGGTGGCCCGGTGCTTTCGGCCTGAGCTCGCCGGTGGATGAGCCAGCCGCTGTACTCAAGGCCGCGAATGCCGCCGGGGTTGAGCAGATCCAGGGCCAGTACGCCCGCCTACGCCCCTGGCTCCAGGATCATACCGACCCCTGGGCCTACAAGGTGGTGAAGTATGGCCCCGAGCAGGTGCGCGCCCAGATTGATGCGACCGAGGCGTTCAGTCAGGTGGACGGCTGGATGCTCTATGACTCGTCAAACTCGTATCGCGGAGCCTTTAACGGTGCTGTGAAGCCTGAGAAGTAAGGAAGCCCATGAGCCGAAGCGCCTCTCTTCCGCACGCTCTCGCCCTTGTGTTCGTCATTGTTCTGCTCTCCGTCGCCCTACCCGCCCGTGCGCAGCAGGCACCGCAGGTACGGGTGGACTCCTGGAAGCTGAGCGATGTCGCCCAATGGGATGCCGGTGCCTCCAGCGGCCTGCTAATGACGAATAACGCTGGGGGCGAGGTGCGCCTCGCCGAAGATCAGGTGGCCGGGGTCTTCCTGTCTCTGCCCTTTGCCACGACGTTTCCTTTTAACACGGTCGGGGCTGTCTGGGACGCGGAGCAGATCACGGGTACCGATGTGCGGCTGGAGCTGCGCGCACGGGCCACCCCGCCGCCCACAGAAGGCAACCCCGATGATGGCTGGGGCGCGTGGCAGTCTCTCGATGGCGGCGACGCTCGCTCACAGGCCGACGATGGAGCCTTCGCCTCCGCTAACGTCCTCGTCTTTCCCGCCGATAGCAGCTACCTCCAACTGCGGGCCAGCCTTACCAGTAAGGTCGCCCGCGCCTCCGCAACGCTCAACTCGGTAACGGTGAGCTACCTCCAGACGGCGCAAGATCCGCCGACGCTCGCTGCGGGTATGCCGCGTCGTCCGATCCTCGCGGGAAAGGAGACTCTCACCCTGCGTCCGGTGCTGGTCGGTCGCAGCGACTGGAGCGGTCGCGTGGAGGCTGCCCGCCTGAACCGCAGCGACCCGCGTGGTGTGATCGTTCACCAGATCGCTGCCGACCCGACGGTGTCCAACAGCATCGACCTGATGCGTGCCCTGCTGGCCTATCAAACCAGCGTACTCGGCTGGGATGATCTGGCCTACCACTATGTTATTGACACCGATGGCACGATCTTCGAGGGTCGCTTGGGTGGCCCGACCTCAGATGTGGGTCGGCTCTCGGGTGGCGATACGGCCATTCATGTTGCGGTAATCGGCCCCCCGGATCTTGCGCCCAGTGAGGCAGCCCAGAACTCCCTGGTCAGCCTGCTGGCCTGGCTCGGCCAGGCGTATGATATTGCCCCCGGCGGGCAGCACCCGGTGCTGGAGGGTGATAAGCCCGCCTCGCGCCCGAATATCGCCGGCCACAACGAGGCTGACCCGACTGCCGCTGATCCCTATCAGGCTACTCGCAGCCTGCTGCCGCAACTCCGCAGCCGTGCCGACCAGTCTACCGTGCGGGCGCGCTGGTATTTTGCGGAGGGCAACGTCGCCGACTACAGCGAGCGCCTGAGCGTGTTTAATCCCACCGGTGCCCCCGCCGACGCCAAGGTGACGCTCATTCGCCCTGCGGAATCGCCGTTCACCCAGATCGTCGGTGTACCCGCTGGTGCCCGCAGCGACCTGATCCTGAATGATCTGATCACCGACACCGCCTTCATCAGCACGACCTCGTTGCCAATGATTGTCGAGTCGAGCGCGCCTCTCCTGGCCGAGCGCAACATGGGCCTCACCACCGATGTGGACGGCGGCCCCGGCATCGACCGGCTCTCGCGGATCTGGTACCTCGCCGAAGGTTCCACCGAGGATACCAATCGCACCTTCCTCATCCTGTTCAACCCGCAGGCCACCGCTGTGCCGGTGACGATCACCTACATGCGCAGCGACAGCACGCAGCTTGAGCAGAAGGTGCAGATCAACGCGCAGGATCGGCTGGTGGTGGCGACAAATGACTTTCTGCCGTCCGCCAGCTTTGGTGTGCGGGTGATCGCCGCCCAACCAATCGCTGTGGAGCGCACCATGCGCTTTGGCCTGCGCCAGACGGGCCTGAGCACCGGGCGTGGCATCGACACGCTCTCGCGGCGCTGGCTCTTCGCCGAGGGAACCACCCAGGGCAGTTTCCAGATGCGGTTGCTGGTGCTCAACCCCAACGACCAGATGTCCAAGGTGGAGGCGGTCTTCATGGGGTCGGACGGCCTGCGCAAAACGCGCCGCTACGCCATCCCGCCGCGTACCCAACAGGTGATCAACGTCAACGATGTAGTCCCCGGCGTCGGTATCTCAACCGAGGTGACATCCGACCGCCCAGTGGCGGTGGAGCGGGTTCTTACCTTTAACGATGCCAACAGCGCCGCAGGCACGGTGGGCGCAGGGGCGATGACACCGAGCTACGGCTGGACCTTTGTCGATGGCCGCACCAGCGACTCGACCTACTACCTGTGCGTGAGCAACCCTAACCAGGCACCAACCACCGTCACCGTGAGCTTCGTCTTCGGCGACGGAGCCACGGCGAAGCAGCAATTTCGTGTACCCGCCGAGGCCCGCTACACCCTAGCTGTCCACGAACTCTACCCCAACGAAGGCTCGGTGGTCGCGGTCGTGCGCGCCACCCAACCAATCGTCGCCGAGCGCTCAATCTTCCCCGGCGACGGGGCACGCGGCGGGGCCACCACTCTCGGCATTCCTATGCCGTAGCGTGAAGAGAGGGTGAAGGGAGAGCAAAACTCTCCCTTCACCCTCTTTCTACCGTCTGAGCTTAGCCGCCAACTGCGTGTAAAACTGATTGCTGGGGCGCAGCCGCAGGAAGGTGCAGACCTTCGAGCTACGCCGGGCCACCACCTCGTCGTTCTCGCGCAGAGGCAGGTTGCCGCGACCGTCGATGGCGATGCTGGCGTGGTGGCGGCTGCGCAGAGCCAACGTCACCACCGCGCCGCTGTGGAGTACCATCGAGGGCACGTTGGTCAGGTGCGCGGCCACCGGCACCAGCACCAGCGTGCGTGAGCGCGGATCGACAATCGGACCACCGGCGGCCAGGGCGTAGGCGGTGGACCCGGTGGCGCTCGCGACCATCACGCCATCGGCCAGGTAGTTGGTGAGCAGCGAGCCGTCAATCGACACCTCCACATTCACCACCCGGCTCACCTCACTACGCGACATCACCACTTCGTTCAGGGCCACAAAGTTCAGCACCTGCTCGCCATTGCGCCAGAGGGCCGCCTCGATCATTGCCCGCTCATCGTGCCAACCCCCGCCGCTGAGCAGCAACTCCATGCTCGCGTACAGCTCCTCGGGGCCCATTTCGGCCATAAAGCTGAGGTGCCCAAGGGCCACCGGCAGCACCGGCAGGTTCGTGGGGAAGGCCAACCGTGCCGCCCGCAGCACGGTGCCGTCCCCCCCCATTGCCACCATCAGATCGGCTTCCTCCAGCACATGAGGGGACTCGCGGCATTCCTGTGAGATCCCGCGCCAAACATCAATCTCGTGGTTACGCAGCCAGTTGGCGAGCTGAGTTGAATGGGTGATCGACGACTCAGAGAAAGGGTTATAGATAATGGCGATACGCCGCATGCGGTATCTCCGAAATAGACACTTTCAGCGTGACAGTCTTGCGATGACGTGAGGATGCGACTCCATCGCCTCGTTGCCTCCTCGCCTCCTCGCCGAACTATCGCACGAGATTGAAACACGCCCTACAAATGACAGAAGGCAAGGTTCAGGTGCCAGGTTTCAGCGTGACAGTTCTGCGACGAGGCGAGGATGCGACGAAGCGATGCTATCGCGTCCTCACGTCCTCGCGTCCTCGCCAAACTGTAAAGCTGTTCTGAACCATGTCGAAGGCAAGAATACCACGGATTGCGATAGGCAGCGGGGACGATGTGCGACTCATGACAATGCGGCGATCCTCAGGCATGCAATGCTCGTCGCCCGCGATTGGATCACTCGTCATGATCGTATGGGCGCGTTGACGTTTTCTCAGGTATCATTGATGTACGATTCTGCCTTGTCAATCCTTCATTTGCAGGTGACGCAGTATGAATATCTCTCGCCCTGATTTAGATTCCATCATGCGTCTTGATCTCGACTCACAACTATCGGCCTTCCGCTCAACGCACCGACTGATCCGCTCCACCTTTGCCGACATCACCTGGAGCTATGTCGTCGGCGGACACGGCCTCGACACCCTGCTGCTGCTGCCGGGAGCGCCAGGGATTGCCGAGATGGCGTTCCCGTATATCATCGCCTTTGAGCGGAGCCACCGGGTGATCGCCCCCAGTTACCCCGCCGATGTTGGCTCACTGGCACAACTCCTCGCCGGGATCGATGGTCTGCTTGAAGCTGAGACCGCCGGGTCGATCCATGTGATCGGGGCGTCCTACAGCGGTCTGGTAGCTCAGCACCTTGTCGCTCGCCACGCCAGCCGAGTGGCCAGCCTGCTGATCGGTGACACCGGGGTTGCCCGGCGGGATCGTGCCATCGCTCTGGGGATTGCCATTGCGGTCATCGCACGCATGCCGCGCCTGGGCTTCCATGCAGCAATCGCTCTTGTGCTGCGCAATCTCCTGAGGGGCGACACGCCAGCTCACAGCTTCTGGCAGCATTACTTTAAGGGTGTAGTTGCGGCCCTCACGGTACCCGAGTTTGTGAACCGGGTGCGGGTGATGATCGACATGGATCGGCAGAGTCTTCAGCACCAGACAGTTCCTCGCTGGTGCGGCCCAACCTTGCTGCTTGAGACGGCGAATGACCCGCTGTTCTCCGCCGCTGAGCGTGCGGCCCTGCGCACGTGCTATCCCCAGGCCGAGGTTCATACATTCTACAGCCAGGGCCATATTACCGCGCTCACCCGCTCCCCCGAGTACATTGCGGTGATGACAGACTTTCTTGTGCGCCATGGGACGTAGGAGCGCATGGAGGGCTGTGGCAACGTCAGCCTCCGGCCCTCACCCCCAGCCCCCTCTCCCCGTGCGGGAGAGGGGCCGGGGGTGAGGGCTGCCCGGCGACATTGCACCAGCCCCGGGCCTCGCATGTCGCTTCGTTCCCTCTGTGTGCGTGGTAATGTATAATAAACCAGATGACGATGAGGAAAACAAGCCCGCTGATGCCTCACGTCCCCTGACTCGTATGTCGTGCGATGATTGTTGCCGGTGGGAGATTATATCATGCAACCTGTTAAGAAAGTTACTGAAGAACTTATTAAAAAACCCGTCGTTCCTCATCTCGGCTCGCTGCTCGTCGCAGAGGGTCTGGTGACACAGGAGCAGATCAGCGCCACGCTTCTCCTCCAGCAGCAGGATTACCCAAACGATTTATTGGGTGAGATCTTAGTTCGCTGTGGCTATATCTCCCGAAAATCGCTTGAGCGAGTCTTAGGTCAGCAGAGTGAACTGCGCCAGAACATCGTATCTCGGCTTGACTCCTATGTGCCAAGTAAAACTGAACTCCGCGCCCTCGTGTTTAGTCGTCGATCTGAGCGTGGTCTGTGTAGCTTTCTCTCATCCTGCGGTGTCGTTGCTACCGTGATGGCTACCATTCCCGCTGTCGATGGGCCACCTGTCTATGATCTCCTCTTGATCGCGGCCGACTATGTTGATCACCTGGGCGCTGAGGCCGCTACTGCCGCAATTGTCGGCTTAATCCCTCCTAGTGCCACAGACGATACCCTGTCGCCCGAGGCGCAATCCCTTGTGATACGCTATATTGACCAGGCTCGGGCGTATGGTCGGCTGAGTACCGCGCTGGAGGAGAAGCGCCGTAACGAGTTCGAGATGCAAACGATCTCCACGCTGATCCGCAGCGTCACAATGGCCTTGACCGCACAAGACGCTCTGGTCAAGCTGATGACGATTGTCCGCGATTTAATCTCCGTCGAGGCGGGAACGCTCTTTCGGCTCGATCCCACGGATCAACGGCTCGTCTTTGATGTGGTGATCGGCCCCTTCCAGAATGAATTAAGCCAGCGTCGGTTGTCACTGGATCACGGTATCGCCGGCTGGGTCGCACGCCACGGTGAGTCCCTGCTCATCCCTAATGTACACGAGGATACGCGCTTTGAGGCTACCTTTGATCGGCAGACCGGCTTTCAGACGCGCTCGATGCTCTGTGTTCCCCTTGTGGCCCTTGGCCAGGTTCGCGGGGTACTCCAACTGATCAATAAGACTGGCGGTGAGTTCACCAAAAGCGATCTTTCGCTCCTTCGTATCACGGCTGCCATGGGCGGGATGCTGCTCCTTTTCAACTCGCTCGCATCCTCCTCATCGCCAAGCTGGCTCGGCGATATATTCTAGGCGGCGCAATGGGCAATCCGACCGCGCTCTACCTCCCACTCCTGATCAACGCCGACTCGGCGGTGCGCCGCCAAGCCGGCGTTCTTCTGCTTGCGACCTATGGTGAACGCGGTCTGACCTACCTGCGTCGTTTGCTCGATGACTCCAACCCTGAAATCCGCGCTCAGGCCCGTGCTGCCCTGCAATCTGTGTCGGAAACGAGTGGTCTCAACATTGCCCTGGAGCCGTTTCGCGGTATCTACGTGCGCTGCCTTGGCGATCTCCAGGTCTTTGTGCATAGCCGCGAGGTGATGTCGCAGGACTGGTCGCAAGCTGAGGGTGGGCGTGCCGGTAGTCGGAAGGTGCAAGGAATCTTTGCCTACCTCGTCCACTGCGGGCGTCGGGGTGCCAGCCGGGCAGATCTGGCAGAGGCCGTCTGGGGTGCCCCCGTGAGTGCTGCCAGCTTCTCGCGCACCCTGGGCGCGCTGCGCCAGATGCTCACCCAGTTGGGGTCGCCTGAGTTCGCCCAGCAGGCTCTGGTGGTAGACCGTGACCACTGCGCCCTGAACCCGGCGGTCTACCTGTGCGATGCCGATCACTTTGAACGCACGTATGATCTGGCAACCCAGCGCGAGGATCGCGACGGTCTTGCGGAGGCTATCGCGCTGTACCACCAGGTGATCTCGCTCTACGATGGCCCCTATATGCGGGATCTCCCGCGTGCAAGCGACTGGGGCACCGAGCGCCGAACAATGATCTCCAATAGCTTTGTGATCGCCGCCGAGCGCCTGGCAAGCTATGCCTCGGAACAGGGCAATGATCGGCAGTGCGTTCTCTTCTGCCGTCGGGCACTGGAAGTTGACCCAACCGCCGATGATGTGGTTGCTATTCTGCTCCACGCCTACGATAACCTTGGCCTGCGAATAGATCTTGAGGGTGCGTACCGACGTTACCTTGGTCACGCCGGGATTGACCCGTGCAATGAGCAGGATGATGCGGCCGTGGCCATGTACAACGCCCTCAGCACATTGGTTGAGTAGCGTCCCTAAGACCAATACTTTTTGACAGTGTGGCGTGAACGTAGCGCCGCCTTCCAGGCGGTCAAAAATACCACCGCAGGCGGGAAGCCCACGCTACAAACTGTCACGCGGGAATGGCCGCTGGTCAGCCCTCACCCCCCAGCCCCCTCTCCCCGTGAGGGCATATCTTTACCCACATCTCTGCGACTATCACGGGATCCCACCCAGCGAGGGGCGCAGAGCGGGCGACTGACGTCGCGCCACGGGAGCCTACGGCTGGCCGCCCGCCTGCGCGGGCGGTTCCGGCGTCGGCGTAGGCCGACGCCCAGCCGTAGGCTCCCCAGCGGCGACTTCAGTCGCCCGCGTGGCGAACGCGAGGACGCGAAGCGCCGCATCCTCGCGTCCTCGCGTCCCCGCGTCACAATTCGGTTTTCTGGAAAGCGATTCTTACCTTTTTTAGATAGTATTTGCTATAATACGATGAGATGGCACAATCTCGCAGCAGTAATCTTGGCGTGCCGTGAAAGGAATGACCGTGGTTTGCGCCCCCATTATCGTCGCTCATGGGCGACTCATGAGGATGATCGCCGTTCTGACAGTTGCCGTGGCTATTCTTCCGTTCGTCGCACATGCACAAGCCCTCGACACACCCTGGAACCAACTCAGCGGGTGGTCGCAGTACGCCTCGCCGACCCTCGCTGACATTAATGGCGATGGGAAGTTGGAAGTATTTATCCCCACCAATGCGGGTATCGTCTACGGCTTCTATGAGAATGGTCAGGCTATAAGCGGCTGGCCTGTCACGGTGGCGACGGGACGCTTCATTGCCTCGGCTCCCGCTGTCGGCGACATTAACGGCGACGGGAAGGTTGAGGTTGTGATCACCGCAGGCTTCGCGGGGCAGCCGGGCATTGTGGTAG
>Ga0194060_10001981_pt1 | contig 14634 bp, 15 predicted proteins | sample SepL225m_MetaG_FD_163427 | JGI IMG/M metagenome (GOLD analysis project Ga0194060, IMG submission 163427) | Anoxic zone freshwater microbial communities from boreal shield lake in IISD Experimental Lakes Area, Ontario, Canada - Sep2016-L222-5m | ecosystem: Environmental > Aquatic > Freshwater >... | reverse complement strand
GGCATCTGGCCCCCAGATTGTTGGATCCTTTAACGCTAGACGTTGATGATCTGCCAGGAGTTTTAAATATCTCGGGTCTTTTCTATCGATTTTATTGATCGCTCTACCGGAAAGTTTAATCATCCTTGCTGTGCCACCTTTACATTATCGAGTAGTTCATTCCAAGCTTGAGCAAATTTCTTTACGCCATCTATTTCTAGCTCCGTTGTAATTGCATCAAGTGAAATACCAACAGAAGTGAGATCTTTCAGTACCTCAATCGCAGCGGGATAGTGAGCTGTGATGGTGTTACCGCGCACAATGCCATGGTCAATCACGGCATCTAATGTGGATTGCGGCATCGTATTAACCGTATCTGGTGCTATGAGTTCAACAACATAACGCGTGTCATCGTAATCTGGATTTTTGACGCCAGTTGATGCCCACAGTGGACGCTGCTTGTGTGCACCCCGCTCCTGCTGCTTGATCCATCGCGGTGATGCAAATTTTTCCTCAAAAAGTTGGTAGGCCAGATGAGCATTTGCGATCGCAGCTTTACCAAGAAGCTCGATAGCTTGGCTCGAACCATTTTTGGTTAACAGTGCATCGATTGCAGAATCGATTCTGCTGATAAAGAAAGATGCTACTGAGTGCACATGAGTTGGGTTGGAGTTCTCTTCGATGCCAGAAATGAAGGCATCAATCACTGCGCCATAGCGCTTGATTGAAAAAATCAAAGTAACATTTACAGAAATTCCAGCAGCGACGAGTGCGGTAATTGCAGGCAATCCTTCTAATGTTGCCGGAACTTTAATCATCAAATTTGGACGGTCAACAATTTTCCAGAGCGCTAGACCTTGCTCGATGGTGCCTTGGGTGTCATGGGCTAAGCGAGGATCAACTTCTATGCTGACGCGTCCATCTATTCCCTTTGTTCTCGTGTAGGTCTCTTTTAACAAGTCGCATGCTCTGCGCACATCATCAGTTGTTAACTTTTGAACTACTTCGTCGACAGATAAATCCTTCATCGAAGCAATATCTGCGGCGTATTCAGTTGCACCAGTAATTGCTGCATTAAAAATTGAAGGATTAGTTGTGACACCAACTACAGATGCCTGCGCGATACGAGAGGGGAGTGAATGTGGGTCATTGCCCTCCAATTTCGCCCTAGAGAGATCATCAAGCCAAATTGAAGTGCCACCTGCAGAAACCTCAGAGATTACCATTTACAACGCCGCCTTTATTCTTGTAACAATCGCTTCGACCGAGAAACCAAACTCTTTGAATAATCTTTTTGCATCGGCTGAAGCTCCGTAATGCTCTAACGAGATGGCAATTCCTGAATCACCAATTAACTTATGCCAACCTTGAGCGATTCCTACTTCGATGCTTACCTTTAATTTTATCGATGATGGTAAAACAGAATCTCTATAACTTTGATCCGTTTCGCTAAACCACTCCAGACAAGGCGCACTTACAACTCGCACACCAATGCCTTCACTAGCCAATGATTTCTGCACATCCAGGGCAAGTGAAACTTCTGAACCAGTAGCGATGAGAATCGCTTTCGGTTGCTCGCAATCCTTGAGTATGTAAGCGCCATTAATGGCTCCGGATGCAGGCGCGCATTCATTTCGATCAAAAACTGGCAAATTCTGACGAGAGAGAAGTAACCCTGCAGTTTGAGCGCGAGTAAGGATCTTCTTCCAACAGTGAGTAACTTCATTTGCATCGCCGGGGCGAACGACATCTAACCCTGGAATTGCGCGTAAAGCTGCAAAGTGCTCGATTGGTTGATGTGTTGGCCCGTCTTCACCTACTCCGATCGAATCATGAGTCCATATGAAAGTTGATGGGATTTTCATCAAGGCGGCTAATCGGACGGAGGGGCGCATGTAATCACTAAAGACGGCAAAAGTTCCACCAAAAGATCGAGTTAAACCGTGCAACGCAATTCCATTTAGAATTGCACCCATCGCATGTTCACGAATTCCAAAGTGAATAATTCGTCCGTATGGGTCAGCATCTTTGATCGAACTTGTTGACGGCAAGAATGAACGAGCACCTTCAATACTGGTGTTATTTGAGCCAGCAAGATCGGCAGAACCTCCCCAAAACTCTGGCAGAACACGTGCGATTGCATTTATTACTTGACCAGAAGCTGCGCGCGTGGCCAAATCCTTTCCAGGCGCAAATTCCGGAAGATCAGAATCCCAATTCTGCGGTAAAGATTTATCCCGTAGGCGTTGGAGAAGTTGAGCTTTCTCTGGGTTAGTAGATTTCCATACAGAGAAATTGGCATCCCACTGACTTCTCAAAGTCTTAGCTCGCGACTTAACTAATCGTGCATGCTCTAAAACTTGTGCAGGCATCGCAAATTTTTCCTCTGGATTTAGACCCAAAGCAATTTTTGTAGCCGCTACTTCCTCATCACCAAGGGCTGATCCATGTGAGCCCGCAGTTCCTTGTGCCTTTGGGGCAGGCCAGGCGATAACTGATTTCATGCGGATAAGTGATGGTTTAGTACTTTCGCTTTTCGCGGCAACCATTGCAGCATCGAGTGCAACGAGATCTACATTTCCATCATCTAGCGCGCCAACTTCAATGACATGCCAACCATAGGCACGATATCTTGCAGAGACATCTTCGGTGAAAGCATTATGTGTGTCACCTTCAATTGAAATTCGATTGTCATCATAAATTACATTGAGTGCACCAAGTTCTTGGGTCCCAGCCAGTGAAGATGCCTCAGCACTTACACCTTCTTGGAGATCTCCATCAGAGCAAATAACCCAAATTGAGTGGTCGAAAGGTGATGTTCCAGCTGCTGCCGTTGGATCTAACAATCCTCTTTCATAGCGCGCTGCCATAGCCATTCCGACTGCGGTTGCAACACCTTGTCCTAATGGACCAGTGGTCATTTCTACACCGACAGTATGCCCAAATTCTGGATGGCCAGGTGTTAAAGATCCCCACGTTCTAAACTCTTGTAGATCTTTTAACTCGAGACCATAACCACTTAAATAAAGTTGAATGTACAAAGTTAGCGATGAATGCCCGCAGGAAAGAATAAATCTATCTCGACCCAACCATTGTGAATCCGATGGGTCATGAATTAAGTGGCGTTGAAAAAGAGTATAGGCAACTGGAGCCAAAGACATAGCAGTACCTGGGTGGCCATTTCCGACTTGCTGAACGGCATCTGCAGCAAGAGCACGCGCATAGGCAACCGCCTGCTCATCAAGTACAGACCAATTTTTCAACGAACTCATACTGTGATCTCCTTTGTCGTTCTTGTGACAGATAGCCAAATTTGCCAAGCTGAAATCCACACTAACGCCGAGCCCAAAAGATGGGTCGCCACAAGTAATTCGGGTACTCCTTGTAGATATTGGATGTATCCAATTAAACCTTGAGAAAGTGCCAGGACCAGAAAGAGAATTAAGCGCTTCTTAGTTAATTTTGAGGTGGTTGAATTTAAATAGAAAGCTACTGTAACCAGGAGCAATAGTGCGACTGCACTCCCATGCAAAATTGCTGCATTTTGAATCCGTATATGCAGTCTTGGAGCATTTATGTCACCTGCATGTGGACCCGCACCGGTCACCACGGTTCCTAGAACAACGACAAGTACAGAGATATAAACATGAATCCTTGAATAGTAATTTTGTTGAGTCTGCGGATTAGTTTTTGTAAATGCCGATCTACGTTGAGAATAAAGTGAAGTAGCTCCAGCAATGAGAATTGTTGAAAGCAAGAAGTGACTAGCAACTGAAATAGGATTCAAATTCGTTAATACTGTGATTCCACCTAAAATGCCTTGAGCAAAAATTCCTAAAAATTGTCCTAAAGCCAGCAAGCGCAGCTCTTTGCGTTTAGATTTGAGAACGGTTATCAACGTTGCGATTGCAATAATCACGAGAATAAAAGTTAAAAGGCGGTTACCAAATTCAATCCATGAATGGAGCGTGCCTTCTACCTGATTCTTAATCGGTATATACGAGCCAGGAGTGCACTCGGGCCAAGTCGGACATCCAAGACCCGAGCCAGTTAAGCGAACCGCGCCTCCTGTAACAATGAGTGCAGCCTGAGCGATCAATAGGGCCAAAGTCAGCGGGGGGAGAAGTCGAGCTGTGCGTGAAGCGGCCATGACCCAACCCTATGGCCCAAGCGTGTCGGGCTAGGCCGAGTGGCTGATTGTGTCGAATTACGACACAATACTGTTGTGAAAATGACCGGCAATTCAAGCGTGATTTCTGGAGAGGACTCCAGAACTCGCGACCATGTTGCGCGTTCGATTCTAGAAAATGGCCCCTCAACAGCGGCGGCTTTGGGCGAGCGGTTAGGACTAACTGCCGCAGGCATTCGACGTCACTTAGATCTACTTGTTGCCGACGGAGTTCTAGAAGCTCGCGAGCCGCACTCAGCCTTAGTTCGTGGGCGAGGACGACCTTCAAAGGTTTTTGTCATGAGTGATAAAGGCCGTGAACAGTTTGAGCATTCATATGACGACTTAGCGGTCGCGGCTCTTAAATTTATGTCAACACAATCAGGTGCACATTTAGTCTCTGACTTTGCAAACTCACGCGCTGAAGATATCGAACGCAAAGCAACTGCTTCAATCGCAAAGAGAAGTGACAAGAGCATCGCAATCGCCGAGTTCTTAACTGAGCAAGGTTATGCAGCAAATGTTCATCAAAGAGCCATGGGGGAAGAACTGTGTCAGCATCATTGCCCCATTGCCCATGTTGCATCAGAGTTTCCACAGTTATGTGAAGCAGAAACCGAAGCGTTATCGCGTTTACTCGGAACGCATGTTCAACGTTTAGCAACCATCGCACACGGCGATGGAGTCTGCACAACTTTTATCCCGACAAATGCAAAACAAACTAAAGGAAAGGTACGTGCATGACTATTGCGCATCCAGAACTCGAAGGTATCGGCAACTATGAATACGGTTGGTCAGATAAGAGCGACGTTGGAACAAATGCAAAGCGTGGCCTTAACGAGGATGTTGTGCGCGATATTTCATCCAAAAAATCTGAACCTCAATGGATGTTAGATCTAAGACTCAAAGGTCTTTCCCTTTTTGAGAAGAAGCCCATGCCCAACTGGGGATCAGATCTTTCAGGCATCTTTTTCGATACCATCAAATATTTCGTTCGCTCCACTGAAAAACAGGCAGCAACGTGGGATGACTTACCAGAGGAAATCAAAAATACGTACGATCGTTTAGGTATCCCTGAAGCCGAGAAGCAGCGTTTAGTTTCCGGTGTAGCTGCGCAATATGAATCTGAAGTTGTGTATCACTCAATTCGTGAAGATTTAGAAAAACAGGGCGTAATCTTTTTAGACACTGATAGTGGACTAAAGCAGCACCCCGAGCTATTTAAAGAATATTTTGGTTCAGTAATTCCGGTGGGCGACAATAAATTTGCCGCTCTCAATACATCCGTATGGTCTGGTGGCTCATTTATCTATGTGCCTAAAGGCGTACACGTAGATATTCCTCTTCAGGCATATTTCCGCATTAACACCGAAAACATGGGTCAGTTCGAACGTACTCTCATTATTGCTGACGAAGATTCATATATTCATTATGTAGAAGGTTGTACAGCTCCAATCTATAAATCAGACTCACTGCACTCAGCAGTAGTTGAGATCATTGTTAAAAAAGGCGCACGCGTGCGTTACACAACAATTCAAAACTGGTCGAACAATGTGTACAACTTAGTAACAAAGAGAGCAACGTGCGCAGAAGGTGCAACCATGGAGTGGGTTGATGGAAACATCGGCTCCAAAGTAACTATGAAGTACCCAGCAATCTTTTTGATGGGACCACATGCAAAGGGTGAGACACTTTCGCTCGCTTTTGCTGGTGAAGGTCAGCATCAAGACTCTGGCGCAAAGATGGTTCATGCCGCGCCTTACACATCTTCTTCAGTTATTTCTAAATCTGTTGCCAGAAACGGTGGAAGAACTTCTTACCGCGGTTTAGTACAGGTACAAGAGGGAGCTCATCACTCAAAAAGCACAGTGAAGTGCGATGCGCTATTGGTAGATACTATTTCTCGTTCTGACACTTATCCATATGTTGATATTCGCGAAGACGATGTTTCAATGGGGCACGAAGCTACAGTGTCGAAGATTTCAGATGATCAGCTCTTCTATTTAATGTCGCGTGGTTTAACTGAGGATGAGGCTATGGCCATGATTGTTCGTGGATTCATTGAGCCAATCGCGCGCGAACTGCCGATGGAATACGCCCTCGAGCTCAATCGACTCATCGAACTTCAAATGGAAGGCGCTGTCGGTTAATGTCAGTTTTAACTACAAATTATTTAACACCAACTGGACGCGAGGAAGCCTGGCGCTTTACTCCGCTCAAACGCCTACGTGGTTTACATGATGGAAGTGCCGTTATAGACCTGCGTCACTCATTGATTAATAAAGCGCAACTTCCAACTGGTGTAACTTTTGGGCGAGAAGAGTTAGCGCCACTTGCCCAAAGTGACGATGTCATTATTGAACGCATTAGAGGCGAAGCAACTGATGTTGCGCATCTATCAATTGCATCCAATATTGAAGTGCCTGAAACAATTTTTCTAACACGAACTGCTGGTTCCCTAGATTCAGCCGAACTTTCAAGAGTCCGAATCACTTTGGGAACACATGCCAAAGCAAGGGTTATTGTTGAAAATATTGGCGAAACCTTATTGGCTGAGGATCTAGAGATATCTCTTTCTCCCGGGGCTTCGCTCACTTTTGTTTCATTACAAGAGTTTGATTCAAAGAGCGTATACACCGCACGTCATCATGCAGTCATAGATAAAGATGCTTCATTTACATCAATCAATGTAACTGTTGGGGGAGACCTTGTAAGAATTCTGCCAACGGTTGAATTTGTTGCACCAGGTGCATCAGCTGAACTTCTCGGAGTTTATTTTGCTACCGCAGGTCAATTTTTCGAACACCGCATGCATGTTGATCACGCTGTACCCCATGCAAAGTCACGCGTTAATTACAAAGGTGCACTTGCTGGTCAAGATGCCCACACTGTTTGGATTGGTGATGTTCTCATCCGTGCGGTAGCTGAGGGCACTGATACGTATGAACTCAATAGAAATCTACTGTTGAGCGATGGTGCACGTGCAGATTCAGTTCCAAACTTGGAGATTGAGACTGGTGAAATTGTTGGCGCCGGGCATGCCAGCACAACAGGCCGATTTGATGACGAGCAGTTGTTTTATTTGATGTCTCGTGGAATCTCAATTGAAAATGCCCGTCGTCTAGTGGTCCGTGGCTTCTTTAGCGAAATTATTAATGAAATCGGACATGAAGAAGTACAAGAGCGATTAATGGCTCGAATTGATTCTGAACTTCAAAAGGCAGGTGCCTAATGGCTGACATCAATTTTGATCAATTGCTTGAAGGCTCTCCCGTAAAGATTGAAAAAGAAGGAAGGTCTATTTGTTTGACTCGCATTGGCGAAGAAGTCTTTGCGGTCAACGACACATGTTCACATTCTGATGCCTCACTCTCTGAAGGTGAAGTAACTGATTTCAAAATAGAGTGCTGGTTGCACGGTGCCGAGTTTGATTTACGAACTGGTGCAGCTTTAACGCTTCCAGCAACACAAGCAATTCAAACGTATGCAGTAACGGTTGACGGAAACTCCGTCACGGTTGAGATTTAGTCCCAAAGAAGAGAAGAGAGAAAATGAGCGTCCTAGAAATCCGCGGTCTTCAAGTATCAGTAGAAACCGAAAATGGTTCAGTTGATATTCTCAAAGGAGTTGACTTAACAATCAAATCTGGCGAAACACATGCAATTATGGGACCAAATGGTTCTGGAAAATCAACTCTTGCTTACTCAATCGCTGGCCACCCCAAGTACACGATCAAGGGTGGCTCTGTCACTCTCGATGGTGCAGATGTCCTAGATATGAGCGTTGATGAACGCGCTAAAGCTGGACTTTTTCTGGCGATGCAATATCCGGTCGAGGTGCCTGGAGTTTCTGTTTCAAACTTTTTACGAACAGCTGCCACAGCATTACGAGGTGAGGCCCCAAAGCTACGTACGTGGGTTGCCGAAGTTAAAGATGCAATGGAAGCTCTCAATATGGATCCAGCATTTGCAACTAGAAATGTAAATGAAGGTTTTTCTGGCGGCGAGAAAAAACGACATGAGATTATGCAACTGGAGCTTCTAAAACCTAAAATGGCGATCTTGGATGAAACTGATTCAGGTTTAGATGTGGATGCACTTCGAATCGTTTCAGAAGGTGTCAACCGTGCCAAGGCAAATAACAATCTTGGTGTTTTGCTAATCACGCACTACACAAGAATTCTTAAGTACATAAAGCCAGATTTTGTTCATGTCTTTGCAAACGGTCACATTGTTGAAGAAGGCGGCCCAGATTTAGCCGATAAGTTAGAAGCTAACGGCTACGCAGATTACGTGAGCAAGTAGAGTCAATGTCTTTTTCCGTTGCGGATGTTCGTAAAGATTTCCCAATCTTTGAGCGAACTATTCGCGACGGCAAGCGATTGGTGTATCTCGATAGTGGAGCAACATCTCAAAAACCTTGGTCGGTAATAAATGCCGAAAGTGATTTCTATAGTAAGAACAATGCTGCCGTTCACAGGGGAGCACATCAATTAGCAGAAGAAGCTACTGATGCTTATGAAGGCGCACGAGTAAAAGTTGCGCAGTTTATCGGCGCAGATTCAAATGAAATCATTTTTACAAAAAATGCCACAGAATCGCTTAATTTAGTGGCGTATGCAATCGGAGATGCAGAACCCGGTAATCCATTTGCATTGACTGACCAGGATGAAATCGTGGTTAGCGAGATGGAACACCATGCAAATTTGGTTCCATGGCAACAATTAGCCAAGCGAACTGGCGCAAAACTTACATGGTTCAAAGTTAGCGATGATGGCCGACTAGATCTTTCAAATATTGATTCACTCATAAACTCAAAAGCCAAGATCGTTGCAATAACCCATCAATCTAATGTGCTTGGCACAATCAATCCCCTCGCCGAGATTACAAAGCGGGCGCACGCAGTCGGTGCAATAGTTGTTCTAGATGCCTGCCAATCAGTTCCACACATGCCAGTGAATGTGGGTGAACTAGATGTGGACTTCTTAGCTTTTTCCGGACATAAAGCTGTGGGTCCAACGGGAGTCGGAATATTGTGGGGAAAGTCTGAACTCCTTGAGCAGTTACCTCCATTTTTATTCGGGGGTTCAATGGTTACCAGTGTGAGTATGAACGAGGCCACGTGGGCTAGCGCACCACAAAAATTCGAGGCCGGTGTTCCCAACATGGCACAAGCTGTCGGTTTAGGTGCAGCGTTGGATTATTTATCAAATATTGGAATGCAAAATATTCGAAACCATGAAATCGCTTTAACGGATTATGCACTCAAAAATCTCCAGGAAATAGATGGACTAAAAATTATCGGTCCATTAAATAATGAATTACGTGGCTCAACGATTTCCTTTACGACACAAAATATTCACCCGCATGATTTAGGTCAGTATTTAGACAGTCAAGGTGTTGAGGTACGAACTGGTCACCATTGTGCCTGGCCTTTAGCCAAACGGATGCAGGTTCAAGCAACCACTCGAGCATCTTTTTATTTGTACAATGATGAACATGATGTAGATGCACTGATTGAAAGCATTCTGGGTGCACAGAAATTTTTTGGGAGAATGTGATGGAATTAGACTCCCTGTACCAGGAAGTGATTTTAGATCACTACAAGCACCCACAACATAAAGGGCTTAATCCAACATACTCAGCTCAAGTTCACCATGTGAATACAAGTTGCGGTGATGAAGTTACATTAAATGTAACTATTCATGAAAAGAAAATTACTGCAATCTCCTGGGACGGTCAGGGTTGCTCAATTTCTCAAGCCAGCGTTTCAATGCTGAGCGATCTTTTAATTAATAAGGATCTAGAGCAGGCAGAAGTAATCAGCAAAGCTTTCTCAGAGTTAATGGCAAGCAAAGGCACGTCACAGGGCGATCCAGAAATTCTTGAAGATGCAGTTGTATTTGCTGGTGTTTCTAAGTTTCCAAGTCGAGTAAAGTGCGCTCTACTTGGTTGGATGGCCTTTAAAGATGCATCATTTCAATCACAAAAGGAGAGCAAGTGACAACTACAGTTGAAGATGTAACTGAAGCGATGAAGGATGTCGTAGATCCTGAGCTTGGTATAAACGTTGTGGATTTAGGCCTTATTTATGATGTCATGGTCGATGAGACCAATATCGCTATTCTTAATATGACTCTTACCTCTGCAGCTTGCCCACTTCAAGATGTTATTGAAGATCAAACTCGCGCAGCGCTGGCAGGGATGACCAGTGATGTGAAAATTAATTGGGTGTGGATGCCGCCTTGGGGTCCTGACAAAATCTCTGATGATGGACGAGATCAGTTACGAGCATTGGGTTTCACTGTCTGAGCTTTAACTCATTAAAGTAGCCCTATGACCTTACATATGGCTTGGATGACTCATCGTTCTATGACTGCCGATCCATCTGTTAAAAGTCAAAAACTTAAACCAGGCACAGTTAAGCGAATTTTTTCTTTCGCTAAGCCCTACCAAGCTAGCATCATAATTTTTCTAATTACTGTAGTAATTGATGCTGTGCTCGTAATTGCAACCCCACTTTTGCTGCGCGAACTAATAGATAAAGGTGTTATACCAAAGGACGCGGCTTTAGTTACCAAACTTGCAGTACTGGTTGGATTACTTGCAATCGCTGATGCCGGTATGAGCATGTTAGGACGCTACTTCTCCTCACGCATCGGTGAAGGATTAATTTATGATTTGCGCTCACTCGTTTTTGGACATGTTCAAAAGCAATCAATTGCATTCTTCACGCGCACTCAAACCGGTGCATTGATCTCACGAATTAACTCCGACGTGATCGGAGCACAACAAGCTTTCACCGCAACCCTTTCTGGAGTTGTAAGCAATGTTGTTAGCCTCCTACTTGTAGGAATAACAATGCTTGTACTTTCTTGGCAGATAACTATTTTCTCTCTTCTACTACTACCGCTCTTTCTAATTCCAACAAAATGGGTGGGGCGCAGATTGCAAGAACTAACTAGAGATTCATTTAACACAAATGCTGAAATGTCTAGCACGATGACAGAGCGCTTCAATGTTTCAGGTGCGATGCTTGTTGCTCTCTATGGCGAACCTGCTCGTGAAAGAGAGTACTTCCGCAGTCGCGCTAGAAAAGTTGCAGACATTGGTATAAAAATGGCAATGCTCAATCGTCTCTTCTTTATTGCCCTTACGAGTGTGGCTGCAGTTGCTACTGCTTTTGCCTATGGAATTGGCGGGCATCTTGCTATTAATGGGGGAGTAAGCGTTGGAACGCTACTTGCTATAACAGCATTACTCGCAAGACTCTATGGACCCCTCACTGCACTTTCAAATGTACGCATTGATGTGATGACATCACTTGTTTCCTTTGAGCGAGTTTTTGAAGTCCTTGATTTACAACCGATGGTGAGCAATCGCGAGAATGCTAAAGGTCTCAAAATCACCAATCCAGAGATTCAATTTAGGGATGTCTCATTTTCGTATCCAAGAGCTGAAGAGATCTCACTCGCATCACTTGAGTCTGCGGCAAAACCTGAGACTGTTCAAAGCGGACAAGTGCTACGTAATCTTTCTTTTACCTGCCAACCCGGAACTTTGACCGCACTTGTCGGACCATCGGGTGCTGGAAAAACTACTATTAGCGCACTCCTTCCACGACTCTATGATGTGACTGATGGTGCAATTGAGATTGATGGACATGACATACGAGACTTAACTCTTGAAAGCCTTCGCAATTCAATTGGAGTTGTGATGCAAGATGCGCATCTCTTTCATGAAACTATCGCTGAAAATCTTCGTTACGCAAAAAACGATGCAACAGAGGCCCAAATGCAAGCGGCTTGTGAATCTGCTCAAATTTGGTCTCTAATCAAATCATTACCTAATGGATTAGACACAATGGTTGGCGAGAGGGGCCATCGCTTATCTGGCGGTGAGAAACAACGACTTGCAATCGCGCGCCTATTGCTCAAATCGCCGGCAGTTGTAATTCTCGATGAAGCAACTGCACATTTAGATTCTGAAAATGAAGCCCTTGTTCAAGCGGCGCTACAGAGCGCACTCAAAGGTCGAACCAGTATTGTGATTGCGCATCGTCTGAGCACGGTTAGAGATGCCGATCAAATTCTTGTTCTTGAAAAAGGTGAAATCGTTGAACGCGGAAAGCATGACGAATTAGTGGCAAGAGGTGGGTTATATGCCGATCTTTACAATCGCCAAGATTTAACTGGAGCGGCGAATTAAAAAACGTCCGTAAATAACTAATCCCGCAAAGAAAAGCCATTGCAATGCATATGCCATATGTGGGCCATCCGTAAGTTCGGGTAGCGCTGCGGGAACTGCAGGAGTCAGGATTGGTTCAGAACCCTCTAATAGATCTAAATAGAAATTTCTCGTCTCTAATTGTGATTGCGCATTTAGCTTTGAAATTAACCCACTTCCATTTGCTGGAAGCGCAAAGAATGCACCACGGGGCAGAGATGAATCTAAACGCAATCTACCCTGGATTTTTACTTGTGTAGCAGGCAGGGCGCTCACAATTGGCGGAGTTGTTGCCGTTGCACCTGCTTTTACCCAGCCTCGATCAACCCAAAATTTCTCACCTGTTACGGCGTTAAAAAGCGTGAGAACTTCTAGACCATAAATACCTTCTGAATAGCGATTGCGTAAAAGTATTTGTTGAGATGTGTCAAAAGTACCAATCGCGTTTACGCTTTGCCATTCGTAATCCCTTGGAGAATCCAATATTTTTGTGAGTTCAATTTCAGGCAGTGAAATACGGTTTTCAATGACTGCATTTCGTGCATGGCGATCGACGCCACGGTTATATTGCCAATTTGCGGCCACTAAACACAAAAGGATCAAAAGTAAGGCAACTGCAGATTTTAATAAAGAGTGCTTTTCGTGAACTTTAGCCATGATTAGTCAAGTGCAAGAGGTTTTTCTTCGATAACTTGATTGCCACGAGTGATTGTTTCTCGTCCAGCATTTGCAATTACGACAGCAAAGTATGGAAGTCCGGCTGCTCCAGCCAAAGCAATCCAACGGTAAGGACTTGGAAGGATTACCGTAAGGATGAAACAAGCGGTTCGGATCATCATTGAAATGAAATAACGCTTTTGTCGGCCAGCTTGATCGCGTGTTAGGGCTAAGGGTGCACTCGTTATATCGAATATATCTTTATCCTTGGCCATGGGTTAAGAGTAGTGCTCGGCACTCTGTCGCGCTTCTTTTGATTACTTTGCGGTAACCAGTAAGTTTTAGACATGAGTTCATTAGCCCTAGTTACCGGCGGAAATAGGGGCATCGGCTTAGCAATTGCGCACTCACTTTCCACATCAGGTTATGACGTAGTCGTGACGTATAGAAGTGGTGAGGCTCCAGTGGGATTCAAATCAGTTTTGATGGATGTCACACAAACTTCCAGCGTTGACAGAGCCTTTGATGAGATAGAAGCACAGTGGGGATTTGTTGAGATCGTTGTTGCAAACGCTGGAATTACTAAAGATGCTCTTTCGATGCGAATGAGTGATGAGGATTTTGAATCCGTTATCAACGCAAACCTAACAGGTGCTTTTCGAGTTGCTCGTCGCGCAACAAAAGGCTTATTGAAATTAAAAAAGGGACGTTTGATTTTCGTGGGTTCAGTTGTTGGCGCTCTGGGATCTGCGGGTCAAGTTAATTATGCATCCTCTAAATCAGGCCTCGTCGGTATGGCTCGCTCCTTTGCGCGCGAGTTAGGAAGTCGCGGAATTACTGCAAATGTCATCGCACCAGGTTTTGTTGAGACTGATATGACTTCTACTCTTGATGAAAAAAGACGAAATGAAATTGCTGGATCAGTACCTTTGGGCAGATTTTGCTCACCTGAAGAAATTGCAGATGTCGTAACTTTTATTGCATCTCCTCAAGCAAGTTATATCTCCGGAGCATTGATACCAGTTGATGGCGGATTAGGAATGGGGCACTAAATGGGTTTACTCGACGGGAAAAAAGTACTTGTCACCGGAGTTTTAACTGATGGATCAATTGCATTTCATATTGCTCGTTTAGCACAAGAGCAAGGTGCGCAAGTTGTTTTGTCTTCCTACGGCAGAGTTATGTCGTTGACAACAAGAATTTCGGCACGCTTACCTCACCCAGTTTCAATTATTCAACTTGATGTAACAAATGATGAAGATCTTTCCGCGCTTGAATCACGAGTTCGCGAACACTTTCCAAATGGTTTGGATGGGGTAGTTCACTCAATTGGCTTTGCCCCAGAGGCCGCACTTGGTGGAAATTTTCTAAATACAAGTTGGGAAGATGTAGCAACAGCTATGCAGGTTTCTGCTTATTCGCTGAAATCATTAACGATGGCGGCACGTCCATTATTTAATGGAGGCGGATCAGTGGTCGGTCTTGATTTTGATGCAACGGTTGCTTGGCCAAAATACGATTGGATGGGAGTTGCCAAAGCCGCTCTCGAGGCTACATCTCGTTATCTTGCCCGTGATTTGGGTGCAGAAAATATTCGTGTAAATC
>Ga0194060_10001980_pt1 | contig 14639 bp, 17 predicted proteins | sample SepL225m_MetaG_FD_163427 | JGI IMG/M metagenome (GOLD analysis project Ga0194060, IMG submission 163427) | Anoxic zone freshwater microbial communities from boreal shield lake in IISD Experimental Lakes Area, Ontario, Canada - Sep2016-L222-5m | ecosystem: Environmental > Aquatic > Freshwater >... | reverse complement strand
CGCCCAGCGTAGGGATGAGAAATATCGGAAGCAGGAAAATCACGGCCAAGCCATCCACGCGAATCAACGCGCCCGAGACCGGGGGCAACCACAACGACCACAGGGCGCCCGCAATCCCGGAGATCGAACCGACCACGGCCATAGCGAGTGAGAGTCGCTGCCCCCGCCCATTGTCGGCAGAATAGAATAATCCAGGCACGCCGCTTGCGGCATGAAGCGCAATCCCAAAGATTATGAGAAGGGTACTCACGGTATCGCCATGGCTCGCGCTGCGGCCAGAATCTCATCACGCGATCCCTGCCGGGCGACGACCTCCTTGAACCCGGGATTTCTCAACGCATGGGCCAACCGCGAAAGCATATAGAGATGAATCCTCACCGTCGGGCTCACCAGCGTGAAAAGCGTGTGAACCGGCAGATCGTCAATCGCGCCGAATTCGATCGGCTTCTCCAGAAAACACAGGCAAATGGCGGGATGATTGACCGACAGCACGATGGGATTGCGGACATGCGGGATGGCGATGCCCTCTCCGATTCCGGTCGAGGCCATGGATTCCCGCGCCAGCAAGACGCGGAGCAGCAACTCACGATCCATATCCGGGGGCAACTTCATGACGCCCACCACCGAGCGCAAGGCCTGCTCCTTCTCATTTCCGGCCAGACGGTAAAAAATCCCGCCCGCCTCCAGCGAATCGCCAAAATCCGGCATCAATTCAGCCCCCGCATCGGGTTCGGCGAACATTTCGGTGGAGACATTAATCTTCTGGGCATTGGCCCATTCAAGGAGTTCTGCCCGGTTAAACCGGTATTGGTCATTCACCTTATAGGCCGGTAGGTGCCCCTGCTGAATCCATCGGTATATGGACTTCTCAGAAACATTCAACATCCGCGCCACATCTCGCACACCCAATTGCATACCATCACCTTGAGAGAATAGTTGGACAAATAAGGACAATGAATACGACTCTGTCCTTTAAAAGTCAACGCAGCATCCCGATCATGAAGATTCCCGAACACCCGGCTCTGTTCACCGAAACGGACGCAATCCGGAATTCAATGCGACCACACATCCACCCACCGTGTGCGTTTACCCCATTTTTCGGCCTCCCGATGGGAAGCGAAGTATAAATCGATGTGATCCCCCTTGATGGCTCCGCCCTGGTCTTCCACCCGGCCGTATCCATAGCCTTCGATATACATGACAGTGCCGAAAGGATAACGGGTCGTATCTGCGGCAATCGTTCCGTGTCGCGCCTTCGTCCCACTGGCGGTCACGCCAACCTCTTTCCGCTGGCCTTTGAGCGGGCCGGAAGAATAGACCGGACGCAACAGCCAATTCCGATGCCAACTGCAACACTCCTGACAGGGGCAGTACCCGGTCACCAGCATCCGTTTGACGACCGGAGGCTGGCTTCCTGGCGGAGGCCGTATCGACGCGCAACCCGTACCCCAGAAAGCCAGAACCACGCATGCAAGAACTATCGCAAAATTTTTCACAGTCGTCATTATACACGGCATTCAAATCGAACTCAATATTGCGATAAGCAGGTTGGGTGTAATACCACGAGAGAACTTGATCCACTATTGACTCACACCCTCAAAGCCAATAGTGTCAACGGCAATCTTAACTGCGGGATAGAGGGCATATTGATGAAAAGGACAATCACAAAAACCGATCATGTTGTCGAACGCAAGGTCAGGGATAACCTCATTCTGGTTCCCATGAATACCGGCCCGGCCCGCCTGGATGCCCTCTACACCCTGAATGAGACTGCCGGGTTTATCTGGAATCACATCACACCCAGACTGGGATCAACGGAAGGATTCGCCAAGGGATCGTTTCCGAACTGAAACCCACCCCGGGCCGCAATCATAAGAGGCACGTTGACATCAGCGAGATTACTCATGTTCGCCTGAATCGCAAGGGTCGCGGTCGGCTGGGTTGGCGTAAAACTGCCGAATGGAAGTTGCGCAACCACAAGTTGGTCCCCATTCGTAAAGCCGACGCCATAGTTGGTCGTTTTCACATAAACTGGAGCGCCATTGGAATCCACGGCATAGGGATGAAGGATTCCACGACCGCCGTTGGCCGCATTATCGAATGTCAGAATCTGGTACGTCACGGGAAGGCCGAGGTAGGTAATCGCTCCAGACGCGGGAATGCCTATTCCGTCGAACTGGGTAGCCGCATTGGTTCCAGGCGCGATTCCGTCAACTCCCGTCGCATCGTAAGCGATATCAATGAAAGGACCATAACCCGTGAGATTGGTCGAGGTGTTGTCGAATGCCACAGAGAACCCAAAACTGTTCCCAATAGGAACTGATGTCGGAACGTTCAGCGCCACCGATGGGATTGCGTCAACGGCCAATGCCAGAGGGCCAAGCATACCTAACACCCCATACGCCATGACAGTCACGCACAAGACCCTGTAAGTCATTCTTTTCAACATATCAGCTCCTTCCACCGTACTCGGAAAATGGCCATTGATGAACTTGACGAGTCGCGCTTCTCTCTGACCCCCGAGCCTGTCGGCCAATTGGGCGGAACTGTCACATGAACGGCAATATCATTCAAGGTGAAAAGGAGATTATTTATGTCCCTAATCAAATTTTAACACAGTGAATCTGATTGACAGGCGAACGATATAATCCACACTGTCTCCTTCACATTATGCCGCCCCTGAATCATAAGGTCATTTGCTTCGTCTGGACTGCATCCGCTTTGCTTTTCCTTGTCAATGCAGACGGGCAAACTCCGGCTCTGCGCCCGCACCTCGTCTGCGACGAGCCGCTTTTTGACTTTGGATCAAGACCCAATACCGAGGATGTCGATCATTCCTTTTCCCTGCGTAATACAGGCAATGCCCCCGTTGTCGTCTCTCAGGTTCGCAGCGGATGCGGTTGCACCCAGGCTCAACTCAGTCAAAACACCATTGAACCGGGTAGCAACGCCGTGTTGAATGCCCGCCTCACTCTGCGCGGGATTGTCGGGGTCAAGCGCACGAGCATCTACCTCCACACCAATGATCCCGAGAAACCGGTCTTTCTGTGCCAATTCAGCGGCACGGCCGTGACGGATATGATGGTGACACCCCCTGACATCATGTTTACCTACTCGCCCACATCCGCACCAGTCCTCCAACGCCTGACGGTCACGGGAAAACCGGGTTCATCCGCCCGGATCACAGGCATCGAAACGCAAGGGAACTTTTTCATGGCTCGCATTGAAACCAATTCCCCTGGATACGGCGTGATTAGCGTCCAACCCGGAACCAATGCCCCCTCAGAAACAGCGCTCGGGGTCGTGGCGATTTCCACGGATCACCCCCGTTATCCGCGTCTGGTCATCCCCATCCGCGCTTCTGTGATCCGCGACCTCAACAGGCCACCCCCTCCGCGCCCGTGACATGAAAGTCAACGGAGTTAAGATCAAGGGGAGTACCAACGTCTCACACTCACTCAACGATCGTGGGAACCCTGATCAGGTCAGCGCTGTGTTCGGGGGCATTATTCAATACAACCTCGCGGTCAAGTCCCGGGCGCACTTCATCCTCGCGAAAGACATTCTGGATAGGGGTGGCATGCGCCATGGGTTCCACCCCCTCCACATCGAGGGGGCGCAACTGATTGAAATACTCGACAATAACATCCAGTTGAGTTTGAAACTGCGCGGCTTCCGCCTCGCTCAAATTCAACCGTGCCAGATTGGCAACGTAACGGACATCCATCTTCTTCGCAGATTGTGTTTTGTCGTCGGCCATACGTCCTCGTTGTCCCAAAATTGAGACCGTCTTTATAGGCGCATCGCGCGCCCAAATCAATGGCAATCACCAATTCAGAGTCATTCCATCACACGCCACAAAGGTCGCCGGCGGCAAGGACTCCTGGGTCTCCTCATGGTCAACATCATGACAGATATGGGTCAAGTATGAGCGTTTCGCGCCGATCCGGGAAAACAGGCCCAACGCCGCCTCAATGGTCAGATGGGTGGGATGCGACCGATTCCGAAGACCGTCCAGAATCATCACATCCACCCCTTTGAAACGCTCAAGTGATGAATCGGGCATCTCTTTGCAGTCGGGAACGTACCCCAGGGTTCGGCCTTCGCACTCCAACCGGTATCCATAGGTTTCAATCCTTCCGTGGACAATAGGCAGAGGTTCAACGGTAATGGGACCCACTTGAAATCGGCCCTCCCTTTCAAGGAAACTGAGTCTCGGCCTGAACACTCCGGGTTCGGGGAGGCTCTGATCAACGTAGGAGAAAATGCGTTTCAGATCCCGGATGGTATCCGGTGATCCATATACGGGAATCAGGGTTCCCTGAATGGTGTTGAACCGGCGGACATCGTCCAGCCCGAAAATGTGGTCGGCATGGCAATGCGTAATGAGTACGGCATCGATCCGGGCTACATGGTAGGCCAGCACCTGTTCGCGAAAGTCCAGCGAGGTGTCAATGACAATATGGGTTCCGCCAGCCTGGACATAGAGACTGGAACGCCGTCTGCGGTTGCGGGGATCCTGCGATCGACAAACCGTGCAATCACAACCGATCACCGGGATTCCCACAGACGTGCCTGTTCCAAGAAACGTTATATTCATCACAGGAATCTCACCTAGAAAGCAACCAGGCGGAGGTCAATGCCGCCAGAAGAATCCGGTAATAACCGAAAAGCGAGAGGGGATGTTTCTGGAGGTAGTGAACCAGCCATTTGATGGCCAGAGCGGCGGAAATAAAGGAAACAACCAGCCCGATCAACGGTGTCAGCCATCCGTAATGAGCCAGAATCTCATGTCCGTATTTGAGCGCATCCAGTACGGTGGCGGCGCTCAGGGTGATGAGACCCAGAAGAAAACTGAACTCCACGGCGGCGACCATGGAGAGACCAACCCAAAGTCCCCCCAGAATCGTGGCCAGACTTCGGCTCACCCCCGGCCACATGGCCAGAACCTGCACGAATCCGACCAGTATCGCCATCTTCCAGGTGATCTCGGATAGCCCCAATCCCGCACGGCCACCTCCGCCGGAGGATCGGCGACGCCGTTCAATCAACAGAATGGCCACCCCACCCACCAACCAGGCAAGGACGACCGGCCACAACCCGTACCGGCCCCCGCCAAACAAATTCGCCTTGATCCATTTCTCAAGCGTCAATCCGATGATGGCGGCGGGAATAAAACCCAGAACCATGTTGATCCCCAGTTTGAGACCCTCTGGATTCCTGCCCAGTCCTCCTTCGACAACTCCCTTGAGCCGCCGGAAATACAATCCCGCCACCGCAAGAATGGCGCCCGCCTGAATGCAGACGGCATAGGCCTCGGAGGCGTCTTTTGTGCCCGCAGTTTGCCCCATTCCCATGAGTTGCTGCGCCAGAAGAAGGTGACCTGTGGAACTGACGGGAAGATACTCGGTGACTCCTTCAACGACACCGAGAATGACAGATTGAATCAGGGACATTTCGGACATACGGAGGAACCCTTCTCGGTTTACATGATTTTGAGTTTGGGAAGATCCTGGATATCCACCGCGCCCACCAATCGTCCCTTGGCGTCAACAACCAGGAGATCGTCGATGTTGTTTTTTTCAAAAATTCGCAACACATCGGCGGCCAGGCAATCCGCCCTGACGGTAATCGGATTCCGGGTCATGAGGGATTCCACGGGCAGGTTGACCAGGTCGGGATGCACGGGGAGATGCCGACGCAAATCGCCGTCGGTAAAGATGCCCAGGAGACGGTCATACCTGTTGAGGATGCCGGCCGAACCGGTGCGGGCCTTGGTCATGGCGAGGATCACATCCTTGACCTTGGCGTCCTGACGAACCGAGGCGACCCGGTCTCCTTTTCGCATCATATCCGAGACGCGGAGGAGGAGGGTGCGCCCGATGGCGCCGGCTGGGTGCCGCAGGGCATAGTCCTCAATCTTGAATCCCCTGGCCTTGAGGAGCACCATGGCCAGCGCGTCGCCGACAGCCAAAGTTGCCGTGGTGCTGGTGGTGGGAGCCATATTGAAAGGGCAGGCTTCACGGGTCACGGTTACGGAAATCACTTCGTCGCTGAATTGGGCCATGGAACTCCGGAGGTTGCCGGTGAGAGAAATGACCTTGACACCGAACCGGCGTATCAGGGGGAGTAGACTGAGAATTTCCGCGGATTCCCCGCTGTAACTGAGCGCCAGGATGACGTCGTTGGGCGCGAGAATACCCAGATCACCGTGCATGGCCTGGACGGGATTGAGCATGACGCTGGTGGTGCCGGTGCTGGCGAGGGTCGCGGATATCTTTTCGCCGATATGCAGGTTTTTGCCGACCCCCGTGACCACGACCTTTCCCCCGGCGCGGGTGGCCCGGATGATGATTTCGATGGCGCGGCCGAATCCTGAATTGAGATGGGTGCGGACTTGTTTGAGTCCTTCGATTTCCAGATCAATAATTTCCCGCCCTCTTTTGACAAAGAGATCAGGGGAGTCGTCCTTCGGGGGTCGACTGGATTGGGATGGCCGACGCGTTGTCATAAGGTCGGAAGATAACATAACCGTGAAAAACAGCAAGACGCACTGTGAAATGACATGATCATTCTCCTTGGCGAACGAGAGACGTCAGCGGCGAGGCGTGCAGTGCGGCCGTTGCTGCTTCATTTCTCAAGAGACTTGCAGAACACGAGTTCGGGGTCTCCTTCATCCAGATTCTCAATGCGGCCACAAAGATGATGGTTCAGAACATCCGGCGGCGAGCCCAATTGCTGCAAGCAAGTATCTCATTATTTTCATGATTTCTCCCTGGTGAACGATGCAAATCAACCTGAACCGGGATTCCCGGCGATAGGCTGAATTTGCTGGTTCGGCAAATTTATGATGCCCATTTCAGTGCCAACTTGCGGTGCTCAGCGGCACAGTCGCGGAGGTAAAGATTGATCAGATTCTGGTACGGCATTCCCAATTCAGTGGCCAAGTTTTTGAAATACGCCACCGTTATCTTATCCAGCCGGATGGTAATGGGTTGTTTGAGCTGTTTGATGTAAGGGTTTTTAACCCCTTTCATTCTCGAAAAATCATAATGTTCTCTCATAGGTCACCTCTCGTAATCCTTGCATTCCTCTTTGTCTGCCTTTCCAGCGGAAATCAACCTGATCACCTCGTCATTTTCACGATAACAGTGGCAGACGACCAGCACCCTGAGTTTAAAACTTACGCCAAGCATGATGAATCGATCTTCCGCTTCCGAATGATCGGGATCGAAGAACCGAATGGCGTTTTCGTCCAGGAAGACTGTCTGGGCTTCCTCGAAAGAGACCCCATGCTCCCGTTTATTTTTGCGGTTTTTATTTTCATCCCATTTGAACTGACTACCACTCATATACTTACAGTGTATGTATTGGTTTCCCGTGGGTCAAATCATTTTACACGGGCCGAACGTTAGCGACCAGGATCGGCGAGTTTGCGAGCGGTATCATGCGCCGTTTGGTTCGGGATCTTTCCCTTCATCAATTGATCCAGAAATGTTGAATCGAGGTTATTGGTTTCTGTAAACCAGATTTCCTCGTTCCACTTCTTTTTGTTGACCAACGACATTGTCTTTCGTCGCAGAAACACCTTCCCGTCTTTCTCTCCAATATATTCAGACCACACCATGGTCTGGGCATTGCGGAGATCGAACTCCCGTTTGAAGTCTGCCCCAGTGACCTGTTTGGGTTCGTCACATCCGGCCAGGAGTACGAGCAACAGCAATGGCATCCATTTTTTCATAATCTCATTCCCGAACGCCCGCCTTCACTTTCGGCGCGGAACGCGACGTAAAGTGGGGGGGGCCTTGTATCTTGGCCTCCTCATTGGCGATCTTGACTAGTCCGGCCTTGTCTGGAAGTGTGGCGGTCTTGCTTTCTGTGCCAGTCGATTGATTGGTAGAAGGAGAAGGCGTGACTGTCGAAGTGTTGGTCTCGCCGGCGTAAATTGAAACCGCAACCCCCAAGGTCAAGAACCAGACCTGAACGATTGAACTTCGCATCATGATGTGCACTCCTTACGTTGATAGGCCATAAACGGATCCTGCCCTTATTCTGACGCGGAAGGCACGCCGCACTTCTTCAGGATGATCTCGAGTGGGCAGAAATGGGTGAAGGCCGACTGGAATAGGTTCAACCCCACGAAGGCCGTGAAACAGAACCAGCCCGGATGGATCCAATACCCCAACGCCACACTTGCCGTCACAAAGGTTCCCGCCACCATTCTTACGATGTTCTCAGTTGTCATCTTTCGCTCCTATAAGTCTTTAGTGTCGTTCTGCGCACTCATGATACTTCATCTCCCACTTTTGCATCGCCCACCAGCCAGTAGTAGACCAACGGGATCACCACCAGGGTGAACACCGTCGACACGAACAATCCGAAGATCAGCGACCAGGCCAGCCCACTGAAGATCGGATCCAGCGTAATCGGCCAAGCTCCCAGCAGCGCCGCTCCGGCGGTGAGGAAGATGGGGCGGAAGCGCACCGCTCCAGACTCCAGAATCGCATCCCGGGCCGACATCCCTCGCGCCACGGAGGTACGGATAAAGTCTACCAGAATGATGCCGTTACGCACTACGATTCCAGCGAGAGCAATCATGCCAATCATCGCGGTTGCGGTGAAGAAGACCGGATTGTCGAAGCCGCCCACCGGCTTGTTCCCCAGCGTGTTCAGCAGCCAGAAGCCCGGCATGATGCCGATCATGGTCAGGGGAATCGACATCATAATGATCCCGGGGAGGACGTAGGAGCCGGTCTGGTACGCCAGCAGCACAAAGATGCCCACGAGGGCTGCGGCAAAGGCCAGCCCGAGGTCGCGGAACACGTCGACCGTGATCTTCCACTCCCCCTCGCCTGCCCAGTCCACCCGGATCCCCACCGGAAGGGGGTGCTTCTTGAACCAGGACTCCAGGGCCAGAACCGCATACGCCGGACCCCGCCCCGCCATCTCGCCAGTCACATAGACCACGCGCTCCTGGTTCTTGTGGTAGATCGTCTTCTCGACCTGCTGCGTCTCGAAGCGACCAATCTCACCCAACTGCACCATCTGGCCGCCGCGCCCCTTGACCGGAAGGGCCTTCAGCCGCTCGACGTCCGAGCGTTTGGCGCGTGGCACCTTGAGCAGGATCGAAAGCTCGTTCTGCTCGGTGGGAACATGCAGCGAACCGGCCACGAATCCCGAGAGCGCAATCTGGACCGTCTGCACCACGTCCTCCGTCGCAATGCCGTTACGGGCCGCCTTCTCGCGATCCACCCGGAAGAAGAACTTGTCCTGCGCCTCCTCGACATAGTCATCGACATCCACCACGCCCGGCTCGCTCTTCAGCCGCTCCTTGAGCGTCCTGGCCGCGGTGATCAACTCGTCATAACGCTGATAGGGTTGACCATACACCTCGGCCACGACCGTGGAGAGCACAGGCGGCCCCGGCGGCACCTCCACCAACTTCAGGTTGGCGCCCGTCCGACGCGCCAGGGCGGCGATGTCGTTGCGCAACCGCAGCACCAGCGCATGGCTATCCATTTCGCGGCTCTTGCGCGGCAGCAGGCTCACCCGGATGTCGGCCACATTCGACCCCTGCTTGAGATAGTAGTGCCTCACGAGTCCGTTGAAGTCCATTGGCGAGGCGGCCCCCACCGTGGAGGTGAAATCAGTGACCTCTGGAACGGTTCGCAGGTAGGACTCCAACTCCCGCACCACCGAGTCGGTACGCTCCAGGGTGAAGGACTCCGGGGTATCGACGACGATCTGGAACTCGTTCTTGTTATCGAACGGCAGCATCTTGAGCGGCACGAGTCCCGTGAGGGCCAGGGCCATCGAGCCCGCGAACAGAACCCCGATGATTCCCACCAGCACCCAGGTTCGCGACTTGGAGTCGACCAGCGGTTTCATCACTTTCGCATAGACACGATAGGTGGCTGTGTCGCGGATGTTGCCCTCGTCGTGACCGTGGTCATCCACCTTGAGCAGTTTGTTGGACAGCCAGGGCGTGATCGCCACGGCTACGATCAGGGAACTGAGCATGGCCAGGGGCACATTGAGCGCCATCGGACGCATATAGGGCCCCATCATGCCGGTGATGAAGAACATCGGCAGGAACGCCACGATGACGGCCAGCGTGGCCAGAACCAGTGGTGGCATGACCTCGTTCATGGCGAAGGAGATGGCCTTAAGCCGGGGCATGCGCTTCATGGCCAGATGCCGGTAGATGTTCTCAACCCCCACGATGGGGTCGTCGACAAGCAGCCCCAGCGCCAGAATCAAGGCGAAGAGCGTAACGCGGTTGATCGTATAGCCCGCCAGATAGTTGACCAGCAGGGTGAGTGAGTAGGTGATGGGGACCGCAATCACCACGATGGCTCCGACACGCCAATTCATGGCGAGGGCAATGAGGCCGATCACCGTGATGATGGCGATGGCCAGGCTTTCAAGCAGGTTCCCAACCTTCTCGTTGGCGGTCTCGCCGTAGTTACGGGTGACGCGTGTCTTGACGTCATCGGGAATGATCCCGCCGCGCATGCCCTCGAGTGCCTTTTCGATGTCACGGGCCACCCAGACGGCATTGCTCCCCTTCTTCTTGGCCACCGCCACTGTCACTGCAGGGAACGAGTTGTTGGCACTATGGTCTGTGGCCTGTGGCCTGTTGTCTGCGGTCTGATGCCCCTCCACGCCCGCCCCGAACCCGATGCGCGAGTAGGACACCGCATCCTCCGCTCCATCCGTAACCACGGCCACATCGCGCAGATAGACCGGACGCCCGGCGTGCATGCCCACCATCACGCGCCGCACATCATCGGCGGTGCGCAGAAATTCGCCGGTCTCGACGACCAACTCGCGGTCGCTCTTCTGGAAGGAGCCGTTGACCCTGCGCGCATTGGCCCCCTTGAGTGCCCCGGCAATTTCCATCACCGAGATTTGCTGTGCCGCCAACCGTTCGGGATCCAGATCGACCTGAACCTGCCGCTTCTGGCCGCCATGGATCGTGATGCGGGAGCTGTTCTCGATGTGTTGGAGCCGGCTGGCCACCTCCTCGGCCACGCGATACAGCTCATGTCCGTCATAACGGCCGCTGTAGAGGGCTACGTTCACCACAGGAACATCATCGATCTCGATCGGCTTCACGACCCATCCGGCAATGCCCGGCGTCGTGCGGTCGATATTCTGGAAGATTTTGTTGTAGAGCTTGATCAGGCTGGCCTCGCGGTCCTGTCCAACGAAGAACCGCACGGTCACCACCGCCATCCCCGGCCGCGACATGGAGTAGACGTACTCCACGCCATCGATCTGGTAGAGCAACTTCTCCAGGCGGGAGGAGACCAGGCGCTCAACCTCCTCGGCACTACCGCCCGGATAGGCCACCATCACATCGGCGAGAGGGACCACGATCTGCGGTTCCTCCTCGCGCGGCGTCGCCAGCAGGGCCACGCCACCAGCCACCAGGCTGATGATCATCAGGAGCACCGCCAGGTTGCCCCGCAGGAAACCATCCACCACCCGCCCCATGAATGAGAGTTTTTCGTCCATGGATCAACCCTCCTTTACCGGCTCGAGGAGCAGGATCTCGCCATCATTCAATCCCGACAGGACTTCGATCTCTCCATCCCGGACGTCACCGGTTCTGACGATACGACGGGTCACACGGCCCTCTGAAACGACCTGCGCAAACTCCTGCTGTCCGACGCGATAGATGGACGTGGCCGGCACCCACAGGGAGTCATGGGGGGCACCCTCGACCACAATGTGCCCATACGTCCCCGGCATCAGGGGCGCTGGCGTTGCCACCAAGACCAACCGGACCTTGCGCGTCCGACTGAGGGGATCCACTTCGCCGACAATCTCCGTGACACGGCCCTGAAGCGGCGTGTCCACGCCATCGAGCGTGATGGCCAGCTCGCGATTAAGCGTAAAACGCGACAGCAACCGTACCGGAACAGGTACCTCGAAACGCATGCGGGTTGGATCATAGACCGACATCAGCACAACGCCGGGAGCGGCGAGGTCGCCCGCTTCCATACGTCGGTCCGTGATCACGCCGTTGAACGGAGCCGTCACCACGGTGTAGCTCAACATGACGCGCAACTGCTCCACATGGGATCTGGCGGCCTCAAGCTGGGTCAGCGCGGCTAGGCGGGCCTGATCCGTGGTGGCGGCCTTGTCGAAGAGCTGGCGGGCACGGGCATATTCGGCCTCGGCCTGTCGCAGCTGCGACTCGGCGCCTGCCATCTGTTCGCGCAGTTCGCGATCATCCAGCGTTGCCAGGATCTGACCCTTGATCACCACATCGCCGGCGGCGGCCTTCATCGTCTGGATGGCAGCCGGGAGGCGGGCGCTCAGGTTTACGAGTTCCGCGGGCGCCACGGCGCCAACCACCTCGACCAGCGACGGCGTCGAGGCCACCTTCACCGTCACGGTGCGGGCCTGGGCCGGCACTGCAAACCCCGGCAGGGCTTCGAGCTTCCCGGGCTTGACCTTGTTCTCAAACAGGCCGCTCGACCACATTACGAGGACGACGAGGCCGATCAAACCCGCCACCGGACGCCAGGCAACCTGCACCCGTTTACCGAAACGCTCCTTCAATGTGCTCATTGTGATACCTTCCTTGCTGCTCCTGAATGCTCCTCAACCAAATCCATGCCCGAAACCTTGTGCGCCCGTGTGGCGGCCAGCCTGCCGCCAGCCCGTTCGATATCAGCAAGGGCAATCAGGTGATCATAGTGAGCGGCCACCTGGCGGGCCTTCATGGCCGTGAGGCCCGTTTGAGCGGTAATCAGATCGGTCACCTCCGCCACACCTTGGACATAGCGCTCGCGGGTAATGCGCAGGGCCTCTTCGGCGACGGCGATGCCCTTGGTAGCAATCTCAAGCCGCTCGCGGGCCTCACGCTCGTTGAGACGCGAGCGGGTAACATCAAGGGCCAGCATGGTGCGTAGCTTGTCAGCCTGAGCTTGGGCGGAGACCAAGGAAGCCGAGGCGCGCGCCAACCCGGCCCGGGTCCGGAAACCGTCGAAGAGGTTGAGTTCGACAACCGCACCCACCAGATAGCTTTGCTCGGGTCCACTGAACGGTTCGCAGTCCCAATCGACCGAGCCGAAGGCATTGACCACAGGCAAATAGTCGCGGCGGGCCCGTTTGGTCATGGCTTCCGCCATTCCGATACGGGCCTGCACGGCCCCCCACTCGGGGCGTGACTCGGGGGCCGCCTCTACTGATGCTTTGCCCGCGATCAGGCTCATATGATCCGTCAGGAAGGGCACGTCCGCCATCTGAACCAGATCCTTGCCGATGGCGGCATTCAGGGCTGCCAGTGCAAGCTCAATCCTATTGTTCGCCCGGATGCGCTCCTCGCGGGCCTGCGACAGTTGAACCTCCAAATTCAGGACATCGATCTTCAGGGCGCCGCCCGTAGCGACACGCGCGTTCGCGACGCGCAGATGCTCCTCCAGACTGGCAACGGCCTCCTGATGGACCGCAACGAACTCTCGGGCCTGCAGCAGACTGAGATAGGCATGCGTCACCTCGAAGACCAACTCATTGCGGACCGTCTCGAGCGAGTAGGCCTCGGCACGCGCGCCCAGTGCAACCGTCTCCCGGTCGGCCTCGCGGCGTCCGCTGTCGTAGACCCGCCATTGCGCGGTGACGCTGCCACGCGCGTTCTCGGCATCCTCCGGGTTGTTGAAATCCTTCTGTAGCGAAGCCCGACGCTGGTTCAGCGACATGAAAAACGCCTGGGGCGGGTTATCGGTGCGGGCCCAGGTGCCCGCGAGGCCGATCTGGGGATAGAAGGCGGAACTCGCCTCCTCGATGGCCGCCTTGGCCGCCGTGATGCGGGCGGACGCCGAGCGGACATCAGAGTTCACCTCGAGGGCGGTTGTGATACACCGGTCGAGCGAGGGCCGCTCAGTGGCTCCCAGCGAGCAGGCCATCCCGCAAATCAGACTGATTCCGCATGCCACGGTATTGCTCAAGTTCATCTCGTGCTCCTTATTCGGCTCAACATGGCGATCAATATATGCAAATAATAATATATGTCAATAGATTATATTATTTCAACATCCCGCCCTGCCAGAATTCAGAATAAAATAGATCAGGAATAAAGTTGCTCTTATGGGTAAGGTGGATTAGTATGCGCGCCTGTTTGATCGAACCGGTTGAAAGACGGGTCTGATTAATAAACGATATGACTGCGGGGTGGAGCAGCCCGGTAGCTCGTCAGGCTCATAACCTGAAGGTCGTTGGTTCAAATCCAACCCCCGCTACCACTTTGGCGCGGGCCTGATAGCAATATCAGGCCCGTTTTTATTGGTCGAAACCCAAACATCCGCCCAAACAACCACTTCCCGCAAGCGCGTGAAATTCTGTGTAAAGCCGTGCTTTCTGTGCACGGTTTGTGCACGGGTGCCCGACCAGAAACGGCCGCGAAAAGGTTGAAAATTTCCCCAGGGACATCCGTCTCGCCATGTACTCCCGACCTTCAGGCGCGCGGCCTGAAGGTCCCTGGTTCAAATCGGCAGGATCACCCACATCGTCACCCACACGGACAGGGACCCGTGCACAGACCCGTGCACGGGTAGCTCGTCAGGCTGGAAGCCTGAAGGGCTACGGTTCAATGCACAGGCTCACACACAACCACACACACATAAGAC